>ERZ1027054.1310-NODE-1310-length-9932-cov-11.601600_pt1 | contig 9932 bp, 10 predicted proteins | sample MGYA00519284_ERZ1027054 | MGnify/ENA primary metagenome ERZ1027054 (study PRJEB26926, sample SAMN06164568) | human gut metagenome | biome: ENVO:00009003; feature: ENVO:2100002; material: ENVO:00002003 | host: Homo sapiens | place: USA | collected 2012 ... | reverse complement strand
ATTCCAACTTTGTGGAAAGCCAGAACGAGCGCAACGCCAAGATCCGGCACACGGAGCGCAACCGCTCCATTTCCGACCTGCTGTCCAGCCGCAAGACCTGCCCGGAAGAGACCATTTACCAGCTAGGAACGCTGGATGAACACGCTTCGGCAGAGGACCTGATGAACATCGTCACGGAGTTCATTGACGAGTTCAAGGGCAAATTTGGCGAACACGTTCATGTGCTGGACTGGGCACTGCATCTGGATGAAAGCACGCCCCACATCCATGAGCGCCATGTGTTCGACTGTGAGAACAAGTACGGCGAGGTAGCTCCCCAGCAGGAAAAGGCGTTGGAAGCACTGGGCTTTGAACTGCCCGACCCGGACAAGCCCCTCAGCCGCAGGAATAACCGCAAGATCACCTTTGATGCCGCCTGCCGGAAAATGCTGTTCGAGATTGCAAAACGGCATGGGCTGGAATTGGAGGAAGAAGCAGAGTACGGCAACCGCAAGTATCTGGAAAAGCAGGATTTTATCCTTGCCAAGCAAAAGGAGCAGCTTGCCGCCCAGCAGGACAGGCTGGACGAGCTGACCCTGAAAGTTTCGGATATGGAGACCTTGCTGGAAGATGTTTCGGCTGCGGCCTACGACAAGGCAGTGGAGGTCGTGACGGACGTAGTGCGCACCGAGACCCGGAAGGAAGATATGCGGATGATCGAGGACACGAAAAAGTGGGTGTTATCGCCGGAGCGCAAAGCACCACAGGCTACACGGGAGTACACCGCCAAGCATCTGGACGGTGTTCTGAACAAGTTTCTCAAGACGATGCAGACCGCTTCTGCCCGTTTGCAGAAGGCTCTGCTGAAGCCGGAAGTCCGGCAGAAAGGCAAAGAGCAGGTCAAGGAAAAGGCACGGGATTCGGTGTTGCAACTGCTGAACCGTTTGCAGGCAGAACAGGCACAACGGAAGCCATCTGCGCCGCCTACCGCCGAAAAGCCAGATAATTGTTTTCAATAATAGTACGAGGTGATGTTTATTGAGCAAAGAAGTCAACGAAGAACGCACTCCCCGAACCGTTGCGGACGTGAAAGAAATGCTCACCAAGCACTCCAACGGAGAAATCCAGCGGACGATCCAGAACTGCATCACGATTCTGCAGAACGACCATGTGCTGGCCGATGCCATCCGGCTGAACCTGTTGAGCGAGCGCATCGACATCGTAAAGCCTGTTGGCTGGCCTCGCTCCGGCATGACGCTGAACGACACGGACATGAAATATATCCTGCGGAGGATGGAGAAGTACGGCATTTCCAGCGAGAAGAAGATCGAATCTGCTATCCGCATCGTTGCCAACGAGAACCGCTATCATCCCATCCGGGACTACCTGAACAGTCTGAAATGGGATGGAACAGAGCGGATAGCTCACGTCCTGCACCACTTTCTCGGTGCTGCGGAGGACGAGTACACTTGCGAGGCTATGAAAATTTTCCTGCTGGGAGCCATCAAGCGGGTGTTCCAGCCGGGATGCAAATTTGAAACCATGCTCTGTCTGGTGGGCGGGCAAGGTGTGGGAAAGTCCAGCTTTTTTCGGCTGCTGGCAGTCAAGGACGAGTGGTTCTCGGATGACCTGCGGCGGCTGGACGATGACAACGTATACCGCAAGCTGCAAGGTCACTGGATCATCGAAATGTCGGAGATGATTGCCACCGCCAATGCCAAGAGCATCGAGGAGATCAAGAGTTTCCTCAGTAAGCAGAAGGAAACCTATAAAGTTCCCTACGAGACCCATCCTGCCGACCGTTTGCGCCAGTGCGTCTTTGCTGGCACGACCAACCGGCAGGATTTTTTGCCCCGTGACCGCACAGGTAACCGCCGCTTCATCCCTGTCCCGGTAGATGCAGAACTGGCCGAAGTCCACATTCTGGACAACGAGGATGAATCCCGTGCCTATATCGACCAGCTTTGGGCGGAAGCCATGACGATCTACAACAGCGGCAACTATAAGCTGGCGTTCAGCCCTGCCATGCAGGAAACGTTGCAAGCCCACCAGCAGGACTTCATGCAGGAGGATGCGCAGGCGGGCATGATCTATGCCTTTCTGGAGGACTACACGGGTGACCGGGTGTGTTCCAAGCAGCTCTATGCGGAGGCACTGGGCAACACCAACATCCCGGCAGAGTGGGAGACCCGCGCCATCTGCGAGATCATGAACACGGGAATTTCGCGCGGCGATATCCAAGGCTGGCAGGCTCACAAGACCGCCAAGCGTTACCCGAAGTACGGCGTTCAGAAAGGCTGGGAGCGCGTAACCAGCCCCGAAACCGGGGCTGAAGATTTCTCCGAAATAACGGATACGGAAGCCCAGCAACTGGACTTCCCCTTCTGATGGACAGCGGTTACACGTCTGGTTACAGGTTTGGTTACGCCGCAGTTACACCGAAAAGTCCGCATGACTGCTGAGTTTTCCGCTTTCTGTTACCATGTAACCTTAAAAAGATAAGAAAAAGTATAAAGTCCACCGGATGTCCTGTGTGCAGAAAAAGAGAGTTTTCCTGCCCGGTTACAGGCGTTCGGTTACAAGGAATTGGAGGTCTGCCTATGAAGGATGTCCCGATTTGGGAAAAGAGCAATCTGACGCTGGAAGAAGCTGCGGCTTACTCTGGCATTGGCATCAACAAGCTGCGTTCATTATCGGATAAGGAGCATTGTCAGTTCGTGCTGTGGGTGGGTTCCAAGCGGCTCATCAAGCGGCGCAAGCTGGATGAATATACGGAGCGAATGTACTCGCTTTGAAAATGTCCCGGATATTTTTCAAAACGTCTTGCAGAGAATGGCGTATCTGTGGTACTATGAACACAGAACAACGCTCTTTTCTGCACCGCGATGTAGAAAGGAGAAACGCTCATGGCAACAAATCAGAATACGAAACGCAAGGACAAGGCGCGTGTGGTTCTCCGCAAAGGGGAATCCCAGCGCAAAGATGGCAAGTACGATTTCCGTTGGACTTCCCCGGATGGCAAGCGACATTCTATTTATGCCGCGACCTTGGAGGAGCTTCGGGAAAAGGAAAACGACATTCAGCGAGATTCGCTGGAAGGCATCAAGGCAGAAGCACGGTACGTCACCCTGAACGATGTGTTCGCCCTGTGGGCAAAGGTCAAGCGCGGCCTGAAGGACAACACTTTTCAGAACTATCTGTACCTTTATCGGCAGTTCGTGGAGCCGGATTTCGGCAAATCGAAGGTGTCCGCGCTCAAAAAGTCGGATGTGAAGCAGTTTTACAACACGCTGGCAGACGAGCGAGGCTTGCAGATTTCTACGATTGACAGCGTACACACGGTTCTGCATCAGGTGCTGGACATGGCGGTGGATGACTGCTATCTGCGGAGCAATCCCTCGGACAATGTTCTGCGGGAGCTGAAAAAGGCACACCAGTTTGAAACCAACCGCCGTAAGGCACTGACCGTAGCAGAGCAGAATCTGTTGCTGTCCTACCTCTCCAAAACGCCGAAGTACCAGCACTGGTACCCGATTTTCGCGGTCATGCTGGGAACGGGCTTGCGCGTAGGAGAAGCCACTGGTCTGCGCTGGTGTGATGTGGATTTTGAGGAAGGCACGATCTCCGTCAATCACACGCTGGTCAATTACGACCACCGTGAGAACAACGGTGGGAAGAAGGGCTGCTACTTCAACTGCCACTCGCCCAAAACAAAGGCCGGTGTCCGCACTGTTCCGATGATGGACTTCGTGAAAGAAGCCTTTGAAAAGGAACGTGCCTATCAGGAAGAAGCAGAGATCCGTTGCACGGTAACGGTGGACGGTTACACGGACTTCATCTTTGTCAACCGCTTTGGTGAGTGTCAGCATCAGGGAACGCTGAACAAGGCCATCCGGCGCATCATCCGGGACTGCAACGATGAAGTGCTGGCGAAGAACCCGAACAGCACCGTACTCCTGCCGCGTTTCAGCTGCCACACCCTGCGGCATACCTTCACGACCCGGATGTGCGAAGCGGGCGTGAACATCAAGGTGATTCAGGATGCGCTGGGACATTCGGATATTTCCACGACCTTGAACATCTATGCGGATGTGACCAAGGAACTGCGTAAGTCTGAATTTGAAAATCTTGACCGTCAGTTCGCACAGTGGAAAGACCCTGAAGAATAAAATAAAGCATACGCCAAATACGCCATACGCCATTTACGCCAATTCATACGCCAAACGATACCGTTCGGATAAAGGCTTGTGTAGAGATGTAAATGAAATGGCAAAAATCAACCCTTGCGGTGTAGAGTAATATCAAGAAATAAAGGCTTATAACTGCTCGTCGATGACATCCCCACGATGCGCCCTGAATCTAACTGAGCTACGTGGTAATCTTTGTGTCTCCGACAATGAAATACATCGCGGATTCCGACACGGAAAGTGTCAGAAAGCTGACATCCTTGACGGATTTTCGCATGGACTGACGGAGATGCAAAAAAATCCCTGTTAGTACAGACGGATTCTCGCATTCTGGCTACCAGCAGAGAACTGTAAACGAGAAAACAGCCAAGAGGACATTTCACCATCAGCGATTGCTGACCGTGAGGTGTCCTCTTTCTATATCCTGATAACGCAAGTATACCACTACCCTTGACAAAGGAGAAGAATGTCATGGAACATACGACTGCTTCGTTTGAAGTTCCCGAACTGGAAAAAACTCTAGCCAAAAGGAAAAAGCGATATGTCAATTATAAAGAAGGAATGGCACTTTACTCAATGGGAAGGGACTCCTTCCGCAAGCTGGCAAAAGATGCTCACGCACTCCTCCGCATAAAAAAGATAGCGATTGTTGATCTGGACATTCTGAACGATTATCTGGAACAGCATCGCAAGAGCAACTGAATCAGGATATTCTTACATAGCGCACTTTCCATCCGAAGGTGCGCTTTTTCTTTTGCCCGAAAATCAGAATCAAGGAGGTTTTGCACATGAAGAAATGCTTAGAGTTGAAAATTCGAGGACACACCAAATGACGCTCGACTATTTCTATGGGCAGTCGGGCGAACTGTTTTCCTACTTCCGCATCCCAAAGGCATTGTTTCAGGACAGCTGTTTCCGGCAGCTTTCCACAGATGCCCGGATACTGTACGGCATCCTGCTGGACCGCATGAGCCTGTCGGTCAAAAACGGCTGGATGGACAAGCAGAGGCGGGTGTATATCATCTACACTGTCCGGGAAGTGCAGGAATCGCTCTGCTGCGCCGAACACAAGGCGGTCAAACTGTTCCGGGAGCTGGAGCAAATCGACCCGATCGAGCGCAAGCGGCGCGGTCTGGGCAGACCCAGCCTGATCTACGTCAAAGACTTCACCACAGGGCTGTCAAAAACGCACAATCTGAATTGCGCAAACAACAATTCAGGCGTTGTCCAAAGTGCAGTTCAGGAGCCGCCAAAACCGCAAGCAAATAAGACAGATAAGAATAATACAGAGATGAATAAACCTGATCCTATCCACTCAGAGGACATTCGGGAACAGCTTGAGGATTATTTTTATCAGGTGTTGGAGGTTGAACTGCTGCTTCGGCTTTTCCCGGATGATGAGGACACCATCTATCAGATCGTGGATTTGCTGGTGGACACCTGTGCAACCAAGCGCAGGATGGTACGAATCGCCGGGGACGATAAGCCCGCCGAGGTGGTGCGCAGTCGGCTGAAAAAGCTGAATGCAGACCACATCCGCTTTGTGTTGGATTCTCTGGCAGAAAACACCGCCCCGGTGCGGAACATGAAGCAGTATCTGCTGGCGATGCTCTACAATGCGCCCACCACCATGAACCTCTACTATCAGAACAAGACGAACTACGACTTTGCGCGTGGTTCTCCGAAAGCGGGGTGATGTTATCGCAAAGAAAGCTACGATTATCGCAGTCACGAATCAAAAAGGCGGTGTGGGGAAAAGCACCACCTGTGAAAATCTGGGTATCGGGCTGGCAATGGAGGGCAAGAAAGTTCTGCTGGTGGATGCTGACCCTCAAGGGTCGCTGACCATTAGCATGGGCTGGCAGCAGCCGGACGAACTGCCCACCACACTGTCTACGCTGATGCAAAAGGCAATGAACGACCAGCCTATCCAGCCCGGTGAAGGCATCCTTCACCATGCAGAGGGCGTAGACCTCATCCCCGCCAACATCGAATTGGCAGGACTGGAGGTGGCTCTGGTAAACAGCATGAACCGAGAGAAAATGCTCAAACAGGTGCTGGACGGGGCAAAGCGGGAGTACGATTATATCCTGCTGGACTGTATGCCCTCTCTGGGAATGCTCACCATCAACGCTTTGGCGGCAGCTGATACCACGCTGATTCCCGTTCAGGCACAATATTTGTCCGCCAAGGGTCTGGAACAGCTTTTGCAGACTGTCGGCAAGGTGCGGCGGCAGATCAACCCGAAATTAAAAATCGAGGGCATCCTGCTCACTATGACAGACAGCCGTACCAACTACGGAAAGCAGATCGACACCCTGATACGCCAAGCATACGGCAGCAAAATCAAGGTGTTCGACCAGACCATCCCCCGGTCTGTCCGTGCCGCCGAAACCAGTGCCGCAGGCAAGAGCATTTTTCAGCATGACCCAAAGGGCAAGGTGGCAGAAGTCTACCAATCTTTAGCGAGGGAGGTGTTGGCGGATGCCGAAAAGCGGCTTAAATGTAGCTCTGAAAGGGCTAGATGACCTGTTCAGCTCGGAGGAAACCCGGCAGGAAGAACAGCGGGAACAGGTACAGCAGATCCCTGTGGATGAACTTTTTCCGTTCAAGAACCACCCATTCAAAGTGCTGGACGATGATGCAATGACCCGGACAGTGGAAAGCGTGGCGCAGTATGGTGTGCTGGCTCCACTGATTGCCCGCCCCAGACCAGAGGGCGGTTATGAGATCATCTCCGGGCATCGCCGGAAACACGCCGCAGAGCTTGCTCATCTGGATACCGTGCCTGTCATTGTGCGCAACATGGAGGATGATGCCGCCACAATATTGATGGTCGATTCCAATTTGCAGAGAGAACACATCCTGCCCAGTGAGCGGGCATTCGCCTACAAGATGAAGCTGGATGCAATAAAAAATCAAGGTGCTAGGTCGGATTTAACTTCGTCCCAAGTTGGGACGAAGTTGAGAGCCGATGAAAAAGTGGCAAAAGATTCAGGCGAAAGTCGCAATCAAGTCCAGCGTTTTGTGCGTCTGACAAACCTTGTTCCCGAACTGCTGGACATGGTGGACGAGAAGAAAATCTCATTTAACCCTGCGGTGGAACTGTCCTATTTGGACGAAGCCCAACAGCGGGATTTTTTAGAGGCTATGAACGACACGCAGAATGCGCCCTCTCTTTCACAGGCACAGCAGCTGAAAAAGATGGCACAGCAGGGCGAGTTCAGCTATGAAGCCGCCTTTGACGTGATGGGCAAAGAGAAAAAGAGCGAACTGGACACTGTGACCATCAAAAACGAAACCCTGCGGAAATACTTTCCACGCAGTTACACGCCCCGGCAGATGGAAAGCATCATCATCAAGCTGCTCGACCAGTGGCAGCTGAAAAAACAGCAGGCAAAACAGAAGAAGCAGGAAGAAGCGCGTTGAGCGCAGACTGAACTAAGAGACCCGATTCGGGTCTTTTTATTTTGCAAAAATAACGGAGGAAACGCCTATGAACAACACCATTGATTTCAAAACCACAAAGACCATCGACACCATGAGCAAGAAGATCGACCACATCGACGATGCGGTGACGGGCTTCTTTTCATTCATGCACATGGCAATGCAGAACGAGCTTGCCAGTACGGATGTTTTTTTCGCCGTCGTGTCGCCCGTTCTGGATTTGACCGTAATTCAGCCGGAGGAGGCTCCGCACATCCTGCCCTGCTTTGACGAGGATGATGCCGGCTACGGCATCTCCAAGGAGGAGCCGCTGGGTTTCCGCTACAATCCCAAACAGGTCATCAAGCTGATGGGCAAGCGGTATCTGACCGGGCCGGTGATTTTCCACCGCTATACGGACGATGGCAAGTTCGCACCCCTGACCATGGGCGATATGTTTGCCATCCAGAAGTATCTGGAAACCGCCAGTGTCACGCTGATGGTCGATGAGGATGCGCTGACCTGCATCTGCATCGACTGAGGGGAAGCGGAATGGAAGAAAACACTCTTTCTGTCCTGCAAATCGCGCCGGGGCAGTACCCGAAACAGGTCGAGATTGACAACGATCTGAAAGCATTGCAGCAGGCAGTCGGTGGCAGCATCGGTGCCAGCTACCCGTTTAGCGACCCGGTTGCCATCGTCTACAACGATGATGGCAAACTCATGGGACTGCCGTTGAACCGCGCCCTTCGGGATGAGAATGGGCAGATGTACGATGCCGTTGCCGGGACTTTTCTGGTGGTAGGTCTGGGCGAGGAGGATTTTGCATCCCTGACCCCGGAACTGGCACAGAAGTACGAGCAGCTTTTTCATCAGCCGGAAGCCTTTTTGAAATTGGGCAACCGTCTGCTGGTGCTGCCGGTGCCTGATGAACCTCCGGCGGAAAAACCCCGCACCAAGCCCCCGGCAGAGCATGACCGCTAAAATCACCCTGCTGCATGGGAGGTGATGACAGTGCAGGAAGAAATCGAACAGAAATCATTCAACCTGATGATCTCCACCACGAAATTGTCTGCCCGGACTGTCCTGCGGGCGATAAAAGCAGCGCTTCGGCTGTACCAGTCCAAGGCATCCCAAGGCAAGCAGAGCGTCCGCACCCTTCTGCGGCAAAACCGGGGTGTGTCCAGCGTGGAGATCAGCAAGACCGGCATCCGTGGGCTGGAACGCTACGCCAAAAAGTACGGCATCGACTATGCCATCCGCAAGGACACCTCCGAAGTGCCGCCCCGGTATCTGGTCTTTTTCAAAGCCCCGGATGCAGAAGCCTTCCAATCGGCGTTCAAGGAGTATTCGGCATCCCTGCTGAACAAGGACAAACGCCCCTCGGTGCTGGCACGATTGCAGGAGCTGGTGCAGGCGGCGGCAGAACTCCCCGGCAAAGTCCGGCACAAGGAACAGGAGCGTGGGCTGTGACCACGAAAAAGCTGACAAAGCTGCTGGCACTGTATCTGCCCTATATTTTACTAGGACTGGTGGCAACTAACTTTGGTGAAGCATGGAGACTTGCCGAGGGCAAAGAGCTGGGCGATAAAATCATGTCCATGATGGGCACCATCCCGGTGGCGTTTGCAAACCCTCTGCCCAGCCTGCATCCGCTGGATTTGCTGGTGGGGCTGTGCTGCGGCGCAGGGTTACGGCTGGCGGTCTATCTGCGTGGCAAAAACGCAAAAAAGTACCGCCACGGCATGGAATACGGCTCTGCCCGGTGGGGCAATGCCAAGGACATTGAACCGTTTATGGCACCCAAGTTTTCCGACAACATCATCCTGACCAAAACGGAACGGCTGATGATGTCCAACCGCCCGCCTGACCCCAAGAATGCCCGGAACAAAAATGTGCTGGTGGTGGGCGGCTCCGGCAGCGGCAAGACCCGGTTTTGGCTGAAGCCGAATCTGCTTCAGTGCCACAGTTCCTATGTCGTCACCGATCCGAAAGGAACTATCGTGCTTGAATGTGGCAACGTAATGTTGAAGAACGGCTACAAGGTCAAGATCCTGAACACCATAAACTTCAAAAAGTCGATGCACTACAACCCCTTTGCCTATGTTCACAGCGAAAAAGACATTCTGAAACTGGTCACGACCCTGATGACCAACACCAAGGGTGAAGGCAGCGGCGGGGACCCTTTCTGGGAGAAAAGCGAGCGGCTTTTGCTCACCGCCCTGATCGCCTATCTGCATTATGAAGCCCCGGTGGAGGAACAAAACTTTGCTACCCTGCTGGAAATGCTCAACACCATGCAGGTGCTGGAGGACGACGAGGAATACCAGAACCCTGTGG
>ERZ1027054.1303-NODE-1303-length-9967-cov-7.029560_pt1 | contig 9967 bp, 4 predicted proteins | sample MGYA00519284_ERZ1027054 | MGnify/ENA primary metagenome ERZ1027054 (study PRJEB26926, sample SAMN06164568) | human gut metagenome | biome: ENVO:00009003; feature: ENVO:2100002; material: ENVO:00002003 | host: Homo sapiens | place: USA | collected 2012 ... | reverse complement strand
GGCCGCAGCGCGGTGGGGCGGAGCCGCTTTCGCTGCTGTTGTTGGCGGCGGTGTACGGCGGCATTTTTGCCGCGATGCTTTTTGTGGAGAACCGCCGCCCCGGCCCGGCCGGGAAGCTGAAAATAACGCCCGCAGGAACTTTTGTGGCGGTGGTCATGGCGCTGACCGCATTTGCCGTGAGCAATTTGAGCTTTGCCAACGGCAGCGAAGCCAACATGAACATGTTTTACATCCGCACGCTGGTGGACCTGGCCGGGGTGCTGATTTTGACGGTGCAGCACGAGCAGCTGCGCGAAGCCGCCCTGCACAGCGAGCTGGCGGAGCTGGACGGTGTTTTGCACCGCCAGTACGAGCAGTACAAGCAGAGCAAGGAGAACATCCGCCTGATCAACCGGCGCTACCACGAGCTGAAAATGCAGATTGCGGCCATCCGGGCGGAGCGGGACCACGCCAAGCAGGATGTGGCGCTGGCGGCCATGGAAAGCGGCATCCGCCAGTACGAGGCGGAGAACAAGACCGGCAACCCGGTGCTGGACACCCTGCTGACGGCCAAAAGCCTGTACTGCCAGCAGCACCACATCACGATGACCTGCGTGGCGGACGGGCATTTGCTGGATTTTTTGGAGACAGGGGAGATCTGCACGATTGTGGGCACGGCGCTGGACAACGCAACGGAGAGCGTGGAGACCGAGCCCGACCACGAAAAGCGGCTGATCCGGGTGGCGGTGTACGCCCAGAACGGCTTTGTGATGCTGCGGTTTGAAAACTACTGCGCGCAGGAAGTGGAGCTGGGCGCGGACGGCCTGCCGCGCCACAACACCCATGGCGGCAGCGACCTGCGCGGTGTGCGCGCCGCCGCCGAAAAGCGCGGCGGAACTATGACGCTGCACTGGGAGAATGAGTGGTTTACGCTGCGGGTGCTGCTGCCGCAGAAAAGCTGAATGGATGGCTGGGGGTCTAGGATAAGGCACCCGGCCATTTTTGGTGTTTGGGCGGGGTGCACAAAACAGGGTCGAGATGCTTTGTGAGAGATGCACAACAAAAAATGAAATGTTTTTGAAACTTTTGCAAAACATGCAACGGAAACAACAGTTTGTGCAAAAAATGAGCCGAAAGAAAATTGTTTTGGTACAATATCATCAATAAAAGCGGAAATCCCGTCAGCTGCCATCCGGAGGGCGGCACAATAAAAGGAGGAAAACAATGAACACCCTGCTTCTTACCCTGGCAAACATGGGCGTTAACCTGGACGACGTTGCCGATGTGGTCAATAACTGCATCCCGCAGCTCATCTTCTTTGGCGTTGTGGTTGCCGCCGCCATTATCGTACTGATCGCTATGGCGGTCAACAAGAAACTGGCCAAGCCCACCAAATTCATGGTGCGCGCCCAGTCTGGCCTGGCCGTGCTGGTGGCTTTCGGCATCATGCTCAACCTGGTTGCCTTTGGCCCTATGAGCACCATGCTCGACCTGGTCACCGGCAACGGCACTATCACCGAAGAATCTGGTGCAGAGGCCAACGCCCTGTGCACCGAGATTGCCGAGGAAGGCATCGTCCTGCTGCAGAACGATGACAACGAACTGCCCCTCGCGTCCGGCAGCAACCTGAACGTCTTTGGCTGGGCTTCTGTCGGCCCTGTCTACGGCGGCACCGGCGCCGGCGCGATCTCTGCCGACCGTCCCACCGTCAGCCTGCTGGATGGCCTGCACAACGCGGGCATCAACACCAACACCGAGCTGAGCGATTTCTACACCGCTTACTGCGCCGAGCGCCCGGCGCTGGGTTACAGCAACCATAACTGGACCCTGCCCGAGCCCACCGCCGCCAGCTACACCCAGGAGCTGATCGACAACGCCAAGTCTTTCTCTGACACTGCGATGGTCGTCATCAGCCGCGTTGGTGGCGAAATGGCTGACCTGCCCACTAACATGGATGGACTCAACTACACTGAAAACTCTACCGAGTATAATGATTTCGAACCCGGCCAGCATTATCTTTCTCTGACCAAAACAGAAAAGAACATGATTGATATGGTCACCAAAAACTTTGCTAATGTTGTGCTGGTTTACAATGGTGCCAATACTTTGGAAATGGGCTTCGTGAATGATTACCCCCAGATCAAGAGCGTCATTTGGTGCCCCGGCACCGGTCAGACTGGCTTCAACGCTCTGGGCGAGATTGTTGCCGGTGAGGTCAACCCCTCCGGCCACTCTGCTGACACCTTTGTCTATGACCTGACCGCAGCTCCTTACTTCAACAACATCGGCGACTTTGCTTACACCAATGCGGATTCCGTTGGTTACACCGTTGCCAGCCAGGCTGGCGGTGATGCAAAGCTGGTTCCCCCGCACTTCGTCAACTATGTTGAGGGCATCTACGTCGGCTACAAGTTCTACGAGACTGCAGCTGCCGAGGGCCTGATCGACTATGACAAAACCGTTCAGTACCCCTTCGGCCACGGCCTGTCCTACACCACCTTTACCCAGAAAATCGACTCCATGACCGAGGCTGACGGCACCATCACTCTGGATGTCACCGTCACCAACACCGGCAGTGTGGCCGGTAAGGACGCCGTGCAGGTCTACTTCAACCCGCCGTACACCGATGGCGGCATTGAGAAGGCTTCCGCCAACCTCGTCACCTTCGGCAAGACCGACTCCATTGAGCCGGGCGCTTCCCAGACCTTGACCCTGACCTTCAACACCGAGGACATGGCCAGCTTTGACAGCAAGGACAAGGGCTGCTACGTGCTGGAAGAGGGCGACTATATCATCAGCATCAACGAGGATTCCCACACGGTGCTGGATTCCAAGACCTACAATGTCGCTTCCACCATCGTCTATGACGAGTCCAACCCCCGCAGCACCGACGCCGAGGCTGCTACCACCAAGTTCGACTTCGCTGACGACAAGCTCGTCACCCTGTCCCGTGCTGATCACTTCGCCAACTATGCCGAAGCTGTTGCTGCTCCCTCTGACTACACCATGTCTGAGGAAAGCATGAGCACCCTGTACAACGACCACAACTGGACCCCTGAGGACTTCAACGACCCCAACGATGAGATGCCCGTTACCGGTGCCAACAACGGCCTGAAGCTGGCTGACCTGCGCGGTGCTGACTACGACGACGAGCGTTGGGATACCCTGCTCGACCAGATGACCGTCACCGAGATGGACGACCTGATCGCACTGGGCGGCTACCAGACCAAGGCCGAGGCCAGCGTTGACAAGTACGCGACCATCGACTGCGACGGACCCGCTGCCATCAACAACAACTTTACCGGCGTTTCTTCCATTGGCTTCCCGTCCGAGATCATCATCGCTTCCACCTTCAACACCGACCTGGCCCGCCGCTACGGCGAGAGCATCGGCCGCATGGCCAGCGAGATGAACGTCACCGGCTGGTACGCCCCCGCCATGAACGGCCACCGTTCCGCCTTTGACGGCCGTAACTTCGAATATTACTCTGAGGACAGCGTCCTCGCCGGTTACATCGGTGCCAGCTCCATTGCCGGTGCCCAGAGCTACGGCGTCTACGCTTACATGAAGCACTTTGCCCTGAACGACCAGCAGATCAACCAGAGCAAGCTGCTCTGCACCTGGGCTGACGAGCAGGCTATCCGCGAGATCTACCTGCGTCCCTTCGAGATCAGCGCCAAGGTGGGCGGCTGCAAGGCCGTCATGTCCAGCTGGAACTATATTGGCAACCAGTGGGCCGGTGCCTGCAATGCACTGCTGAACGGCGTGCTGCGCGGCGAGTGGGGCTTCCGCGGTATGGTCATCACCGACGGCTTCCACTTCACTGACTACATGGATTCAGATATTGCCATCCGCAACGGCTGCGACCTGATGCTGAAGAACTACGATGTTGCCACCAACCACCTGACCGATACCACCAGTGCTACCAGCGTTAAGGCTATGCGTCAGGCCTGCAAGAACATCATGTACACCGTGGTCAACTCCCGCGTTTACGACCCCGCCAACACTGTTTCCACCCCCATCTGGCGTACCGCTATGATCGTGGTCAACGTGCTGCTGGCTGTACTGCTGGTCGTGCTGGAAGTTCTCACTTTCAAAAGCTACAAGAAGAAAAAGGCACAGTAAAGTGTAATTTGTAAGCTGTGCAGCTGCCCTGCGGTCCATCGCCGCCGACTTTGCGCGGTTGTGCGGTGGGCCGCAAGGCTGTTTTTAAGAAAAGGAACCACCTTATGCAAAAGAAACAACTGCAAGCTTTGACGCTTGAACAAAAATGTGCGCTGCTTTCGGGCGCTACTACCTTTGGAACCCGTGCACTGCCGAAAAATAATATCCCGTCCATCACCCTATCCGATGGCCCCAACGGCGTGCGCAAGCAAGCCGGGGCGGCGGATCATCTGGGGTTAAACCCCAGTGTTCCCGCCACCTGCTTCCCCACGGCAGCCACTGTGGCGTGCAGCTGGGACCCCGCCCTGGGCGAGCAGATCGGTCAGGCCATGGGCGAAGAAGCCGCCGCGCAGGAAGTTGCCGTGCTGCTGGGGCCGGGTCTGAACACCAAGCGCAGCCCCCTCTGCGGCCGCAACTTTGAGTATTTCTCCGAGGATCCGTATCTTTCCGGCAAAATGGCAGCGGGCTATGTGCGGGGCATCCAGTCCAACGGCATCTCCGCCTGCCCCAAGCACTTTGCCGTCAACAGCCAGGAGCTGCGCCGCATGGCGTCGGATTCCGTGGTGGATGAACGCACCCTGCGGGAGCTGTACCTGACCGGGTTCGAGATCGTGGTCAAGGAAGCAAAGCCCAAGACCATCATGAGCAGCTATAACCTCATCAACGGCACTTATGCCAACGAGAACCGCCACCTGTTAATGGACATCCTGCGCGGGGAGTGGGGCTTTGACGGCGCTGTGGTAACGGACTGGGGCGGCAGCAATGACCATGCCCTGGGCGTGCAGAACGGCTCCACGCTGGAAATGCCCGCCCCCGGCGGGGACGCGGTGCGCGAGCTGATGCAGGCTGTGCAGAGCGGCAAAATTACCGAAGCGGATGTGGACGCCCGGCTGGACGAGCTGCTGACGCTGGTGTTTGATACCCATGCCGCCGTGCAGTCCCACAGCCGCACCTTTGATGCGGACGCTCACCACGCCCTGGCCCGCCGCGCCGCAGCCGAAAGCATTGTGCTGCTGAAAAACGAGAACGACCTGCTGCCGCTGGCCGAGGGCGCAAAAGTTGCCGTGATCGGCGACTTTGCCCAGACACCGCGGTACCAGGGCGCTGGCTCCAGCGCGGTCAACTCCATCAAGGTGGATACCTTTTTGGACTGCCTGAAAGAGAGCGGCCTGGCCAGCGTGGGCTTTGCCCCCGGCTTTGACCGCCAAGGCAAACCGGATGCCGCCAAACAGGCCGAGGCTGTAGCCCTGGCCCAAAAAGCCGAAGTGGTGCTGCTCTGCCTGGGGCTGGATGAAATCAAGGAAAGTGAAGGTCTGGACCGCGGCGATATGCGCCTTGCGGACAACCAGATCGAACTGTTAAAGGCCGTGCAGCAGGCCAACCCCAACACCGTTGTGGTGCTCAGCGCAGGGGCTTCGCTGGAAACCCCGTGGCTCAAACACTGCCGTACCCTGGTGTATGGTGCGCTGGGCGGCCAGGCGGGGGCGAGCGCCATGCTGGATGTGCTGACCGGCAAAGTGAACCCCAGCGGCAAGCTGGCCGAAACCTGGGTCAACGCCTATGCGGATACCCCCGCCAAGGATAACTTTGCCGGGCCGGGCCGCATGGTGCAGTACCGCGAGGGGCTGTATGTCGGCTACCGCTATTACCAGACCGCCGGTGTGCCGGTGGCATTCCCCTTTGGCTATGGGTTAAGCTACACCAGTTTTGCCTACAGCAATTTGCAGGCCGCGTCCAATGGCGTGACCCTGACCGTAACCAACACCGGCAAGCGCGCCGGAGCAGAGATCGTGCAGCTGTATGTGGCAAAACCCGGGGCAGAAGTGTTCCGCCCCGCACAGGAGCTGAAAGGCTTTGCCAAGGTGCAGTTGCAGCCCGGCGAAAGCAAAACCGTGACCATCCCGCTGGACGACAAGGCATTCCGCTACTGGAACACCAGGACCGACAGCTGGGAAGTGGAAGGCGGCAGCTATGAGCTGCGGGTCGGCGCGTCCAGTGCGGACATCCGCCTGACCGCCGTGGTGGAAGTGGCCGGTACCGGCGCACCCAACCCCTATGCGGGTAAGCATCTGCCGCACTATACCAGCGGCAAGGTGCAGAGCGTGCCGGATGACGAGTGGGCCACCCTTCTGGGCCGCCCGGTGCAGCAGGGAAAAGTTAAAATTGACCGCAACATGACCCTGGGCGAGCTGAACCACAGCCGCAGCCCGCTGGGCTGGCTGATCTGGCTGGTGCTTACCGCACTGCTGAACGCCAGCTACAAGCGCGGCAAGCCGGACCTGAATGTGTTGTTCCAGTACAACATGCCGCTGCGTGCCCTGGCCAAAATGACCAGCGGTGCCATCAGCATGGGCATGGTGGATGGCATTGTGATGGAATTACAGGGATTCTGGATCATCGGCCTTGTGCGGGTGATCATAGAAGCCGTGAAAAACCTGGTACTGAACGCACAGCTGGAACAGCGCCTGCGCAACAGCTGAGGAAAGAGAGGGGCTATTTATGCAGCTATGGAATAATTTTGCGGCAAAACACCCCGCCGCAGCCAAGTGGGTGCGCGAAGGCGGACTGTTTGTGATCGTATCCAACCTGGTTACGGTGTTCAAATACCTGCTGCTGCAATTTTTGCCGGCGGCGTTCAGCAGCCTGCCGGTGGTGGATTTTGGCTGGCCGGGCATCCCGGTCACGCTGTTTGGCGAAACCTTCCAGTGGAACATCCTGGGGTATGATTCCGCCCATGGCGGTCTGCCGTACTTTTGCGCCTACATGGTTGCCATGGTGGTGGGAGAATGCATAAACTTTCCCATCCAGCGCAACTTTGTGTTCCGCAGCAAGGGCAACCTGGCCAAGCAGATCGCCTGGTATGTGGTGGCGTTCTGCTTGATCACCTGCATCGTCAACTCCATCAACTGCGTGTGGGTGGCGGTTGCGGGCCTGCTGGTGCCGGATTTCATCTACAACATTGGCACCACCGTGCTCAATGGCGGCATTTCCATGGTGATCTTCTTCTTTGTGAACAAGATCATCTTCCCAGAGGGTGCACAGGCAAAATAAAGCCCGGCAGGATCACGGGTGCTTTTCCCGGTACTCGAACAGGGCGGCGGCACGGTACAGGAAAAAGTCCTTTGGATGGTATAAAAATGTGATTGCCAGCAACGGCGAAGATCTGAACGGATAAAGAAGAATGCTGCCTTTCCCTGATGTGGAGAAAGACAGCATTTTTATTGCGTTTTTCGGAAAGAGGTGAGCAGCGGCCCCTACAAATGGGTAACGGCTGGCCATAAAATGGCGCTATTACATGGTGTGCTTTGTGAGAAAGCGCTGTAGTGTGATGATATAAAACGGATGGGTGCATGGTGTGCGCCCCTACGGAATTACAACAAAACACCCCCGCCCGTGCGGTAAATGAACTGCATAGGGCGGGGGCACCATTATTTTACAAAGAAAACGCGCAGAGCGGAGACTTTACTGTTCCACGGCACCGGTGGGCAGCTGGGGAACAGCGGTCAGGATGCGCATGAACTCTTCGCCGGTGATGGTTTCTTTCTCGTACAGGTACTTGGCGATCTCGTCCAGCTTGCCGCGGTTTTCAATCAGCATCTGTTTGGCTTTTTCATGCTGCTGCTTGACGACTTCCACGACCTTATCGTCCACTGTGGCGGCTGTGCGCTCACTGCAGGCCAGGCTGGCATCGCCGCCCAGGTAGGCGTTGTTCACGGTTTCCAGGGCAACCATGTCAAAGTCGTCGGTCATGCCGTAGCGGGTAATCATGGCGCGGGCCATCTTGGTGGCCTGCTCGATATCGTTAGATGCGCCGGTGGTGATGGAGTTGAACACCACTTCTTCGGCGGCACGGCCACCGGTCATGGTGGCAATTTTGGCCAGGATCTCTTCCTTGGTCATCAGGGTGTGGTCGCCGTCCTCTACCTGCATGGTGAAACCCAGCGCGCCGGAAGTACGCGGCACAATGGTGATTTTCTGCACGGGGGCGGAATGGCTCTGCAGGGCGGCAACCATGGCATGGCCGACTTCGTGGTAGGCCACGATGCACTTTTCTTTGTCGCTCAGGATCTTATTCTTTTTCTGGGCACCGGCCAGGATGGTATCCACGGCTTCCTGCAGGTCGTACTGGGTAACGGCCATGCGGTGGTGGCGCACAGCGCCCAGGGCGGCTTCGTTGATGATATTGGCCAGCTCGGCACCGGAAGCACCGGGAGTCATGCGGGCAACCACGGCAAAGTCACAGTCGGGGCCGATTTTGACCTTTTGAGCGTGCAGGCGCAGGATGCTTTCGCGGCCTTTCAGGTCGGGCAGCTCCACGGGCACACGACGGTCAAAACGGCCGGGGCGGGTCAAAGCGGGGTCAAGGGATTCAGGACGGTTGGTGGCGGCCAGAATGATAACACCCTTGGCGGCGTCAAACCCGTCCATTTCGGTCAGCAGCTGGTTCAGGGTCTGCTCGCGTTCATCGTTGCCGCCCATACCGGAAGCACCGTCACGCTTTTTGCCGATGGTATCGATCTCATCAATAAAGATAATGCAGGGGGCTTTTTCGTTGGCCTGTTTGAAGAGGTCGCGCACCTTGGAAGCGCCCATGCCGACGAACATCTCGACAAATTCAGAACCCGCAATGGAGAAGAAGGGAACACCGGCTTCGCCGGCAACAGCGCGGGCCAGCAGGGTTTTACCGGTGCCCGGGGGGCCGACAAGCAGAACGCCCTTGGGCATTTTGGCACCGATATCCTCGTAACGCTTGGGGTTATGCAGGAAGTCAACGATTTCCTGCAGGCTCTCTTTGGCTTCGTCCTCACCGGCAACATCGGCAAATTTGATGGACTTGCCATCCTCAACGACATACTGTTTGGCACCGGATTTGCCGCCGCCAAAAATCATGCTGTTGGCGCCGCCGGTCATTTCACCGACCCGCTTGCGCATCATGCGGTTGAACCAGACGATCAGGATGATCATGGGCAGCAGCGAGATGACCCAGCCCAGCAGGGTATCCACCCAGGTGGTCTGGTTGTACACCTTGCCAAAGGAAACGCCGGCGCTTTCCAACCGGTTGACCAGCTGCAGGTCCTGCGCAATGGAGTTGGTGCAGTAGGTGGTATCGTTTTTGTCCACAAAATAGATCTGCTGATCCTGAATTTCAACGGTGCTCAGTTCGCCGCCTTCGAGCATGTTCAGGAAGGTGCCGTAATCGACCTGTTTGACCTGGCCTTTCATCATGGCGGGGAAGGCCCAGAAATTGAGCAGCAGCAACACCACAAGGATCACGGCATATACAATGCCGGTCGTCTTTTTGGGGTCGCGCGGCTGTTGGGTTTCGTGCATAACAATTCCTCCAGTTGGGGGCGGTAATGGGGGCCCCCGATAAATTCTATCATGAAGAATAAAAATGAACTGCGGATGAACAAGGCATGAAATAGCTGGAAATTCCGGTAAACTTTGCGTGAACAAGGGCAGTTTGTGGGCAAAAACAGGAATGCAGACCGCGTAACGACAGGGAAAAGTGAAAAGAATCTGAACGGTTTTCCACAAACAGAGGGGCTTCTTGTGGAAAACAAAAACGCGCGGCGGGGAGATAGGATGTTGATGACAGTATCCCATGGCTGCAGCTCAGTATGCGGGACGATGCAGGCATCGTCCTCTACAGATCGTTTACAGGTTTGCGGTGGATGGATTTACGTTTCTCCGCGGCGCGATGAGGGCATCGCGCCCTACAAATCTTTAGGCAATACCGCGCAATTCCCGCCTAACGGCTCAAGCACCGCTCCGGCGGCTGCGGCACGGCAACTGCGTTGCCAAAATGCTCGATAAGACATCC
>ERZ1027054.1300-NODE-1300-length-10002-cov-4.438826_pt1 | contig 10002 bp, 9 predicted proteins | sample MGYA00519284_ERZ1027054 | MGnify/ENA primary metagenome ERZ1027054 (study PRJEB26926, sample SAMN06164568) | human gut metagenome | biome: ENVO:00009003; feature: ENVO:2100002; material: ENVO:00002003 | host: Homo sapiens | place: USA | collected 2012 ... | reverse complement strand
GATTTCTGCCTGTCTCGTGGGCTCGGAGATGTGTATAAGAGACAGTCACGGTTGTATGCGTTCAGATGGCCCTCATAGAAAGCATATTCAGGAAGCAGCGTCGGATTACCTGACACGTGATAATACTCTCTTAAAAGTTCCTGTGTTTTCTCAGTAACATTTTTCCCGTCAGATACGAAGTAATAAGCGTCAAGTTCGCCTTCATTATGCGTTGCCGTAACAGCATCTGCCGTTGTCTTACCAAAGTCGTATTTACCATCGGCAAATGTGTTTCTCAACACTCCGTATCCCTCTGTCGTAATATAAAACGGGTTCGGAGATGATACACCGCCATTTGTCCAGTTACTTTCATTTGCGATATTGATTGACTCTCCCGTATGAACGAATCTGCCATTCTGGCAGCCACCGCCGTAGAAGTTCTCTCCGTCGTTTTTCTTAAGAGTCTGTACTGTTGCAGATTTTGAAATAGACAGCGCTTCTGTTTCTTCCATCACAACCTTATCGTTGCTTAAGATTTTCATCTTAGCCGTCTCTTTATCGAACTCAACAGAAACAGTTCCGCTTGTGATCATAAACTTCCCATCAGCGTCTTTAATCTTCGCTTCCGGTTTTGAATACTCACTGGAGCTGTCAGGATACTGCTGAATACGTCCCTTGTGGAAACTCTGTCTCGGCTTTGCATACTCCGAGAACTCGCCGCTCGGATCTACGTTATATCTGAAGATCCCATCTTCAAGAAACGTAAGCTTCGCCTCTACACCGCCGTTGAAAGTCACAATAACGATGTTATCTGCATTGCCTTTTTTCACTGACTCGACGCTTGTCAGCTTACCTGCAAACTCTCCCGCGGCTTTCGCCGGTATCGGCGGAAATGCTGTAAGCACCATGCCAAGCGCCGTTACAGTTACTGCTGCTCTCTTGCCTGCTCCTTTCATTTTCTTGGTCCATTTCATCTTTTTCTTTTTCCTCCTTTTCCCCAGGCAAATTGTGAAAAATCATCAATTTCGCCTTTAATCAATTCATTATATAATCATTTTCAACAAATGTATTTATACAAATCATTCCTGATTTGTATTTTTTTACATTTCTTCCCATCTTACAATCACTCTTTTCAGGAATTTTCAACAGATCCAAAGCTTCTGTCGATTTTTTCATTCGCAAAAAATCCTTTTTCCATGTATTCCCGGACCACCTTTTTATAAGATTCTCAAACAGGGGAGATCTGATAATTCTGTACCATTTCCATAAACTCCGAAGAGGCATGTTTTCATTGATCGCAGACTGATGCTCGCTCTGTGAGCAGAGCTGCTATAACATACATATCATCCAAAAACAATGACATATTTTACAAAATAAAGAGAAACCGGATTCGCTTCAGCGTCTCCGATTTCTCTTCATCTCATTGTGATTTTTCACTGTAATGATGAGTCTCTTCCAACATCATATCCTTCACTTTCATCAAACGGATCTGTGTACTTCTTTCGTTCTCATCCAGTTTCATCGTAATATATTTTATACTTTGTTCCGTCTCCGGAATGATCACATGCTCAAGGGCATTGACGCGACGTCTCGTCTTCTCGATCTCTGCCGCCATAAGCTGGCAGGCTTTCTCACATTCAGCAAGACGGATCATATCCGGAAGTACATCTGCAAGTGATTTTACCGCCCCGTCCAAATCTCCTGACGTAAAGGCAAAGCCATAAGAATAAATATCATTTTCATCCGCAGTTCTCGTTTTATACTGAAATGTCGGAATATCTACACTCATAACATTTTTCTCTCCGGCTTCCAAATTCACTTCCTGCTTCGGCGCCATCAGCGCAGTATTAAGCGCCGCTTCTGACATTCCCGCTTTCGCGATCACGAAGTTTTTATTTGCAGAACGGATACCCGCTTCCACTTTTTTACGCACTTCCATGTTTTCCCGCACAAGATCAAGGTACTGACGCATCAGTTCATCACGCTTATCTTTCAGAAGCTTGTGACCGCGAATTGCCGTAATCCGCTTCTTCTTAAGCCGCGTCAACTCCATTCTGGTCGGATTCACCTGTTTTGCCGCCAAAATTCTACCTCCTTTTCCCAGCTACACAGCACAAGCAAGTTCTACTCTGCGTAATACTGATCCAAATATTTATCATCAATACGTTTCAATTCGGTTCTTGGCAGCATCCTGAGCAATTTCCAGCCGATATCAAGCGTTTCTTCAATACTTCTGTCTGTATTATATCCCTGCGATACATATTCTGCCTCAAAAGCATCTGCGAATTTTGCATACATTAAATCGATTTCCGTCAGCGCAGCCTCTCCCAGAATAACCATCAGCTCTTTCGCATCTTTTCCACGCGCATAGGCAGAGAAAAGCTGGTTCATCGTATTCGAGTGATCCGCTCTCGTTTTGCCCTCTCCGATTCCTTTATCTTTCAGACGGGAAAGGGATGGAAGGACATCGATCGGAGGTGTTACTCCTTTTCTGTAAAGGTCACGGCTCAAGATGATCTGACCTTCTGTAATATATCCTGTCAAGTCAGGGATCGGATGTGTTTTATCATCTTCCGGCATCGTCAGGATCGGGATCATCGTGATACTTCCCTTCTTGCCGTTCTGTCTTCCCGCTCTTTCATAAATAGAAGCCAGATCTGTGTACATATATCCCGGATATCCGCGGCGTCCCGGTACTTCTTTACGGGCAGCGGACACTTCACGAAGCGCATCTGCATAGTTTGTAATATCTGTCAGGATAACAAGTACATGCATCTCTTTTTCAAAGGCAAGATATTCAGCGGCTGTAAGCGCCATCTTCGGCGTTGCGATACGCTCGATCGCCGGGTCATTTGCAAGATTGATAAACAGAACCGTTCTGTCAAGCGCTCCTGTCTCTCGGAAACTTTCCACGAAGAAGTTCGATTCCTCAAACGTAATACCCATAGCAGCGAATACTACGGCAAAGTTCTCATCTGTGCCAAGTACTTTCGCCTGTCTCGCGATCTGAGCCGCAAGCTGCGCATGAGGCAGTCCTGATGCAGAGAAGATCGGCAGTTTCTGACCACGGACAAGCGTGTTCAGTCCGTCAATAGCAGAAACTCCTGTCTGAATAAATTCTTCCGGATAACATCTTGCCGCCGGATTCATCGGCAGACCGTTAATATCCATACGGGCATCCGGCAAGATTTCCGGACCGTCATCGATCGGTCTTCCAAGTCCGTCAAATACACGGCCAAGCATATCTTCTGATACCCCAAGCTCCATGCTTCTTCCAAGGAAACGCACCTTACTGTTGGAAAGGTTGATTCCTGTCGCGCTTTCAAACAACTGAACAAGCACGTCACTTCCGTTGACTTCCAGTACTTTACATCTTCTGGTTTCTCCGCTTGCAAGCTCGATCTCTCCAAGCTCGTCATAAGTTACGCCTTCTACGCCGCGCACAAGCATCAGCGGTCCGGCTACTTCCTGTATGGTTCTATACTCTTTCGGCATTTAGCGGTCCTCCTTTACAAATGCGTTGGCAATCTGAGCGCCTAATTCCTCGTCTACTTTTGCATATTCTGTGTCAAGCGCATCTTCCTTCACATATTTGAAACGTCCAATCTGTTCGCGAACCGGCATTGAGATCAGCTTCTGAAGAGATGCCCCTTTTCCAAGCGCCTCAACAGATTTTTCATAAAATGCATTCACTAACTTCATCATCATATGCTGTTTCTTCAAAGACGTATAAGTGTCTACTTCATGGAAAGAGTTCTGATGAAGGAAGTCTTCACGGATCGATCTCGCAGCTTCCATTTTCAAACGGTCTGTCGGAGAAAGTGCATCCATTCCGACCATCTTTACGATTTCTTCCAGTTCTGCTTCTTCCTGAAGAAGCGTCATCATCTTCTGGCGTCCTTCCATCCAGTCTTCCGCCACATTTCCGTTAAACCATTTTTCCATATCATCAAGATAGAGCGAATAACTGTTCAGCCAGTTGATCGCCGGGAAATGTCTCTTATACGCAAGCGCAGAATCCAGTCCCCAGAATACTTTTACGATACGAAGTGTCGCCTGTGATACCGGTTCAGACGTATCACCGCCCGGAGGAGATACGGCGCCGATTACAGAAAGCGCTCCTTCTCTTCCGTCTTTTCCAAGAGAGATCACATGACCTGCACGCTCATAAAACTGAGCCAGACGGCTTCCCAGATAGGCCGGATATCCTTCCTCTCCAGGCATCTCCTCAAGACGTCCCGACATCTCACGAAGCGCCTCTGCCCAGCGGGATGTAGAGTCTGCCATCAACGCTACGGAATAACCCATATCACGGAAATACTCTGCGATCGTGATTCCTGTATAAATGGATGCCTCACGGGCCGCAACCGGCATATCGGACGTATTTGCGATCAATACCGTTCTCTGCATCAACGCCTGTCCTGTCTTCGGGTCTTTCAACTCCGGGAACTCGTTCAGAACGTCTGTCATCTCATTTCCACGTTCTCCGCATCCGATATAGACAACGATATCCGCTTCCGCCCATTTTGCAAGCTGATGCTGGATCACTGTCTTACCGCTTCCGAACGGTCCCGGCACTGCTGCCACACCGCCTTTTGCGATCGGGAAAAACGTATCGATCACTCGCTGTCCTGTCACAAGCGGCATCTCCGGCGGAAGTTTCTTTTTATACGGACGTCCGCGGCGAACCGGCCATTTCTGCATCAATGTCAGTTCTCTGTCTCCGTTTTCCGTCTCAACAACAGCTACAACTTCTTCTACTGTAAACTCGCCTGACTTGATTTCTTTGATCGTTCCTTTCACTCCGTAAGGAACCATGATCTTCTGCTGCACGAGAACCGTCTCCTGCACTGTTCCGATCACATCTCCTGTCTCGACTTCATCTCCGACTTTTGCAGTCGGAACAAACTCCCATTTCAGGTTTCGTTTCAAAGACGGAACTTCCACTCCTCGCTTTAAGCTGTTTCCCGATACCTTCATAATATCATCCAGCGGTCTTTGAATTCCGTCATAAATACTTGTAATCAGTCCCGGTCCAAGTTCTACAGACATCGGCACTTCCATTGACTCTACCGGTTCTCCCGGCCCAAGTCCCGAAGTCTCCTCATATACCTGAATCGAAGCTTCATCACCATGCATCTCGATGATCTCTCCGATCAGACGCTGATTCGACACACGGACTACGTCAAACATATTTGCATCGCGCATTCCCTCTGCGATAACGAGAGGTCCTGCGACTTTTTTAATCACTCCTGTGCTCATTAGCTTACTCCTCCAAACAGAATATCCGAACCGACCGCCTGTTCCACGGTCTTCTTCACACCGCTTACACCCGCTCCTGTATTTCCTGATACGCCCGGTATTTGAATAATCGCCGGAAGGGTATTTTCACGGTACTGTTCTATCGTTTCTTCGATCTGTGCAGCCACGGCTTCGGTAATATATATGATCCCATACTGACCGTCTGCAAGCTGTTTTAATTTTTCCTCGGCATCTTCCCGGGTCTTTACAGGGCAGATGCTAAGACCTAATGTGGCGAATCCGTAAATGCTGTCGTAATCGCCGATAACTGCTATCTTATACATACATCTCCCTTATCCTTTCCCGAATCGCGTCATCCGAAAAACCATTTTGCTTTCCGGTTAAAATGATCCGAACCGTCTTGATCTCTGTCTCCCTTGCGATCAAATACCCGAGCAGAGGACCTACTGAAAACGTCTCATATTTCTGCGGTTTTAGCGTCTCGATCATCCGGTTATCACACCACCGTTCAAATGCAGATGCCGAATCCCGAAGCGCCTGCGCGCCTCCTGCATATGCGGTTCCCTCCAGATACTGCGCGATTTCATCCTCTCCGGCAAGCGCCGCACGGATAAGCTGTTCTACGTTGATCCCGTCACATTCTGCCATCGCGCTTCTCATAAAGTCTGCACTTTTTCCTGTCTTCTGTGAACGAACCGCAATCTTAATATCCGCGATCGCCACCGTTGTGTCTGCATAATTTTCAATGATCGGTTCGCCGGACTCTTTTCCTGCCTTTCGGATTGCTTCAAGCGCCGCCTTATCGACCATAATATCGCACAACTGCCCGTCTCTCGTATGAAGAAGTGTTTCAAGGGCATCCTGCGCCGTACTTCCCATATGAGACGGAAGTTTTGAAAATTCTCTGTTCTCCACGATCCGAAGCATCTCTTCTCCTGAGATAGAACAATCGTCATAGAAAATATTCGGATTACGAATTTCCGTACATACTTCTTTGATCGCAGCTTTCAGATTATGATACAGTTTCGGATAAGAAAGGACATTGAATACGCTCGCATCCGGAGCGACTTCTTTGATCACTTCCCACGTTTTTTCTTCCTCCCGCCTTAAAACAGCGTCGGGATCATCCTGATCTGCTGTATCTCCCCAGCCTTTTTCAACAACAAACTGCAGCGCTTCCGCCGCTGTTTTGCAGGACAAAAGCTGCTCGATGACCGCATCAGAGAACAGGGCCACTTCCAGCGCACGGATTCGTGCAACCGCGTAAGTATATTTTGTATTCCCCAATTCTAAACCTCCTTATGCTGTAACAATCCGCCGCTTTTCCTGAACATGCGGACTGTTATTTTCCAAGCAGATTCCTCTTTACGAAAAGAGCAGCTTCTTCACTTCATCTGCCAGTTCTTCCCTTTTCGCTTCAAAGACTGCTTTTATCGTGCAGTTTTCTTCTATCCCGCCATACACGAGAATAAAGCCCCCGTCAATCTTTCTTGTCTCTTTTGAAATCGTAAGCTTTCCGCCCTTTCCTTTTGCCGCAGCGTCAATTTTTTCCGCAAACTCCTTCGGCATCCGGTTAAGATCTCTCTTTGAGAAGCAGATCTCTCCGTCCTGTGCAAGTACATATTTATCAAGCATTTTCTGAAGCATTTCAAAATATGCCGTGTCGTCCATCTCCATCACCCGGCTGTACGCCGCGTCAAGTACGGTGCGGATCACTTCCTGCTTTGCCGCCAAAAGAGCCTGTTTCCTGTTCATATCTGCGGATGATTCCGCTCGTTTCGCATATTCCTTCGCATCAGCCGCGGCTCTTACACGGATCGTTTCCGCTTCTGCCCCGGCTTTTCCAACCGCCTCTTTGACGATCTTTTCCGCCTCTTTTTTTGCCTGATCGAGAAGTTCTGCCGCGGACTGCTCTGCCTCCTCAAAAATCCGGGATTTCATTTTATCTAATCCGCTCATTTATCGCTGTCTCCTTTTCATCAATTCCAAACCAAACGTCTTTTCCTTAGATCTGGATTCCGTTTACGGCAAGGAAGGAGATCAACAGCGCCAAAATAGCGTATGTCTCAACCATCGCCGGGAACAACATCGCCTTACCGAACTGCTCCGGTTTCTTTGCAACAATTCCGATAGAAGATGCCGCTGTTTTTCCCTGTGCGATACCGGAAAGAAGTCCTACAATACCGATCGGGAGACATGCTGCCAGGATCAAAAGTCCTGAAGATACGGAAACATCTACAGCTCCGCCTCCAAGGATACCGATCTTTGAAAGTGTAATAAATCCTACAAGCAGTCCGTACAGACCCTGTGTACCCGGAAGAAGCTGAATAATAAGTACTTTCGCAAACTTACTCGGATCTTCTGTAACAACGCCGGCTGCCGCCTGTCCTGCAATACCAACTCCGATCGCCGATCCTGCTCCTGCGAATAATACCGCGATCGCCGCTCCGAGCAACGCATAAACAATTCCTAACTCTCCTGCAATATTCATGATAAAGTTTCCTCCTTAACATCTGCATATTTTGTATTTTCTTTAAAAGGATTAAACGGCTCTCCGCCGCCTTCGTAAAATTTTCCGAAAAACTCCACAAACTGCAAACGGTTTGTGTGTACATACGCGCCCAAAAGGTTGATCGCCAGGTTGAGCGCATGACCTGCGATAAAGATTACGATAAACGCGATCACTCCGATCACGTTATTCGGAAGCATACTTCCCATCTGGTTAATAACTGATGCGATTACTCCGGTTGCAAGTCCAAGCGCCAGCAGACGGGAATAAGACAACACATCGCTGAGCCATCCGCTCACATTGTAGAGATCGTATGCTCCAAGCGCCAAACGAAGCGCCGGGTTTTTCTTTTCTCTTCCTGACATAAGCACGATTCCCAAAGCTCCTGCGATCGCCAGTACCTTTGCTCCGGTATTAAGCCAAGCCGGAAAGACGATCTGCATCTGCGCAATAGATGCGAAAATATCGCTCGGCAGAAGCATTAAGATCAAACCGATCAAAAGCATGAACCAAAGAACAACGTCGCAGAAAAAATCCATCACTTTTCCGTCTTTCAGACAAAGATAACCTTTGATCCCAAGTCCTACAAACAGGTGGATCACACCGAATAACAGTGAGAACACGAGCAGTTTCATCGGATCGTTCAGCGGCACGAACCAAAGCGCCGGAACGGTTATCGTTGTTCCGAAAAATTTCTCAGAAACGACATCTACGATATTTCCAAAATAGCCTCCGAATAAAATTCCCCATACAAGCGTGGATAATCCACAATAGAAGAATAATTTCATTGACTTTTTCATTCCCTCTGACATCCTCGGGAATTTTTTCACAAGCACAGCACAGACAATCGCTACGATCGCGCCATATGCCGCGTCTGAAAGCATCATTCCAAAGAAAAATACATAGAAAAATGACATGATCGTCGTAGGATCAAGTTCGCCTTTGTGCGGAAGTCCATAAGACTCTACTACCCCTTCCACACTTGCTGAAAACGGATTATTCTTTAAAATAACCGGCGCTTCCTCATCTTCTCTCAATTCCTCGACGTCCACCATACAATCATATTTCTTTGTCAGATAATCGGCAAGATGCGCCGATTCACACTGCGGAATGTATCCGCTTATGACAAAAGTTCTCTCCGACTGCGGAATCTGACCGAGTACTGCATATTTGTCCGCACGTACCCTGTAATAATCCGCTAATATTTTTAATTTTTCTCTCTGATCCGAAAGCCCTTTTACCTCTTCTTCAATCTGTCCGATCTTTGCGCGGCAGTCTGCTGCCTGACTTTCCAGCTCCTCTTTCTGGAACTTCGGAACGTCTTCCCATGTTTGAGAAGGTCTTGCAAACCCTGCGCTTCTAAGCGCTTCCTCCGCCGCCTGCACATCTTCTTTCAGGCAGACAACCGCCACATATACCGTACTTGGTTCTGACGAGACGATATTTACATCTGCTCCGGTTATATCCGGCGCTTTCTCCGCCAAAATCCCATATACAGCCTCCGCGTCCGTACCTCCGGGCATTGTTCCGAAAAACACTGCTGTCCGGGCTGTCTCTGCCGGAGTCAGCGGAACGTCCAGACCGATCCACGGATTCAGACTCTCGATACTGTTGCTTAACTTCGTGATCTCCGCAAGCTGCTCGGAACGTTCTTTATCCAGCCTGCAGATCTGTCTCGCCCTTTTCAGAAGATCTCTTCGTTCATTACGAACCTGTTCTTCCACTTCCCGCTCGATCAATGCTTTTCCTTCCAAAGATGCAAACAACGACTTCTTCTCAGGGTCATATTTATCCAAAATGCCGATCGCCTGTTCTGCCAAAGCCGACGCTTTCTCAAAACCCGCTTTCTGTCCTGCCGTATCCATCTTCTTAAAATCTTCATCTTCTTCGATTACATGATTGATCTCCACAACACCGAGGCTCTGTAATTTTTCAAGGATTGCTTTTCGGTCTTTCTTTAAGGCGCAGATGCTGATTCTCTGCATCTTAAGTACCGCCATCTGTTTATCCCTCCTTTACAGTCTTATTTCTGTTATGTCAATCTTTCCAGCACAAGAGCGACTGCCTCATTCTTACGTTCAAGAGCCGCCGCTTTCATCTGTTCTGCTTCTCTGCGTGTCTCTTCCGCCGCCTGTGCCAGCATAACTTCCCCGTCTTTCTTTGCCTGTTCTGCCGTTTTCAAAGCATCTGCTTTTGCTTCGTCGACCAGCTCACGGGCAGACTGTTCTGCTTCTTTTTTCGCGGTCTCGATC
>ERZ1027054.1294-NODE-1294-length-10037-cov-3.608696_pt1 | contig 10037 bp, 9 predicted proteins | sample MGYA00519284_ERZ1027054 | MGnify/ENA primary metagenome ERZ1027054 (study PRJEB26926, sample SAMN06164568) | human gut metagenome | biome: ENVO:00009003; feature: ENVO:2100002; material: ENVO:00002003 | host: Homo sapiens | place: USA | collected 2012 ... | reverse complement strand
AGGCAAGCCCAAACTTCGGCTCGTCGCCATCTCAAAAAAACAGTCCGCTTTCGGATTTTTCCAATAACGGACTGTTGAAGCTTTTTTCTGTTTCATTTGAACTTTCTACTATTCGATCACTTTCAGCCAGCCTTCCGGCGCTTCGATATGACCCATTTGAATTCCTGTCAATGTCTCATACAATTTCTGGGTAACAGGTCCCATCTTCTCCATTCCACTCGGGAAACAGATTTCTTTTCCATGGTCTACAACTTTTCCGACTGGTGAAATTACTGCTGCCGTTCCACACAGACCACATTCTGCAAAATCTTTCACTTCCTCAAAATACACATCTCTTTCTTCTACTTCAAGTCCGAGATAATGTTCCGCCACATACATGATCGACCTTCTTGTAATCGACGGAAGGATTGTATCAGAATGAGGAGTTACTATTTTATTATCTTTTGTCACAAAAATAAAGTTTGCACCGCCTGTTTCTTCTACTTTTGTCCTTGTTGCCGAATCAAGATACATATTTTCATCAAATCCATTTGCATGCGCTGTAACGATCGCATGAAGACTCATTGCATAATTCAATCCTGCCTTAATATGTCCCGTTCCCCGCGGAGCTGCCCGATCAAAGTCAGACACACAAATAGTAATCGGCTTCGCTCCTCCTTTAAAATACGGACCTACAGGAGTTGTAAACACTCTGAACTGATACTCATCCGCCGGCTTTACTCCAATCACAGGATTGATTCCAAACATATATGGTCTGATATAAAGCGATGCTCCGGAACCATAAGGCGGAACATACGCTGCATTTGCCCGAACAGTCTGTACGACAGCATCAATAAATCGATCCTCAGGGAAAACAGGCATCTCCAACCGTTTTGCAGAGTCAACCATGCGCGCCGCATTCAGATCCGGGCGGAATGTAACGATACGCCCGTCTTCCGTCGTATATGCTTTCATACCTTCAAACACAGTCTGTGCATATTGAAGCACCCCTGCGCACTCATTCATCACAATATTGGCATCCTCTGTCAGACCGCCCTCATCCCATTTTCCATTCTTATAATTCGCAACATACCTCTTGTCTGTCTGTACATACTGAAATCCTATATTTGCCCAATCAAGATTCTTCTTTTCCATAATAAGGTGCCTCCATTCCTTCATTTAGAAAAACAATCGTATCTTTCTGCCCATCATTATAATACCGCTGTTTTTAAAAATCAAGAGCGCGCTCTGTTTTTTTCTTGTACAATCTTCTCATACCACTTTTCTACATTTCCTTCTTCTGTGCTGTTAACAAATACCGGCCCTTCTGAAGTATCTATTTTCAAAACAGGCGTACACCCTACATAAATGTACATCCGGCATTTCCCGATTTCCCTGCCCTTAAATTTTCCGATCTTCTTCTTCGTATCGCTGGATCCATTCACCCGTTTGTATTCATCCTTCGGAAGCATCGGAAGGATCTCCACGCTCTCAACTTCATCAAAATCAATTTCCACATCAGAATAACCGGATGTAATCTCAATTTTATCAGATTCAACAGACACCTTCATCGGAGAAAAATCGATCCGAAGCATAAGTGCGCATTCCCACACAAGACATGCTATCGTAATAACTATACCTGCCACAAGCGAAATTTTTCCTGCCGGGCGCGCCATATTCGTCGCATAATTAAATGAACATGCCCAATCCTGAACAAGAAGTCTTTTGTCATTCGGATTATTATACCATCCATTCTTCCAATAAATGTCATCATCAACATAAAGCGGAGCTGCATTTGCCTGTAAAAGACGCGTTCTCCTTTTGTTTATATAAAGTGCTCCTCCGACAAAAAGGACTACCGGTATGCTTTCAAGAACAATATAGAGCACATACCCCTCTTCACCTATCCATACATGTTCATCCATCGAATATGTCATCGCAAGATATGCCGCCGTATTAAAAAATCCGCTTCCGATCATGATCCATGACCAGACGTCTTTCTGCATCCTGTTAACCGCCAGATTTAATTCTGACTTTTCACTGTATACTTTATTCTGTGTCCGAAGTATGACGACATGTATCCCCGCAAACACAAGACCTGCCGCCAGTGCACATCCAATCAAAATCCACCCGTCTTCTGAATGTTTCAGATAAAATCTCACTTGCGGCATCAAAAAAGTTAAAAGAATCAGTCCTAAAAACAGCAAGTTCCACAACGGGGAAACCCCCATTTTTCCAGACTGTACAGATACTTTTGTATCCGCCACCGAATCTGCAGTCATGATCTTACTTCCGCCGCTTCCGATCCACCCGTTTTTCACTTTCATATCATACAGTTTTCTGTGCGTCCTATATAATAGAAGAATCGCCCCCACAGAAAGTTCCACAAGCCATATGCTCCACAAAATCATAAAAATCGAAAAATACCAAAAGCAGGCACCACACACCGCAATTCCCACCAACAAATTCAGTATATAAAACCACTTTGTCTTCTTATAGTATTCTTCCATAAACAATTTCACTTCTTCTGTCTCAACCGCCGACGCCGGAAGATGAACCCCCATGAGCATCCCTTCCGCATACTTGCGTTTTGCCCCATAAACGCCGTAAAAAATTCCAATCGTTCCTACATTTATAATCAAAAAATACAAACAATCCATTCTGTCAACCTCAAACGAGCTGCAAACACTCTTTCTCATCTGCACTCCTGAACATTTTGAAACAAACAATTTTATATCCCGCAAAAATTATGCGTCCACAATGATGTACGCAGATTGACAACCTTTTTTGACTATTGTAAACTGGAAGAGATAAGGGAGAAATCTATATGAAAAAATGGCAAAATGTAACCGCACTTTTTACAATCGCAGTATTTTATCTAATCTTAGAACTGGTATTTGGAATCACCTGTCCGATTCTGTTTCTGACCGGAATCTCCTGTGCCGGCTGCGGAATGTCAAGAGCATGGTTTTGCGCACTTCGTCTGGATTTTGCGGGAGCTTTTCAGTATCACCCCCTTTTTTGGATCTTGCCGGTCGGGATCGCACTCTTTCTCTATTGGAATAAGATACCGAAGAAGATTCAGAAAATTTTACTGGCAGCCGCTTGCATCCTGTTTTTGGCTGTATACATTTGGCGAATGCTGGATCCATCCGACACCATCGTAGTTTTTCACCCGGAAAACGGAGCAATCTTTTCATTGATTTCTAATCTTTTTACTAAAAAATGAAAAAAGAGGAGGGATTTTTATGCAGTGTAAAACATGCGGACGAGAAATTTCAGACACCGCAAAATTCTGTCCATACTGCGGAAGTAAAACAGAGCCATCACAAAATACTGCTGAAAAACAAACTACCGAAACATCTTACGGAACAGAAGAAAACAACCCCCAAAAAACAACTGCTGCAGACAAAACAGAAGAAATTCAGAAATTTTTACAAATCGGATTTTTTATTTTGGCAGGCGTCTGCAGCGTGATCGCTTTAAATAACCTGATCTCAGGTATTCAAAGCTTTTCTTACGACAGCGTCTTGCAAGGTTTGGGAAGTTTTCTTGAAATGGCATGTTACGCCGGAAGCGCAGTAATCATTGCAATGTTCGCATTTACAAAAGAAAAAGAAAAAACAAGAACTTTCTTTATCATCTTATGCGGACTTACGGCAATCATCGCTCTGCGCGGAATCATCGGATTTATTACATCCTTATTCCGAAACTTCAGATACTATTTTTCTTTTTACACATTTTTCTGGAGTTTATCGTCTTTGTTATTGACTTTAACTGCGGCAATCGCGATCGTCGGCATCACGTACATTCTCCTGTATCTTGCAGGAATGACGCCTGATCTGTCAAATGTTGCATCCTCTGTCAACGGCTTTACCCGTAACAGCCAGACATGCGGAACAACACAGGACAGCCAAAACAGCAACGCACAAAGCAATACTACACAAAACGGCGGTGCACAAAACAATGGCGCACAAAACGGCAGCGCGCAAAATAACACAAACTACGGGGGACAAAATATGGGAACAAACTATTATAATCAAGGAACAAATTATAACAATCAAGGCTCCGGTTCCAACTATTCCGGTCCCGGCGTTACACCACTAAAAACCGACCGCGGACTGCTCGGCTACATCGTTCTTTCAATTATCACATGCGGAATTTACGGTTATTACTTCATATATACTGTTGCCCGCGATGTAAATACAGCTTGTGCCGGAGATGGAAAAACAACCGGAGGATTAGTGCAGTTTATTCTTCTTTCTATCGTAACATGTGGAATTTACAGTTGGTGGTGGGAGTATTCTCTCGGAAACCGTCTTGCCGCTAACGCGCCGCGTTATGGTTTGTCATTTTCAGAAAACGGAACAACGATTTTGTTATGGCTTATCTTTGGAGCGTTCCTCTGCGGAATCGGTCCTTTCATCGCCATGAATATTATCATCAAAAACACAAACAGTATCTGCATGGCTTACAACCGTTACAACGGATTGATCTAATCCTAAAAACGCCATCACGGAACTTGATATACCAAAATAGAACAACGTAAAAGAAACCTCCAAGCGGCCGCTAAACAAGCGAACCTCCTGGAGGTTTTTATATATCCCTGTTTATCCCTGTTCCAAAAACGCAATCCCGATGAAACGCTAAGGGCACATATACCGATAAACTTGCGCAGACAGTTCCGTAATCATCGTACGCGCCGCAAAAGGATCTGACAGATTACTCGTCATCACGCAAACAGTATACGCTCCATTTTCACCGAAAATAATCGCCGCATCATTTTCCACATCCGAAAGTTCTCCAGTCTTATTTGCAGTCTCAACATTGGCAGGCACGCCTGCCGGAATCTTACCTGTACGTTCCTGCTGTTTCATCAGAGAAAGAATCTTTTCAGATCCCGCCAAAACATTTCCGTTTATTTCCCGAAGAAACTTCCCACAGTCATTCACAGATGTATAATTGTCATCCACATCATTCGGAGCTAACAGCAGTCTTCCCATATGCGTATCTGTAAACTCATGAGATCGGCAAAATGCATTCACCGCTTCCATTCCTGCCGAAGCATCTCCAAAACCGAGTTTCCGAACAAGCATATTCGCCGACTCATTGTCACTGACCGTAATCATCAACCGCAAAAGCTCTTCCGTTTCTCCGGTGTACGCCTCCTGTTCTTGCATCAGCGGCATCTGCTCATATACGCAGCCTGCAATATAAAGCTTGATCAGGCTCGCCGCCTGCATCTGACAATTATTGACAGAAGTTTTTTCTTCCGAAGAAAGATTTTCCACATATACCGAAACGAAGGCCCCGGTACTTTCAACAGGCGCAATGATCTGCCGAATCTGACCGTTCAAATCATCCAACGCCAAAGAAGACTCCTCTGCTTTCTCTTCCGCCTCCTCAGGCTCCACTCTTTTAATCGGAATCTCCTGCCTGTTTTCCTGCTCTTTCTCTTTCTTTTCCTTTACAGGCTCTTCTTCATGACAGGCAGTAAGTGTAAAAGCCGCCGTCACAAGAAGAACCGATAAAATATAGAACAGTCTGTATCTGAAAACATTTCTACGCATATTCTGCTCCCTTACATCATAATCTTCGAAATCAAAAGCCAAAATAGGCATTGATCCCTTCCGTGATCCCGTTGACCATCAATTCCCGATACGAATCATCCGCCATATTTATATCATCCTGCTCGTTCGTCATAAATCCCATTTCAATTATAACAACCGGTATCCGGCTCCAGTTAATCCCTGTCATTGTATCATTGCATCGGATGCCGAGATTTTGCATTCCTGTAGAACTGCAATAAGAATTCAAAATCTGTTCCGCCAGACAATAACTTTCCTCGTAAAAGCTCCCCACATAAGGATTTTCAGCAGATCCTATCAATGCCATTGCGCCGTTTACAGCCGGATCTTCACTTCCATTTGCATGGATTCGTAAAGAAAAATCTGCCCCGGCATCATTAGCAAGGCACGCCCTTTCTGCATTACTTATAGCAATCTCATTGTTTTCCCGGGTCAGGATCACATCATATCCCTGCTCGACCAGACAGTCCCGAAGTCTCAGAGCAATCTCAAGGTTTAATTCATATTCTGGTATCCCGGTAAATCTGCCGGTAGTCCCTCCTGCAGACTTCTGCTTCAATTCCCCCGATCCCGGAGCATTCGGTTCTTGCCCGCTCATGTCTATATTCGGACTTTGATGTCCTGGATCGATGGCAATCAGAATTCCTTTTTTCTCAGATCCTTCTTTCTCATTCGATTGTTTATCCTGATCTGAAACATTGTGCTCCTCCGCATCTTGATCTTCCGACGAAGTTTTGCGTTTTTGTGATTCTTCACGTTCTGTGATAACATCCGACTCTTTTAAAGCTTCGTGTCCTTCCGAAGAATCACCGGTCTGTTTCCTTGCGCATCCCAAAACGCTAAAACCGGCAAACATCAAAACCAGGAAGAACCTTACTCTCTTTTTCATAGTTTCATATCCTTTAGTCATCACTGTGCATCCAGCTGATACCCTTTCGGGTCCATACCAAACTCAATCTGTGACAGAAAATCTGCATTCTTCCGCTCAACTTCGGAGAGCATGGAATTATCAAAATCTTCCGGGCTGACTGTACCGTAATACCAGCTCTTACTATTAAAATAATTCTGCAGTTCAGCTGATTGGAACATGCGTCCATGTCTTGCATAAATCTCATTTTTTGCGTAATTGATCTCGCGGATATCCATTCCCGCCACATCACTTTCCGTCAAAAGACGGGAACCGCTCTGCGGAAGAATATAATCTTTGTTCAAAAGTTCATCCTCAGACTGTGATTTTTCAAATGTCTCTATCAGGTCTTCTCCGTCTTCATCCCAGATAAAAAATGGACTTATATACAATGTTTCATTATCAATATATAACTGTCCGTCCACCTCAACCGTCTGATTTGATTTTATACTGTCAAGCATCTTTTCCGGAAGGACAGATTGGTCAATATGGATGTTCCGCACATTTTCCAGCAAAATATTATCTCCGTAAAAATCTTCTCCGTAAAATGTATATTCCTCATCCAAACGCAGAATATAATCTCCGTTTTCCGTTTTCTTCACAAACCCTTCAAAATACAATTCATCTTCATCCAAAAGATTAAAATCTGCATCTGACAAAACATCCTCATCCGACGGCTCCACAATCTCCTGTTCAATCGAATCGATTGACGGCGCTTCATCTTCTCTTCTGAAAACCAGCACCAACACAACGGCGACAACAGCAATCAGAAGGATTCCTCCGATCACTCCCGCAACAATAATCGGCGTTTTTCCTTTTTTCTTCACCGGAGGAACTTCCTTAACCGGCATTCGGGAAGGCGAAATCTGCGCACCGCACTCCGGACAAAACAAATCCCCGTCTCCCAGTACTGTGCCGCATACCGGACAAGCTTTCTTCGTTGACTCTTTCTCCGGCTCTTGCTCTAACACTTTTTGCAGCTCTCTCTGTAACTCTTGCTCTAACTTCTGCTCCATTTCTTGATCCGGCCCTTGCTCGAACCCTTCGCCTGACTTCTGCTCCGGTTCTTGATTTAACTGTTCTTCCAGCTCCTGCTGTGATCCCTCATTCAAACCTGCGGGATAATCTATATCGGTTGAATGGTCTTCTTGCCGCTGTCCGCACTCGGGACAAAAAACAGCATCATCAGGAATTTCACTGCCACAATACTGACATTTCATAATCTTTTCCCTCCTAAGTACTTTCTATTATATTTATTGTATAGTTTTCTTCTTACCCAGTCAAACAAAAATGCACTGACAACAGAATATCTCAAAAAAGAGCCAAAGAAGATCTGAAGAGCGCCTAAAAAGAGCCGGCTTGGTATATCGTTTTTTCTTCGTGCATTTTCACCCGCATTATGATATCATTGTAATATTACTTACAAAGGAGTCTGTTGATTTATGAAAATGAACGAATTAAAACTTATTTATTTCAGCCCTACAGGAACGACTCACAAAGTCGTTATGGAGACGGCAAGAAGTATTGATCTGAAATCAGTCTCTTTTGACCTTACGATCAAAAAAGATCTGAAACCTGTCGCAAAATTTGCGCCAAACGACTTCGCCCTGTTTGCGATTCCCGTATACTACGGTCGTGTTCCGGCGCTCTTTCTCGAATATCTCGATCTGTTTTCCGGCAGCGGAACTCCCGCCGCCCTTGTCGCTACATACGGATGCCGCGCATATGAAGACGCTCTTTTAGAATTAAAAACCGAAGTCGAAAAAAGAGGCTTCAAAGTCATCGGAGCCGCAGCTTTTCCGACCGAACATTCCATCGTGAACTCCATCGGTGCAAGACGTCCGAACAAAGCAGATTTAAAGACAGCTTCCGAATACGGCGTTTCACTGAATCGAATCATTAAAAAGGAAGAATCTTTTGCTTCCTTCAATCTGAAAGTACCGGGAAATACTCCTTATAGAAAATATGGCAAAAACGTCCTTTTCCCGAAGGCTGATGTTTCCCTTTGCACTGAGTGCGGCGCCTGTGCCAAGATCTGTCCGGCAGGAGCAATCTCTCCTGATAATCCGAAAAAAACAGATCATGATAAATGTATCGGCTGCATGAAATGTGTCCGCTTCTGTAAACAGAAAGCCAGATATGTCAGTGATTTTAAGATGAATCTGACTGTAAAAAAATTAACCAAAGTCTGTCAGAGCGACAAAAAAGCGGAAATCTTCCTTTAATATACATCGTTCGTCCGCTATTCAAAGCAATCACCGGAAGTGCCAAAAGGCACATTCCGGGATTGTAAACGGTCGCCATTGTAAAAAAGAATCGCCAGTTCCGGCTTCATCACTGCCCGAACTGGCGATTCTTAAATTCAAATTATCTTACATCCTTTTGATATTATCCTTTTAATCAATTCTGATTTCTATTCATCTTTTCCAAAAAGGCGAAAGAATGTTTTACGTTTCATAAGCGCTGCAATCATCAAAAGTGACAAGAATAAGCCTGCTAATGCTGAAACGTTCATTGTATCTCCGGTTGCAACCGCTCCGTTTGTAATTGCTCCATTTGAAGAGCTTCCCGTATTCTCACTGCTTCCTTTCTTTACAAGTCCTGCTTGTGCAGCCTCAAAGGCAGATTTCGCATTTGCAAACATTTCCGCCGTTGTCTCCTTCGAATCCAGAGCCATCAGCGCATCGTACGCCTTTTTATATGCCGCATAGCTTTCCTCTGTATAACCTTCCGGTTTCTTCAATACAATAGAATCTCTGTATTCATCCAAACCAGCCGCACGTTTTTCCAGTCCCTTGATTGCCGCACGAATTGCTGACACCGCATTGGCAACCTCTTCTTTCGTACCGTTTTCTTTCAACGGTTCTGCAGTTGTCACAGCATCTTTCAACAGTTTATAAGAACCTGCTGTGTAATTCCCTTCTTTGTGCTGCGCCGCTTCATTAATAGCCGCCTTCAAATCTACGATACTTACAAGCGCCGCTTTCGCTTCTTTCATTGCAGCGATATTTGCCTGATCTAACGCCGGATCATTCTGATCTTTATCTGCTTTTGCTTTGCTGATGGCATCCTGAAGCACACCGAAACTTACTTCTGTGTAATCTTTACCGTTTACTTTTTCCATTTCTGCAATGACATCATCCACGGTCGTTTCTGTTTTTTCCACCAGACCATTCACTGCATTTTCCAGATCAGAAACTGCTTTATCTACCTGATCTTTTGTTCCGTTTTCCAGACAGGACTCCGCATCCTTCACTACATCCTGAAGTACGTTCCAACTGTCTGCCGTATAAAGCTTTTCATCCAGTTCCCCAACTTCTGCAAGTTTTGCTTTCAATGCAGCTACATTAACAAGACCTTCTTCTGTCTGTACAAAAACATTTCGTGCAGCATAGATTTCTTTCGGATTGTTACGCTCTGCCTTATCTGCTTTCACAAGCGCATCTAACGCCGCTTTCGCATCTGTATATGCTTTGTAAGAAGCAGTTGTGTAATCATCCTCATTATAGTTTACTGCTGTCTCTTATACACATCTCCGAGCCCACGAGACAGGCAGAAATCTC
>ERZ1027054.1285-NODE-1285-length-10091-cov-5.671383_pt1 | contig 10091 bp, 9 predicted proteins | sample MGYA00519284_ERZ1027054 | MGnify/ENA primary metagenome ERZ1027054 (study PRJEB26926, sample SAMN06164568) | human gut metagenome | biome: ENVO:00009003; feature: ENVO:2100002; material: ENVO:00002003 | host: Homo sapiens | place: USA | collected 2012 ... | reverse complement strand
GTTGAGAAACAGTGTCCGTTCCTCCGTCGGCATCGGGTTCTCCTGATTGGTCACCGTCCTGTTCTTCCACTTCCAGAACTTCTTCATCGGCATTTTCCTCCTTTCCGTCATCGCTTGTTTCTGTATTTGCAAAAGCACCCGCATCTTTGAGCGGGAGCATATTGCCGTTGATAAGGTACAGATCGCCGCCTTCTTCGGCGGGAATGCGGTCGAGATTTTCCAGTTCCCGGATATCGTTTGCAGACATCCAGCCGTTTTGCCGACCGATGGCATACCCGTTCATGCGGCTTTGATAGTCGCCGCGCAGCAAACCTTCCAGATTGAATTTGACAAAATACTGGGCCTTTTCTTCTTGGGAAAGAAGTGTCCGCATAATGGATTGCTCCCAGCGGATCACCCAGGGGTCAAGGGTGTATTTCACAAACTCCAAAGACTGCTGCTCAATATTAGAAAAGCTCGACTTTTCCAGGTCACCCACCATATGGGGCGGCACTCGAAAAATTCGAGCGATCTCATTGATTTGAAATTTTCGTGTCTCTAAAAACTGTGCCTGCTCCGGGGAGATCCCAATCGGCGTATACTTCATGCCTTCTTCCAAAACGGCAATCCGGTGGGCATTACTGGTGCCACCGTAGGTAGACTGCCAGCTTTCACGGATTCGCTGTGGGTCCTTCAAAGTGCCTGGGTGTTCCAACACACCGCCCGGAGCTGCGCCGTTTGCAAAGAACTTAGCACCGTATTCCTCACAGGCAATCGCCATGCCGATGGCGTTCTTCGCCATAGCGATGGGTGAATATCCCACCAGCCCGTCAAAGCCAAGACCCGGAATATGCAAAACGTCGGAAGGGCGAAGAATAACTGTGGACTGTTTGTCCCGGATGGCCTCATCGTTCCCGCGATTGTAGGAGTAGTAAAGATGTCCGTTGGTGTCGCGGTCTACAGTCATTTTGTTGGGCATCAGTGGATACAGCGCCACAACTTCATTTTTGCCGTTTCGGATGATTTGGGCATAGGCATTTCCCCAAAGCAGCAGATGTGTCATGAGGGTTTCCCGGAACACAAAGGAACTCATCTCCGGGTTTGGCTCATCATGAAGCAGCAGATACAGCGAATGGTCGAGAGCCTTTTCCTTGCCGCCGTCCTCCTTATATCGATAGAGGTGGAGCGGAAGACCGGCCACTGCTTCTGCAAGAATACGCACACAGGAATACACCGCCGTCATCTGCATGGCGGATCGTTCCGTCACGGCTTTGCCGGAAGTTGTCCCGCCAAGGTAGAAGCGGTAGCCGCTGCCTGCGGTGCTGTTTTGAGGCTTATCGCGGGATTTGAATAAGCCGCTGAAAATACTCATGCATTATCACTCCTCTCAAATAAACAAAATGCCCCGGTCATCGTAGACCGAAGCGCCGTTCTCGTTGCCGCATCGAATGGCTCTATCCAACGCCATGATGGTGGCAACGGCACCGTCTATTTTTTCTGTCGATTTCGCTTTATCGGCTTTGATGTTTCCGGCAGGGTCTGTTCGGATGAAGATGTTGTCCATCATCCAGCGCAGGACCGGATGACCGCCGTGGGCGATTTTCTCCTCCAGCACCAGCTTCATCAGTTCCTTGGTCGGCGGGGACATATCTTTAAAGCCCTGCCCGAAGGGGACTACCGTAAAGCCCATGCCTTCCAGGTTCTGCACCATCTGCACAGCGCCCCAGCGGTCGAAGGCAATCTCCCGGATGTTGAACTTCTCGCCGAGCCTTTCGATGAATTTCTCAATGTAGCCGTAATGCACCACATTACCCTCGGTAGTCATCAGTACCCCCTGACGTTCCCACAGGTTATAGGGAACATGGTCGCGCCTGACACGGAGGTCAAGGGTTTCTTCCGGTATCCAGAAGTATGGCAGGATGTAGTATTTATCCTCCTCATCCAGCGGAGGGAACACCAGCACAAAGGCCGTGATGTCTGTGGTGGATGAAAGATCCAAACCTCCGTAGCAGATGCGTCCTTCCAGATCGTCCTCGGAAACCGGGAAGGCGCAGGCGTCCCACTTGTCCATCGGCATCCAGCGGACGGACTGCTTCACCCACTGGTTTAACCGGAGCTGCCGGAAAGCGTTTTCTTCGCCGGGGTTCTGCTGGGCGGATTCACAGGCCGCTTTGACCTTGTCGATGCCCACCGTGATACCGAGGGAGGGGTTTGCCTTCTTCCAGACCTTGGGATCTGTCCAGTCCTCATCCTCGGCAGCGCCGTAAATGACAGAGTAGAAGGTGGGATCGACCTTCCGCCCTTCAGCTATGTCTATAGCTTTCTGGTGTACCTCGTAGCAGATAGAGTTGGTGTCGTTGCCGGCCGTGGTAATCAGAAAATACAGCGGCTGCATCCGGGCGTCCCCGGAGCCTTGAAGCATAACGTCAAAGAGTTTCCGGTTGGGCTGGGTGTGCAGCTCATCGAAGATCACGCCGTGGGTATTGAAACCATGCTTGTTCGCCACATCCGCCGAAAGCACCTGATAGGAGGAGTTGGTGGGAAGATAGGTAATCTTCTTCTGGGACTCCAGGATTTTTACCCGCTTGGAAAGCGCCGGGCAGAACCGCACCATATCCACCGCCACATCGAACACGATCTTTGCCTGGTTGCGGTCGGCGGCACACCCATACACCTCGGCCCGTTCCTCGCCATCCCCGCAGAGAAGCAACAACGCCACAGCGGCGGCAAGTTCCGATTTGCCCTGTTTCTTGGGAATCTCAATATATGCCGTATTGAACTGACGGTAGCCATTGGGCTTTAACACGCCGAACAGGTCACGGATGATCTGCTCCTGCCAGTCGATCAGTTCAAAGGGCTTTCCCGCCCAGGTACCCTTGGTGTGGCAGAGGGACTCGATGAACATGACCGCATAATCGGCGGCGTCCTTATCGTAGTGTGAGGTCTTCGCCATGAACCGGGTAGGCGTGTATTTCTTCAGTTTTCGCATAGGCACCACCTCCAAAATGGCATAAAAATAGCACCGGCTATTTCTAACCGATGCTTAAAAATACAGGTTGACAAACTGGAAATTGTATTACCAGTTTTAAAGCGATTCAAGAAGTAAGGTCGCTTTATTTGCAACTTTCTCTTTAATAGCAGAAACTGTATCTTCAACGGAAAGTTGTGTTGTATCTAAAATATTTTTCTCGTATGCTCCCAAATTATTAAATTGCTCCCACATGATTTCTACTAACTCAATATTAGTTTTTCTATCTAATTTTGAGCGTTCAATCGCCCGCTTCATGGTTTCTTCCTTATTAGCCCTCAAAACGATATAATGCACTTCATATCCCTCTCGTACAATGTTTAGCCACGGCTCTAAAAACCACGGACCGATAATACCGTCTACAATCACATCATATCCTCCACGGACATAACGCTTTGCGGCTTCTAACAAAGCCTCAATCACAATTAGATTTTGCTCATTAGATTCCGGCAAATGTGGGGGGATTGCTCCTTTACTAAGATAATGGTAAAAATCATCCGTGTGCATATGCACAGATTTTTCCATAGTGGATTCTTTGGCAACAATAGCTGATGTTGTGGTTTTTCCTGTTCCTGGTGCGCCAGTAATTACAATAATTCTTCCGCTCTTCATTTATTTTTATCCCCTCAATTCCGATTTGTCCCCACCAAGATTACTTTATTATACAGCAAAATTGTGAATTTTTCAACGCTCCCGGCTTCCCATATGGCGGTGGATCGTCTCGATGATCTGCTCCTGCTCGGCAGTGTCCACGCCGATGGACCGGAGCGCCTGCCTGGTGCCGCAGTCCGGGCAGATGAGGGTCTTGTTGTCCTCCCTGGAAAGCGCCGGAGCGCCGTGGTAGGTCCTGCCGCAAAGCGGGCAGACCGCCGTCCTTATGATGTTATCCTTCATAGCCGCATACCTCCCTGCATTTATCGTAGGCGTCGATCAGAATGTTCTTGTCGAAGTAAAAGGTGTCGTACCCCTCCAGGCAGGTCCTCATGTAAAAGTTGGAGGGGATTCCGATGGGGCGCTCCTCATGCATGATGTAGGCAAAGGCCGTCACCGTCCTGCGTCTGCCTGTGCGGATGCCCTTGTATTGGAGCTTGATGTCCTTCTTGTAGTAGAAATTAGGGAATCCTTCGTAGCGGTCGAGGGCGGCTTCATCCGCAGCCGTCACCTCCCAGATCACCACGGGGACCGTGCCGCCAGCGCATTCCTCAATCGTGAGGTAAGAGCCTGTCTTGCTCCCCTTGAACAGCAGCTCCCATCCCTTGAGAGCAGCTGTACCAAGGATCGTGGCGTGAGGGCAGCGCATCCGCATCTGCGGAACATTGAGGTTGCTGCCGTAGGCGATGTAGTATCTTTTTTCTTTCATGTGTATCCATCCTTTCCTGGAGGACTTAGGTTACTTGTCCTTCTACCACCCTAAGACCGCCGAAGCGGTCAGGGGCAGGGCATTTAACCTAAATCCTTCAAGCGGCTGCTCTGCCATGCCGGAAGGCTGTATCTCCAGTAAGGTTGCGGGTCAGGAAATCTCTGGCCGTTGCGAACTCCTCGCCGATGAAGCCCATGCGGAGGAGCCAGGTTCTCATGGCGTACTTGGGGTTTTCGCTCTGCTGGGGCTTGGGGCTTGCCGTCCGCACATCCTTTGCCATCTGGCTCAGGGCCAGGCAAAGCTGAATGTAGCTTTTGAGCTGTCCTGCGTGGATGCCGCCCCGACGCTCTGTGGTCGGCTCGTCAAACTGGAAGAGCCTGAACTCGACTGTCCCTTTGGTAAAGGTGGCGTGGAGGTTGAGCATATGGTAGCGGCTGTCGTTGTAATGCTGGTTCCTGCCGTAGCTTGCGCCGTGGCTGGTGTACCAGATGTCCGCAAGCTGTGCCATCGTCTTGGGCTTTCTGCTGTTGACCTTGGCGAGAAAGTTGGGGTCTACCGTGCGACAGTAGCGGCTCATGCGGCTGCGGTCGAGCTTTAAAGCCTCGGCGATCAGGCTTTCGTGGCTCGCCATGATGTTGGCGAGGTTCCGAAGGCTCTGCGGTGTATGCCCCTGCGCTCCGATGTGGATGTGGACTCCGCATCCTCTGGAGGCGTCGCTCTTGGCTCCTGCGTGTCTGAGCTGTCTGCAAAGCTCCTGCAGGGTTTCGATGTCCCCGTAGGTCAGGATCGGGGTGACCAGTTCGCATTTCTGCTCGTCCGGCCCTGCAATGGAAACGTCCTTCTGGAATTTCCACTCGCGCCCCTGTGCATCCCAAGCCGACCAGGTGCTGTAGCCGTTGCGGCCTGCTGTATTCTCAAATCTGCCTGTGCCGAAGAAGTCGGCGACAACCTTGGCTGCCCTCTGGCGGGTGATGCTGTTCATCTCAACCTCGACCCCGATGGTCTGGTCTTTCATCTCTGCGATCTGCCTTGCTGTTTTCTCGTTCATGGTGAATCCTCCGTTTTCGTTTGGTGTGTTTTCCCTTTCGGTGTACACATATTCGCTCTAAAAGAGGATAATAGCAAGGCCATTTCCGATAATATACTACACAAAGATGACCTCAAGATATTGTGTAGTTTACACCTGTTTACTACCATCAGATGTGTTCTTGACCTTTCGGCACAGATCCTCTCCAAGCACCACGGAAAGGCCGCTGCCGTTGTCCCAGGCGACCATGATGGAGCCGATATCATCCACGCCCATCACAGTGCCCTGTGTGCCGATTGGTGGTGCCTGGGGATCGTCCATCCGCACCAGTTCTACACGGGTGCCTGCAGGATACTCTCTGCGGATGCGCTCCACAATTTCCTTACTCGGAAACCGCATGATTGACACCTCCATTCTTGAATGCCGAGGAGCCGGAGAGGTTCTTCAGCAGGATTTTGCGTTCTGCCTTGTATTCGCTGCCGATGAAGCCCAAGCGCAGGAGAAAGCAGCGGAAGGCGTACTTCTCATTATCCACCGCTTTCTCCGTGACCGTCACGCGCTTGGCGTTTTTGCTCATCTCGCAGAGTGCGGAAATGAAATGGGTGTAGGCTTTGACCGCATCGTCGTCCGGCAGCTCCGGGAACCAGGGAAATGCTACCCGGTCTTCCTGAATCTCAATTGGAAGTTTGCTAACACCGAGCGCCTTTTTGATCAGGCTGCCCTTGGCATCCAGCAGTTTGGTGAGATTGCCTACTGCCACCTTGTCCAGCGGAATCTCCACCGTCAGCCCCACGTTTGCCTCCTGTGGCGCAGTGTCGGCGACTTCGGATTCTTCCTCGAAGAACTGTTCCTCGCCATCTTGCGCCTCGCATTCAAAGCCTGCGGCGGTGATAGCTTCAAGTACCTGCTCGACCTCCTCGCTGTCAGCACGGTCGTCAAACAGGAGCGTCCCGTCCTTGGTGACCGTGAAGTAGTCGATCTCATAATTGCAGGTGGGCATGAATTTGTATTCCGCCCTGGCGCCCGTGGCATCTGCGATGACCTTGACCAGTTCCTTGCGCTTTGCGCCTGTCACATTGTATCTGATTTCCATGTGCGAAAACCTCCTTTGTTTTTGGTAGTCACATATTCGCTCTGAACCCCTGAAATAGCAAGCGATTTCCGCACATTTTGCTGTAGAATAGCTGCCGGATCATTCGCCGGATAACTGTGCATAGTACACGATGCCGGAAAGCACAAAACAGACGTTAGGCAGCGCCACTCCGTTGCCCCACATTTTGTATTCCGCAGAATCGGAGTGAGGGTCTTTCAGCCACTTGATGATCTGATTTCGGCTCTTTGGATTGGAGGATGCACCCATGACCTTTCGGTGTGTCTCAAATACCTCTGTCCAGAACTCTACTTCATCCTCGGTCGGATTGGCCGTGCCAAGGTCGGAACACCACCAGTCCGGGAATCCCTGCAGTCTGGCGCATTCGGTAGGCGTCAGTCTGCGGACGATGTAGTCAGGCTCCTTGGATACGGTAGGCGGATCTTTGAAATCTGTAGCGACCAGCGTTTCCGTCACATCATCATCCGTAAAATTGGTGTGGAAGGAACTCTTGCTTGAATGGTAGATAGGCTGTCCGACCGCTCCCGGTCCCTTGGACACCATCGTTGGCTCGATCTCCGTTTCCACCGTGATTCCGAACTTAGCGTTCCGTCCCATATTGTATGTGGCCCGGTCAATGCCGTAGGCTACCGCATGGCGGTCGGTAGCATCCAGCGTGAAGGACACATCCTCATTGACGCCGCTGCCCTGGGGACCGTTCTTGTCGGACCTTCCGATCATGGAGCCTTGCACAGCCACCACAGCCATGCCGCCCTGGTTGCAGGAAGGGTTACCGCCGTTTGCGTCCAGACAGCGGCAAGTATCCGCTTCATAAAAACCGCTGTGTGGGTTGTCCGACTGCATGGCATGGCTCTGTTTGGAGCAGATGCCGTAGACCTTCGGCACAAATACTGTCTGGTCATTGTTGCAGCCGAGGGTAGCGGACTTGTTGTCCTGAATTAATGCACCTTTGCCGCCGCCCTCACAGCCGGAGCGGATCTTCAGCGTCTTTGGCGTTTCCACCACGAAGGGCTGATTATTGCCGCCTGTGCCGTAGGTTGATGAAACGGTGGGAGCAATTCCCTCAAGTTTGGTGTATCTGGTGTCCTGACTATGGTTCTCATAGACTGCCGCAGGAACCGTCCCCGCCCGGAGGGTGGGAGAGGTTTCCTCCTCATAACCGATGGAGCGGCTGTGTGCAGAATGCTCGGTGCAAAAGCCTGCCGATTCCATCACGCAGGGTGGATGATGAGCTTCTGCCCGCAAAGTGCAGGTGACGCCGTCCGTCACATCCATACGGTTTCCACCCTGGTCGTTCAGGCAGACGCAGCCTGCCGCTCCAGAGCCTTTTTCAGAAGTTCCGGCAGTTCCTTGCCACGAACGGAAGCCCTGCGGAGTATACCCAGACACGCCTTCGGACTCAAATAGTATTTTTCCGGCACTCCCGCCTGCAAGATCTGCGACAAGGTAGATACGTTTTCTGCGCTGGGGAACTCCCCAGTACTGCGCATCAAATATCCGCCATGCGAGACTGAAATCATCTGCCACGATCTCTCCGGCGGTCGGCCACCTCTCAGGTCGAGGAGTATGAATTTCGTATCCCTTGACCGAGCAGACCTCTTCGAGGACGGACTGGAAGTCCGCGCCCTTGTTGGAGCTGAACGCACCAGGGACGTTCTCCCAGACGATGTATCTTGGATATCTGCCATTGGTTTTGCACCTCATTTCCTTTGCGATTCGGACGGCTTCATAGAAAAGGCTGGAGCGGGAGCCGTCCAAGCCCTCCCGCCGACCTGCGATGCTCATGTCCTGGCAGGGTGAGCCGAAGGTGATGATATCCACCGGCTCAATCTTCCCGCCATCCATCCGGGAGACATCGCCGTAATGCTTCATAAACGGCAGCCGCTTGGTGGTCACCCGGATAGGAAACGGCTCAATCTCCGATGCCCATACAGGGGTAATGCCGGAGATCAAGCCGCCTAAAGGAAAACCGCCGGAGCCGTCAAACAGGCTGCCGAGAGTCAGTTTATTCTGTTCCATCCGTGACCTCCTCATAGCTGTATGTCTTACCGCCCCGCAGGACGCTCACGCCATCCGCAGCACCGACCTGTTCGATGTAGCGGTTTACGATGACGTCGCAGAACTTTTCATCCAGCTCGATGGTGCGGCAGATGCGGTCGGTCTGCTCACAGGCAATGAGGGTAGAACCGGAACCGCCGAAAGGGTCAAGCACCACCGAGTTTGCCATACAGGAGTTGCCGATAGGGTAAGCCAGCAGCGGGATCGGCTTCATGGTGGGATGGTCACCGTTCTTCTTGGGCTTGTCGAACTCCCAGATGGTGGTTTCCTTCCTGCCCGTGTACCATTGGTGCCTGCCGTTTTTCTTCCAGCCGTACAGCACAGGCTCATGCTGCCACTGGTAGGGAGACCGGCCGAGGACAAGAGACTGCTTCTTCCAGATACAGCAGCCGGATAAATAAAATCCCGCATCGGCAAACGCCCTGCGGAAGTTTAAGCCCTCAGTGTCGGCGTGGAACACATAGATGGATGCGTCCGCCGCCATGACCGACTCCATATTTTTGAATGCGGCAAGCAAAAACTCATAGAATTTCTCGCCTACCATATTGTCGTTCTTGATTTTGCCCGCCGAACCTTCATAGTTGACGTTGTAAGGCGGGTCGGTGATCACCAGGTTTGCTTTGACGTCATCCATGAGCGTGGTGTATGTCTCAGCCTTCGTGGAGTCCCCGCATACAAGACGGTGCCTGCCAAGCGTCCATACGTCACCGCTTTTACTGAACACCGGCTTTTGCAGCTCTGCGTCCACATCGAAATCATCCTCTTTAGCCTCAGTTCCATCATCAAACAGAGCCGCCAGCTCCTTTTCATCAAAGCCGGTGAGCAGGGGATCAAAGTCCATGCCCTGCAAAGACTCGATCTCTACTCGCAGAAGCTCCTCATCCCATCCGGCGTCCATCGCCATGCGGTTGTCGGCAATGATGTATGCTTTCTTCTGCGCCTCGGTAAGGTGGTCGGCAAACACACACGGAACTTCCTTGATGCCTTCCTCCTTTGCCGCCATTATTCTGCCGTGGCCTGCAATCACGCCATAGTCGCGGTCAATGATGACAGGGTTGATAAAGCCGAACTCCCGGAGGGAGGAGCGGAGCTTCGTAATCTGCTCCGGGGAGTGGGTGCGGGCGTTGTTCACATAGGGCACCAGTTTGCTGATTGGCACCAGCTGCATTTCCGTTGTTGTTTTCATCGCACCAGCCCCCATTCCGCAAATTTCTCAAAGCCGCCAAGGGACTGGATGTATTTCCGAGCAGTGTCCACGACCTCTTTGTAGGGAATACCGTCCACGGCATCATCCCCAATGGCGCAGCACAGCTCCACGGGCTTTCCCGTTTCCTGCGCCTTCAGCCAGACATAGATGTTGACCGACACATCCGCTTTGGAGAGGTCTTTTCCATGCAGACCGCCACCTGTGACGGAATCTGCCATGTCGCTGCCCAGCTTGCGGTTCGTAGCACCGGAGTCTACGTTCGTGCCGCCCGTCCAATCGCCGAGCGGATTGATCTCGGCATGAGGATACACTTCCTTGAGG
>ERZ1027054.1277-NODE-1277-length-10142-cov-8.713592_pt1 | contig 10142 bp, 8 predicted proteins | sample MGYA00519284_ERZ1027054 | MGnify/ENA primary metagenome ERZ1027054 (study PRJEB26926, sample SAMN06164568) | human gut metagenome | biome: ENVO:00009003; feature: ENVO:2100002; material: ENVO:00002003 | host: Homo sapiens | place: USA | collected 2012 ... | reverse complement strand
GAAAACGGACTTATACAAGATGGTGCAATGACGGGGCGTGGTCAGCATGGAAATGCGATACAGATGTTGTTGTATACGGCAGTGTAACAGAGGACAGTCCAAAAACGTTTGCGTATGCAACATACGGAGAAGGTTTTGGTGTGGTAGAAATCGAGGCATATTACGATAACGCCGCAAATCCTGTGCGTAATCGTAAAGTGTTTGCATTATCGCCGACCGTAAGCATAGAACGTGTAATGTTGACTATAAGCAACGGCTCGTCAGAGAGCGTAACTCTTGCTAACGGCACAATCACAATGTCTATGACAGGCACAACGGCTTTGTCATTTGTGATCAGATACACAAACAGCAGATAGCGAAAGGAGCATATATGCAGATATTTGAAGATGAAACGTTTGTTCTTGGCGGTGTTGAAACAGAGGATGAGAAACTGGAAGGTGCAATAGTAGTGCCTGATGACAGCGAAGAAGCACATATGATTCTTGCACAGCAAGGAGAAAGGACAGAAAATGAATCTTGAAGAAGAAATCACAAAGTTCCGAGCAAAGAAAAAAGGACAGCTTGCCGAGTCTGTGACCGAAAACGCAAACGAAGATGGCACACAGCCTGTTGAAACCGCAGATGGCAGAGTGCCGAATGATGACGGCAAGAAGATAGGCACAAAGGAAATACACGAAGCACAGGAGATACTCAACAGATACAAGCAAGGCAAGGCAAATCTTGAAAAGCGTATCATATCCAACGAGCAGTGGTGGAAGATGCGACATTGGGGAGAGCTATCAGACTCTGCATCTGCAGTAGAATCCGATCCTCTCAGACCTCGTCCTGTGTCCGCTTGGCTGTTTAACTCGCTTGCGAACAAACATGCAGATGCTATGGATAATTACCCTGAACCTACCATACTGCCGAGAGAATTAAGCGATGAGCAGACAGCACAAACGCTATCCGATGTACTGCCTGTTGTGCTTGAGCATAACGATTATGAGCAGACATACTCGGACGGATGGTGGCAGAAGCTCAAAGGCGGCTCTATGTGTCAGGCTGTCTTATGGAACAGCAGAAAAGACAACGGCATAGGTGATATTGACATCTGCAATATTGACTTGCTTAATCTGTATTGGGAGTCGGGCATATCCGACATACAGAAATCGCCGAATCTGTTTTATCTATCGCTTGAGGATACAGAGGCTCTTAAGCAGAGATATCCCGAATTTGCAAATAAATCGGGCGGTGATTCGATTGCTGTAAGCAAGTACAAGTACGATGACAACGTAGATACAAGCGAGAAGTCAACGGTTGTCGATTGGTACTACAAGGTTTGGGATGGCACTAAGTGCAAACTGCACTACTGCAAATTCTGCGGAGATACCGTACTGTATGCAAGCGAGAACGATCCCGAATATGCCGACAGAGGCTTCTATGATCACGGCGAGTATCCGTTTGTAATCGACACAATGTTCCGTGTAGAAGGCTCTCCGTGTGGCTTCGGATACATCGACATTATGAAGGATTGTCAGATGTACATAGACAAACTGAATCAGGTAGTGCTTGAGCATACGGTCAAGATGACGAACAAGCGGTATTTCGTCAAGATGAACGGCAATGTCAACGAAGGTGAATTCGCCGATCAGAGAAAACGTTTTGTACACGTTCAAGGCAATCTGACCGATGAGGATATAAGGGAGATAAAGGTTGAGCCGCTTGACAGTGCGGTTATGAACGTACTGCAGCTTAAGATAGACGAGCTGAAGGAAACAAGCGGAAACAGAGATTTCTCGCAAGGCGGCACAACAAGCGGTATCACAGCGGCATCTGCTATTGCGGCACTGCAGGAGGCAGGAAGCAAGCTGTCAAGAGATATGCTGAAAAGCACATACAATGCATATACCAAAGTGTGTTATTTTGCAATAGAGCTTATGCGGCAGTTTTACGATACACAGAGATATTTCCGTATCACAGGCAAGGACGGCTCACAGCAGTTCGTACAGTTTGACAACAGCGGATTAATACCACAATCTGCAGGCAGTGTGGGCGGTTTCGATCTCGGCGAAAGAACGCCTATTTTCGACATCGTCTGCAAGGCAAGCAGACGATCTCCGTTCTCAAAGGCAGCACAGAACGAGTTTGCAAAAGAGCTGTTCGGTGCAGGATTTTTCAATCCTCAACTTTCCGATCAGGTGCTTGCTTGCCTTGATATGATGGATTTTGACGGTAAGCAGGAGGTTGTACAGCGAGTACAGCAGAACGGCACTATGTATCAGCAGATAATGCAGTTACAGCAGCAAGTGGCACAGTTACAGGCTATCATAACCGGGCAGATGCCACAGCAGATAGGCACAGTACAGGGAGCAGGACAGCCAATGCCGAGCGGACAGGCACAGCAGACAGGTGGCGATAGCTCACAGCTTGCAAAGATTTTTGACGATGCCACAGAAAACAGCATAGTCAACAAGGCAAGAGAAAAGGCACAGAATGTAACGAACATCAGCCAGTGAGGACAGAATGACAAAGATAACAATCAAACACAACAAGAACGGTCACGAGATAATCTGTGACGGTCACGCACACGAAGCTCACGGAGTTGACGGCAATTTAGTCTGTGCGGCGGTAAGTACAATCGCTCAGACAATCGCTTATTATCTGTACAATAACACAGACAAGGCAGACGGCGATATAACGTTCAAGGACGGCTTTTTCTCTGCAAGCTATATAACTGACTATGACGATATCAAAAACGGAGTCGAAGCCATTCTGAGTGGCTTCTCGCTGATATCGGACAGTTATCCCGATATTGTAAAAATATCTGAACACGGAAAACAAAGCTCATAATGGCAAAAAACGTATGTTATACTTACAATAATGACTCGCAGGAACAGACTGCAGAAAGGTGAAAACCGATGATTTTCAAATTGAATTTAAAGATGTTTGACGGTGCAGGCAGTGCTTCTTCAGGAACAGGAGATGGCACAGGCACAGCAACATCAGGAGTGAACGAAGGCACTTCCTCCGGTGCAAACAACAGCAAGGACTTAAGCAAGGTTGTTTATGGGAAACAGCCTACGGTAACTGAGAACACATCGTCTGACACGCAGGATGATGCACAGTCAAGGTACAATGAGTATCGAAATGGCGAAGGCAAGGATTTCATCAACAAGGAAATCGAGAATGCGGTAAAACGCAGATTCAAAGATCATTCGGAGCTGAAGAAATCAAATGGCAAGATGCAATCAGTTATGAATGCTGTAGCTATGAAGTACGGAATTGACCCGACAGATACCGATGGAATACTTAAGGCTGTTGCTGAAGATGAATCGTATTACGAAACGGCGGCTGATGAAGCAGGAATGTCCGTTGAGCAGTACAAGAAGATGAAACAGCTTGAAGCGGAAAATGCACAGCTTCAGGCTATCAGACAGGAAGAAGACAGACGGAAAGAGTTTGATGCCAAGTATGCCGAGTGGAGTATGCAGGCTGATTTTGCAAGGAACGAATATCCGAATCTCGACCTTAACACTGAGATGCAGAACAAGGACTTCTTCGGGCTTCTGACAAGAGGCATAGATGTCAAGACCGCATATCAGGTTATACATCAGGACGAAATCGTTCAGAGTGCGATCAGCACAGCGACACAGCGTACTGCACAGGCAGTGCAGCAGCAGACGGTAAACAATATCCGCTCTAAAGGCTTAAGACCTGACGAAAGTGCAGGAAGTTCACAGGCAGGCTTTACGTTTAAGGCTGATCCTCACAAGTGGACAAAAGCCGACAGAGAGGAAATTGCCAAGCGTGTTGCAAGAGGCGAAAAAATCACGTTGTAACTTCTTCTTGATGGAAAGAAAGAGGTACACATATGCACAGATTTTTACTTAACCTGCGTATGTTCGATACACAGGTAACTACACAGGAATCTCTGTCAGCAGAGATGAAAACTTACTATGAGGATACTCTCATAGACAATGCCGAGCCTAAACTGGTACACGATCAGTTCGGCGATAAGTATCCTATTCCCAAGAACAACGGTAAGACCATAGAGTTCCGTAAGTATGCGGCACTTCCTAAGGCACTTACTCCTCTTACCGAAGGCGTTACTCCTACTGGTAACAGTTTATCCGTAAGCACAAAGGAAGCAACAATCAATCAGTTCGGTGATTACATCAAGCTGTCTGATATGCTTCAGCTTACTACTATCGACAACAACGTTGTACAGTCTACAAAGTTACTCGGTAGTCAGTCGGGCAGAACGCTTGACACAATCACAAGAGAGATTGTAAACGCAGGCACAAACGTTATCTATGCTGATAAGGCAGACGGTAGCGAAGTGCTTTCAAGAAAAGCGTTAACTCTTGACTCAGAGCTGACAGTTGACACCATCTTCAGAGCGGTAGCACAGCTTAAGAGTATGAATGCTGATGGCATCAGCGGCGGCGAATTTGTTGCTATCATTCATCCGTTTGTGTCATATGCTCTTATGAGATCGGACGATTGGGTGTCTATCCATCAGTACAAGAATCCCGAAAACATCTATCAGGGCGAAATCGGTACAATCGGCGGTGTAAGATTCGTTGAATCAACAGAAGCAAAGATATTTGCTGAAGATGGTTGCCCCGAATTCTACGCACTTACAAAGGACACAAAGTTCGTAGCAGGCAAGACATATTACACCAAGTCGGGTGAAACATACTCTGCCGCTTCGTCCGTAACACCGGGCAGTGCGGTAACGGCTGACACATACTATGAGAAGCACTACACAGCTATATTCTCAACGCTTGTTATCGGCGCACACGCATATGCGGTAACCGATGTAACAGGCGGCGGTCTTGAGCATATCATCAAACAGCTCGGCTACGGCGATGATCCTCTCAATCAGCGTTCAAGCGTAGGTTGGAAGGCAACAAAGACAGCGGAAATCCTGTCAGACGAGTATATGGTAAGAATCGAATCTTGCGTAAAGAGATACTCAAACAAGATCGAAGCAAACTAAATGGAGGTAATCCAGTATGGCAACAAAAGCAACAACATCTGAGATAAAGAACGTTGTGCCTGAATACGATCCCGAAGAAATGGTTGACATCAAGCTATTCAAGGATGCAAAAAACTACAAAGACCCGGTCTTTGTAGGTGTGAACGGCAGAACGTATCTCGTTGAACGTGGTGTTACCGTTTCAGTTCCTCGCATGGTAGCAGAGGTAATTGAACGTAGCGAAGCACAGAAGCAGAAGGCAGAAGCGTTTATATCAAACGTGGTATCACGTTCTCAGAGCATATAAGCAAGTCGCAAAACGGCGGTGGCGGTAATTCGCCGCCGCTTATTTTGTTTACAGGAGGAACAATGACAGCAAACGGAGCTATTACAAAAGCTGACACGTTACGTCCGAATCAGATCCCGAAAGCAACAAAAACGGAATGGATTCGTCAGCTTGAACAGACAGTATATAACGAGGTATACAAAACACACGATACAACGGATATCGAATTTACGGATATGGATTCAGAAACATTTGCAGACGATAAGCTGTTTGTTCCTGCTCCATATGACGAAATCTATATGCAGTATTTATGCGTTAAGATAGATTATTACAATGCAGAGTACGAACGTTACAACAATGACACAGCAACGTTTGCGGCTCTGTACAACAGCTACGCTACACACTATAACAGAGAGCATATGCCTGCCACAGCAGAGCTTAAATATTAGGAGGGATAACTATGGCAAAAGTAAGGAAAGAGAGAACATCGAGCATTTACGAAAAAGCTCCCGATAGATTCAACGCTAACAGCAGTTCGACCACCAACAGCACAGGCTACAAACCTTCCAATGCGGTCAACACAGCGAAACAGGCATATACCGTACACAACAGCGAGAAGCCGTCCGCTTACACTGGCAAGTATGATAACCTGATAAACGATAACCTTAACAACATTCTCAATCGTAAGCAATTCAGCTACGATGCAAACAAGGACACACTGTACAATCAGTACAAGGATATGTACACACGCAACGGTCAGACAGCTATGCAGGATACAATGGGCAATGCGGCTCTGCTGACAGGCGGTTACGGCAACAGCTATGCTACAACGGCAGGACAGCAGGCATACAACAGCTATATGCAACAGCTTAACGATAAGATACCTGAGCTTGAGCAGAGAGCATATGATCGTTACCGTGACGAAACAAATGACCTTTACAATCAGAATAATCTGCTGACAAACCTTGACTCTACAGACTACAGCAGATACCGTGATAAGATGAGCGATTATCTCAATGACAGAGATTTCTATTACAATGCGTATAACAACGAACGCAATTTCGATTACGGAAAGTATAGAGATGATGTCGGAGATGCGAAGGATGACAGAAACTTTAACTATCAGAAGAAACGTGATAGTGTAAGCGATGCTCAGTGGCAGAAGCAGTTTGATTATCAGAAACAGAGAGATGCGGTGAGCGATGATCAGTGGAACAAAAATTATGCTATGAACATCTCAAAGGCAATCGGATCAGCACAGAAAGAATCTGAAGATGATACATACTTCGATCCCAACAAAGCGTACAAGTTTCTTACCGACTATGATGATTATTTCAACGTTAAAGATAATCCGTCAGAAGTTGCGGAAGCCTTATTCCAGTCATACGGCGATAAGGACGGCTTTTGGGAATGGGCGGACGAAGCATCAATTGGCGAAGGCTCTCTGACAGATTTGATTTATTCACTGCATCCTGAGCTGATAGACAGCTCAACACTCAAAGGCGTTAATTCTTGGGGAACGATAGGCTCGGCAGGAATACAGTCAAACGCAAACGCAATTGCTGAAGATAACAAACGATACGGTGATTATAAGAGCCTGTTATCCGATTCAAACAACTGGTCTACATCCCGTCAGCAGTGGTTGGATGATAACAAGAAGGCAAAGAAAGCAAACAGCAAGAAATAAACGGAGGTTTTGAGGATGGACGAAGAAAGACTCAAGCGTATAAGGGCAAACATTGCGAAACACGAAGAACGCAAGAAAACGCAGAATATAATGGGCGATATTGATTCGTCCAAACTTGACCGCAGTAACACAAGCTACAATAAAAATGATGCCGCTTTCGAAATGGCAAAGCAGCACTATCAGAATAGCTATGTACCGAAGAAGGCACAGGAATACTACAAGGGCGTTGAAAACTACAGAAATTCATATGAGCAGATGGCGAACAAGCCGAGTGCGAATAACTACACTGTAATGACTCCCGAAAACGAATCAGCAAATCTGATTGGTGACGGTATCAACACATACGTTTCTCCGCAGATGCGTGAAAAGGCACAGAAGCACTATAACGAGGTGTTCAACAACGAGAACAAGAAGTATGCTGAACAGTACGCAAGGCTGAACGAAAAGAGCAAGCCTGCGTACAGTTATGCGCAGGCAAAGAGCGAAGCAGCGAAGAAAGTCGATAACAGCATCAACGCTTTTTCTTCTCAGTTTAAAGACGAGAACGAATACAACGCTTATGCTGATAATATGGCACGGGCAAAAGAACAGCAGAGGTTACTTAATTATAATGTTGCTGAAGCAAGAAACAAGCTGCTGACAATGAAAGCACTCAATATGAATCCGTCTGTGAAAGTCGAAGATACAGACGAATACAAGCGGATTGAGTCGGATATGAAGAAAGCGGAGTCTGTACAGAAATTTGCTAAGAATATGCAGAACGAAGATTTCCGTAAACAGTATGCCGAATACGAACAGCATCAGAAAGACTATGAGAATAAAAACTGGTTCGGCAAGGCGGTTGAGCAAGTAGGTGATGCTATAGCAGGCTCTATTTACAACATAGGCGAAGGTTTGTACACAGCTTTTGTTGAACCGGTCACAAATGCTGCAGATTACTTCATCGGCAGAAACCCATATGAGGAAGGCACTCTTTCAAATAAAATTCACAGCTTTTATAATTATGTACATGACGAGGCTGATCGCAGAGAACGTTTTAGTGGGTACGCTCAGCAAGGACTTATAACAGACCTCTACAACGCAACTAATAACGAAGAATTTAGCAAATTCACAAGCGGAGTTATAACAACAACATTAGATGCTGTAGCTGAAGCAGGTTTATCGATGGCGGTAGCGGCTCTTTCGGGAGGTACATCTCTTGCTGCAAAAGGGATTCAAACAACGGTAGGACTTACAAAGGCACAGAAAGTGGCTCAGACAGCATCAAGTATGTTAAAGGGTCTGATGAAAGATCTCAACTTCTGGACATCGTTTGCGAGAGAAGGTGGCAGTGCATACAACGATGCTATCGATGCAGGAGCATCAAACGAGGAAGCTACAATTGCTATGCTTGCAACAGGCTTACCGAATGCTTATATCGAAGTCGGAGGCGGTGTCGAAAAGTTTAAAGACTTAGCAGGAACAGGCGTTAAGGGATGGCTCAGAGATTTCGCAAAAAGCACAGGCGAAGAAGCGACCGAAGAATTGAAGCAGGGCATTATATCAGAGCTTGTTAAGAAGCTGACATATGCTCCCGAAACAGAGTTATTCTCAACAGCCGATGACGGTAGCGGCATTATCAATCCGATAAGAATGTATCAAGAAGCATTCGGTGGTGCTGTAGGCGGTGCTTTTGGTGGCTCTGTCGGTAAAGCTATAAACGTTGCAAGCTACACTGTAGCAAACAATATGTATAAGTCAGACAGTATGAGAGAGCTTATACAGAGCGGTAAGTATACCGAAATGCTTAAAGCACTTCCCGATTCCGACTTTAAGAACAGCGAGATAAGCAAAACGTTCAGTGCTGAAATGGACGAGAAGCAGACTCTTGCAAAACTCAAAGGCATAAGCAACAGACAGCTTATCAAGCAGTACGATTCTATGGTCGATACGCTCAGTTCTGTGTCAGAAGGCAATGTTGCCAGTCTTGCACTTATAGCGACAGGCGATACAAAAACAGCCACAGAGGTTGCTCCTATTCTCAGAAAGCTGTATGACGGTAAAGTAATAACAGAGGAAGAAGCTAAGATTATCTCACGCAATGAGAACGTTGTTAATATGCTCAGTGAAACCACAGGCTTGGATATGACGAATTCCTCGTGGGAAGATTTTGTTACACTATCGGAGCAGGCACAGTTTGAGAATATAACAGGCACAAGTACAGGCAACGCTATTGCTGATGTTGTTCTCGGCAACGCTCAGAGGGCTGAAGCAGGAAGAAACTACATAGCAGAAGAACAAAACAAGTACGCAAACGATCTCTCAGGAACACCTACATTCACGGCACAGATAGGTGATGAGTCTGTTAAGATAACAGGCATAGAACACATTGAAAACGGTGAAGTGTATGTAAATCTGTCAAACGGCACAACACAGGAGGCACAGAGTCTTAACACGGATGAAGTTACTACTGCTCTACTTTCCTATGCATCTGAGTATGACGCAAAAACTGCATCGGCGTTTATCGGTGGATACACAGGCAATATCTCCGTTGGTGAGTACGCAAGAAGTTTTGCCGGAGTAAACTCGGCTGCAAGAACAGGCTTGAGCTATGAGAACATAGCAAAAACCGCACAGACTATGGTTAATAACATAGGCGAAAGCACAGCAAAATATCTTGCCGAAACAGGCAACGTTGTAGCACAGGAACAGAAGGTAAAGTATGACGAGGAGTTAAAAAACTTACAGAGCAGACAGGCAAAGCGACTTGATAAAGCATCTGTGAAGAATGAAACAAACGGTACAGCCACAAAAGCACATAAGCGACTTGCAAGAACAATATCAAAAATAACCGGATATACGGTAACGCTTGTTGATAGCACAAACGGCTACAACAACAAGCAGAACGGAAGAACGGCTATAGGCTCAATCAATTCTACGAAGGGCGAGATTGTGCTTGATATCGGAGAAGGCAACGTTGCCGCAACATCGTTGCACGAATCTGTACACTACATCCGCATAAATGCTCCCGAAGAATTTAACGCTATGGCAAAGTATGTGGTGGAATGGCTGACTCGCAACGGTACACTTGAAGAATATCTCGACCGTTACGCAAGCAGTTACAAGTTAGATAACATCTATGACCTTACAGAAGAAATGACAGCCGATGTTGCAGAGGCACTTTTGAAGAATGCCGACTTCGTTGAGGATTTATTTACCGATGAATCTTT
>ERZ1027054.1267-NODE-1267-length-10176-cov-6.463689_pt1 | contig 10176 bp, 10 predicted proteins | sample MGYA00519284_ERZ1027054 | MGnify/ENA primary metagenome ERZ1027054 (study PRJEB26926, sample SAMN06164568) | human gut metagenome | biome: ENVO:00009003; feature: ENVO:2100002; material: ENVO:00002003 | host: Homo sapiens | place: USA | collected 2012 ... | reverse complement strand
TGTATAAGAGACAGATTTATAATAAGTAAGGATATTGCAAAAACATGGAAGAGGAATAGTAGAAGCGTATCGTATTCAGAGATCTGCCGGTTGGTGCGAGGCAGGAACGTAAGTTTTGAACTCACCTCGGAGTTCTTTCGTTGAATTTGGAGTAGACGAAAGCGGGAGTTCCCGTTATAGAATGAACGAGTGCATTTGGTTGGGCTAAGACGAAGGAGACAGGAAGAAAACGGCTTGGTTTTATCAGATGAACAAGAGTGGTACCACGGAAATAAGCCTTTTCGTCTCTTGAGTTTTTCAGGAACGGGAGGCTTTCTTTTATGCATTGATCATTCGGAGGACAGCCGTTGTGCTTGTAATCAGTTGGCAGAAAGAGTACTTACCGATTGTAATAAAAATGCATAATATAACGATGAATGAAGGAGAGAAACATATGGGTACAAAGATAATGTATAACCACAAAGCAATCGAAAAAAAGTGGCGTGAAAAATGGGCAGAAAATCCAGTAAATCCAAGAGTAGATGATAATGGAAATAAAAAACAGAAATATTACTGTCTTGACATGTTTCCATATCCGTCAGGAAATGGTCTTCATGTCGGCCATTGGAGAGGATATGTAATTTCCGACGTATGGAGCCGTTATAAACTTCAGCAGGGATATTATATCGTACATCCGATGGGATGGGATGCATTCGGACTTCCGGCTGAAAATTATGCGATCAAGATGGGAGTACATCCGGCAAAATCTACAGCAGAAAATGTGGCAAATATTAAACGTCAGATTAATGAAATTGCAGCGCTCTATGATTGGGATATGGAAGTCAATACGACAGATCCGAACTTCTATAAGTGGACGCAGTGGATTTTCGTGAAGATGTTTAAAGAAGGACTTGCATATGAAAAAGAATTTCCGATCAACTGGTGCCCGTCCTGTAAGACAGGTTTGGCAAATGAGGAAGTTGTAAATGGAAAATGTGAGCGCTGCGGAGCAGAAGTTACGAAGAAAAATCTTCGTCAGTGGATGCTGAAGATTACTGCCTATGCGGATCGGCTGTTAAATGATCTCGATAAGCTGGACTGGCCGGAAAAAGTAAAGAAAATGCAGGCTGACTGGATCGGAAAATCTTACGGAGCAGAGGTGGATTTCCCTGTTGACGGAAGAGATGAGAAAATTACTGTATATACGACAAGACCTGACACACTTTACGGTGCGACATTTATGGTGCTTGCTCCTGAACATGAGATGGCGGCATCTCTTGCGACAGATGAGACAAGAGAAGCAGTGGAAAAATATATTTACGATGCGTCAATGAAATCAAACGTAGATCGTCTTCAGGATAAAGAGAAGACAGGCGTATTTACGGGAAGCTATGCGATCAATCCGCTTAGCGGAGAAAAGACTCCGATTTGGCTGTCTGATTATGTATTGGCGGATTATGGTACAGGAGCGATCATGTGTGTTCCTGCTCACGATGACCGTGATTTTGAGTTCGCAAAGAAATTCAATATTCCGATCATTCAGGTAATTGCCAAAGACGGAAAAGAAATTGAAAACATGACAGAAGCTTATACAGAAGCTTCGGGAACAATGATCAACTCAGGTGAGTGGAATGGAATGGAATCGGCAGTGCTGAAAAAAGAAGCTCCTCATATTATCGAAGAGCGCGGACTTGGAAAAGCAACAGTCAACTTCAAACTGCGTGACTGGGTATTCTCCCGTCAGCGTTATTGGGGAGAGCCGATCCCGATCATTCACTGTCCTGACTGTGGTAATGTTCCGGTACCGGAAGAAGACCTTCCGCTTACACTTCCGGATGTAGAGTCATATGAACCAACAGGAACAGGAGAGTCACCGCTTGCAGGAATTGAAGAATGGGTAAACTGTACATGTCCGGTGTGTGGAAAACCTGCAAAACGTGAGACAAACACGATGCCTCAGTGGGCGGGCTCTTCCTGGTATTTCTTGCGTTATGTGGACAGCAAAAACGATAAAGAATTAGTATCCAGAGAAAAAGCAGATGAGATGCTTCCGGTAGATATGTACATCGGCGGTGTAGAACATGCCGTGCTCCATCTTCTGTATTCTCGTTTCTATACGAAATTCCTGTATGATATCGGAGTTGTAGATTTTGACGAACCATTCCACAAATTGTTCAATCAGGGAATGATTACAGGAAAGAACGGAATTAAGATGAGTAAATCAAAAGGAAACGTTGTTTCACCTGATGCGCTTGTTAATGATTATGGTTGTGACTCTCTGAGAATGTACGAACTTTTCGTAGGACCGCCGGAGTTGGATGCAGAATGGGATGACAGAGGAATCGACGGAGTAAACCGCTTCTTGAAACGTCTTTGGAATCTGCTTATGGACAGCAAAGAAGCAGATATTCAGCCGACAAAAGAAATGATAAAACTTCGTCATAAAATGGTTTATGATATCACGAGCCGTCTTGAGAGCTTTAGTTTAAATACTGTAATTTCAGGATTTATGGAATATAATAACAAGTTTGTCGAAATAGCGAAAAAGGAAGGCGGAATTGATAAAGAAACATTAGAAACGATTGCTGTTCTTCTTTCCCCGTTTGCACCGCATTTTGCAGAAGAAATGTGGGAGCAGCTTGGACATGCGGAAACAATCTTCAAAGCAGGATGGCCGGCATACGACGAAAGCGCAATGAAAGATGATGAGATTGAAGTTCCGGTACAGATTAACGGAAAAACAAGAGCAGTTATCAGCATTTCTGCTGATGCATCAAAAGAAGAGGCAATAGCGGCAGGAAAAGAGGCAGTCGCTGATAAACTGACAGGCACGATCGTGAAAGAGATTTATGTACCGAAAAAAATAATTAATATTGTTCAGAAATAGAAATAAAAAGAGCCGTTTCCCCTGTAAATACAAGGGGGTTGAGCGTTTGTCGTCTTTTATTCAATTCCTTTTCCAAGTTGAAAATTGACGAAAACTATAAAGAAAAAAGGAGGCTGTTTTATTAACGACAAAATTTAATAGTGCCAGCGGTCCGGCTTTATGTCTGACCGCTGGTTGCCGTGGGCGTTTCACTTTTATAGGTGGACGCCCTTTTTTCATACTCATTTTCGAGAGAAAGGAGATCCACATGGAATTAAACGAAATGGAAAAAAAGCTGCTCTTTCAAGTGGAGGGCGATTATCAGACAAAGATCCTGAATGAACTTTATATGACCGTGCGGTATTCAAATAATTCCGAACAGCGGGAGGCGGCAGAAGGTCTTATGGCAAAACTTCGTGTTCTGTCAAATGCAGAGTGCATGGACTTGGTAAAAGATATTCAGAAGAATTACCGTCTGCCCTATCCAGCCCGGACGATTGGAGAAAAGATCGCCGAGGCCAGACAACAATCAGGGGCAGAAAAATTGAAGGGGCATGACATCATGGCACTTGAACGCTTTGATCCAGAAGTAAAGCACATGATCGTCTTTGATGTATTGTCTTACGATTCCCCTGTTGGCGACAAAGGCGATAAGATGCGCTTGTTCCTTACAGATGCCGGCTATCAGAAATTTTTAGAGAGCCAGGAACGGGGCGAAGTGAAACTGAAAAACCATGCGAAGGTCTCTGACGGTCATCTCCATTATGACCGCAGGGATCATGCCTTGTAACGGAATAGTCGAAGAAAGGAGGCGGTACAATGGCAGTATTCCGTGTAGAGAAAACAAAGGACTTTACGATAATGAGCAATCACCATCTGCGCAATACGGAGTTGTCCTTAAAGGCAAAGGGGCTTTTATCACTTATGTTGTCGCTGCCGGAAGATTGGGATTATACCACAAAGGGACTCGCCCATATCTGCAAGGATGGTGTGGATTCTATCACTACTGCCCTGAAGGAACTGGAGCGGCATGGTTATCTCACCAGACAGCGCCTCCGCTATGATAACGGGCAGTTGGGAGACATTGAATATACGATCCATGAGCAGCCTGTAAGTACCGAAAACACAGGGCTTTCACCTAAACGGGAAAATCCAAGACAGGTAAAACCAGAACAGGCAAAACCTAAACAGGCGGAACCTGAACAGGAAAATCCGGCACAATTAAATACTAATCCATTAAAAACAAAAAAATCAAAAAAAGATAAATCAATAACTTATCCATCAATCTATCCGGCAGAGCCGGAAGCGGCAAACCGCACGGATGGGATGGATCGGATAGAGCTGATAGAAGCCTATCGTGAAATCATCAAAGAAAATATTGAATATGACTTACTGGTCTTACGGTATGGCAGGGAACGTTTGGATGAAGCCCTTGAACTTATGCTTGAAGTGATTTTGTCGAAACGCCCTTACATTCGCATTGCCGGAGATGATTTTCCGAGGGAAATCGTCAAGAGCCGGTTCCTGAAGATCAATTCCGGCCACTTAGAGTATGTCTTTGACTGTATCGACAAGAACACAACGAAGGTCGGAAACATCAAAGCGTATCTGCTGGCGGCGCTGTATAATGCCCCGGCTACAATGGACAGCTATTACCGTGCCGAGGTCAATCACGACCTGTACGGCTGTTAGGCACCTTTGGGTGTCTTTTTTCATTTCATCACAGGAAGGAGGCAAAGCACAATGAAAAGAAACACTGTGCCGGTACTATGCCCGGCGTAACCAAAGAACAGATTCAGGCAGCGCGGGAAGCTGACTTGTTTACTTACCTGCAATTCCATGAACCCGGCGTGCTGAAACAGGATGGACCTAATTTCCGGCATAAGGAGCATGACAGTCTGGTATATGTGACCGGGAAAAGGTACTGGTACTGGAACAGCCGCGGACGGAGTATCAATGCGCTGGACTACCTGATCCAGATTCGGGGATATGGTCTTGTGGATGCGGTTCATGCTCTGGTAGGTGGCGAAATCCCACAGGAACCGGCTTACCGAAGTACGGCAGAAATACAGGTATCAAAAGAGCCGGAAAAGAAAACATTCGCTCTCCCCTGGGCCAGACGTTGCGCGACCGCTGCGGTCTTCTATTTGCAGAAACGGGGGATCAGCTCAGAAGTCATTCGCCAGTGTTTACAAGCCGGGATTTTTTACGAAGCCCGGTATCATGGAGAACCGGTTTGTGTGTTTGTTGGGAAAGATGATTCCGGGAAAGCGAAGTTTGCCTGTATGCGCAGTATCAGCGGCAATCTCAAAAAGGATGTCTATGGCAGCGACAAAGGATATAACTTTTGTTATCCCCCGCAAAGTCCGGGCAGCCGGCATGTGGCAGTCTTTGAAGCTCCTATTGATGCGCTTTCCCATGCGACACTTCAAGAGCTGGAGGGATGGAAATGGAATGGTTATCGCTTGTCTTTGGGCGGTACTTCCCATGTGGCGCTGACTTCTTTCCTGGAACGCCACCCGGAGATACGGCGTGTTACCCTTTATATGGACCACGACCTTGCCGGATTTGTCAATGCCCGGAAAATCAAGACCATGCTTCACGAGGATAAACGTTTCCGTCATATCCGGGTAAGTGTCAACCCTCCCCGGATGGGAAAAGATTACAATGAGAAATTGCTGCTGGTTCGGGAACAACTGCAAACCAGCCAGCACCAACGCCGCCCAAAAGAGGCGGCTGTTTCAATTTAGGGAGGATTTCAACATGAATGGATCTCAACATATCTGCTTTACAGACAGCGCCGGAAAAGCGCTGTTTTCCATTCCCGACAATGGTTTACTCTGCCTGTTCTATGGAAACGGGGACAGGCACTTTGCTGTTTGTCATCGTCTGGATGACACCCATGCAGAAATTGACGGGGTAAATTATTCGCTGCCGGACTTTGCCAAAAGGATGAAACACAACCAGATCGGCTTCGCCCCGGCATAAGGCTGGAAAACAAATAACAGGAGGATTTGAAAATGAAAAAAATTGAAAATACCGCTTTGCAGATGATTGCCGAGGCTTCCCGGTGTCCAGACTACGGCCCCGATATGGTTAAATCGCTGATGAAAAAGCTGGACATGAACGAAAAGGGCTTTGCGCTTTTGATGAATGTTGCCTCATCCACAGTGCGTCTTTGGACCAGCGGAGCTGCACAGCCCTGCGGCACAGCAAAACGCCTCATGCAGATTTATGAAACCGGTCCGGAGATTGTCGGCAAGATTGCCGGCGGGCAGCTACCGGCAGATGGGAGGGATTGATTAAATGGCGGGGACAGATAGCCAGCCGTTTGCGGAAAATGAGCAGGTCAAAGAGCTGCTTCACATGAAAGGAGGAATTTGATTGAATCAGGAACCACTACCGCAGATTCATTTGATCCGTGATACAGACTTATCCGTCTTTGCGTATGAGCTCCATATTTTTGCCGGAGATTTTCTTAGGGAATGCGAATTCAATATGCGTTCTCTGGCGACAAATACCGGGGCTGATTCCATTGCCATCATGGGGAAAAATCACATGTGGCTTTCCGACGCCTTGTTTGCTTATTGTTCTACGGCGGATCTTCATCAAATGATCTCAACAACGGAGTTTATCGGAGCGAGGGCTTTCCTGTTTCATACGGACCGCAGAGAGGGCGGTCACTTGTACGGGGATGTCCTAATGATGGATTTAGGCACGCTGCGGCAGGATATAAAAAGAAATATCCTCTATCCCTGCGGCGTCAATGTCGAACGCAAAGGTGGTTCAGCAGCTATGGTCAGCCTGAAAGAATGGACTGAAATGGAGCTTTACGAAAAAGATGCTCTGAAAAGTTGGGGATTTTCTTATGCCCCGAATCAAGTTACGGAATGGCAGTACCACTATTCCACGATGTTCAGACAGTGGATGGATCAGGCATTTCGTTATATGCCCCAGGATTTAGAAGAACGCCTGAATATGCAATATATGGAGGCAGCCCAGAACCCGGATATGGATAAGTACCGCATACCACAGGGAACGGCAAAGCAGATGCTTCTTTATGACGAAGCCCCTGTGTATCGCCTTCTTCCATCCGGTTCGGAGAAAATTGCGCCCATCGCGGCAATCTCTACGGGCTTGTGGTATGAAAATTACCGGGAGTTTGCCATTGCACCAGAGGATTTAGGCGCTTTGGACAAACTGATCCGCAGGGAAACCGACCGGCTCACAGGAAACCTCCCACAACTTTACAAAAACGAAGAACGCCGCCCTGCCCCGGAGCGATAAGAATTCTACACTGACTGGAGGTGATGAAGATTGGCAGGAGTGCATGAAGATTTCGGCGAAAAGATCGGTGGTGCGAAAAAAGACTTGTGGAAAGACCGCGGGCTGTATGCGGATGATCTGGAAGCCATGAATGAGCGCGAAGCCGAAAAATTTGTGAAAAAGGATAATGTCTGGAAAAAGCCGGACTATGCAGCCATGCTGGAGGAAGGGATTCCTCTTGGCGTGGTCTATTTTATCAAAAAAGCGAGGGACGGCTTAAACGCTTCCCCTCAGTATTACCGCACGGATGACACCCCGGAAAAACGGACTGCGAGACAAAAGGAATATATAAAAACAGTCCGGGAATTGCAGGCAGTGCTTTCAGATGTCCGTACTGTGGAGGATACTGTGAGAGCCTATGACCGCTTTTTCGTTGACAATGGATATTTAGAAAAGGTACAGGGCTGGGTAAGCGGAATCCATTACCGGGCAACGAAAAAGGGTCAGGACAATCCCGTGATTACAAACAAATTATCCAATACTATGCTGATCCGCTCGGCTGAATATTTTGAGCGCAACTTTACTCAGAAAGCAAAAAAGGAACAGTTTTGTGTTTCCAAAGAGCAGAAAATACCGAAAGGTTATGCGATCCACTTCAACGACGGGAAACATACCTATTCTAAAAATGAGGACTGGAAACCCGGTACCTACTATGTGACAAAAGGCTATTCGATCCTGCGGACCAATTTTGAGACCAAAGAAGCTGCCCTGAAATGGGTGCAGGAACTTGCCAAAGGCAGGAACAAAAACGGAAAGATCCGGTTTGTCCCTCCCCAGCTCGCCCATGTCAAACGTACCGGGCCGGATTACCGGAATGGTGTGGAGATCACCGGACAGCATTATCTTGATACCTTTGGGTTTCGCGGCGGCGAGTTTGGAAACTGGATGAACCAGAACGACCGTCAGACCTCCCTTAACATGGGATTTGAAGCACTAAAGGATCTGGCGTCAGCCCTTAAGATCAGCGATAAAGATATTGCTTATCAGGGAACGCTTGCTATCGCTTTTGGTGCAAGAGGCAGCGGCAATGCTGCGGCTCATTATGAACCTTTGCGTACAGTCATCAATCTTACGAAAATGCACGGAGCCGGTTCGCTGGCACATGAATGGTGGCATGGACTTGACGATTATCTTGGTACAAAGATGGGCGCAAAAGGGATGCTGTCAGAACAGCCCCGCCTCTATGCGCCGTTCCAAAAACTCATTGACACCATGAAGTATAAACCGGAAACACCGGAACAGGCAGCAAAGCGCACGGAAGCACAAACAGAACGCACCCGGAAAAATGCAGCAAGCTGGCTGGATTCCTCGGTTCTTGCTTCCCTGAAACGGTATGGCAATGAGGAACAGATGGAAACCTACGCAGTCTTGCGGGAAGCATTTTTGTCCGGCGAACCCGGCTCTGTGGAACAGATCAGCGCATTTAAAAAGAATGTTACCGGCCGGGTAATTCCCAAAAGTGAACGGGAACGGCTGGAAATTTTTGAGCGTATGCTTTCCGGGATGCAGGCGCAGGAAGCTCCGCAGATTGGACGGACGGAAACTGATTTTTACCGTAATTCGGTACGCATGGGAAAAGAATGTGAAAAAGACGGCGGTTATTGGGACAGCAACGTGGAAATGACAGCCAGAGCCTTTGCCTGTTATATCAAGGACAAACTGCCCTACACATCGGATTATCTGGCAGGCCATGCCGACTGTGCCCTTACCCTGGTTTCCGGTAAAGGCGGAGAAATGGAGGTATTGAAAGCCTTCCCTGTGGGGGAAGAACGCCGTGCGATCAACGCTGTTTTTGACGAGATTATTCAGGATTTGAAACGGGAACAGCTATTGACCCATGCCGATGTAACGCTTCCCCTCTCTGTTTCTGAACTTCGTGAGGCAGCGGACGGTCAGCTATCCATGTTCGGCGTCGGCCGTCCTTCCGTGATGGATCAGCTTGCGGCAAACAGACCGGCAGATAAAAAATCACCGGCACAGACGGTTTCCAGAAAAAACCATGAGCCGGAAATATAGCAGGAGGTGAACAGCATTTTGGAAGAAAACAGGGATTACCATGCCTACCGGTATGGCGACCACTTGACGCCGGGATCAGAGCTTAAAATAGAACACAGCGTAGTTTGTGAAAATGTGGACATTTCTACTCTGATCACAATGGGAACAGATAGCCTAGAAGCTATGCGCCAAGGAAGTATCGACGGGGAGCAGAAAGCCTATGAAATCGTAGTAGCTGCCGCAAAACAGTGGGAACAGCAGGCAGCGGCAACACAGACGATCAACCGGGCTTTGGAATATCTTCGTACACCGGAGATTGAACATACCGGCAACCAGTGGAAAGACACCGATAACTGGAGGGCGGATCAGAAAATCAGCAACCGGGTCTATCAGATGACCTGCAGTATTTGGGAAGATACGAAATATGACAGAGAAACCAAACAGAGTGTTCCGATTGCCTGGTATGTGACATGGGAAGTCCGTATTCATTCCCCGAAGCAGGGATATGGAGCAAAGATTGCCGGACAAAACCAGAAACGATATACAGATAAGAACGCAGCCATAAAATACCTGGATGGGCGAAAGAAAGCCTATTCCCATTTATTCACGGAAATTTCCCCGCCGATCCCGAAAGAATATGAGCACCATTTTATGGTTCACGGTACTCTTTTACCTGGCTATACGGTTGAAGGACTGGAACAGGCCAAAACGGAACATGCCGCCGCCGAGGTTTCGGAGGGCGGTATTTTTACACCCGAAAACCAGGAGAAGCCTTCCGTCCTGGGGAAGCTCTCTGTGGCAAAAACTCAGGAAAAAACGCCAACCACTCCCGGTACGGCAATGAAAAAGAAGGAGGATATACAATTATGAAAGTGTTAATGGTAGAGCCGGGCAAGTCCCCTTATGCTGCGGAGATCGAAAGTGGTCTGAAATCCTTGCAGGCGGCAGTGGGCGGAGATATTCCTGTCTCTTATACACATCTGACGCTGCCGACGAAGCTAGAAGTGTAG
>ERZ1027054.1256-NODE-1256-length-10226-cov-9.583522_pt1 | contig 10226 bp, 10 predicted proteins | sample MGYA00519284_ERZ1027054 | MGnify/ENA primary metagenome ERZ1027054 (study PRJEB26926, sample SAMN06164568) | human gut metagenome | biome: ENVO:00009003; feature: ENVO:2100002; material: ENVO:00002003 | host: Homo sapiens | place: USA | collected 2012 ... | reverse complement strand
GGGCGACAGCTGCCGCATGGAGCTGCGCAGCCCGGACCCCGCCTGCAACCCATATCTGGCCATTGGCCTGATTTTGGCTGCCGGACTGGACGGCATTGAGCAGCGCATGGTCTTGCAGCCGCCGGTGAACCGCAACCTGTTCGATGCCGCCGAGGCCGAGGGACTGGGTCTTGAGACCCTGCCCGCCACCCTTGAGGAGGCGGTGCAGGTAGCCGAGGAGAGCGAGTTCCTGCGCAAGGTGCTGCCGGAGGGGCTTTCTAAACGCTATTTCTCGGAGGAACTCAAGCGCTGTGCCGCATTGCGGAGTGCGCCTGACCAGGCCGAGCACGAGCGCGTCTACTATTTTAACGCCATCTGATCCCTGCCTGCGCAGGAGAAAGGAGTGCGGAAAATGGGACGCGCACTGATCGTAAGCGCCGGTGCCAACTCCAACGAGTATATCGCCGCGCGACTGTCCGAGATGGGTTACAGCCGCCCGGTGATCATTCCCAGCGGAGCCGAGGCGCGGCGCAGAATGTCGGAATCTGATTTTGAGTTGATCGTGGTCAACGCTCCCCTGCCCGATGAGTTCGGGCACGAATTGTGCATCACCGCTGTGGAGCAGACTGATGCCGGTGTGGTCTTTCTGGTAAAGGCCGCACAGGCTGAGCAATTGCTTGCCCCCCTGAACGAGCAGGGGGTGCTGCTGCTGAGCAAACCCTTCACCACCCCGTTGTTTTTGCAGGCCATGCACATGGCAGCTGCCGGCAACCACCGCTTGCAGCGTCTGCGGCAGGAGAACGCCCGCCTGCAGGACAAGATCGGGCAGCTGCGGCTGGTCAGCCGGGCAAAGTGCTGTCTGGTAGAGCACGCCCACATGACCGAGGCCGAAGCGCACCGCTACCTTGAAAAACAGGCTATGGACACCCGCCGCGGCCGCGCCGAGGTGGCGCAGGAGGTGCTGGAGGAGTACGCTGACAGAAGCGAATGAGACGCACCCGCAGGGAAAGTGGTGCGCCGGGAGCGAGCCTTTTATAGAAAAGTTTTATTTTACGACAGAGGAAGGTATATTTTTATGGCAAAATTTATTTTTGTGACCGGCGGCGTGGTCTCCGGTCTGGGCAAGGGCATTACTGCTGCATCTCTGGGTCGGCTTTTGAAGTGCCGTGGCCTGAAGGTGGCCAGCCAGAAGCTGGACCCCTATGTGAACGTGGATCCGGGCACCATGAGCCCGCTGCAGCACGGCGAAGTGTTCGTGACCGATGACGGCACCGAGACCGATCTGGATCTGGGACACTACGAGCGTTTTATCGACGAAAACCTGAACAAGTACTCCAACCTGACCACCGGCAAGGTGTACTGGAACGTGCTGAACAAGGAGCGTCAGGGCGCTTATCTGGGACAGACGGTGCAGATCATCCCTCACATCACCAACGAGATCAAGAGCTACATCTACAATCTGGCCTCCTCTACCGAAGCCGATGTGGTCATTACCGAGATCGGCGGCACCACCGGCGATATCGAGAGCCAGCCCTTCCTTGAAGCCATCCGTCAGGTAGGTCTGGAGCAGGGACGGGAGAACTGCTGCTTCATCCATGTGGTGCTGGTGCCCTACATCTCCGGCTCGGACGAATACAAATCCAAGCCTGCCCAGCACTCGGTCAAGGAGCTGCAGGGCATGGGCGTAAGTCCCGATATCATCATCCTGCGCGCAGACGGCAACGTGGGCAGCGATATCCGCCGCAAGATCAGCACCTTCTGCAATGTCAAGCCGGAGTGCGTCATTGAGAACTTGACCATGCCGAGCCTGTACCAGTGCCCGCTGATGCTGCACACCAACGGTCTGGACGATGTAGTGGTGCATCAGCTGCACTTGGATGTTCCCCCCGCCGACCTGACCGAGTGGAAGCAGGTAGTCTCCCGCATTGCCACCCGCAGCAAGACCTGCACCATTGCGCTGGTGGGCAAGTACGTCAAGCTGCACGACGCTTACCTCTCGGTGATGGAAAGCCTGTACCATGCCGGGTTTGAGAACGACAGTCAGGTGGAGATCCACTGGGTGGAAAGCGAGGATCTGACCGATCAGGCCGCCTGCAAAGAAGCCTTTGCGGACGTGGACGGCATCATCGTGCCCGGCGGCTTTGGCGACCGCGGCATCGAGGGCATGATCCAAGCCGCCCAGTATGCCCGCGAGAACCGTGTTCCCTGCTTTGGCATCTGCCTTGGTATGCAGATCATGGTCATTGAATTTGCCCGCAATGTGCTGGGCTACAAGGACGCTAATTCCAGCGAGTTTACCCCGGACGGTGCCCACAACGTCATCTCCCTGATGCCGGACCAGCAGGGCAACATCCCCAAGGGCGGCACCATGCGTCTGGGCAAGTACCCCTGCACGGTGAAGCCCGGCACCAAGATGGCCGAGTGCTACGGCGAGAGCGAGATCTGGGAGCGCCACCGCCACCGCTATGAGTTCAACAACGACTTCCGGCAGGAGATGCAGGACGCCGGGCTGGTCATCTCCGGCACAAGCCCGGACGGCCATCTGGTGGAGACTGTGGAGTTGCCCGGCCGCGACTTCCATCTGGGCGCACAGTTCCACCCGGAGTTCAAGAGCCGCCCCAACCGCGCACATCCCCTGTTCAAGGGCTTTATCGCCGCTGCGCTGCGCTACCGCGCTGCCGCCCAGCGGGGTATGCTGCATCTGTAATAGCATAATATAACGGCAAGGCCGCAGCACAAAATACCGTGCTGCGGCCTTGCTTTATGTAAGACGATTTTAAATGCCTTCCGCGCCGTCCTGTCTGGCGTGGTTTACCTGCTTATTCTCGTACATCCGCTGGTCGGCAATATAGCACACCTGCTGCACATCCACGCTTTCGGCAGGGTACAAAGCGTAGCCGCAGCTGGCGCCCACGCTCACGGTATTGCCCTCGATCTCATAGGGCACGGCGATCATCTCACAGATCAGGTTCATCTTGCTGGCGCAAGCCTCCGGTCCCATCGGGCCGATCAGCAGCAGGGCGAACTCGTCACCACCCAGACGGAAGGCGTAGTCCCGGCTGCGGATGCATCCCTGCAGCCGCTGGGAAACGCCCTTCAGCAGCTCATCGCCCACATCATGGCCGTAGGTATCGTTGACCGGCTTGAAGCGGTCCAAGTCCATATAGAACAGCGCAAAGGGCTGGCTGTGCTGCTCCAGCACCGTCAGCACCCGGTCAAAATAGCGCTTGTTCAGCAGGCCGGTCAGGCCATCGGTGTTGGCAAGGCTTTGCAGCAGGTGCTGCTTGCCCATATCCTGCACGATCATCATCACACGGGTCAGGCGGTCACCCTTCCACGCCATGGGAACCACCGTCATCATGAAAAATGCGCTTTTATCGCGGGCGGCATATTCCAGCTTGAGGGAGTCGTTGTCCGTTTTGATGAGCCTGCGCAGGTTTTCCGGGGCCAGCATCTGGGGGATCTTGGCGTTTTCGCTGTCGGTCAGCACCACATACTTGCGCGATATCTGCTCCAGCATCTGCTGGTAAGAACCCTCCGGCGGGTACAGTGGCTCTCCGTGCCGCTCATGGTACTGGTAGCGGTCACGGTCCAGATCGCACACTGCAAAACGCTCCACAACGCGCGCCATGCCCGCGAACATCATATCGCTCTTTTCCCGGCGGCGCTCCAGCTCCCGGCGGCGGTTGCGCTCCGCGTCACGCTGGATCTTTACCACGCCTGCCATGATCAGAAGCCCCAGCAGCGCAATGACTAAAATGGTAGCGTTTTGCACACTGCGCATCCCGGCATCCACCACCCCGGTGGGCACGATGCCGATGATGCTCCAATCCAGAATGTCCAGCGGCTGATAGATCAGGTAATATTTCTGCTGGTTCATGGTGAACAGCACGCAGCCCTCGCCGCCCTGCGGCAGGGTCTGCACCATGGTATCATAGTAGGGCTGATCCACACGGGCGTTCTGCTGCAAGTAATCAAACAGGTTGGTCATCTGCTCAGTGATCTCGGTCTTGACCTCAGTGGAAAGCACCACATCGCCGTTTGAGCGCACGATATAGCAATCGCTTTGTCCCTCATAGACCATGCTGCCCAGCAGCTTTTCCAGCACGGCGTTGTCGTAGCTGACCGCCAGCGCCGTATAGGTGGTGTCACCCAGCTGCAAGGGCTGTTCCATAGGCATGGCAAACATGATCTTACGAATGCCCTGACTGGAGGTGTAGCTGGTGATCACCGGAGCATTTGCAGTATACAGCTCCTCAAAAGCCGCCCTCATGTGCTCTGCCGTGCCCTGCCGCCCGGCGGTGGTCCAAAACTCGCACTGCTCGTTGAACAGGTAAAAATCAGTGTACTGCCAGGTAGCCTTTTGGGCAATATACTCCTGCCACTGCCCCTCCTGCTCTCCCCGCTCCGCAAGGGCGCCCAGATAGCTGTCCCAGTCGGTCAGGATGTTCCAGTTGCGCTGGGCAAACATGGTAAAGGTCTTGGCAGACTGTCCATAGGTAGAAAGCAGATTTGCCGTGCTTTCCTGATAGACCTGCTTCTGGGTATAGGCACTGTAAGCAAGGATGCCAACCAGCAGCACCAGCAGCATCCCTGCTATGAGCAGTATATTTTTTTGTTTCTTCATCATAAGGCTGTTTCCTCCGACTGCCTCGCAGCCAGACCTCTTCACAATACGTTCTCCCAAAGGCTTTATCCTGAAGCGCCATGCACAAAGTTCCGCAAAAGTGCACAAGCGCCGCGTGTCAGCTCCCATATAAACCGACACTATTCCTAATAATATTATACCATCCCGCAAAAAAGCCTGTCAACACATCCCCGGGGTGATTCGTGTCGTTTCAAGGGCGATTCACGCAGATTTGCCCTGTTTTTGCCGCTCAAAAGGACAAAAAGACCCGCAGGCTGCGCCTGAACCTTCAGGGCTGCTGCGGGTCTTTCAACTGGTGCGAGTAGTGATACAGAACTTTTCAAAAACCATCGTAGTACAATTCGTTTTTAAGGTCATCGGATAGCAACTTGCTTGTATTGCACCCCGATGGGCAGCCGTGTTTGAAATATAGTTGCCTTTTATATACCACACAACCTAAAAATTATCAAGTACGCGCAGCGTTCACTTCTCCCATCACCGGGAGCAAATGAACGCTGCTTTTTTGTTTACAGCGAAAGGAGGCATCCGTGAAATGGCAGTTTTTCGGGTAGAAAAGAACAGCGGCTACACGGTCATGTCAAACCACCACCTGCGGAACCGGGCCTTGTCCCTGAAAGCCAAAGGCTTACTCTCCCAAATGCTCTCCCTGCCGGAAGATTGGGACTACACCCTGCAAGGGCTAGCCCGTATCAACCGGGAAAGCATCGATGCGATACGGCAGGCCATCCGGGAACTGGAACAGGCAGGCTACATCCAGCGTTCCAGAGAACGGGACGAGAAAGGACGGCTGCGCGGTGCAGACTATGTGATCTTCGAGCTGCCGCAGCCTGTTCCTGCATCGGTTTCACCTACATTGGAAAATCCAACGTTGGAGAATCCCACGCAGGAAAACCCTACGTTGGAAAATCCAATGCAATTAAATAAAGATAAACTAATTACAGAAAAACAAAAGAAAGAGGGATTAAATACCGATTCCATTCCTATCCGCCCGATGTCAAGTCTTGGACAACTTTTTTCACAAATAAATTTGAAAAAGCGCAAAAAAATAAGCCCCACAAGGCTTTCAATCGGTTTTGTGAACCAATTTGTGCCTTGTAGGGCTTATCTGTTTTCTATATTCTGTTTATCTTATACCGCCTGCAAAGGAGTATTCTCCATTACCTTTTCAAACTGTTCGACAGTCATTTTTGCTTTTTCAGCAGCACGTTCCAGCTTCAAATCTCCATCTCGAACAAGCTGCACGAGCATCCTGAGTTCGCCTCGTTCTTCGCTTTCGTTCATCATTTCCTCAACAGCTTTGCACACATCAATCACCTCCGCGCCCTCTGGAATATCCAGCGGTGTATTCGTAACTGCTTTAATAACCCTCGCCGCGTTTGCTTCTATCAGCATACGCGGATTATCAGTCAAAAATTCAGATAAGCGTTTCTTATCTTTGGAATACTTAATGTATCCAATGACTTCTCTCAGACTTGAAGAGAATCTTTCCAAATCCTCTGCGCTTAGCTTTGCAGGGTCAATCAGGTGAATCTGATAGTCCTGCACAAAGTTCAGAAGATTCTTATTTTTAACCGCCATCATCTCATGGAGTGACAACGGCCCATCCCATTCATTTGCGCCAAAATGCAGCACCAGCGTGATAACAGGAGTAATCTTATCTTCTTTGTAGAATCCAGAAAGATACTCGCCACGGCTATGCCCTTTTGCATCTCCATCACTCGCACGATGCTTGGCTGCAATATCAGCCACCTGTTTTCCGTACTGGAGAGCATCATAGATGATGTTGCGGACAGGCATTGCATAATGAATGTCAGTCTGATTTTCGATTCCCAGTAAAATGTACGCAGCCTCATCATCCTGTTTAATGATTGCTGATTTCAGCACATCACGGTATTTCTGAACTGCTTCTTCAGGCTGTTTTCCATCTTCATCCTGCGATCCAAACGGTAATGCAATCTCCGTAGTATCCAGTTCTTGCAGTTGTTTAGGGTCTACAACTGCTTCGCCGCCGTAGATCAAGTAATTAAACGCATCCGCAAACACAGAATTATCTTTCATATAGGCTTTGGTCACGGTATCAGCTAATCCCATTGGCTTACACCTCCTTGTCGTAGTCAACAGTAGCTTTTGTCCGCTATTCTAATTCTATCTTACCATAAACCACTCATCATATCAAGCTGTGCAATTCCCTCAAAATCCTTAAATTTTTACGAACAGTTGTCCATAATATAACATTGTCGTTGATGTTATATCATGGACAACCGCTTGATGCTACTTTCCTGCCGTGCTATACTTATCCTATACAAAATTGTCAAGAGGAAGTGCATTATCATGAGCAAAAGACTTGTCGCCTATTTTTCTGCCAGCGGTGTCACCGCAAAAGTTGCCGAAAATCTGGCAGATGCTATCGGTGCAGACGTTTTTGAGATTCAGCCGGAAGTTCCTTATACCAAGGCCGATTTGAACTGGATGGATAAGAAATCCCGTAGCACCATCGAAATGAGCGATCCGACCTCTCGCCCTGCCATCGCCGCTAAACGTGATAACATGGACGAGTATGACACCATCTTTGTCGGCTTCCCTATCTGGTGGTATGTTGCTCCCACCATCATCAATACATTTCTGGAAAGCTACAATCTGAAAGGCAAAACGATTATTCCCTTTGCCACCTCTGGCGGCAGCGGCATGGGTAAGACCAATGAAAAACTTGCGCCGAGTTGCCCCGGTGCAAAGTTGCTGCATGGTAAGGTGTTCAACTCCTATTCCAGCAAAGCCGACTTGTCTGCATGGGTAGAAACGCTGAGCCTGTAACTTTCACATTCCTGCGGAATGAAACGCCCTCATAGCTGAGAAGATTTACGAATCCTCTCAACTATGAGGGCGTTGTTTTTTATTCATGCAGTTCCAACGGCAAACCATCTGGATCAAAGAAAAATGTCATCTTCTTTTGGGTGTAGCTGTCCAATCGAATCGGTTCGCATCCTATCCCCATCTGTTCCAGTTCTGCTACAGTGGCTTCCACATCCTCCACCCGGAATGCTAGATGCCGCAGTCCGCAGGCTTCCGGTCGATTCACGCGCTTAGGCGGGTTCGGCTCTGCGAAGATCTCCAGTTCAATCGCATCAGCACCCTCACCAACACGCAAATCCAGTTTCCAGTCATTCCGTTCTTTACGGAAGTTTTCTCGTACAATCGCAAATCCCAGCTTATTCACATAGAAGTCTTTCGATTTCTCATAATCTGAAACGATGATTGCCACATGATGAATCGCTGCTAATTTCATATTCTAGGTTTCACCTTTCCTTATATGTACCATACTTGCCGAATCGTTGCTGCCACCAGTTCCAAAAACACAGCCACGCTGCCAACCACCTGCGGAATCATAAAAATCACAAATCCTCCGATCAGCATTTGAAGTGCTTCCATCCCCTGCGACTGCTTCATCAGGAATGAAAGCACTGCCGTTGCGAACAGCACACTGCCCAGCAGATAGAATATCCATGCTGAACAACAATAAAGGAACATCACGAACCATTTCAGCAGCCATACTACTACGAGTAGCGGCAGGGTCAACAAGGTCAATATCAGTTTTGCCAGCTTTCGGGTTATACTCATTTCGTTCTCCTTCCGGTTGGTCTGTTGCCCATATTATATCACACTCACCAATGTAAAGCATGGGCAACTTCGCCTTTTTTGATATTTAATCTGTGTGTAATGCTCTTACGGCATCCTGTATACTCTGCTCATATTTGAACTGTACAACGATTCGCCCACCCTCATGCACATAAACATTTTCGATGAAGGCCGATACCATACTTGCCGTAAGTCTCGTGCCGTGCAGGAAATTTTCTGCCTGTTCTGCCGCTGCGCGTACCGTTCCTGGAACAACGCTCTGGGCAGCTTCTTCCGCCTTGGATTGTTCAATTTTATCCTGCACCTCCGCAATCTTCCTATCATATTCTTGTTTTTTGTTCTTATAGTTATCCAGAGAGAGCGTTCCGGCTGCGTATTCCTCATACATCCGCATCTTCTCGCCTTTCAGATTTTTCAGTTCCTGCTCCATCGATGTTTTTCGACGGCTTGCCTTTCTACTGGCTTCTTTCAAGCTCTGTTCTTCCTTTTTAATATCACCATAGAGAGAGCCTAATAAAGAAAGTTCTTTTTTCAATGCCTGAAATACTGCATTTTCAATATCATTGGCCTGAAATATCTCCGATGAACATTTGGTCTGCCCGATAAGTTCCTGTCCCTCTCTGCACCAGAATATGGGAGAAGTCTGTTTGTAGTCATATCCCATAGCTCGTCTGCAATTACCGCATCGAACTTTTCCCTTAAGTGGAAAATCCACGCTGCCCATTACTACTTTATTGCGATTGTTTATGACAAGCTGCGCTTTTTCAAATTCTTCCCGGCTGACGATGGCTTCATGGGTTCCTTCCGTAATGTACTGCTGCCCTTTCGGAACAGTACGAGAGATAGACTTACCGGAAATCAACCTTTGGCTTTTTCCCAGAACCATCGCACCGGTATACACATACGCTGTGAGAATTTTCCAGACACGAGTGCTATCCCAAAGTATCACAGGCGCAATCGTGTAAGTTGTCTCTTTTCCATACGCCTTATGCTCCCGGTTATAAACACTCGGCACCGGAGCATTTTCATCATTCAGCGTCATCGCTATTTCTCGCGTCCTCAGTCCCAGAATCGCAAGGTCAAAAATACGACGGACAATTTTAGCCGCTGGTGGGTCAATGATATAGGATCCTTTTTTATTTGGGTCAAACTGATAACCAAACGGTGCAGAAGATGCTGTAGAAATCCCCTTACGCCACTTCACTCGATTGGCTGTCCGAAGTTTCTTTCCTGCATCCCGGCAGTACATGGTATTTACCAGATTGCTTACAACCAAATCCATCCCCAGTGTCGCACCATTATAATTGTTGCTGTCATAGTTGTCATTGACGGAGATGAGCCGGACACCCAGCAATGGAAAAATCTGCTCCATGTATTCGCCCACACCAATGTAATCACGTCCAAAACGAGAAAGGTCCTTTACGATAATGGTATCAATCTCGCCACTGCGCACACCATCCATCATCTTCTGAAAGCCCGGTCTGTCGAATAATGAGGTGTGATAGCGATAGCGGCAAAAAGCTAATAAAATCAATGGTTTTGCGGACAGCGGATAGACAGGGAATGTGTTAAAAACTGAATACGCACACAAACGGCGTTACCTTAACCCCTTTGGGGGAGAAAGTAACGCCGTTTTTTTATGCCCGCAGGAAAGGAGGTGCAGCCGGAATGTATTTCACAAAGGGCAAGCAGCGGGCGTTTGAATTGCTCATGCAGCAGAAGCCGGGATTTGACCGCTATCAATCCGGTTGTGCCGGAGATGATGAAGATTGCGGCACTTGCCGTTTCTACCGCCCCGGGTGGAAATATGAGTTTTGCGTTTTCAAAGAGTGTCCCTATTGCCCCGGCAAAAGGACGCGGAAAACGCACGCCAGCATGGACAAATAGACGGGCAAAAGCCCTTGTGCCATGCGGCTTTGCAGACGCGAAAACGGCAAAGGGCATATTGCAATACCAAAACAGCCGA
>ERZ1027054.1249-NODE-1249-length-10280-cov-3.696430_pt1 | contig 10280 bp, 6 predicted proteins | sample MGYA00519284_ERZ1027054 | MGnify/ENA primary metagenome ERZ1027054 (study PRJEB26926, sample SAMN06164568) | human gut metagenome | biome: ENVO:00009003; feature: ENVO:2100002; material: ENVO:00002003 | host: Homo sapiens | place: USA | collected 2012 ... | reverse complement strand
GAGATTTCTGCCTGTCTCGTGGGCTCGGAGATGTGTATAAGAGACAGGTATCTGGTTGTTTTTGATGATTTTTTCGGCGGTTTTGTTCGCGTTCGGAGAGACGAAAAGTTCTCCGGCAGTATATATGTTTGTATGGGCGGCATGTCTGTGGAAAGCGTTATCTGCAGTTGGATGAATGATGGACGGAAATGATTTCCGTTTTTGGAAAATATGAAATGTCGGTGTATAACAGTTGTAATCAACTGAAGGAATGCTGTATAATAGTGCTATAGAGATTCGGTAAATTTCAATAGCAGAAACGAAGAATATCAGGTGGTTACACCGGAAAAGGGGGCTTGTGTATGAAGATAGATATGCACTGCCACGTAAAAGAAGGTTCGATCGACAGCAAGGTCGGATTGGAAGAGTATATTACGATTTTAAAGAAGCACGGATTTCAGGGGATGGTTATTACCGATCATGATACCTACAACGGATACCGGTACTGGAAAGAGAACATTAAAGGGAAGAAACATACGGATTTCGTTGTATTGAAAGGGATTGAGTATGATACGAGAGACGCGGGACATATCCTTGTTATTATGCCGGAAGGCGTTAAGATGAGGCTGCTTGAGATGCGGGGGATGCCGTTGGCGCTTTTGATCGATCTTGTGCACCGAAACGGAGGTGTGCTTGGACCGGCGCATCCGTGCGGAGAGAAGTATATGAGTTTTACGAATGCGAGACGGTATTATCTGTCGCCGGAGATTGTGAAACGGTTTGATTTCGTAGAAGCGTTCAATAGCTGTGAGCCTGTGGCGTCAAATTCCGGCGCGGAGAAATTAGCGAAGAAGTACGGGAAAGTTATGACAGGCGGCAGTGATTCTCATAAGCCGGATTGTGTCGGACGAGGATATACGATCCTTCCGGAACCGGTTACGTGCGAGACAGAGTTGATTTCGCTGATTCATAAGAAGACTCCGTTTAAGGCAGGCGGAGTGCTCTATAATAAGACGACGAAAGAGAAGATTGGTAAGATCAATAAGCTTCTTGTCTATTCTTTCTGGGTGTATAACAAGAGCGGGGAATTGGCGAAACGCCATGGGAGAAATAAAAAAATGGAGGAAGAACATCCTTTTGATCCGATTGATCCGATTGAATTGTATTATCATTCTTAGCAGTTTCTATTGAGGCTGTAGGAATTGTATGATCATGTGGCAATAAAAAAGTTGTCCATCAGTTATTTGTTTAACTGATAGACAACTTTTTTTTCTTCCTTTACTTCTTTGATCATTTTTTGTTTCAGCATATACGGCAGGATGGAGTCGAGAAATGCCTTCGGGTCGGTTACACCGATCCGTTCACTGTTAAAAGGCTGCTTTGCAGTCAAATCCTTCACAAACGGCTCAAGTTCTTTTCTTGTCAGAGATTTGTTTTTTTTGAGCGCTTTTTTAACATTTGCGATCCCTTTGGAACAAAGCAGATTGGATAAATCCTGTCCCTGACGCATTGTGCGCCAAAGTCCCCATCCGTAGATAATCATCGTGGCAACGGCAAACATTAATACATAAGGGATATATTTCACCATTATTTCTTCTCTTCTCCTTTCCAATAAATCAGATTGTTATCTTTCATGATCTCAAGAAATTTGATCAGTCTGGATAAAGACTTTTCCATTTTCGGAAATTCGGCGTCCATTTCTTTGGAAAGCTGATGTACGTCTTTTGTGTCGTCGATTGCATGCCATATAAAGCTTCCGTATTTATCCATTTTGATATCGCTGACTCTTGGGCGGCGGAATACTTTTTGGGCAATTCTGTGATAGAATCCTTTCCATTCAATGAAGACAGTTACGATCCCGTTTTCATCAGTTTCATATTCGATATCCGGGTTTTTCACCGGAATGAAATCAAGATAGTTTTTTTCACCTTTTTTTACTTTTTTACTCATTTTTATGGTAAATCCTCTCTATAACGTCATTACAGCATAATATCATAAAAAGAGACAGCCTGCAAGCTGCGGGCTGTCTCATCAGTAATTAAAACCTTATTTTTTAGCAGGTTTCGCCTTCATGCAGAGTGCGAACAATCCGGCAAGAAGAGCGATGAAGATGATAAGACTTCCAATCTGTGGAAGTGAGAAGCTTAAAGTAAGGTCAAGTTTCGCAACAGCAAATCCTGCAAGTAAGATACCTGTGAGCCCTTCTCCTGCGATAAGACCTGATGTGAAGAGAACACCCTTGTCTGTGCGAGCTTTCTTTTCTTCTGCTGTACCTTTGGCTTTTTCAACAAGGAAACGTACAGCTCCACCAGCCATGATACCTGCACTCAGGCTGAATGGGAGGTACATGCCGACTGCAAACGGCATTACCGGAACTTTCATGATCTCGACTACGATTGCGATAAACACACCGATGAGGATAAGTCCCCACGGAAGCTCTGCGTTCATGATACCTTCAACGAGCATTTTCATCATTGTAGCCTGAGCTGCCGGAAGTTCTTTTGATCCGTAGGACCAAGCTTCATTCAGAAGGTAGAGAACTCCTCCGATCGCTGCAGCAGAAACAACAACACCGATCAATTCACCGATCTGCTGTTTCTTTGGTGTAGCGCCTACGATGAAACCTGTTTTAAGGTCCTGAGAGGTATCTCCGGCGATTGCTGCGATTACACAGATAACACCGCCGATAGCGATTGCTCCGACCATACCTGTTGTACCTGTTGTACCTGTTGCTTTCAGAGTCAGTGTAGCGATGATCAATGTTGCGATCGCCATACCGGAAACAGGGTTGTTAGAAGAACCGATCAGACCTACCATACGGGAAGAAACGGTTGCAAAGAAGAAACCGAAGATAACGATGATAAGTGATCCGAGCGGGCTTACAGGGAATGCCGGGATGAGCCAGATCGCAACAACGATCACCAAAAGGATCACGAGAAGGATCGGCATCGGAAGATCCTGCTGTGTACGAACAAGCGTTGTGTTGGAACGCTTTTTGGACATACTGGACATTGCCTGTTTAAATGTACGAACGATCAGCGGGAAACTCTTGATGAGGCTGATCATACCGCCGGCAGCAACGGCTCCGGCTCCGATATATTTGATGTAGTTGCTCCAAAGAGCGGAAGGACCGTCGGCTGCGAGCATTTCCGCGATTGGCGCTGAGCCCGGGAAGATCGTAGCGTCGGCGCCGAACAGAGCGATCGCCGGCATAAGTACAAACCAGCTTAAAGTACCTCCTGCAAGCATGTAGCTTGAAATCTTCGGTCCGCAGATGAAACCTACACCTGCCAGAGCCGGGAGTACCTGAATACCGATCTGAGCTCCTGTATAGCTTTTGAATGCATATCCGATCTCGCTTGGGAATAATTTAAATCCGTCTGCGATGAATTTGTAAGCTGCTGCAATACCAAGTCCTGCAAATACAGTACCTGCTTTTGCACCTCCCTCTTCTCCTGCAAGAAGAACTTCAGCACAGGCTGTTCCTTCCGGGAACGGGAGTGTTCCGTGTTCTTCAACGATCAATGCCTGACGAAGCGGTACCATGAAGCAAATTCCAAGGACACCTCCGAAAAGTGCAACGAGAAAGATCGTCATCATGCTTGGGAAAGCGATCTTGCCTTCTTCAGCCCAGATAAATAATGCAGGCAGAGTGAAGATAGCACCTGCCGCTACAGACTCTCCGGCAGAACCGATTGTCTGTACAATGTTGTTTTCGAGAATGGAATCCTTACGAAGGATCACACGGATGATACCCATAGAGATAACGGCTGCCGGGATGGAAGCTGATACTGTCATTCCGACGATCAGTCCGAGGTATGCATTTGCGGCGCCGAAAACGATTGCAAGGATAATACCAATCACGATTGAAGTTACCGTAAACTCCGGAACAATCTTATCTGCCGGAATATACGGTTTGAACTCATTTTTCTTTTCCATGATGTTCATTCCTTTTCCTTTCTGTAAAATTAACGACTTCTTAACAGAGTCTATATCAGTATATCACTTTAGGGAGATAAAAGAAAGAAGAAAAAACTGTATTTATGTAATATTTAGGCAAAATTTGTCAATATTTCTATGACATTATTAATCTCATAACGGTTTTCTTATTTCTTTAGGAAAAAAATTTATATTTTTTGCATAGAAAAAAAGGAGGGATTTTCGGAAGCGGAGGAATGATATTTTTCACTTTATCTTTTGACAGGTTTCTTTTATAATGGAAGATAGGAAAACGGAAGGTGAAAGAGTGAAAATGAATGAAATTTTTGAACAGGCGTTTCCTTTTTGGGAAAGTCTGACAGAGAAGCAAAAAGAAGAGATTCGAAACAGTACGGTGAAGACACAGTGTCCTAAGAAAACGCAGCTTCATTTTGGCGGCGGAGAATGTGCCGGAGTTCAGATTGTCAGAAAAGGAAGAGTGAGAGTGTTTATTACGTCGCCGGGAGGCGGAGATATCACGCTGTTCCGTCTGCTGGAGGGGGACGTCAGTATTTTGAGCGCGGCATGTATGCTGAACGGAATGGATGTAGAGCTTGACATGGAGATGGAAACAGATTGCGAGCTTTATACGATTCCGAAATATGTATACCGCAGATTGTATGATGAAAGCGGGATCGTGAAAGACTATACGATGGAGATGATCTCGGAGAAGTTTTCAGATATTATGTGGCTGTTTAATCAGTTTGTGTTTTCGAATGTGGCGTCAAGAATTGCATCGGCGCTTTTGGATCATAAAGTAATGGAACAGTCGGAAAGTCTGGCGATTACGCATGAGGCACTGGCGCGGGATGCAGGAACTGCAAGAGAAGTTGTGACAAGAATTCTGAAACAGTTTCAGGCGGACGGACTTGTGAAGCTGACGAGGGGAAATGTGGAAATTCTTGATGAAGCAGGTCTGAGGAAGATTTAAGGAAGCTCTGATCTCGAAAATGCACAGAGTGATTATCTGTGATTTTGTCACGGAAAAGAAATTTCATCCGGTATAATATAATGACATACTCAATGAAAGAAAACAAAAAATAAAAACAAAATGAAAACCGATTGAAAGCATCGGAAAAACATTCAAAGAGAAATCTGGAAAAAGAAAATTCATTAAAAACAGACCGAATAAGGTCAGGAAAAGGAGAAATGAAAATGGCAGTAGTAAAATTGACAGCAGCAAATTTTGATCAGGAAGTTCTTCAGGCAGATCGCCCGGTATTAGTAGATTTTTACGCAGACTGGTGCGGACCGTGTAAGATGATGGGACCGGTAGTGGAAGAAGTTTCAGGAGAATTGGATAACGTAAAAGTGTGCAAGATCAACATTGACGAAGAGATGGACGTGGCGCAGCGTTATGGAGTTATGAGTATTCCTACATTTATTGCATTTAAAAACGGAGAAATAGCAGGCAAACAAGTGGGAGCTGTTCCGAAGAGCGCGCTTGCAGATTTGGTAAAATAAAAGGAGAAAACAGAGGCAGTTTATGTCATTACAATTTATTATGGGAAACTCCGGAAGCGGAAAATCTCATTATTTATATGAAACGGTCGTTCAGGAGGCGGCCAAAAATCCAAACAAAAACTATCTTGTCATCGTTCCTGAACAGTTTACGATGCAGACACAAAAAGATCTCTGCCTCGCACATCCGCGAGGCGGGATCATGAATATTGATGTGTTGAGTTTCGGGCGCCTGGCACACCGCATTTTTGAAGAGGTGGGGCAGGATGCCCGTACTGTGCTTGATGACGAAGGAAAAAGTCTTATTCTGCGTAAGATCGCAGGGGCGTGTGAAAAAGACCTGAAGGTTTTCAGGGGGAACTTGAAAAAACAAGGGTATATCAGTGAAGTGAAATCGGTAATTTCTGAATTTACGCAGTACGGAGTAGACTTTGATCTGCTGGATGACTTTATGGAAGAGATTCCGTTTGAAAGTTATCTGTATTATAAACTGGATGATATCCGAACAATCTATCAAAGCTTTGAAGAGTATTTGAGTGAAAAATATATTACAAAAGAAGAGATGCTTGATGTGCTCAGCGATGTTGTCCCGCATTCTGATATTTTAAAAGGAAGTGTGGTGGCAATGGACGGCTTTACAGGTTTCACACCTGTGCAGAACCGTCTGATCGGTGAGCTTTTTTCCGTATGTGAAAAAGTGATGATCACGGTGGAAATGGACGGAAGGGAAGATCCTTATGTATATCGGGATCCGTATCAGCTTTTTGCTATTGGTAAACAGATGGTTACATCACTTGTAAAGATTGCCAAAGAGAAAAAAACGGAAATAGACGATGCGGTATGTTTTTATGAAAGACCTGTGTATCGGTTTCGGAACAATCCGGAAATGGCGTTTTTGGAGTCGGAAATCTTTCGCTATTCAGGAGCGAAATATAAGCAAGACTGTGAGTTTATTTCCATGCATGAAGTTCGTTCCCCGGGAAAAGAGGCTGAATATGTAGCGGCGAATATTCGGCGTCTTGTGCGGACGAAAGGGTATCGGTATCGTGAGATTGCTGTAATTGCAGCAGATATGAACGTGTATGCAGACGTATTGGAAAAGGCGTGTGCATCTTTTGACATACCGGTTTTTATGGATCATAAAAAAAGCATCCTTTTGAATTCTTTTGTAGAGTATGTGCGGAGTCTTTTAGGGATGATACAGGAAAATTTTACTTATGAAAGTGTGTTTCGGTATTTAAGATCCGGGTATAGTGAATTTACAGAAGACGAGATTGACCGAATGGAAAACTACTGTCTTGCACTGGGAATAAAAGGATATAAGAAATGGCAGCAGGCGTGGGCGCGGAAGTCAAGGGAGGCAGACGAGCCGGAATTAGAGAAACTGAATCATCTGCGTGTAAAGTTTGTTGAAAAGATAGATCCGCTTGTCTTTGTTGCAAGGCAGAGAAAGAAAACAGTGTTTGACATTACGCTTGCGGTATATGAATTTATCGTCGGAGAACAGATACAGGAGAAACTGGAGCGACAGCAGCAATATTTTGCAGAACAAGGGGAACTTGCGCTGGCGAAAGAATATGAGCAGATCTACAGGATCGTGTTGGAACTGTTTGATAAATTCGCAGAGTTATTAGGAGAGGAACCGATTTCTCTGAAAGAATATTGTGAACTTCTTGACGCTGGATTCGAGGAGGCGAAGGTGGGGGTAATTCCGCCGGGCATCGATCAGGTTGTGATCGGCGATGTGGAACGTACAAGGATCAAAAATATACGCGCGCTCTTCTTTGTCGGTGCGAACGATGTGCTTTTGCCCGGAAATGCAGGAGCAGGAGGTCTCCTGTCTGAGAAAGACAGAGAGGAGTTTAGAAAGAAGCAGATCGCTTTGTCTCCGGGACCGAAGGAGAAGCTGTACATTCAAAAGTTCTATTTATATATGTCTCTGACAAAGCCGACAGAGTTTTTAAGTTTATCATGGTCGAAGGTATCGGGAGACGGGAAAATGATGCGTCCTTCATATTTGATACAGGAAGTTCGGCGGTTATTTCCGAAGCTTGCAGTGAAGGATGAGGAGAATACAGCGCTTCGCGAATGTGAGATTACCCGCAAGGGCGGCATAAAGAAAGTAGCGGAAGGAATTTGCTGCCGTCGTCTCGGTGTAGATGACCCGTGGAAAGAACTGTATACATGGTTCATAAAGGATGGAAAAAATGAGAAGGAGATTTCCGGCATTTTAGACGCAGGTTTTCTGCGCAGAACCGATACCAGGCTGGCGTCGGAAATGGCAGAGAAACTTTATACTTCCCGAAATCGTGTCAGCGTGACAAGACTGGAGAAGTTTGCGTCTTGTGCGTATGCCCATTTTCTCAGTTATGGACTGCGGCTTTCTGATCGGGAAGAATATGGATTTGAGGCGCTTGATCTTGGAAATATTGCACATAAATCTTTGGAAGTGTTTTCTAAAAAGGCAGATGCACAGAAGCTGAGATGGGAGGAAATACCGGAATCTCTTCGTGATGAGATGATCGATGCAAGTGTGGAAGAAAGTATCATTGATTATGGCAATACCGTTCTTTTTAGTTCCGCGCGAAATGAATATATGATCACACGGATCAAACGGCTCATCCGAACATCGGTGTGGGCGCTGACGAAGCAGATAGAAAAGGGGGATTTTGTTCCGAGCGGATATGAGATGCAGTTTGGAAGCGGGAAGATCGACCGGATTGATATTTGTTTCGATGGCGATCATGTATATGTGAAAGTGACGGATTATAAAACAGGAATGAAACGTTTTGATATTACGTCGCTCTATCACGGACTGCAGATGCAGCTTCCGGTTTATTTGAATGCGGCGCTGGAGGTGGAAAAGAGAAAATATCCTGATAAAACGATCGTGCCGGCGGGGATCTTTTATTATCGTATTCAAGATCCGATCGTTTCAGAAGAAGAGACAGAAGAGGCGGTGGAGAAAAGCATTTTAAAGGAACTGAAGCAGGACGGTCTGATCAATGGGGAAGATGCGGTTCTGGCTCATTTGGAAAGAGATCTTTCAGGAAATTCAATTCTATTTCCAATAGGAAGAAACAAGAATGGTTCGCTTAGTAAAAATTCCCGCGCTCTTTCTGAAGACATGTTTCAGACGGTCCTTTCTTTTGCGAAACAGAAGGAAGAATCGGTCAAAGAGCGAATGTATGCAGGGGAAGTATCTGTCTCTCCATATGAAATGGGAGATGCGACAGGATGTGATTATTGTCCGTATAAAGATATCTGCGGATTCGATCCGCGGCTGGAAGGATGCAGTTACCGCAGACTGAAACAATATTCTTCTGAAGAAGCCGTGAAAAAGATGAAGGAGACGCTGACGGAAAACGAGGAGAAGGATCAGGACGTATATCAGCGGGAAGAGAAAGGCGGAGAACAGTGAGTATGGGCGTGAAGTGGACAAAACAGCAGCAAAAAGTGATAGATCTTCGGAATCGGAATATTCTTGTGTCTGCGGCGGCCGGATCTGGAAAGACAGCCGTTCTTGTAGAACGTATCATACAAAGGATTACAGACGAGCAGTGTCCGGTGGATGTAGACAATCTTTTGATCGTAACGTTTACAGAGGCGGCTGCGGCGGAGATGAAAGACAGGATTAGGGCAGCCATTGAGAAAAGGCTGGAAGAAAATCCGGGAAACGAACATTTGGAACAGCAGGCGACTTTAGTACATAGTGCGCCGATTACAACGATTCATAGTTTTTGTCTGTCTGTGATAAGGGAACATTTTCATGTGATCGATCTTGATCCGGGATTTCGGATCGGGGAAGAAGGGGAACTGAAGCTTCTGAAACAGGATGTTCTAGACGAATTACTGGAAGAGCGGTATGCAGAAGGAGATCAAGAATTTCTCTCTTTTACAGAGCGGTTTGGAACCGGGAAAAATGACCGGAAGATCGAAGGGATTATCTTAAAACTGTATGAATATTCCCGCAGTTATCCCCAGCCGGTGAAATGGCTGGATCAATGTGTGGAAATATACGGAAAAGACGAAGCGGAAGAAAAGCTGGTACAGCAGATGTTGAAGCATGTTTATCTTCGCGTGAATGAACCGGAGAAGCTGCTTCAAAGATGTCTGAAAATATGTGAAGAACCAGACGGTCCGTATATGTATGGAGATATGCTGGAGTCAGATCTGTTACATGTAGAGAATATCAGGAGAAGCAGTGATTTTGCAAAAATGTATCGCGCAGTTACTCAGTTTGAATGGAAGACTCTCTCCAGAAAAAAGGATGACAGCGTATCGCCTGAGAAGCGAGAACTTGTGAAGTCGCTGAGAGATCAGGCGAAAAAGGCGATAACAGGAATAAAGGAAATGTATTTTTACACATCGGAAAATACATGGAAAGAAGATCTGCTTCAGGCAAGGGGATCAGTGGAAACGGCTGTGCTTTTGGTAAAGCAGTTTGCAGAGAAGTTTGCAGAGAAGAAGCGCAGCAGAAATATGATAGATTTTAACGATATGGAACAGTTTGCCCTTGCTGTTTTGACAGAAGAAAAAGAGGGAGAACTTGTTCCTTCCGTTGTCGCTCGTGAGTATGCGAAGCAGTTTGAAGAGATCATGATCGATGAATATCAGGACAGCAATTTCGTTCAGGAAACGATTTTGACAAGTGTGTCAGGGCAGGCAGACGGGAGAAACAATATTTTCATGGTAGGAGATGTAAAGCAGAGCATCTACAGTTTTCGTCTTTCAAGACCAGAACTGTTCATGGAAAAATATAATACATACAGCGTGGAAGACAGTGAAAAGCAGCGGATCGATCTGCATAAGAATTTCAGGAGCAGGGAAGAAGTTTTAGACGGCGTTAATTATATTTTTCA
>ERZ1027054.1243-NODE-1243-length-10319-cov-5.398090_pt1 | contig 10319 bp, 10 predicted proteins | sample MGYA00519284_ERZ1027054 | MGnify/ENA primary metagenome ERZ1027054 (study PRJEB26926, sample SAMN06164568) | human gut metagenome | biome: ENVO:00009003; feature: ENVO:2100002; material: ENVO:00002003 | host: Homo sapiens | place: USA | collected 2012 ... | reverse complement strand
ATCCAGAGAATAATGCGCCTTGTGGTAATATGTACGGCGGCGGTATGCGGCCTCCAGGCGGTCATGCTCTTTCATAACAGCGGCTACTTCATCAGGAACCTCAATAATGTAATCGGTCTTATAAAAATCGGGATACTGCTCCCGCAGATTGATCTTGGTCATAATTTCCTCCATTTCAGTTGTTAGGGACAAAGGGCAACCGAAATGGCTATGGCGGAGAGCGACACCGGGGATGTTCGGGAAAATTCCCGTAAAATCGACAAAGAAAAACGTCAGACGGCCTTAATAGCTGTCTGACGCATTTTGTATAATATGTTGTACGATTGTGCGGATTATTTACGCTTGATTGCGCGTGTCCGTGTGTATAATTTCTCTTTGGTAGGTCATTGATTTTTTTAGGTAATCACCTACCTGAAAACCATAATTCTGCTGAAATAAATAACCGCCCATCGTAGACTCCTCAAACGGCAGTCACGGGCGGTAATGGAAATATGCCCTGCCGTGAAAGGCCGTTTTTTTTATTGGCCTCCCGTCAGGGCTTTTATGTATATTTTATCTTTCAAAGGTGCATGATAAACACATATCAATACGCGTGATTGGGTTATGGTAACTTCCCCTTACGCACGATAGAATGTAATAGAGGTGAACAATCATGCCGGAAGATGTATTTGTGTATTTGGGACAGTGCCTCAGAGATGCAAGAGAAGAATGTGGACTGACCCAACAGGAGCTTGCGGATCAAACCGGCAGAGGGCTTCGTCATCTCCAGGACATTGAAAAGGGCAGGAAAAATCCGTCTTACGATGTACTGGCATCCTTTATCAAGCGATTAGGCATTTCTGCTAATGAGCTGTTTTATCCTGACGCTTCGGAACAGGAAAAGCAAGTACAGCATTTCATGGGAAAGTTTCTGGCCTGTACCGAGGATGAGCGGCAGATTATCTTGAAAACACTGGATTGTATGGCGGAGCAGTTTATCAGCCGACGTTACAAATCCTCCGATCCGCAAAATTATGAATAAAACCAGCAGGGCAAAATGCAATTTGTTTCTGCTGGTTTTATTTTGCCTCCGGCAGTAGACGTAAATTTTCCTAGCCCAATCAATCGCCACTATTTTGTTTCCGGTATTCAGCCGGTGCAATCTTCATGACATCTCGAAATGCTGTTGCAAATTTACTCTGATTCTCATATCCAACCTGGCTGGCAATTTCTGCTATGGTTGCCTGTGTCTGGCGAAGCAGAGCAGCGGCCTGTTTCATGCGGTACACTTTCATATAGGTTCCAATGGGCTGTCCATAAACTCCCTTGAACGTATCCTTTAAGGTTGCCGTATTGATAAGATACTCTTTGGAAAGTTCCTCAATCGTTGGCCGTTCCTGCAAGTTGGAGATAAGCCGCTTGTGAATGTCCCGTACAATCTCCACCTGGGGAGAAGTATATAACTCTCGCTGCTTTTCTTTATTTACATCCACCATACACAAGAATAAGAGAAGCTCCTGCACCTTCAGCATGAAGTATGGCTTTTGCAGGCGATCCGGTACGGAATACAGTTCAGAAAAGATATGCTCAATCTCATCCTTGGCCCGCATGACAAAGCATGCGCCATCGGCACAAAATTTGTTTTTGAAATCTGCAATACCAATACCGCTCTCGGCGAGGATTCCAGGCGGATTTTGAGAAACCAGCTCCAGATCAAGCACTACTGAGATTCCGCGATAATGTCTCAAAGGAAAGGCCATTTCAGAAGCACAGTTATCCATTGTATGAATGGAAAGATCCCCTTCTCCGAGGTACAGGCAGGAACCGCTTTGCAATACGCTCCCTTCACGCCCTTCCCGGCAATGATTGATCTCCAGCACATTCTTATCAATGGTTCCGTCCCAATAACAACTCGTTGCTTCAAAATCATTGTAAATAAGCTGGATACCGGGATAAACCTGATAGACTGTCATAAGCCCCAGGCCATCCTCACAGTCCATTTTATAGACGGTGCAATATCCGTCATTATCTTTTGGAATAATCGCAGATAACCCCGTAGCATTGGTGATAGGGTTTTTGTTCATAGTATTCATTCCGTTATCTCGTATTTGTTCTGCCAGGATTCTCCTAGCGTCTTTTATTATATAGTTTTTTCTCATTTTATACCGCTCCAATCGGCAGGATGTGCAATCCAATCAGAAAGCAAATTCTATTATAGTGCAGCCCTGCCGAATGTGCAAATATACGAAAAAGCCGATGCCCTCCAAAACGGAAAACATCGGCTATATGCGGGATTTTATTTGCTGCAATATTCCTTTCCTACACAACCGGAACAACTGCCGCTACAACAAGAACCATTTTTGCGGTTCTTATGGATTTTTCGCACAGCCCATATTGCATAGAAAACAATCCCGATAAGGATTATACCAGTAACAAGCATCTAAAACTCCTTTCTGACTGGAAACTCACAACTTATTAGCTTTGGGTCTCCGATCCTCTTTTCAAAATCCAAAGTCCAAATGCGACCACTGATAAAATGGCCGCTGAACGAAGCACTTTTCCAAACGTCATATTCATACCTCACAGCAAAAGTCCAACACGATAAACCACAAAAGTAACAGCCCAGGCCACAACCAACTGGAACAGGGCCGAGAACAGCATCCACCTTGTACTGCCGGATTCCTTGCGAATTGTAGCCAGGGCCGCTGCACAGGGAACGTAAAGCAGGCAGAAAATCATCAGGCAAAACGCATTGAGCTGTCCAAAACCGGCTGCACTCAGGATGCCGACCAATGTATCCATTCCCGCGCCGGAGTTGATATTGGGAATCCCAAACAGAACGGCACAACTGGACACCACAACCTCTTTTGCAGAGATGCCAGCAATCAGAGCAACCGCTATCTGCCAGAATCCCAGTCCAATCGGTGCAAAGATCGGTACAAGCCAATGGCCCAGGATAGACCCGAAGCTGTCTGCCATTTCCATAGTATAGCCATGCGGCCCAAAGTTCAGGATCACCCACATAAGGATAGATGCTACAAAGATGGTAGTACCTGCTTTGGTAAGGTAGTCCTTTACCTTTTCCCATACATAGATTGCCACAGTTCTGGCGCTGGGGGCCTTATATTCCGGCAGCTCAATCAGCAGATAATTTTCCGATTTTCTCCGGTCAATCAAATGGATGATCGCCGCTACCAGGATAGCGACCACCAGGCCGATCAGGTACATGGAATAGGCCACGAGCATGGCGCGTTCCTGAAAGAACATCTCGGCAAACAAGATGTAGATTGGCAGACGGGCGCTGCAACTCATAAAGGGCGTAATCAACATGACCTTAAAACGGTCACGCCGGTTTTCCAAAGACCGTGAAGCCATGATTGCCGGAACAGTGCAGCCAAATCCCAAAATCATGGGGATAAATGCCCGTCCGGAAAGTCCCAGCTTGCTCATAATCCCTTCCATGACATACGCAACACGGGCCATATATCCGCTGTCCTCCAGAAAAGCCAATGCCAGAAACAGAATGAAAATGTTCGGCAGGAAAGTCAGGATACCGCCCACACCGGCGATGATGCCGTCTACCAGCAGGGAGCGCAGCACTTCATTGACCCCGACAGCAATCAGTCCATCGCTTATCAATGCCGACAGGCTTTCAATTCCTAATTCTAGGAATCCTTTCAGCCAATCGCCAATGGTAAAGGTCAGGAAGAACACCGCCGCCATGACAACGAGGAAAATCGGGATGCTCCAAAACTTATGCGTCAATACACGGTCTGCCTTTTCCGTCAAAGCGTCTTGACGATCCTTATTGACCAGAACCTCCCTGATGATTTCCTCGATAAAATCATACTTCTCATTGATAATGTCGGATTCATAGTTCCGGTCGATCACATCCGGCATATTGACCGGATAACGTGCAGAGATTTCCTTATCCTGCTCCAGCAGCTTAATGGCGTGCCAGCGGTAATTGGACAGGTTCGGATATTTCCGCTTCAGCTCTGCCATGATAAGATCAATCTTGTCCTCAATAGCATCACTGTAAACCATTGCGTATTCTGAATGGTGGTCGTGCCGGTGTTTTGGAGTATATTTATGATGATGAATCAGACACTCCGGATCTTTACAGTCTTTATGGTGCGCGGCTGCATGAAGTAGCACATCCAGTCCTGTCCGTTTTCTGGCTGAAACTGGAATGACCGGGATGCCCAGCATTTCCGGCAGTCTGTGTGTGTCAATCTCCATGCCGCGCTTTTCCACAATGTCCATCATGTTCAGCGCCAGCACAACCGGCTTGCCCAGCTCCAAAAGCTGCAAAGTTAAGTATAGGTTTCGCTCCAGAGCGGAAGCGTCCGCACCATCAATAATCACATCGACTTCATCGCTTAGTATAAACTGTCTGGATACCTGTTCTTCCATTGTGTAGGAGGTCAGGCTGTAAGTGCCAGGAAGATCGACCAGTCGAATATTCAGATCATGGTCTTTAATGGCACCCTCTACTTTCTCAACGGTTACACCTGGCCAGTTTGCCACTTTCAGATTTGCACCGGTGTAAGCATTGAAAAGTGTTGTCTTTCCGCAGTTCGGATTTCCGATGAAGCCGATAGTCAAATTTTCTCTCATCGGAATTTACCCCACTAAAATATTCTTTGTGATATTGCGCCCAAGTGCAAAGCGTGTTCCCCTGACTTTCACAATCAGGACACCCCGACTTTTGCTGTTCAGAACAGCGATAGAGGTTCCACGGGTCATCCCAAGGGCCTCCAAACGCTTTTCTATATTGACAGGCAGATCAATATCCTCAACTTTATATTCATTTCCTATTTTTCCATCGCAAAGATACATGAACGCTCCCTCCTCACCGATTTACGGAAGAAGTCTCCGGCAGCTTGCCAAACTCATAAAGCATCATAGAAACGGTAATAACCACCAGAATTGCATCTGTCAGAGCAATCGCCAGCCATACGCCACGAATACCCATGCCGCCGATCATCGGAAGAACCACGCAGAGAGGAATAAACAGAATAATCTGGCGGAACAGCACCAGCCAAGTTGCCTTTTTCGCCTTGCCCAAAGACTGGAACAGGGTTACGGCAATCATAAAGCTGCCTTGCAGGACATAAGTGCTGAACATGATACGGAAGTTGGTTGCACCCGATGCCGCGATACCCGGCGTTGTCAGGAACATGGATAAAATCTTCTCTGGAAACAGCTCGGCAGGAATATAGAACACCAGCGACAGCAGCGTTGCAGCAGTAATAAAAACCCTGGTCAGCGTCTTTACCCGGTCATAGTCCTTTGCACCATAGTTTGTACCGGCGGCAGGCTGGAATCCCTGACTGATCCCCCACAGAGGAACGAAAGAGAAATTCCAGAAGCGGAGCGCCGCACCTAAAAGAAGCTGTGAAGTTTCCCCGCCATAGTTCGATGCCACACGATAGATCACTGTCTGCTGTACCAAGGTCAGAATCTGCATCAACAGAGCAGATACCCCGACAGAAAGAACCTGGGGAAGCAGTTCTCCGTCAATGCGGATGCGCCCAATCTTCACATGAGGACTTTTTTTCTTGAAATACCACAGCGTAATTGCAGCCTGGACAAACTGGGAGAAAATCGTTGCATAAGCAGCCGCCTCAATGCCCATACCGTAGGGATTCAGGATACTGATAAAAATAGGGTCAAGAATGATATTCAAAATAGCGCCGCTGGCAATAATCGTCATTGCCTTTTTAAGCTGGCCTTCTCCGCGAATGACCATGTTTGCACTTTGAAAAAAGTTTACAAACAAGGAACCGGCAAAGATAATCCGTAAATATTTTTCCGCATAATTCAAAATGTTGTCGCTGGCTCCGGTCAGGGACAAAAGCTGGCGGGTGAACACCATGCCTACCACTGTATAGATAACGGACAGCAGAAGAACCATAGCAACCAGGTTGCCCATGATCTTCTTAATTGTGTTTTCATCCTTCTTGCCGATAGCGCGGGACAGTACCGATGCAGAACCCACGCCCAGCATGGCCGCTGAACCGGCATTGATAAGCGTCAAGGGATAGGATACCGATATGGCTCCCATCTGCACGTCACCGACCATCTGGCCGACAAAGATGGAATCCATCATGTTATAAAGCCCAACGACCACCATGCCAAGAACCGCAGGGATGCTAAGTTCAATCATCAGCGGCCAGGGATTTTTTGTTAAGAGCTTTGTTCTTGTGTCAAGTGCCTGTTTCATCACTCTATTCCTCCTGGTCTATTTTAATTACAAGGTATCCAGTAAAACGCGCCAGTGACGCGCCTCACTGGATTAACCATATCTAACTAACCACTTAAAGTATATAAAAACCGGGCTTCTTTGTACGCTCCCAACCGCAGGATTTACAATCCAATCTGAAACGAATTTAGGAGCGGAAAGGACATAAGGCCCTTTCCGCTCCCGTTGTTACTGTATCATTTTTTCCAGTAGTTTCAGGGCTTCCTCAAGTTTTGGATTTACGGCGTCCGTTTGCAGGGCCTCCCGGACGCAGCTTCGTATATGGGCTTGCAAAATCTGCTGATTGGCGCTTTTTAATAACGCCTGTGTAGCAAGAAGCTGATTGGAAATATCCACGCAATAGCGATTTTCCTCAACCATTTGCAGGATACCGTCTAACTGTCCTCTGGCGATTTTTAGCTTGTGAACAATATCGCCTTTCTTGGCCTTCATAAACGGCCCGTTACTGGATACTGACGAGCTGATAGCCAGCGTCCTCGATAGCAGCTTTCAACACAGCATCCGGCACATCCTGGTCAAGCTGCACCTGGGCCGACTTACTCTCCAGGGAAACATCCACATCCTTGATGCCCTGGATGTCCCGCAGCGCCTTATCAACGTGTTTTACACACATTCCGCAAACCATTCCTTCGATGTTCAATACTTTTTCCATGTGAATTGCTCCTTTTCGTTCTTGTTTAATCGTTGTTTGTTCATGCATAGGGACTGAATCCCGTTCTGTATTGGCCTGATGCTTCGCCTTGAACCACCGCAGACGCAGGGCATTGGATACCACGAATACCGAACTAAAGCTCATAGCAAAAGCGCCGATCATGGGGTTCAGCTTCAACGCAAAGGGCAGATAGAACACGCCTGCCGCCACCGGGATACCGATGATGTTGTAGATAAACGCCCAAAACAGATTTTGCTTGATGTTGCGGATAACCGCCTTACTAAGCTGGATTGCCGTAGACACATCCAGCAGATCGCTTTTCATCAAAACAATATCCGCTGACTCAATCGCCACATCCGTTCCGGCTCCGATAGCGATACCAACGTCCGCTCTGGCAAGGGCCGGAGCATCGTTGATACCGTCACCGACCATCGCCACTTTCTTCCCGGCGCTCTGCAAACGGCGGATCTCCTTCTCCTTATCCTGGGGGAATACCTCTGCCACGACACGATCCACGCCGACCTGACGCCGAATCGCTTCTGCTGTCTTTGCATTGTCGCCGGTCAGCATGACCACCTCAATGCCCATGCCGGTCAATTCCGCTATGGCCTGCTTGCTGGTGGGCTTGACTACATCCGCCACGGCAATAACACCAATAAACTGACCACCACGGGCAAAGAACAGAGGTGTTTTCCCGTCAACGGCCATTTTCTCACCCAACTGAAGGAGTGCGCCGCCATTGATGCCATTTGCTGCCATCAGTCGGCGGTTTCCGGCAAGGCACGTTTCGTTTCCAATCTGCCCCACAAGGCCCTGACCGGGAATCTGCTTGAAATCATCCACCGGGAGGAAGGAAAGTTGTGCTTTTTCGGCCTCTGCCACAATCGCGTCCGCCAGCGGATGCTCGGACAGCTTTTCCAGCGAAGCAGCGATTTGCAGCATCTCCTTTTGTGGAACACCCTCTTTGCAGAGCATATTTGTCACCACGGGCGTACCCTGGGTAATCGTGCCGGTCTTATCCAGCACAACCGTATCAATGCTATGGGCCGTTTCCAGGGCCTCCGCCGATTTAATCAGGATACCGTTGCTTGCGCCCTTTCCGGTTCCGACCATAATGGCCGTAGGCGTTGCAAGGCCCAGCGCACAGGGACAGGAAATGACCAGGACAGAAATGCCGATAGATAGGGCAAATTCAAAGCCATATCCCAACAGCAGCCAGACAACAACCGCGATCAGCGCAATGCTGATAACTACCGGCACAAACACGCCGCTGACCTTATCAGCCAGTTTCGCAATAGGGGCCTTGGAGCTGGTCGCTTCATCCACCAGCCGGACAATCTGTGCCAGCGTGGTATCATCGCCCACCTTGGTGGCCTGCATCTTGAAATAGCCGGACTTACTTGTGGTCGCACCGATCACTTTGTCCCCGATATGCTTCTCCACGGGGATGCTCTCGCCGGTCAGGGCAGATTCATCAACGGAGGAAAAGCCCTCTATGACAATACCATCTACCGGCACAGATTCACCGGCCTTGACAATCAGGGTTTCGCCCAACTGCACTTCTTCCACCGGCACCTGAAGCTCTTTTCCGTCCCGCTCCACGATAGCCGTTTTGGGAGCCAGATTCATCAGCTTTGTGATTGCGTCCGAAGTCTTACCCTTTGCGCGGGCCTCCAGGGTTTTGCCCAAGGTGATAAGGGTCAGGATCATGCCTGCGGATTCAAAATACAAATCCATCATAAAGCTGTGAACCGTAGCCATATCCCCATGACCGAATCCGATGCCGATTTTGTAAATGGCGTAAATGCCATAAACGATTGCGGCGCTGGAGCCTATCGCAATCAGCGAATCCATGTTAGGCGAGCCGTGGAACAGGGTCTTGAATCCCATCCGGTAATATTTGAAGTTGATAAACACCACCGGGATCAGCAGCAGGAATTGGGTAAATGCAAAGCTGATTGCATTTTCCATCCCCAGCAAGGAGCTGGGGAGCGGCCACCCCATCATGTGACCCATAGAAATATAAAACAGCGGGATCGTAAAAAGGGCAGAAAGCAGCAGCCGCTGTTTCATCTGCTTGTATTCTACCTGCGCCGTACTGACCTCCGGTTTTGCTGCCGGTGTGGTCGTGCGGCTCTTGTTTTGTGCGGAGGCTTTGGGAATCGCGCCATAACCGGCCTTTTCAACGGCCTGGACGATTCCCGCCGTATCCAAAACGGATTCATCATAAGAAGCAACCATGCTGTTTTTTAACAGGTTGACGGACACTTCTTTGATGCCAGGTAGCTTTGCCACGCTCTTTTCCACTCTGGTAGAGCAGGCCGAGCAAGTCATACCCGTAATGTCAAATTGCTCTTTTTGCAAAATCACCCCTTCTTTCTTATAAAGATTTGTGCGAGTACCCCTCCCCCGTAGGGAACTAAATACCGTTATGAAAAGGGGCGTTTGGCACCTTGGGGGAAAGATGCTAAAGCCCCGAACATAAAGTTTACGCACAAGGTCTTTGACCGTTTTTCATTATACTTATCCTGCTTCTCCTTTGTCCGCTCCAAAGTGGAGCTTTTTTTATCCAAAGAGAAATGAGGTTTTTGCTGGAAATCCAATCAGCATGTTTTCCAATCCAAAGGGCAGAATCGCTCCCAAATCCATTGACTTTGAGGGGCTTCGTGAATATACTGGCAGCATGAACGATTAAACAATCTTTTAATTGTTCATCCATATCAAACCAACCAAATACCAAAATGAAAGGGGGCTTTCTCCATGAAAAAGACCATTAAACTGCTTGACCTGGACTGCGGCCATTGTGCTGACAAAATCCAGAACGCCGTGAAGAAGATCGACGGTGTGACCAGCGTATCCGTCAACTTCCTGGGTCAGAAGATGGTTCTGGAAGCGCCGGACGATCAGTTTGACGCTGTTCTGGCCGAAGCAAAGGCGCTGATTAAGCAGATCGAGCCGGATGTGACTATTAAGGCATAATGAAAAGCTGGACACCGGCTGCCACACGGTAGCCGGTGTTTTTCATCAATAGACAGAAAAAGCGTGACACGCTTTATGCTGCAACGAAAGGAGAATACACTATGACACGAAAACAAAGGCACTTGCTCACACGCATTATCGTGGCGGCGGTGCTGTTTCTTGCAGGCAGCTTGCTCCACCTCCCTGAATTGGCGGAGATGGCGGTCTTTCTCGTCTGCTATGTGGTTGTCGGTTGGGATATTGTCTGGAAGGCAATCACGAACATCCTGCATGGACAGGTGTTTGACGAAAATTTCCTGATGACGATTGCCACCATCGGCGCACTCATTTTGGGCGAACATTCCGAGGGCGTTGCCGTTATGCTGTTTTATCAGGTGGGCGAATGGTTCCAGTCCTATGCGGTGTCCAAGCTGTCTCTTATACACATCTGACGCTGCCGAC
>ERZ1027054.1239-NODE-1239-length-10393-cov-8.845425_pt1 | contig 10393 bp, 7 predicted proteins | sample MGYA00519284_ERZ1027054 | MGnify/ENA primary metagenome ERZ1027054 (study PRJEB26926, sample SAMN06164568) | human gut metagenome | biome: ENVO:00009003; feature: ENVO:2100002; material: ENVO:00002003 | host: Homo sapiens | place: USA | collected 2012 ... | reverse complement strand
CGGTGAGGGCCTGGAGGCTTTCACCATCCCCGGTTCTGTCGCTGAGCAGCGTCAGGTCGGTCTGGGCCACGGCAATCTGGGCGCTCGTCTGCTGAGCGAGGACACCACCTGCTTCGCTTTCCTGGCAGGCCACGAGTCCTTTGCTGCTGCTGAGGGTGCTATCGGCATCGCCCGCACCGCAAACAAGGTCCGCAAGACCCCCCTGCGCGTCATCCTGAACGGTCTGGGCAAGGACGCAGCTTACATCATTTCCCGTATCAACGGCTTCACCTATGTGCAGACCGAGTACGATATCCCCACCCAGACCCTGACTGTGGTCAAGGAGATCCCCTTCTCTGAGGGTGAGCGCGCAGCCGTTAAGTGCTACGGCGCTAACGACGTTATGGAAGGCGTTGCCATCATGAAGAAGGAGGACGTGCAGTGCTCCATCACTGGCAACTCCACCAACCCCGTCCGCTTCCAGCATCTGGTTGCCGGTACCTACAAGAAGTGGGCTATCGAGAACGGCAAGAAGTACTTCTCCGTTGCTTCCGGCGGCGGCACCGGCCGTACCCTGCACCCCGATAACGTGGCTGCAGGCCCCGCAAGCTACGGCCTGACCGACTCTCTGGGCCGCGTGCACGGCGATGCTCAGTTCGCAGGCTCCTCTTCTGTGCCCGCACACGTTGAGATGATGGGTCTGATCGGCATGGGCAACAACCCCATGGTCGGCGCTACCGTTGCCTGCGCTGTTGCTGCAGCTCAGGCTAACGCCTAATCTTTTCTTAAGTTTCAGCGAGGGGGAGCTGCTTTCCGAATGAGCAGCTCCCCCTTTTTTGCTGATAGATATCCGAACACAAGCAACCCAAAATAAGAAGGATGAAACAATGAAAAAGAATCAGATCCGCAAGAGCGTGGCTGCGCTGGCCATGGCGGCTGTTGTAAGCGTCAGCCTGCTGGGCTACGGCTGCGGCAGCAAGCCTGCCTCCTCCACCGCAGGCGTGTCCGGCGAGTTCACCGGCACTGCCAAGGGTATGGGCGGCGATGTTACCGTCACTCTGACTTTGACCGATGGCAAGATCACCGGCTGCACCGCCGAGGGCAAGGACGAGACCCCCGGCATCGGCACTATGGCTCTGGAGCAGCTGCCCGGCGCGATTGCCGAGAGCGGCAGCATTGCCGTGGACGGTGTGGCCACCGCAACCATCACCTCTGACGCCATCAAGGAAGCTGCTGCTGCCGCTCTGGTCGCAGCCGGCCTGAACGCTGACGACTACAAGACCGAGGTCAAGGCCGACACGACCAAGGCCGAGGACTCCACCATTGATGCAGACATTGCCATCGTGGGTGCAGGCGGTGCAGGTATGACTGCTGCCATCACTGCTGCTGCCGAGGGCAAGAGCGTGGTCATTCTGGAGAGCCAGCCCATGGTGGGCGGCAACTCCGTGCGCGCTACCGGCGGCATGAACGCCGGCAAGACCGTGTATCAGGATGAGAACGAGTTCGGCGAGTCCGCAGGCGTGGAAAAGACCCTGAAGACCGCTGCTGAAAAGTATGCCGACAACGCTACCATCACCGCTCTGGCAAAGACCGTCTCCGAGCAGTGGGCAGCTTATCAGGCAGACCCCAAGGGCTACTTCGACTCTGTGGAGCTGATGGAGCTGGACACCATGATCGGCGGCAAGGGCATCAACGACCCCGCTCTGGTGGAGACTCTGTGCTCTAACAGCGCTGATGCTATCGACTGGCTGGACGAGCACGGCATCACCCTGCACAGCGTTTCCAGCTTCGGCGGCGCATCCGTCAAGCGTATCCATCGCCCCGTGGATGCTGAGGGCAAGACCCTTTCTGTGGGCTCCTACATGATCCCCCTGCTGCAGGAGAACTGCGACAAGGCCGGCGTGCAGACCCTGCTGAACACCACTGCTACCGAGCTGCTGACCGATGCAAACGGTGCCGTTGTGGGCGTGAAGGCTACCGGCTCCACCGGCGAGACCATCACCGTGAATGCCAAGGCTGTGGTGCTGACCACTGGCGGCTTCGGCGCAAATCTGGAGATGGTCACCGAGTACAAGCCCGAGCTGAAGGGCTTTATGACCACCAACGCCGCAGGCGCACAGGGTCAGGGTATTGAGATGGCTACCGCTGTGGGCGCTGACACTGTGGACATGGATCAGATCCAGATCCACCCCACCGTGGAGGCTAACACCGCCGCTCTGATCACCGAGGGTCTGCGCGGCGATGGCGCTGTGCTGATCAACGCCGAGGGCAAGCGCTTCATCGACGAAGTGGGCACCCGTGACGTGGTTTCCGCTGCCGAGATCGCTCAGACCGGCAGCTACAGCTGGCTGGTGGTGGATCAGGCTATGGTCGATGCTTCCAGCGTCATTCAGGGCTACATCAAGAAGGGCTACACTGTGACCGGCCAGACCTACGAGGAACTGGCAAAGGCTATGGGCGTGGACGAGGCTGCTTTTGCCGAGACCATGAAGACTTGGAACGGCTACGTTGAGGCCAAGAACGACCCCGACTTTGGCCGCACTAGCTTTGCAAAGGCTCTGGATACCGCTCCCTACTATGCTATCAAGGTCACCGCAGGTGTGCACCACACCATGGGCGGCCTGAAGATCAACACCAACACCGAGGTGCTGAAGGCTGACGGCTCTGTGATTCCCGGCCTGTTCGCAGCAGGTGAGGTGACTGGCGGCGTGCACGGTGCAAACCGTCTGGGCGGCAACGCTGTGGCCGACTTTACCGTCTTTGGCCGCATTGCCGGTGCAGCTGCCAGCAAGTACGCTGCATGAGCATAAAGCAAAAAAACTCTGACACCGCCGCCCCCAAGGGCAGTGCGTGGAAGAAAAATGTGATCTTTGCACTGGTGGTACTGGCGCTGGCCGCAGGTATTTTTCTTGCGGTGCGGGCGCAGCACCCCGCCAAGGGCAGCGGCTTACAGGCCGTTGTGGATTTCGGTGACGGCGTTACCGAGACTTTGACCCTTGCGCAGGATCACGATTACCTGTACGAGGTAGGGGACTACATCGTGCACCTGCAGGTGAAGGATGGCGCCATCGCGTTTTTGGATAGTCAGTGCCCGGACCATGTCTGTGAGCAATTCGGTTGGCTGGACAAGGACGGCGCATGGGCCGCCTGTGTGCCCGCAGGGGTGTATGTGGTGGTAGAGCCCACCGCAGACGCAGGGTAAAAACAAAGGAAACAGCACCCGGAGGGAAACCTCCGGGTGCTGTTTTTTGCTTGAATAAAAGCCATTCTTTGTAAAAAAAAGTCTGAAACTTTGTGGAAATGCCGTGAAACGAAAATTGGACGCTTGTTTATCGGGGCAAAATGCGATACACTACAAATATGAGTTTCTGATGGATGCTTTTTACAAAAAAGCATTTTGTCATAAAAGAACCTAGGAGGAACGGCAAGAATGATCTGGAAAAAGTCTAAACAGCCCGCCGACTCGCAGCAGGGCGCAGCGGCTGCACCGAAAAAAGGCGGCGCGGCGGCATTTGCCAAAAAGAACTGGAAGTGGCTGGTTCCGGTAGCCATCGTGGTGCTGGCCGGCGGTTGGTGGCTGCTGAAGCCCAAGAGCGCAAAGCCCGCAAACGTGGATACTTCCTATACGGAAGCAGCGCCCGAGACCCGGGATGTCTCCAACACGCTCAGCGGCACCGGCACGTTGAAGCCCGCCAATACTTACAGCGTCAAGTCGCTGGTGACCGGCAAGGTGCTGACCGGCAGCTTTGAAGAGGGCGATATCGTGGAAGAGGGTACTGTGCTGTACACGGTGGATTCCTCCGACGCTACCACCAAGGTGGAGCAGGCAGCTATCACCCTGCAGCAGGCGCAGCGCAGCTACGATAAGACCGCAGACCGCCAGTATGTCCGCGCCGAGGTGGCGGGTGTCGTCAGCAGCCTGAAGGTGAACAAGGGCGATGAGGTAAAGAGTGGTCAGGAAGTGGCTGTGGTGCGGGACAGCTCCAAGATGAATCTGGTGCTGGAGTTCCCGGCTGCGGATGCGGCCAACTTCTCGGTAGGGCAGACCGCCGAGGTGACGCTGGATGGCACCTTTGAGGTGCTGCCCGGCACCATTACCGCCGTGACCGGCACCGATGCCCTGAGCACCGGCAACCTGCTTACCCGCACTGTGACCCTCTCGGTGTCCAACGCAGGCGGTCTGACCACGGCACAGGCGGCAACGGCTACTGTCAACGGGGTCAGCTCCATTGCAGCGGCAAACTTCCAGTATCAGGCCGAGCGCACCCTGACTGCGCTGTCTTCCGGTACTGTCACCGCCATCAATGTGCGGGAGGGTGGCAGCGTGAACAAGGACGATATCATCCTGACCCTCAGCGGTGAGGACCTGACCGAGTCCATCCAGTCTGCCTCCGAGACCCTGCGCGGTGCGGAGCTGTCCATGCAGAATATGCAGGACGCTATGGATAACTACACCATCACCTCACCCATCAGCGGCACCATCATCGAAAAGAATGCCAAGGTGGGCGATGCCCTGAGCACCGGCAGCGACCTGTGCACCATCTACGACCTGAGCTATCTGGAAATGACCATCAACGTGGACGAGCTGCAGGTCAGCAGCCTGAAGGTGGGGCAGACCGTACAGGTGACCGCAGACGCCGTGAAGGATAAGACCTACGAGGGCGTGGTCACCCGTGTGTCCATGAAGGGCGATACCAGCGGCGGCACCACCACCTACCCGGTGACCGTACGCATCGACGAGACCGATGGTCTGCGCCCGGGCATGAATGCCAACGCCGAGATCGTGGTGGCACAGGCGAAAAATGCGCTCACGGTGCCTAACGCCGCCATCGTGCGGGGCAATTATGTGCTGGTGCGGCAGGACTCGCCCAGTGCCGTGAACGCCGATGCCTCCATGAGCGCACCGGAGGGCTATGTGTACGTCAAGGTAAAGACCGGTGTCAGCGACGATAACTATACGCAGGTGACCAGCGGCCTGTCCGAGAGCGATACCATCGCCTACGACCCCAGCTCTGTGAGCAGCGACAGCTACTACGACTACGGCTCTGGCGGCTATGACGATATGGACGGCGGAGAGCTCGAGGATGCCGGAAACGCCGCAGACCTCACTGAGGGCGGCGAGGAGATGCTGCCGGAGGAGACCGAAAACGGTGAAGCCCCTGCAGCGGACGCTGAAGAGCCGGCAGACGGCATCGACCCCGCCGAGGCCGGCGCGGTCGTGGTGGATTGACGCAGGAGGGATGAATGAGCGCTCTGATCGAGTTTGATGAGGTCTGCAAATATTACCAGATGGGCGATACCACGGTAAAGGCTGCCGACCACATCACCATGAAAATCGAAAAAGGCGAGTTCGTGGCCATCGTGGGCCAGTCCGGCTCGGGTAAATCCACCTGCATGAACATCATCGGCTGTCTGGATGTGCCTACCCACGGCACCTACCGGCTCAACGGCCGGGATGTGGGCAAGATGAACCGCAACGAGCTGGCCGCTGTCCGCAACGAAATGCTGGGCTTTATCTTCCAGCAATACAATCTGCTGCCCAAGCTGAACCTGATGGAAAACGTGGAGGTACCGCTGGTGTATGCGGGCATCTCCCGCGCCGAGCGCCACATCCGCGCCCGGGAGGTGCTGGAGCAGGTGGGGCTTGGCGACAAGCTGAAAAACCGCCCCAACCAGCTTTCCGGCGGCCAGCAGCAGCGCGTGTCCATTGCGCGGGCACTGGTGCGCAACCCGCCGGTCATTCTGGCAGACGAGCCCACCGGCGCGCTGGACTCCCATACTGGCCGCGAGGTGCTGGGGCTTTTGCAGCAGCTGCACAAGCAGGGACACACCGTAGTGCTGATCACCCACGACAACTCTATTGCCGTGCAGGCCGACCGCATCATCCGGCTGGAGGACGGTCAGGTGGTGTATGACGGCGACTCCCACGCACCAGAGGCCATGGTGCAGCCCACCCTGCTGCCCGAAACGCCGGAAAAGGAGGAACAGGCATGATCTTTGAAACCTTCCGGCAGGCCATCCAGAACGTGTGGAGCAACAAGCTGCGCACTTTTCTGACCATGCTGGGCATCATCATCGGCGTGATGGCGGTCATCGTCATCGTGGGTCTGGGCAACGGCATGACCAAGAGCATGCGGGACAGCTTTTCCGCACTGGGCACCAACACCCTCAGCATTCAGGTGTGGGGCTACGGCTCCCGTACCGTGCCGGTGGAGGAAATGTACGATATCTGCCAGCGGCATTCCGACCTGATCAAGGCGGTGTCGCCCCAGATCGAGTTCAGCGGCAATGCCAGTGGTACGCTGAAGATTGGTACCACCAGCTACCGCTGGTCCAACATAAGCGGTGTGGACGAGAACTACACTGAAATGAAGAACTACCAGCTCGCGCAGGGACGCGGCCTGCAGTACATGGATATGCAGGACAACAAGCAGGTCTGCATCATTGGCGATTACCTGAACCGGGTGGCCTTTGGCGGCAACGGTGTGGGGCAGACGCTCAAGATCGGTGCCAACAAGTTCCGCATTGTGGGCGTGCTGGCGGCCAAGGTCAGTGACCCCACCATGCAGCAGGGCAGCGATGATGACTGCGTTTACCTGCCCTACACCACCGTGATGCGGCTCTCCAGCCAGAGCTCGGTCAACAACTATACGGCGGTGATGACCGACGAAAACTTTGCCAACGAGGCCAAGACCACGATGGAAGAGGAACTGATGTCGATCCTCAAGACCGAAAACGGCTACTATGTGTACAGCGCCAGCGAATGGCTGGAGGAAATGAACAAGATGATCAACATGGTCATCGTGATACTTACCGGCATTGCCAGTATCTCGCTGCTGGTGGGCGGCATCGGCATTATGAACATCATGCTGGTGTCGGTGACCGAGCGCACCCGCGAGATCGGCATCCGCAAGGCACTGGGCGCAAAAGAACGCACCATTCTGGCGCAGTTCGTGGTGGAAGCAGCCACCACCTCTGCGCTGGGCGGCGTTTTGGGCATTGCGCTGGGCTATGCGGTGTCCATGGCGGCCAACCGGGTGCTGCCCATGTTTATGACCGATACCACCGTTACGGTAAGCCCCTCCTTCAACTCCATTGTGGTGGCCTTTGGCATCTCGGTGGGCATCGGCGTGCTGTTCGGCTATCTGCCGGCGCGGCGCGCAGCCCGGCTGAACCCCATTGAAGCATTGCGCTACGATTGATCGCGGCGGCGTGATAAACAAAGAACAAGAGGTACGACCAATGAAAAAACGGATTCTCGCATTTCTGCTGGCGGTCAGCATTGCGGTGTCGGTGCTGGTGCTGCCGGTCTCGGCGGCCAGCATCAACAACACAGCCCTGCAGACGGCTATTACTCTGGGCGCTGTGCCCACCGGTCAGGAACTTAGCGCCAACATTACCCGCGGCGCTTTTGCCAAAATGCTGGTGTCCTTTTCCACCTACCGGGAGAGCGTAGGCGCACAGGGCACGGTGGGCACTTTGTACCGGGATGTGCCCGGCACCTCCCAGTGGGCACCCTACATCCGCATTGCGGTGCAGCAGGGCTGGATGAACGGCTACACCGATGGTTCCTTCCGCCCGGACAACACCGTCACGCTGGAGGAAGCCTGTGCTGCGGTGCTGAAGATGCTGAGCTATAAGACTACCGACCTGACCGGCTCCTTCCCGCAGGCACAGCTGAACAAGGCCCAGCAGATCGGTCTGCGGGACCAGCTGACCTGCACGCAGGGACAGGCCATGACCTACGAGCAGTGCACCCTGCTGCTGTACAACGCCCTGCGCGCCAACACCGCCAGCGGCAGCGCTTACGGCAGCTCACTGGGCTTTACGGTGTCCAACGGTCAGGTGGATACCTCCTCGGTGCTGCTCAAGAGCCGCAAGGGTCCCTTTGTGGCAGAGGAGGGCACCCAGCTGCCCTTTACGCCGGTGAGCGTCTACCGCAACGATAAGGTCTCTGCCTCGGCAGAACTGAACAAATACGATGTGTACTATTACAGCGAGAGCCTGCAGACGGTGTGGGTCTACACCCGCCGCGCCGCAGGCCGCATTACGGCAGTATCGCCCAGCGCCAGCGCACCTACCGCGCTGACTGTGGCGGGCAGCACTTACAGTCTGGGCAGCTCTGCTGTGGCATCCAAGATCTCCTCCCTGAACGGCGGCGGCGTGGGCGAAGTGGTCACCCTGCTGCTGGGCATGGACAACGAGGTAGCCGATGTGATCACCGGCGAGGAAGCCGACAGCGTGTTCTACGGCGTGGTGCAGACCGCCACCCGCAGCCTTGTAGAGGACAACGGCGCAGACGTGCTGCAAAAGATCTCGGTGATGTGCACCGACGGCATCATCCGCACCGTGAACATCGATAAAAGCCTGAACTACCCCACCGGCTGGCTGGTGGAGATCAGCGTGACCCCCGAAGGGGAACAGGTGACCGCTATCGAGTCCAAATCGGTCAGCGGCACCATCAACGATACCGCCACCGCGCTGGGAGACTATGCTCTGGCCGATGACGTACAAATCTTGGAAACGACATCGGAGGGGTTGGCTGGGACGGTTCGTCCCAGCCGAATAGCGGGGACAAAGCTGAATGCACTGGCCGTGCGCTACTATACGCTGAATGAGCAGGGGCAGATCGACCGTCTGATTTTGAACGATGTTACCGGCGATCTGTGGAAATACGGCGTGCTGGACGATGTGAAGAATCTGGCTGTCAACGCCAGTTCCATTCTGGGTACCCTGACCGGCAGCGGCTCTTCCGGTTCAGGGAGCAGCTCTTCCGGGAACAGTTCTTCCGGTTCCGGCAGCGGCTCTAAGGGGGACAGTTCTTCCGGTTCCGGCTCTACCGGCGGCACCACCAACACCACCACGGTGGTGGATGATCTGCGCAGTGTGCTGGTGCCCACCACCAGCGAGATCTTGTGGGGCGTCATTGACGGCTCGCTGCTGAGCACAGTCTGGAACCGCATCACCAGCAGTTCCGGTTCGCTGCTGAGCATCGGCCTCAAGCAGCTGGCCAAAATCACCGGCCAGCCCATGAGTACCATCCTCAACTTTGTGGGCGGCGGTGCTACTTACATCTGCTACGTCAACGGCAGTCAGGCCAGCTTTTCCACCTCCATCAAGTACCCGGTGCTGGCGGGCGGTCTGGCAGTGCGGCAGAACGTGAACGGCACGGTAAAATCTATGATCCAGCTGATGCCCATGAAGATCGACAAGGTGGGCGCAGCCTCAGTGATGAGCAACGGCACCCGCTACGAAACGGCTGACGATATGCAGGTGTACCTGTGGTACAAGGGGCAGTATTACGCCACCAAGCTTTCGGAGGTGAACTCCGAGGGCTACTACCTGACCGGCTGGTACGATAACTTTGGCTGCGCAGCAGGCAAGCGCGTGCGAGTGATCGTGGCGGTCAAAAAGGACTGATGGACTACTATGCCCCCCGGCGCAGGGCGCTGCGGGCGGTGCGGCAGCTGCTCTACCCGCGCGAGTGCCCCTTCTGCGGCCGGGTGCTGGGAGATATACGGGATTGCCCGGACTGCGCAGAGCAGCTGGAAGTGCTGCGCCGCAAGCCCGGCATCCGGCTGGACCCGGCGCAGCACTATATCGGCAATCTGACCGGTGCGGCTGCGCCCTACCGTTACAACGGCTGTGTGCGGCGCGGCATCCTGAACGCAAAGTATCAGGGCAAGCCGTGGCGGGCAGTAGAGATGGGCAACCGTCTGGTGCAGCTGGCCTTTGGCGGGGAGCTGACCGTGCAGTACGGCGAGCTGCTCCCGCAGCCGGTGCCGTGGGCGGCCATCGGGTACGATCTGATCGTGCCGGTGCCGGCCTCCGGCAAAAAGCGCGGATATAACGTGCCGGAGCTGATGGCGCTGCCGCTGGCCAAGGCCATGGAGGTGCCGCTGGCATCGCAAGCACTGGTGCGCACCCGCACCAAACGGCATCAGGCCGGTCTGCCGCTGGAACAGCGCATGGCCAACGTAGCAGGCGCTTTCCGGGCGGCACAGCCGCAGCAGCTGGAGGGCAAGCGCATCCTGCTGGTGGATGACGTCATCACCACCGGCACAACGGCTGCCGCCTGCGCACAGGCACTGCTGCACGCCGGGGCGGACAGCGTGTTCGCGCTGGCCTTTGCCACGGTGGAGTTTGACACACCGCCGGACGACACCACCCCCATCTGCGAGGATGACGAGGAAGAAGCGTACAGCGATTTTTGAAAATAACGCTCCTTCGCGCATCCTTCCCGTGGGCAAAAGCCGGGATAATAAAATGTAAAAACCGTATCAGAAATTTGGAAAAAGCGCTTGACAAAACGGGCAAAGTCGGGTATACTAATCAAGCTGTGAGCGACAAACGCAAACAGATATCCGGGTGTAGCGCAGTTTTGGTAGCGCGCTTGAATGGGGTTCAAGAGGCC
>ERZ1027054.1236-NODE-1236-length-10401-cov-8.218925_pt1 | contig 10401 bp, 9 predicted proteins | sample MGYA00519284_ERZ1027054 | MGnify/ENA primary metagenome ERZ1027054 (study PRJEB26926, sample SAMN06164568) | human gut metagenome | biome: ENVO:00009003; feature: ENVO:2100002; material: ENVO:00002003 | host: Homo sapiens | place: USA | collected 2012 ... | reverse complement strand
ATGGAAGGCCGCTCAAACCTCAGGTGTTGCAACCACCACTAGAATCTGCCCAGCCGCTACTTCAGTGCGCCGACGGCGGATTCGGCGGCGGCGAGGACTTCGCCGGAGAGAATCGCCTCGGCCACGCCCTCAATCTGCGGGGTGGTCCAGGTATCGCGTACGTCGGGGCCGATTTCGTTGGCGTACTGGCGCACCACGCGGTATACGGCGGCGCCCGCCGCACCCGGACGGTACGGCTTGCGGAAGTCGAAGGAGCGGCAGGAGCACAGCAGTTCCACGGCCAGCACGCGCGCAAAGGCCGGAATCGACCGGCGCAGCTTGCGGGCGGCGGCCCAACCCATCGACACGTGATCTTCCTGCATGGCGGAGCTTGGAATCGAATCGACCGAGGCAGGCACGGCGTTACGCTTCATTTCGGAGACGATGCCGGCAGCGGTGTATTGGGCGATCATGAAACCGGAGTCCACGCCCGGGTCACCAGCCAGGAACGCCGGCAGGCCGCGGTTGCGCGCCACGTCAAGGAAGCGGTCGGTACGACGCTCGGAGATAGAGGCTACGTCGGCGGTCGGAATCGCCAGGAAATCGAGCACATAGGCCAGCGGCGCGCCATGGAAGTTGCCGTTGGACTCCACACGGCCGTCCAGCGTGACGCACGGGTTATCGATGGCGGAGGCGAGTTCCACGCCCGCCACGGAGGCCGCGTATTCCACGGTGTCGCGGGCGGCGCCGTGCACCTGCGGGGTGCAGCGCAGCGAGTAGGCGTCCTGCACACGCACGGTGGAGCCCGGGCGGCCGGCCTCAATCAGACCAGAGTCCTTGAGCATGCGGGCGATGTTCGCAGCGGAATCGCCTTGGCCGCGATGCGGGCGCAGCGCCTGCAAGTCGGCGGCGAATACGCGGTCGTTGCCGAGCATGCCTTCCACGCTCATCGCGGCGGCGACATCCGCGGTCTTGAGCAGCAGGCGCAGATCGGTGATGGCCATACACAACATGCCGAGCATGCCGTCGGTGCCGTTGACCAGCGCCAGTCCTTCCTTCTCTTTCAAATCGACGGGCGTGATGCCGGCCGCACGCAGCGCTTCGCCGCCGCCGATCTTGAGGCCGTCAGCGTTGCGGGCCTCGCCTTCACCCATCGCCACCAAAGCACAGGCTGCGAGCGGCGCCAGATCACCGGAGCATCCGAGTGAACCGTATTCGTAGACCACCGGGGTGATGCCGGCGTTCAGCATATCGGCGTAGACCTGCGCGGTTTCCGGGCGCACACCGGTGCGTCCAGTGCACAGGGTGCTCAGGCGCAGCACCAGCAGGCCGCGCACCACCTCACGCTCCACTTCCGGTCCGGCACCGGCGGCATGCGAGCGGATCAGACTTTTCTGCAGCTGCGCGCGCTGTTCCTTGGGGATGGAAGTGGAGGCGAGCGCGCCGAATCCGGTGGAGATGCCGTAATGCGGCACGGTGTCGTCGGCCAAATGATCGATAACCGCGCGACTCAGCGCCATCTCATGCTTCGATTCGTCCGAAATCGCCACTTTGGCGCCGCCGCGCGCTACGGCGATAACGTCCTCGATGCTCAGCGCTCCAACACCTACGGTGACCGTCTGCTCTGCCATGCTCATACCTTTCTATATATGTGCCGCATTCCGCATATACGACATATGCGGCATATGCCGTATATGCTTCGCCGGGGATCCGCGACTGCCCGCATTCGCTCACCGCACCTGCCCATCAACAGCAGGCGACGCAAACGCGACCAATCACTCCCCGAGTAATCAAACCTTGGCCATTTCACCTCAGTCGGATGCCCGCCATAAGCCACTTCGTCCATCTTGTGTCTGAAATCTCAGACATGTAAGGTGATGGAAATATGAGCCATGCCTCGCAGCAATACGCCTTCACCGAGCCACGTACCGTCAAGCGGGCGCAGGTGAAGCCATCAGAACGGGAACATCAAACATCATCATCCGCGCCACGTGTCTCGCTGGCTCCGGCGGCCGACCGTACGCTCGACATCCTCGAGTTCATCGCGAGCAATGGTCAGACGCAAGCCGCCACGCTCGCTCGCGAACTCGGCATTCCGCGCTCCACGGTGTACCAATTGTTGGAGATTTTGGAGCGTCACGGACTGGTCACCCGCCTTGCCGAGCAGCGCGCGTACGGCATCGGACTCAAGACTTTCGAGCTGGGATCGGCCTATTCTCGCCAACATCGTGTATCGCAGGTCGCGCATCCGGTGTTGGCGCGTCTTGTTGACGAGACCGGCGAAAACGGACATCTGGCCGTGCTGCACGGCAACGAAATCATTTATGTGATTGAGGAGCGCGCCGCGCATCGCCCGCCGCTAGTGTCAGGCGTGGGCGTGCGCCTACCCAGTCACCTGACCGCCACCGGGCGAGCCATTCTGGCCGCACTCCCCCGCAATCAGGTCCGCGCGCTATATCCCAATCGTCAGGCGTTCACCGACCGCACCGGCATCGGCCCCAAATCGCCCAAGGAGCTGGAGGCGACGCTCGCCGAAACCCGGCGCACCGGTTTTGCCGAGGAACACGGCGACGTGACGCCCGGCTTTGATTCATACGCCGTCGCTGTGCGCGACTACAACGATTTCCCCATCGCCGGGCTGGCTCTCACTTTCGTGAGCGGATCGCTGCGCCCCGAACAGGAGCGGTCGCTTAAGACCAAGCTGCGGCTTGCCGGCACGGAACTGTCCCGGCGTCTCGGCGCGGCCGGCAGTTTGACATGAGGATTCGCGAGATCATCGTGCTGGGCTCCTTCGCCCCGATCACGATTTTCTCAACTAAGTTCACCGATTCGCTGACCGGCAACGCCAAGCTCGCCGGCTTCTCGCTGACAGTGACGGCCATCATCAGCTTGGTGGTGATGACCGCCCTGCACGCACTTCTGCCGGGAGCGTAAGGCGCGTTCTTGGTTCCCTCAGTCAGCTTCTCCGCCTGGACGGTTCCCCTCAGAGAGGGGAACCAGAACGAATCACGCCCGAACGATTACGTTGCGCAGATCACCGATGCCTTCGACGTGCACGATGGTCTCGTCGCCGGGGTCGAGGTGGCCGGAGGCGTTCGGGGTGCCGGTCATGATGACGTCGCCAGGCAGCAGCGTGGAGAACGACGAAATCGCGGCAATCTGCTCGGGGATGCCGTGAATCAGGTTCGCGGTGGTGCCAGACGCCATCGGCACATCCTCGCCGTTCAGCGTGAAGGAAATCTTGGCGTCCTTCCAGTCGAGGTCGTCACGCATCACGATCCACGGGCCGAGCGGACAGGAGGTATCGAAGCCCTTGGCGCGCGTCCACGTGGGGTCGATGCCCTGCAGATCGCGCAACGTCACGTCGTTCACGCAGGTGAAGCCGAGCACGTAATCCATCGCGTTTTCAACGGACACGTTCTTGGCGATGCGTCCCATCACCACGGCCACTTCCGGCTCGAAGTTCATGTCCTTGGAGCAGGCCGGGTACACGATCGGATCGTCGGGGCCAATCACCGAGGTGGACGGCTTGGTGAAGATCACCATGTCTTCCGGCGCGTGGGCGATTTCGGAGTGGCCGGCCTCGTGCATGAACTGGGCGTGGGCCTCGTAGTTCTTGGCCAGACCGTAAACCTTGGAGGGGATGACCGGGGAGAGCAGGCGGATGCCGTCGCCGTCGACCGGGTAACGAGTGCCGGTGGGCTTGACCTGGTCGCCGGCCAGCGGATGGCCGTCCAGTTCGATGAGGTAGTCCTTGCCGTCCGTTTCGTCCTTCTGCACGAAGGCGTAGCGCGGCGAATCATTCAAAGAAAAACGTGCGAGTCTCATGCCTGTAAGCCTACTCCTTGGCGGTTCCTTCCGCAGAAGCATCCGTCCAAGGAGCAAGCAGACCGGCCTTCAATCGACCAAAACGCACGTTCGCTGGGATTGCTACTTTTCGGTCCAGGTTTTGTCATACAGCGACTGGCCGCTTTGCGTGTGCATGATGACGCGCAATGATGCCTTGCCGCTGGAGGTCTTGCACATCGAGCCCAGCAGATTCGCGGTGGATTGATAGGTGCTGTCCATAGCATCCAGTGAGGAAGCGGCGGTATCGCCTAGCGAGGCATAGCTGTCGTCGAGCACGTACTCGTACACCAAGGTGTCACCGTCGACACGGTAGTTGAAGGTGATGCCGGTATCTGCAAACGTATCCGCTTCGGATTCAATGGAGTCCTTGAATTCCAAAGAGTCGACGAAATCCTGAATCGAATCGTACAGCCCATAATCGCCGTCGGTTAGATCGTCATGGGTTTCGCCCAACGTGTCGTCCAGCGCATCGTCAAGATTATCTTGAGCTTTGCTCTTATCGCTGCTATCACCGTTGCCCGAAGAGGACTGACTATAGAAGGAATCGGTTTTCGCCTCATCTATAGCCTTGCTGGCATACGAGGCACCGCCGACGATCAGCGCGATGACCAGTATTACCTGTATCACCATGCCCGCCGCACTGATGATGATGCCGGCGATGGCCAAGCCCTTGCCCTTGCCGCCCTGTTTCTTAATCTGGTTGAGGCCCACGATGCTCAGGATCAGACCGAGGAGTGAGACAAGGAACGAGCAGATAAAACCGGCAATAGCCAGGCCGTTGTACTTCTGGTTCGCTTCAGGCGGCACACTGCCGTAAGAACCAGACCATCCCGGCTGGCCGTTCGGTTGGCCGCCTTGCATATACGGGTTATAGGGCGTTTGCGGAGGCACGGCCCCGCCGCCCGGATATACCGGAGCACTGACGCTGCCGTAGACCGGAGGAACCGATCCGCCTGCCGGAGCCGCCCCCGGATAGGGCGAATTGGGTGCTGCCGGTGCGGGCGCGGGCGCGGGCGCTGCCGGTGCGGGCGCGGGCGCAGCGGCAGGAGTCACTGGTGGCAAAGCCTGCGTAGGCGGTACCGGCTGATTGGCCGGCGCAAAAGGCTGGGTGGGCTGCTCGGCAGGTGTAAACGCCTGCGTAGGCTGTTCAACAGGAGTGAACGCTTGAGTGGGCTGCTCGCCCGCTGCGATTGCTTGGGTCGGAGCATTGTTGGCGGCGGTTCCCGTTTCCGCCGTCATCGCATTTTACGGCTCAGTCGGATTGGCGTCAGCTTGCTGCCACGGCACCTGGCCGTTCGGATTGACATTCGGATCAGTCATGACATGCACTCCTTCAACTGCATCGCACCCCACTTGCGAGATGCGCCCCTCGTCTTACGCGCCACATTGTGCGTTACAGACAACTGTACTCCTCGTGGCGAGCCTTAAGCACCCCAGGAAATTTGGCTTCCAAAAAACACAAAAGCCTGAAACCGGCTATTGCCTCAGCAATATTCAGTCGGTTTCAAGCTAAATCGTTAATCCTCTGGTGAAACGACGGTCTACTTCTTCAGCAGCGGCGCGACTTGTTCCTCGTAGGCGGTCAGGGCGGTGTCGATCACCTGGTGCATGTCATAGTACTTGTAGGTGCCCAAGCGGCCGCCGAACACGGTGTTCGGCTCGGCCGCGGCCTTGGCCTCGTACCGCGCGTACAGGGCCTTGTCCGCATCGGTGTTGATCGGATAGTACGGCTCGTCGCCACGCTCGGCAAAACGGCTGTACTCCTCCCACACCACCGTCTTGTCCGGATTCTGCCGCTCGCGACGCTCCGGGTTGAAGTTCTTGAACTCGATAGCCCTCGTGTACGGCACGTCCGCGTCCGAGAAATTCATCACCGGGCAACCGAAATGGTCGCCCTCATCGTAACGGACCTCCTTGAAGTCCACCGTGCGCCACTTCAGGTCGCCAAGCTCGTAACCGAAGTAACGATCCACCGGACCCGTGTACACCACCGGCACGCCCGCGGCCTTCAGCGCCTCCTTGTTGTACGGCTGGGACTCGTCGAAGAAGTCCACGCCCAGCGAAACCGTGATGCGCGGATCGTCGATCATGCGTTCCATCCACTTGGTGTAGCCGTCCGCGGGCAGACCCTCCCACGTGTCCTTGAAATAGCGGTTGTCGTAGTTGAAGCGCACCGGCAGACGCTTGACGATCGACGCGGGCAGCTCAGCAGGATCGGTCTGCCACTGCTTGCCCGTGTAGTTCTTGATGAACGCCTCGTACAGGGGACGGCCGATGAGCTGGATGCCCTTGTCGTTGAGGTTCTGCGGATCGGTGCCGGCCAGCTCGCCCGCCTGCCCGGCGATAAGCTTCTGCGCCTCGGCCGGCGTGTAATGCGCATGGAAGAACTGGTTGATGGTGCCCAGGTTGATCGGCAGCGGATAGACCTCGCCGTCATGCGTGGCATACACGCGGTGCACATAGTTCGTGAAGCTCGTGAAACGATTGACGTAGTCCCACACACGCTTATTGGACGTGTGGAACAGGTGCGCGCCATACTTGTGGATCTCCGCGCCGGTCTCCTCATCAAAGTACGAGTACGCGTTGCCGCCGATGTGGTCACGGATATCGATGATGCGCACGCGCGCGCCGGTGTGCTCCACCGCCTGCTGCGCCACCGTCAGACCGAACAGGCCCGCGCCAACGATAACGAGATCGGGATACTCAACAGAATCTGCCATGCTCAGGCAATCCTTCCGGTAATAAGCGTTCAAGCGCAAGGTTCGATTCGTCATTATCCTACCGATGAGACGAGCCATACCAAAATTACGAGCTCAAACTCAATGCTGGATTGTCACATATTTCATTCCACACAGATTTATGGCTCTTCAACGAACTCATCAACGATTTGATCCTCCGTCTCGCCGAGGAACACCTCTATGCCCCATACTGGTCACAACAGATACTCGATGAGCTGAGGAGAGACCTCCAATTACGCATAGGAGAAGAGCGTTCGGCGCAACGTATCAATGCGATGACTGCCGCATTCCCAAAGGCTCTAGTCACTGGTTACGAAAGCCTCATCAAAAATATGACATGCGACGAGAAAGACCGGCACGTACTTGCAGCAGCAGATTATTTACCCGCACAAACCTTGGTCACCTTCAACACGAAAGATTTTCCTGAAACTTCGACACAGCCTCTTCGCATCGAAGTAAAGAGACCCGATGATTTCTTCCTCGATGTATTGGATCTCGATCCAGGAAGAGTGGCAAGAGTTTGTCACACGGCACTGCTGAGCTATAAATGATATCCACAAACGCCTGAAGACTACGCAGACATGCTCTGGAAAAGCGGTGTACCCGAATTTGCGAATCGCCTCTACCCCATTCTCGATGCCTTGAGTCTGAATTGACTTCCACAGGTGTCTTCATCGTCAATAATCAAACATCCTCGAGCAAAAGTACCCCATTAAACGTTGCGCAGCTCGGCTAGGAAACGTGCAATACTGGATACGTCCGCATATACAAAGAGGAAGCATAAGCCTTGCCGAACAACGCCACTCCCCTCATCTCCGTGATCGTGCCGGTGTACAACGCCGAAGACTACCTGCGTTACTGCATTGATTCGATCCTGCAGCAGTCGTATACAAACCTCGAGGTGATTCTGGTGGACGACGGGGCCAAGGATTCCAGCCCGGCCATCTGCGATGAGTATGCGACGCAGGACAGCCGCGTCACCGTGATCCATCAGGAAAACGGCGGCATCGCCAAGGCCCAGAACACCGGCCTCGATGCCGCGCATGGCGAGTACATCGCGTTCTCCGACAACGACGACATCCTCAACCGCCGCAATATCGAATACCTGCTGCACGCACTGCAAAGCACCGGGGCGGATATGAGCAAGGCCCGCTGGCGCCAGTTCGGCGTCTCCCAGCTGGGCGAGGTGTCCAAAGAGGCCGAGACGGGCGCGCAGGCGCCCGGCAAAATCACCGTGTTCGAGCACCCGCTCGCCGCCTACCAGACCGTGTTCTGCAAAAGCCTGCGACTGCTCGGCAGCAAGCTCGGCCGCAACACCGAGGCCCGCTACTTCAACGAGGCGAACTGGTGCCGCCTATACAAGCGCGAGCTGTGGGACGGCCTGCGGTTCCCCGAGGGCCATTACGCGCAGGATATCCGCATGGCAGGCCCCCTGTACGCCCGCATGGGCAAAGTGGCCGACATCGATTGCGTGCTCTATTACTGGCTTCAGGAGCCCGACTCGGTGACGCACTCGAAGCGAACCGCCGCATTCTGGCATGACAACGTGCTTTCCGCAGCCGAGAACTTCCAGTTCACTCTGGAACAGGGCATCACCCCGTGCCGGAACTACTTCGGCCTGACCGCCAGCGTGCGCGATGAAGGCAAAGGCCTCAAGGCGCTCGGCTCCGAAGAACTACATGACAGCGACTGGCAGAACCATCTCGATGACGTGGCCACCATGCGCGCCCTGATCAGCAAGCTGAGCATCGGCGAACGCCTGAAATGCGCGGTACTTGCCACGATTCGCTCATGCGAGAACGTTGTGTACGACAACCGCATTCACTCGATGAAGTAGAGCAATAGCCGAGCCAGCAAACCCTTATCATCAGCAAGCTAGGGCGCGCTGGCTTACCTTCCTATCGTCAACTATGACTAGTCCCAGCAGGAATACTGGCAACACCGGGAGCACATACCGTCCCTGTATTCCTTGGAACACTCCGAATCGACTCATCGATTCCAAGTCATTCCAAGTCATTCCCACAAAGAGCACGAACGCTGCTATCTCAGCAGCTGCAATCACTAGGGCCAAGATCAGGAACCGATACTTTCCCACCCCTGCGGACGGTGCCATACGAACAGCCCCAGTTGTCTTCACCGTATACACCAACGCCGCAAGCCAAACCAGTACAAGCACAACCGACATCACGGTATACCAGACTGGAAGCTGAGTGAGGTGATAAGTCCCAAGAAATATCATGGAACGAACTATCTTGCCGATGGTGAGTATCGGATGGGACAGCGCAACGCTCATGTTATGCGATACATTCACTTGCGCCAACGAACTACTAAACAGCACGCTCCAAGGAAGGTACAACACCCCCATCAGCACCGCCGCAACGCCAACAAATTCCACTTTGCGCCGCACAGTCATTACCGCAGATGGCAGGAATAGCGCGGCACCTGCCACAAGCGCATAGGACAGCTTCTCACATGCCAAAGCCCATGCCAGCACTCCCAATGCCACAGTGCATGGCAGAGAAATCACATGTTTGTTCCCTGCAATCGCAGCGATGGCCGCCACCATACAGGCCGAAAGCGCCACAATCATGCCATCAATCATCAGGCTCGATGCCACAAACGCCACCGGTGGAATAACTAATAGCAACGCCATCAGCGATTTCCAACGCGGCAACAGCGCAATGGCAAAGCATCCCATAATCGCATACAGAATGCTGTTGGATATTCGCGCCGCCTGCCACTGCGCATATGGCGACAGGTTCACCAGCATGGCTATTTTCATGCCAATGGCCTGAGGCAGATAATCAAGCGGGAAATATGCGTTGGACCGGTTGGATCGTGTCTCATTCGGAACAACAATCTGACTAGCTGGCATAATATCAGCGGATCTCTGCCCGTCTTGCAACGAATCACCACGCCAAGCTCGCTCCAATGCATCGAAAACCAATATATTCCCGGCACCGGGAATCATCAGCAAGCGATTAGGGGCTGCGGACGTTTTCTTGGAGACTGAACGGAAGGATTTTCGTATGTCCGGTCTTGAGGAACGAGAGCGTGCGGTGGGGTTGTATTTCACCACGCCGATGACGACGGCCCAGGTGGTGGAGCATCTGGGTTATCCGACCAGGCAGTGTCTGGAGCGTTGGCTGGCGATGGATTCCCGGTATGCTGGCCATATGGCCAAACCCATCATCCCACTGGAGGCCAGGCGAAGGGCAGTCGAGCTGGTGCTGGGCGGCATGCAGCAGAAGCAGGCCGCCAAACAGCTCGGCGCGGGCGTCGGCGCGGTGCATGGCTGGGTCAGGGCGTACCGCAAGGGCGGCATGGCCGCGTTGCAGCCCAAAAACAGGAACTCCGCGCAGGGCAATAAGCCCGCGGACTCCCGCCGCCGGCCGTCCGCAGCCGATGATGATGATGCCGAGGCTTTGCGCCGCAGGGTCGAGGAACTGGAGCCGGGGGAACGCGTTGATGCGGGAGGTGGTGGAGGCTCGCAGAAAAAGACCCAGGCGCCGACCTGCGGCGCCTGTCGAACAGGGAGAAGACCCTGTTGATCGACCGGTTGAGGCCGGCGTATTCGCCCGGCTCGATGACATGCCTGCCCGGCATCGCGCCCGGCGGCCACCTACTGCCACCACGCCCGGCTCGGCGTTGACAAGTACGCCGGACTCGGGACGGAGGTGGCCGGGGCGTTCGCCGATTCCAAGGGCAGGTACGGGTACCGCAGGATCAAGGCGGTGCTCAAGACCGGCGTATCGGAGAAGGTGGTCCGCAGGATCATGGCGTGTGTTTTAGCAAGTTGGCGTCCGCTTTGTGAGCGGTGTTTTTCCGCAGTGTA
>ERZ1027054.1233-NODE-1233-length-10415-cov-3.958591_pt1 | contig 10415 bp, 10 predicted proteins | sample MGYA00519284_ERZ1027054 | MGnify/ENA primary metagenome ERZ1027054 (study PRJEB26926, sample SAMN06164568) | human gut metagenome | biome: ENVO:00009003; feature: ENVO:2100002; material: ENVO:00002003 | host: Homo sapiens | place: USA | collected 2012 ... | reverse complement strand
TGCCTGTCTCGTGGGCTCGGAGATGTGTATAAGAGACAGATATTATCCACCGTTGTCTGCACTTCGTTATCAGCTTCTGCAAAAACATCATCCAGCTCCGCCTCGTCCACATTCTCCCAGATTCCCCTTGTATACAGAGCAATCATGTCGGTTTCCGCCAGCTTTATCTTCTTTGAAACCACGGGCTTAAAATTTTTCTGTCCCAGATAGGCATAAAGATTATTCCTCTCTTCATGCTGCATCAACTCATCTTTGGCAATTTTCTCCTGCTCCACCATCTCCTGGGCAAGAGACATATCCCTCGTCTGACGGTAAACCGCCCCTCCCCGGTACATGCGGAGCCTTGTGTTCCCCACATAGCCATATCTCATCTTCTGGTAATCCGTTACAACCACTGTAATAGATGCCTTTAACCGTCTGTCACTTTCTTTTCCTAACAATGCCCGGTTTGCCCGCTTTAACAATCTCTTTACAGCCCGCTTTGACAGAGATGGATTTTCCTGAAAACTAAGAATGACTGTCTCAATGGCAAGCCTTGCGCTTTCTACATCCGTGACCTCCGTAATTCCGTCTGCGATGACATAGCAGGCGAACTCATCTAATTCCACATACCCAAAATAATCTCTGTTTTTTAACCTGCTTCCCTCTTCGGAAATAAACCGTGCCTCAAAATCACTGTTCTGTTTTCTCATGTCATTTCTCCAACTCTTATCAGAATTACGCTGGCATTATCCTTATCGCCTTTTTTCTGATTTACCAGTTCCACCAAATCAAATGCCATTCTCTTACAGCTTTTCTTCCGGGCTAAGCAGTCTTCCATCTCTTTCCATGTCACGCTCTCCTGCATTCCATTACTGAAAACTGCCACCACATCCCCTTCCTGTAAGCGAACCGGCTTGTCGTAGAACTGTATTTCCTTAAAACCGTCTCTTCCCAGGTAATTGTAAATTCTTTTTTCCTGCAGCATGGACAGGGCATCTTCTCTTGTCAGAATACCTTCCACATACTTATCCTGTGCCAGCACATCTACAGTATGTCCCGTTCCAAGGGGAATCAATTCCTCATTTCGGAATACTGCAATCTTTACATTCCCGACAATCCCGTAAAACAGAAATCCTCCCTGTATCATAACGGCGCTGACTGCCGCCATTCCTCTTCCCTCATCCATCTGTTTTAAAATTTCCCGGTTTGCCGTCTGAAACGCTTTCTTAAAAAAATAGGACGGGTGGTCTGCCATGTTGTACGTTTCAAAAATTTCTTTAAAAACCCGAATGACTGTCTTAGCAGCAATTCTGCCGCCCGCTTCTTTTCCCATTCCGTCTGCTAAAACCGCCAGTAAACCATTCTCATTTTCTTCTATTGTAAAGTAATCCATCTGTATTTCACGGCTGCCGATGGTCTTGCAGGCTCCCGTCTCATATCCCTCTCTGCTGCTCCGGAATACCAGACAAAAACGGTACAAAAATGCAATCCCTAAGAAAGCGCATAAGATACAGACTGTCAGGTACGGGACACTCATTTATCGTCCTCCCACATATAATGCTCCCCGCAGAAAGGAACAAAAAGGAATGTGCTCTCCCCCATCTCAATCACGTCATATGCGCTTAACGGCTGCGGCAGATAGACCGCTTCACCGTTCAGATAGACCAGACCGTTGCTGTCTCCCGGCAAAATCATGTTCTCCCGTTTCTTCGCATCAAATACAATCACCGCATGATTTCTCCGTGCGATTTTGTTATCCCCCAGAATCTGAATGTCCATATCATCTGCCCGTCCCACAAAATTCTTTCCGTCCATGACCCGGTAATCTTTGCCTCTTCTCGGACCTTTTACGCATACAATCCAGCCGCAGACCGGATTCTCCTCCTCCAGAAAAAGAATGTCCTCAATTTCTTCCTGCGATTTTTCCACTGACTTTTTTTCTTTCGTGGCTGTCTCAATATTGCAGTACGGACACACTGTTCCATATCTCCTGCTTGAAAAAAGATGTCCGTTCTGACAGCGAATTAAATTTCCACTCATGTTTTTTCCTCCATATGTACACGCTATTTTGCCCCTAATCTGGTATTCCCGATAAAAATAATATCGCCTGCGTTAATCCGGCAGGGATGCTCCCTTGACACCTGATACACTTTGCCATCCTTCGCATCCTGGATTCTTACACCGTTTCTGCTTCCTAAATCTTCAATATACCACTGCCCCGCCGCATAATTTAACACGGCGTGCTGACGGTCTGCCATTCCGCCATACTCTGTATTCTGAAGATTAATGTCCACGTTTTCCTTATGCTCGTCCCGTCCGATTAAAAGGGACGTCTTTCCGCCAATATGCCAGGCTGATATTTCGTTTCCCTCTTCATCTAACAGCAACAGTTCCTGTATTCCCCGCCCATTTCCTCTTTTTTTCTGTCTGCCGGACAGAGAATCCGTCACTGCCAGCAGCAAAAATGCCAGAAATACAATCCCGCAGACAGCCATAAGCGTATCCCGCCCCCTGCTCTGCTCCATATATGTAAAACATAGAATTATAATTGCAGCGGAAAGACTGCATATCATCATGTCCATGAAATTTTTCTTATTCATTTTCACCTCAATATCACCGCAAATCTGCGTCTGAAAAATCAAATCGTCTTTCTCAATGTTTCAATCCCATATAACGTTCAAATAAATCTGTCACATCCATGGGATTAATCTTTTGTTGCGTGCGATTCTCCTTTTTCTCACTCTGCTTTCCCATGGAAAAAAATCGTTCAAATTCCTTTTCAATATCTCCCGGATCAATCGTTCCTCCTCCGGTATTCTTTCTGCCCGTCCCAGCACCGTTCCTTCCTGTCCCAGCGCTGTTCCTTCCTGCCGCACTTTTCTGTTCTTTCTGCGCTGCCCCGGCATCATACTCTTTTCTTTTTTGTTTATCGCTCAGAATCCGGTATGCCTCTCCGATTTCCTTAAACCGTTCCTCTGCCCGCTTATCTCCCGGATGTGTATCGGGGTGGCATTCTTTTGCCGCTTTTCTATATGCCTTTTTTATGGTGTCCTCATCAGCCGTTTGCGAAACCCCTAATACATGATATGGATTCATATTTGTTCCAACCTTTCATTCATGGCAATAGAAAGCCCGTAAAATGCGCTTTCTATTGCCGATTTAAGGCGCAGGCTGTCCTATTTGCTGACAATCTGCGCCCTGCTGTTATGCTGAATAATTTCCTTCTACCGCTACAGAAGCGATTTTGTCTTTCTTCTGTCTGAGTACTAATGTGAAGGTTCCGGTTCCCTCTACATCGCCAAACTCTTCTTTGTAGTCAAGCACGAATGCGTTTGGGAAACAATATTTTCTCTCCATTACACCGCCTGCCACATGCTCTACTGTCACCTTCCGATAACAGTCCACTTTCTCCGCCGGAACAACGGACCATAATGCCAGCTTCCTGGTACTGTCAGTAATATCCCCGTCCAAAGCCGCTAAAATCTTTCCGGTAATTACCATAGTTGCGCCGACATCCTTCGTTCTCGCATTAGAATCCAGCGGAATATCAGTAGTAACCTTTACGCTTCTGACACATTCCTTCGCCACTTCAAAGCTCTCGCTTCCTTCGACTTTTACTAAAAATGACATAATTTCCTCTCCTTTCTTTATTCACCGTAGCCGCCTTCGATCTTCACCGCATCATTCTCGTCCTTTTTCTGCTTGATGTGGAGGTAAAATGTACCCACACCGGTTTCATCATCCATATGCTCCTCATATTCCATGACAAACGCATTGGGGATTGTGTACTTTCTTACCACCTGTCCTGCTGATACAACATCGATCTGTGCATTTCTGTAGCAGTCTGCCTGCTCGGACGGAACCTGAGACCATTTGGATAATCCAAGTGTTCCGTCTTCTCCGTCTGCTCCCACCTTATACAACATTTTTCCGGTAATCTTTACTGCAATGCCAAAATCTGTAGCCCTTGCGTTGGAATCTGTTGCGGAATCGGAACTGAACGTAACTTTCTGGATAGTTTTCTCGTCCAGATTGATGTTCTCTGCGCCTCCACTCACTGCTAATCTAAAACCCATGTTCGTTTCCTCCTTCTTTTCTTTTAGACTTTATTTAAAATGTTCTGTCCTCGCTGTTGACCCGGTTAATCTCGATTTCGAGATTCTTCACGTTACCGTTAAATGCGATATCAAGCGTGCAGTATCCCGCTGCCTCGTCGATGGAATACCGGATATCGTCTCCGTTTCCGATAATCGCATTGATGCAATCCTTCTTCTCCATCCATCTGCTTCTCTGGCTGGTAGGCTTGCTGGAGAAAAACTCCACAATATTTTCCTGCTTAAAATCGCCTGTCGCTAAACGCATCACTCTCTGAATGTAAGTAGTCACCTGTGTCTTATAGATTGGCTCATAACTCTTTCCGTCTGTCAGCAGGTTACGTGCCTTGTAGACCATAATGTTCTGGATATTCATATCCTTAAGCACTGCATTTTCGGAAGAAAATACAAATCCGAAATTCTTCCGGTTGATATCGCTCTTGATATCGTTGGTGTATCCTGTAATCTCTTTTGCCATGGTAGTCCGAACCTGCAGTGCGTGATCTCCTGACTCAATGTCAAACCGGACACCCGGAAGCTCATCGTCCACGTTTTTCTTAAACACTTCTTTTAAGTAGTCCGGACTCTGGTAAGCTGCCACCAAACCGGCTGCCACATAAGCAGCTCCTATGTAGACACCATCAATCCAGATTTTCATAACATCTTCTTTTTCTTTAGACAGCGCTGCCGTATTCTGCTCTGTAATGTACATTTTGTTATCCAGAATGACGCCGGACTTGTCTTTTGGTATTACGGTAAAATTCGGGATACAGGGAATTGCATATTCACTAAAAGGCTTGCCAATCAACTGCGTGCATTTTGTTTCATATTTTTCAATTCCCTCTGTCGCCATAACATTAAAGGTGGTCTTGTCCCCCGTCTCATAGCTGAAGAAACACTGCACTTCATAATCTTTCAGCGCATCCAGAATCCGAACCAGCGATTCCATGCTGTTCACATCCTCTTTCTCTACGTTCTCATTTCCTTTAAAACGCTCCTTTACCGCCTTCAGCTTAGAACTGCTGTTTAAGGAAACCGACGGAACAATGGCATACCAGATGGTATTCTCAAAATCATTTTTTGCGTTTACCGTATTGAGATATGCTAAAAGTCGCGGAATGTTGCTGCTCTTTGCCAGCATATCGTTGCTCACATTCGATACCACCAGAGAAGGTTTCATTCCCTTGCAGTTTCTCGGATACTGCTCGAAGAAAGCCCATACCCCCATGATTTTTTCCACCAACGGTTTTACTGTCTTGATAAAATCATCCTTGCTCCGCTTGTAGAACTCAAGGTAAGAATTGTAGTTCGCTACTTCTTTCTCAATATCTACCACACTCTCCATCGTAGATGCCAGCGGACAGAAAGTTCTTGCAACCAACGACATAACATACTCATTTCCGTCCTCGTTCAAATCCATATAGTCTTTCTCGATTGCCTGAATCAGTCCGGCGTTGGCATTGTCGTCTAATACCATCAGCTCTTTTTTGTTTTCCTTCGGCGCCTCTAAAATCTTAAGTTCTCCGTGTTCATCCATACTGAGCACGCCAATGCTTAACGGCGCTTCGTCTTTTTTCTTCTGTCCATCGCCCAACAACAGCCTTGTCTTGATATCCTCTATCGCAAGCGGCAGCATTGCCATTACATTGTTGTAATTGACACTTGCTTCTTCAAACATCAGATTCAGCTTATCTGCCGTATCTAACTTCTTCGGATCGCCGTCCTCAAGGTTCGCATATTCGCTGTAGGTATACTGAAGTTCTTTTCGGTTCTGTCGGATATCGTCCATGACCTTTTTGGGTGAAATCATATCCGTCAGTTTCTCAAATTTAAAATCTACGTTGATGCTTCCCTCCGCCCGCTTTGCCTCAACAAGCGTCATCAGCATTTTCAGATAATCATTCTGGCGGTTCAGATGAATTTCACTCAGTAACTCATCTTCAATCGTTTCAGGTTTTTTCAGCGTATAGATTACTTTCTGATTGTTTGCGTCAAAATACGAATACACCACCGGCTCAAATTTCTCCAAAAATTCGTCAAAACTTCTCACCAGCAAGGCATCGTTTATTTCTTTGATTTTGTCGTCACTTACGCTGTTTACCCCCCTGACGTCTCCAACAAGTGTCAGAAGATTCAGCTTTTCCGGATTGATTTCCTCAAAGAGAATCGTCCTGTTTGTCTGTGTTATTGTATTCACTTTGTTCCTCCTTACCTTTCGCTTGGTTTCATATTTTTATAATGAAGTTCAATTTCTGTTCCTCCATTATTAAAAATCAGCAATATTTTTTCTCCATAGTATAAAGAATACTTTCTCTCCCGTTTCAAAATCTGGTTTTCTTTTACGATTGTTGCATAACCACTGTTTTTGAAACACAGCGCATGGTCTTTTCCGCCAGTAAACCTGATTTTATCTGCATCCGATAATTTATAGTCAATCCCGCAGCGGTCTTTGATCCAGTCAAAGGATATACTTTTTCGTAATTTTCCGAATAACTTAATACTGCAGGGCGGAATGTCGTCTTCCTGCTCCCCCTTTAACAAATATACCGCCAACTGTCCTGAGAAATCATATTTCGGCAGCACAGGAGGTTCCGACTTCTCTATGATAATGGAACCCGTCTCACCATCGTTTTTTTTTTGCTTTTTCCTTTCATATAAAACAGAGAGCAAAAGTACCACTGCACATAAAGATATAATTACAATCCAAAGAACCGTATAATCAGGTTCCTCCTCTACAACCGGAACTATCAGTTCCACCGTATCTGCCGTTTTTATGTAATGAACCACATTTCCCGACGGCTGAATTGCAATTTCCACATTCACTTTTGCCGTCTCGTCTGTCTGATACGGAACCATCGCCGTGCCATTTTCCACACGGTAAGACGCTTCCTTGCCATTAATCAAAACAGAAATACTGTCTTTTAAAGTTTCCGAATCCAAAACCGGCTTCTCCTGATGGTTTACAACATTTACCTTCAGGGTAAATGTCCCTTCCTCTGATGTATAGGATTTCTCCATATCAGCTTTTAAAAAATATTCTTTTATCAGATAAGTATGGACATTTCCTCTGTTTTCCAGAGAATAGTCCATTGTAATCTGCCGTTCCAATGGATTTTCCAATTCAGCAACCGCAAACTTGTTTCCCTGAAGCATATTCAGGCTCTCACACTGTCCTGCAACATGAAAATCCTCGATGTTTTCCCCTGACACGAGAAGTATCTTTGCATTCTGCATATAAGTATCCTGCAGATCCACTGTCATATTTCCTTCTCCTGAAACCGCCTCGCCAAGTTCTATTTTTTCTATCTGTAACGTCTGGAACAGATATTTTGCAGTGATTTCTTCAATCGTCTGGTTTTCGCCTACTGTATACTGCTCTCCTGACGTCACTTTCGTTCCATACGAAACCTCATTCTCCGTCTTATCATTGGGGATTGCAAACATGTCAATTTTTATTCCCTGTTCTGCAATCTGATCCACCATATTTTCAAACTGCCTGATTGCAGTTTCTGTTTCGCTTTGATCCCGCAGAGAAATTTCCCCGTCGGAAATAAATACCACTCTTTTATCTGCCGCCGCACTGTCAAACATATCAGCCGCCGTTTCCAACGCCACCGCTGGGGTGGTGTAGCCCTGCAGTTCTACCGTCTCGAGTGCATGTCTGGTTTTCTGATTAATGTTTCCGAAATCTTCCTCATAAACAATTTCCGTGTTATATACCAGCAATGCCACTTCGTATTCTTTCGGCAACGCCAACGCTATCATGCATGCGCTGTCCGCTGCCTCAATCCACTGTCCGTCTCCCTGCATTGATTTGCTTGCATCCAGCAAAAATATAATCTGCTTTTTTTCGGTGATTTCATTGATTTCATTCTTCTCCGCTGCCAAAACCCTTGCCGGAAACAGCAAAGAAAGCCCTATGAACAGCATTGCCAATTTAATTGTTATCTTCTCTACTTTTCCCATTTTTCTCCGTATATCTTTTTACTGACCATGCCAGATAACTCACTCCACACCAGATAACTGCGCCCAAAACCGCATATGCAGCTCTCTGATTTACCGCTAAGAATACCATTCCGAGTATCAGCTCTGTTACAACTATGATTCGCGCCTTTTTTCCGATTACTTTCTTTTCTGCTTCCTCCAGAGGCTTATTTTTATCCTCCAGGGGAGCAAATAGAAATATCCCCATCCCCGCAGCCAACGCCGCAGCGATTGTAAGACAGGTCTGATAAGCAAATTCTGCTTTTATCCATAACAAGGTTAAAACCAGAATCCCACATGAAAGAAAATAGCAGCTCATCCATCCCGGTGCGTGATATCCTCCTGCTTCCTGCCGCAACAGCATAAATGCAATCAGAAATATCATGCAATATAACAATTCCCCAAAGGCTGCGCCAATGACAACACCCGTTCCAATATTGAAAGCATATACAGCAATGGTCTGCAACGCAAATAGATATACATCCCTGTACTCCGATTGAATGCTTCCATTTTCTTCCATGAAGTCTACGATTCTTTCAAAAAGTTTTCTCATTTCTTACTCTCAGAAAACTTTTTGAGATTTTCCGGCACCTTGGGCTGATGCAGAATAAAATAGCAGCATTTTGTTGCAGCGCCTGTTGCTACTTTCTCCAGTCCAAATGTCATTAAATTGCTCAAATAGCGGTTTAACAGATTTCTCATCTTGATTCCCCCTCTCTTTTTTCCTAATAATACCATTTTTCGACACAAAATCTTCAAAACGTCAAGAATCGTATGGTTATCTGTAACTTTTTTATTTTTATGCAAAAAAAAGAGACGCCTGTCTCTCACTCACGCATCTCTTATTTCCCTTTACATTTTTTTACATAGAAAAAATCTCATACAATAATACTGTCACCACAAATTGATGATTCCCATCATCAATGATAACCTCCCCATCATACCGTCTGGCTATCTTCCTTATTATATTCAGTCCAAATCCATGCCTGTGTTTTTCTTTTTTTGTTGTCATATAATGATTTCCGCTCTTTTTCCGTTCTTCTTCGTAATGGTTAGAAACCATCATCATAAGGTTTCTTCTATCCACTCGTATTTCTACGCAAACACTACGTTCTTCTGCTTTCACTTTTTTGGATGCCTCTATCGCATTATCCAACAAATTTCCAAGACAGATACAGATATCTTCTGTTTCCACTTTTAAATCTCTCGGTATCATCAGCTTTGTTTCAAATTTAATATCAAATGTCTCAGCAACCGCCGCTTTATAGTTAATAATACTGTCAAAATAGAAACACCCTGTATTAGATACTTTTCTCTGCTTATGTAACTTTTCTAAAGAATTATCGCAATATTTTTTGAGTGCCTCATAGTCCCCTTTCTCCAGATACATTTTCTCCATCAGATACCGTTCCGTCATATTATGGCGGAACTCACTCATTTCTACCCACAGATTCATGTTTTCATTGTACTGTCTGAGATAATATTCACTTTGCTCCTGTAAAACCTCTTCCCGTACTCTTTTTTCTGCTGTTTCTCCAATTTTATCATACAAATAATATGTAAAAATATTTATCAGCATTACCATAAGCGCTGCCACAAAATCCAATGTCTCGCTCATGCTTTCCTTTTGACAGATCATTTCAGCTAAAATGACAATGCTTCCTCCGGGAATCATAAAAATTTCAACCCATTCCTGTGTATTCAACCTGATATTTTTATGCCGCTTGATAAGTGCCAGCAATATTTTTATAAAGAAAAACATAACTAGCTTGGAAACCAGCAATAGTAAGTAATCCTCATTTGCCGTATCTACTTTGACTCCACTTTTCTGAACAAATATCTGCCATCCATAATAAGTCAATACTTCTGATAATGCTCCGCTAATTGCCATAAAAGCAGTAACTGCCGATAAAACCCATGCAGAATCTATATATAAAATACGTAAAGCAAAAAAAAATGAGACAACAAATATTCCTGTATTGTCCCACGCACTTTTTGCAAAACTGTAAGTAAAAAAATTAGAAATAACAAAATACATTCCCCATACAAAACACTCCCACACTCTGCTATGCTTTCTTTGTGTCAGGACTTTTTGTGCAAAAATTCTCTGATACACTAAAGAAAAAATTTCAATGGCTGCCAGCATTACTTTCATCATTTAGCTTATCCTCATCAATTCAATATAACTTTTTCGTATTTTATCCTTATATCTGGGACCTATTTTAAATTCTTTGCCGTCATCCATCACTACTTTTTCATACCGAAATTCCTTTACATAGTTCACATTGACCAGATAAGATTTACTAACTGTCTCTTATACACATCTCCGAGCCCACGAGACAGGCAGAAATCTCG
>ERZ1027054.1219-NODE-1219-length-10511-cov-5.081293_pt1 | contig 10511 bp, 12 predicted proteins | sample MGYA00519284_ERZ1027054 | MGnify/ENA primary metagenome ERZ1027054 (study PRJEB26926, sample SAMN06164568) | human gut metagenome | biome: ENVO:00009003; feature: ENVO:2100002; material: ENVO:00002003 | host: Homo sapiens | place: USA | collected 2012 ... | reverse complement strand
CATCCCCGCCCCTTGCTTGTTGAGCAATTATGTCGGCGATCCGCATCGCTGCGTCCGCGCTATCCGCGCTGCGGACCCGCGGCAGCCACGAGCGGCTCTAGCCCCAGCTCGCGTGCGTAATCCTCCTGCGTAAAAATCTCAATCAGCTCAAACGTACCGGCATCGTCGTCAAACGCAAAGTGCAGCACCGAGCAGTTGCCCGGCACGCGATCGCGCTCGTCGGCCACCGAACCCTTCACGTGATCCATAAACTCCTTGATAGCCGAGCCATGGCTTACCGCGAGCACGCACGTATGGTCCGGACGCTGCATGAGTTCGGTCAGCGTCGCCACCATGCGCTCGCGCACCTGGATCTGGCCCTCGCCGTCAAACTGACAATAGAAATCGCGCCACGGGCGCTCGGGCATGAGCATCACGCGCTCGGCCTCAAAGTCGCCAAAGAACCACTCACGCAGGCCGTCCAGGCGCTCGTACGCCAAGCCCGGCCACAAGTTGGCGATAGTCTGCTCGGTGCGATGAAGCGTGGAGGTGTAGGCATGATCGGGCTCAATGCCGCGCGCACGTAAAAACATGCCGGCGCGCGCCGCCTGGTCGCAACCCAACTGCGTGAGCGGCGAGTCACTCCAACCCTGAATGATGCGCTTAAGGTTGAATATTGTCTGCCCATGACGAACCAGATACAGGTCTTTATTCATAGGGGTCCTTTCGTTCGTTACCAATCAAGGAGCGAAAACGCCCCGTCGCAATAGCCAAAATGAAGCACGGCTCCGTTGTCGGGCAGCTCTCCCCCGCCAGTCACATACTCAAGAAACTCCTGGCAGGCTGAGCCGTGGGAAACCGCCAGCACGCAGTCGTGCTGCGGCCTGGCCATGATGCGGGACAGCACCGCGACCATGCGCGACTGAAGCTGCACTTCCGACTCACCGCCAAAGGCCACCGGATAATCACCCCAGGGCTGCGGCGGCATATCGCGATTTGATGTGCCCTCCAGCGAGCCAAAATGCCACTCACGCAGGTCATCGACCAGCTCAATGGAACGGCCCTCGCCAACGATAAGCTCGGCCGTATGCCGCGCCCGGCCCAACGGCGAGGAATACACATGATCAAAGGCCACGCCACGCGCCGCAAACGCCGTACGCGCCGTCAGCGCCTGCTCGCGCCCGCGCGCCGTAAGCGGCGAATCGTGCCAGCCCTGCAAAATGCTCTGCACATTGAGCTCAGTCTGCCCATGCCGCACCAAATACAGATCTGCCACACACCCTCCCCTCGTACCACCACAAAGGGGACAGGAGCCTTTGTGGTGATTTTGCCGCCGGATTGCACCGCAACGACGCACAACTACAGCAGCACGTCGGCAAGCGGACGCTTGGGTACGTGGTGCACCCGCGCCTCGTCGCGCCAATAATTGATGGAGCCATCGGGGTTGGAATCGATCGCATCGATCACCTGTATCTCGGCCGGAACGCCAAAGGCCATGATCAGCTTGAGCTCATACTTGTCGTTATCGAGCCCCATGGCATCGATCGCATGGGGCGTAAAGGCCTTGAACATGCAGGCTGCCACCTCGGGCGTGGCGCTGCGGGCGGCGAGCATCATCGTCTGCGCGGCAATGCCTGTGTCGACATCGGTAATGGGAGCGGCGGGCTTGCCCGGAACGGCGCGCTCGGCCAGAATCGCGATGTAGCCGGTCGGGCGCTCGCCCTCGGCAGGACCCGGCCAATCCTTAAGTGCGCCGGCCCATGCGAGCTCGTCAAATACACGCGCGCAATCCTCGGCACCGCTCACCACATGAAGACGAAGACGCTGAGCATTGGCACCACACGGGGTCAGGTGCGCCAGCTCCGCCAGCTCGAGCAAAAACTCGCGCGGCACGCGCATGGACTCGTCAAAACGGCGGCACGTGCGGGCGCGGCGAACCAACGCATCAAACGCGTCCAAGCCGAGCTTTTCGCAACCCTGCTCTGCCATCGATTCGACACTCGACGGTGCCTCGGGAACTGCTTCGTTCATAGGGACCCCCAATACAAGCCAATTGTCCTTAGGAAAATCTATCCTAAAACGTAGGCAATAACGAACAGGGCTGCAATGTTCTACACCTGTTGAATAGAAAATCGCGACGTGGGGAACAACGGAAACAATTCAGGGCCTTTGGGTTACGTTTCGCCCTCCCCGACCCATACGCCAGCGCCTTTAGGCGATACTGGTTGTAACGATCAAGGCTTACGCCGCACGGAAAGGAGACATTATGGGCATCTTTAAGAACGATGACCAAAAATCGAGCCAGTTTGGATTTGACGAGAAAAGCATGGCGGGCAAAGCCGTCAAGGCCGTACGCTGGATTTACGCCATCACGGGCGTCATGGCGCTCATTGCTGGTATCGCGCTGCTTTTTGCACCCGCCAAGTCCCTCGTCTTTTTGACGACTGTCCTGGGTTTTTACTTTGTAATCACCGCTGCCATCAGGCTGTTCACTGCCATTTTTGAGCCGCTGCTGCCCACCGGCTGGCGCGTGACGAGCATCATCTCCAACCTGCTCATTATCTTGGGCGGCGTCATAATCCTGCGCAACCAGGCCTTCTCGACCGCGACGCTCACCACGATGGTGGTTATCGTGGCCGGCTTTGGCTGGATTGTCGAAGGTGTCATGTCCATTCTGGAGTCCGAGCTTTCGTCCAACCGCGCCCTCGCCATCCTGAGCGGCGCGCTCTCCATCATCGCCGGCATGTTCGTGTTTATCTATCCGCTGTGGTCGGCCAAGATGCTCGTCATCTTTAGCGGCGCCGCGCTGCTGGTGTTTGGCGTAACGTTGATTGTTCGCGCTGTTCAATTTGGCAAACTGGTGCACTAGATGCCGCGAACGCTCTTTATTGATGCAGACGCCTGCCCGGTCACGCGCGAGTCGATTGACTGCGCGCGGCGGGCGGGCGTCGCCGTTGTTATCGCCGGCAACAGCACGCAAAACCTGGAACGGCATATTCGCCGCGACGACCCGCGCGATGCCGAGCACGCGCGACGCGGCTTTTGGGTCACGACGCTCGACGTGAGTGTGGGCGCCGACAGCGCCGACTTTGCCATTATCGAACGCCTGCAGACGGGCGACGTGGTCGTGACGCAGGACATTGGCTTGGCAAGCATGGTGCTCGGGCGCGATGCCGCCGCTATCGGCGTGCGCGGGCGTGTGTGCGACAAAGCGACCATCGACATGCAGTTGTTTATTCGCCACGAGGAAAAGAAGCTGCGACGCGCCGGCGGACGCACCCGCGGTCCGGCAGCATTTACCAGCGAAGACCGCGCTCGCTTTAAACGCAACCTCACTGAGCTGCTGCACTAACCAAGGTAGATTTTTGGGACATGCCTAAAAATCTACCTTTTTGTTTTGAGCGGCGTGAGCGCTCGGAATCCATGGCTCAACAAAAAAATGGGCTTCAAAATGCCATGCGTCGCCGCATTGCGCTGGTGCCCAGCATGGCTATTTTGAAGCCCGTTTGTTAGGCCTACTTAAAGCCCAAAGGCAGAAAGGATAAGACCCCAGCCCGCGCCGATAACGTACATCATAATCAGGAACACGGCGTTTTCACGAGCGCTGCGGTTGGTGCGGAACAGGACAAGATAGCCCACGCCGGCGGAAATGAGCGTGCCGGCGAGCATCGGTGCCAGCTGCAGCGCGCCCTCCAGGTACAGCTGCGTGATGACGACACTGGCCGAGCAGTTGGGGATCAGGCCGACGAGTGCCGAGCCCAAGACGGCGAGCGTCTCGTTGCCACGCAGGAACTGCTCGATCGCGGACTCTCCGAAGGTCTCAAGCGCGGCGACCAGGACCAGCGTCACCAGGAAAATAAAAACCGAAACCTGCACGGTGTGCGAGATCGCGCTGCGGATAATCGACAGGACGGGCGCACCTTCGTGGGAGTGACCGTGGTCGTGCCCATGGCCGTGGTGGTGCTCATGCTCGCCCGTGTGACCGTGGTCACGGTTGTGTCCGTGGTCGCGCTCGTGTTCATCTTCATCATCATCGCAACCGCAATGGTCGCGCTCGCACAACTCGTGGATGTGGTCGGCGCTCACGCCCGCCTCGGCCACTTCATCAATGATGTCGCCCCCGGTATGGTCGTCGTGCGCGCAGTTCACATGAGCCGGATTGGCAGCGGTCCCCAGCACGGTACGGCGAATCGCCGCATGCGCGCGGGCATTACGACGAAGGCCGCGGATAGCCGCGTCCACGATAAAGCCCGTGACCAGCGCGATCAGCGCCTTCGAGGCGAGCAACATCGCCATGGTCTGCACGGGAACTTGCTCGGCGAGTAACAGCGGCAACATCTCGTCGGAGGTCGAGAGGAACACGGCGACCAGCGTGCCCAGCGTCACGACACGGCCGGCGTACAGCGTTGCTGCCATGGCCGAAAATCCGCACTGCGGCACCATGCCCAGCAGCGAGCCAACCACGGGACCCGCAGCGCCGGCGCGCTTGATAGCGCCGTTGACGCGGTCGCCCGCAACGTGCTCAAGTGTCTCGAGAGCAAGATACGTCACCAACAAAAACGGCACCAGCGACAGCGTGTCCTTGCCGGCGTCGAGCAGAATATCAATCAGTAAATCCATGACGGATGGAACCTTTCGTGTCTTTCGGCAGCATTGTAAAAGTCCTAGCGGTCAACTAGGGTATTGTAGTTGTCCCGGGCGCGGTGCCAATAATTGCCCATGGTAAACTATCATCTCGCCATAACTCAGTAACCTCGAGCCGCACAACGCGGCCCGTCCAAGGAGTAGCATATGAACGTATCGCAAGCACTCGAATACGAGCGCCAGCCGTTTATCCCCATGTTTATCTACGGCGACCACGGCGCCATGGAGTCCGAGCGCCAGAAGGGCGAGGAGGCCCTCAAGGTGCTCGAGACCGAGTACTTTACCGCCGAGGGCGACCCCGGCTTCGACTTTGCCACCGTGCGCGACCTGGCCGACCGCAACCGCGACCTGTGCGACCAGATTGGCGAGGCACGCCTGCGCAACGTGACACCCGCGACGCTTTCGCGCGGCCTGTCCGATGCCGACACCTGCGCCGCCATCGGCAAGATGCAAAAGCGCACCGCCGCGTCCGTTATGCGCGAAATCCGCGGCGACCGCGACGCGCTCGGCGTGGCCTACGCCCGCAAGCCCATCCAGGGCACCGTGCTCGGTATCGACATCGAGACCACCGGCCGTGCACCCGAGCGCGGTTATATCATCAATGTGGGCTGGGAAATCATGGAGCTCACCAGCGACGCCGTCCCGCACGACGCCGAGGCGCACTACTGCGGTCTGCCCGACATCTACCGCGGCGAGGATGTACCGCTGTCGAATATCCACCACATCACCTGGGACGACATTGACGGCAAGAAGCCGTTCCGCGAGAACAAGGAGCTGCAGAAGCAGCTGCTCAAGCTCATGAAGAAGTACCCGTACATGGCACACAACGCCGCGTTTGAGGACAGCTGGTTCAAGATCCACCTGGACGGCTACGCCGAGGCACGCCGCGCTGGTAAGATCATCGTCATCGATTCACGCCAGATCTGCCGCAGCCTGGACGCCGACGTGCGCTCGCTCCCCCGCGAATCCGCGCCCGCCGCGCTCGAGAACTGGGCGCGCCGCCGTGGAACCCTCGCCGCCGACGCCAACGAGCAGCATCTGGGCCTGGACGACACCGACCTCATGCTCCGCACCGTCCAAGCCGAGTTCAACCTCAAAAACCTGTTTGCCAAGTAGAAACGTCTACGACAAACTCCGGCGTAGATCACGAGCGGCCTCGCAGCGGGAAACCCCGCAGCGGGGCCGCCCTACGTTCCACAGATAGATCTGCCATCACAAATTCTGAACCCTCATTTTGAACGATTTCGACCAATTCCCAACACGCAATTCGTTGTCGGATGGTAATACATCGATATCAAATGTGCAGCAATTGAGTATTTATATGCTATAGCTAAGCTGCGAAAACTTTTATTTAGGGCATGCCAACCCATAATTGCGTCAAGCTTTTGGACAGCATTTGGTTAGACCTCTAAAACGACTTTTCCACTCAGCGCCATCAACACGGCATTAGCTGACACGATATATACCATGAGTATCGTATTGTCACATACCACGGCGAAAGCTGTCTACCAGACCGCGCATTCAGTGTCTGCGAAAGACACCGAGCCCTGTAGTCCTGCCACAATTTACGGATCATGCCCCAGCGGAGCACTCCTCGACGCAGCCGCAGAATGGCTCGCCAAACATGATGTTTCCCTCGACGCAATTGATTCCCTCGAGGTGATGGTGTTTGATCGAAGGAATGCGCGCTATGCAATGAACTGTCAGTGCCACGTTTCTTCAAAACGATTCTCGAACTCACGCTTTATAGAGCTCAAAGATAGCATCTTCGTTGTTGGCGTTGAGCTTTGCGCACTTCAGGCCGCCACCTATCTTTCTTTTCGCGAACTAGTGGAGTACTACTTTGAACTATGCGGCGCTTATTCCCTTGGAACCGACTCTTCCACCTCCTATACCGAGCGTTTCGCGCTCACCTCGACCGAGAGGTTAAAGCAGTTCTTTAATTCCATTACCAGATGCGACGGTCTGGCTCTTGCCCGAAAGGCGATCCAATGTGTGCGCGACGGATGCCGGTCTCCTATGGAAACGGCCTTTGTCATGATGCTAACGCTGCCCAAAAGCGAAGGAGGGCTTGGTATTAGGGGAATTGAGACCGATTACGAGGTGCAGGTCACCGCTGCCGCAAAGAATCTCACGAGACGCAAAAAGTTCTTTATGGATGCGTATCTAAAGAAATCTCGCACAGACATTGAATACAACGGTTTTTATCATGACGCGGAAGGAGACCGCGCCATCGATGAGGAGCGCAAGAATGCACTTGCGTCCATGGGGGTACGGAATCATCACCGTCAGCCGTTATTCCTTTATGCATGCCAGCTCTTTTGTTAGGGTCATGGAAGCAATCCAGCGGAAAGAGGGCGTACGCCCCTCGCGTCTGCCAAAAGACTTTCAAATCATGCAAGAGGACCTGAGACAGTTTGTGCTCAGAAGGTTTATAGAAGAAAAAAAGCGAATTCAGAAGCAGCTTCGCCAAGATTCCGAAGAGCGTCAACGAATCGACCTCGAAAAAGCAGCACTCGAAGGCATCACGCTGGATGACCCGACAATTAATGAAGTTGCAGCAATCGATGACATGCAGACTGTCGAATCCGACAGCCCATCATTTGCCCAAACAAGCAGCTTCACGCCCGAGGGCAGGGTCTTCGGGGCCGGAAACTAGGCCGACTAACAAGGTGGGTACCCTAGCGACGTGCAAAATTGCGAGTATTCAGCAGGGTCGGGTGTCCATCACCCTCGAGTGGATCCAAATGTGAAGCGAAATCACTCTTGCGTGAGAACGTTAGGCAACATTTGAGGAAGAACTCATCGGTTTAACACCCTAAGATAGCTCTTGAACTACATTATTTGGCCCGCGATAGATTAACAGACCCCCTATCGTTGCAGAATACTCCAATTTTTGCACGGCGCAGGGGCACCCACCCCGGCATCGCTAATCAAAACCGCTTAGTCCGGGATCTCGTCCGCTTTTCCTCATCATTTTGTACGACGAATTACCTGAACGTTATTGACATATGAACATGCGCTCATATAATCGGAAGCAAGTTATATGAGCGCATGTTCATATGAAAGGATGTTGCAATGAGCGACCACGCTGATGAAACAAAGACTGACATCGAGGCCACCGAACCCGTGATCCCCACCACCTGCTCGCCCGAGGACCTTCCCGACGAGGAGCTTCTCTACGACCTCGCCGACCTGTTCAAGGTCTTCAGCGACACCACGCGCATCAAGATTCTCTATGCCCTCATGGGCCGCGAGCTCTGCGTGGCAGACATCGCCGAAGCGACCGCGACCTCGCAGTCGGCAGTATCGCACCAGCTGCGCACGCTTAAGCAGTCGCACCTGGTCAAGTTCCGCCGCGACGGCCGCAACATCCTCTACTCGCTTGCCGACGATCATGTCTACACCATGCTCAACCAGGGCATGAGCCATATCTGCGAATAGCAACCAACCACGGTACCAGCGCGGCCTGCAACCAAGCCGCAAAACAGGGAAAGGAACCCACCATGAAAAAGCAATTTAAACTCGACGAGATCGACTGCGCCAACTGTGCGCGCGAGCTTCAGGACGAGCTGGCCAAGCTCGAGGGCGTCAAATCCGTGTCCGTCAACTTTATGACCCAGAAATTGACGCTCGAGGCCGATGACGCCGAGTTCGACGAGGTGCTCAACCGCGTTGTAGAGTTTACGGCCGACGCCGAGCCGGACTGCGAGATCATTCTCTAGCCCAGGTTTACGCCAGCCTGCAAGGCCGCGCTTGCCGCGGCCTTTGCTCGCGAAATTATATGAGCGAGTGTTCATACATTCAAATGGGAGGATACGAGTCATGGCCACTGCCGACCCCAAAAAGAAAAAGAAGAAGCGCAAGAAAAAAGAGTCACTCGAGCATAAGCGCAACCGCATCCTGGTAGCGCTGGGCATTTTTGCCGTGGTGTACGCCCTCGATGAGCTTGGCACCCTCGCCGCCGCGTTCGGCACCCCGGGCGACATCTACGCCAGCTTTGTGCTGTTCCTCGTGCCGTTTTTGATTGCCGGCTACGACGTACTGCAAAAGGCATTCAATAACATCCGCCGCGGCAAGGCCTTCGACGAGAGCTTCCTCATGGCCGTCGCGACCATCGGCGCGTTTGCCATGGTGCTCTTCCCCGATACCGACCCGCACATGGCCGAAGGCGCCGCCGTCATGCTGTTCTACCAGGTCGGCGAGCTGTTCCAGGCATACGCCGTGGGCAAGAGCCGCAAGTCGATCAGCGCCATGATGGACATCGCGCCCGACTACGCTAACGTCGAGCAAACCGACGGCACGCTCGAACAGGTCTTTCCCGATGACATCGCCGTCGGCACCGTGATTGTGGTCAAGCCCGGCGAGCGCGTGCCTATCGACGGCGTCATCGTCGAGGGCGAAACCCAGCTCGACACCGCCGCGCTCACGGGCGAGTCAGTCCCCCGCCCCGCCAAGTCCGGCGACGATATCATCAGCGGCTGCATCAACATGACGGGCCTCATCCACGTGCGCACCACCAAGCCTTTTGGCGAGTCCACCGTCGCACGCGTCCTGGAGCTCGTGGAAAATGCCAGTGAAAAGAAGGCACGCACCGAGAACTTCATCACGCGCTTTGCCCGCGTCTACACCCCCGCCGTCACCGGCGCTGCCGCGGTGCTCGCGTTCGGCGGCGGCCTGGTCACCGGTGCCTGGTCCGACTGGATTCTGCGCGGCCTGACCTTCCTGGTCGTCAGCTGCCCGTGCGCGCTCGTGATCAGCGTGCCGCTGAGCTTCTTTGGCGGCATCGGCGGCGCGTCCAAGCTGGGCGTTCTCATCAAGGGTTCTAACTACCTCGAGACGCTCGCCGACGTGGACACCGTCGTCTTTGACAAGACGGGCACCCTCACCAACGGCACGTTCTCGGTTGTCGCGGCGCACCCCGAGGCTGGCTATACCGAGCAGTCGTTGCTTGAGGTCGCAGCCCTTGCGGAGTCGTTCTCCGATCACCCCATCGCGCAGTCGGTGCGCGCCGCCTTCCAGGGTGAGGTCGACCCCAAGCGCGTGAACGACTCCGCCAACGACGCAGGCCACGGCGTGACGGCAACCATCGACGGCAAGCACGTCGTCGTCGGCAACGCAAAGATGCTCGCCGCAGCCGGCGTTGAAGCGCCGGACTGTAAGGTTGTCGGCACGATCCTCCACGTGCTTGTCGATGGCGTGTATGTCGGCCACATCGTAATTGCCGACACCGTAAAGGCCGATGCCGAGCAGACGATCCGCGACCTGCACGCCGCCGGAATCAACCGCACCGTCATGCTCACGGGCGACCGCGAGGAAGTGGCAGCCGCCGTGGCCAAGCAGCTGGGCCTCGACGAGTTCCACGCGCAGCTGCTGCCGGGCGACAAGGTCGAGCGTGTTGAAGCGCTGCTCACGGCCGAAAGCGGCAAGGGCAAGCTCGCCTTTGTGGGCGACGGCATCAACGATGCGCCCGTGCTTACGCGCGCCGATGTGGGCATTGCCATGGGCGCCATGGGGTCCGACGCCGCGATTGAGGCCGCCGACGTGGTGCTGATGGACGACAAGCCGTCCAACATTTCCCGCGCGATCCGCGTGGCGCGCAAGACTATGGCGATTGTTTGGCAGAACATCATCTTTGCGTTGGGCGTTAAGCTGCTGATCCTGGTGCTCGCGGCACTTGGCATCGCCAACATGTGGCTTGCCGTCTTTGGCGACGTGGGCGTGGCGATCATCGCCATCCTGAACGCCATGCGCGCGATGGGCGTCAAGAACCTGTAGCGTTCGTGGGCTGTCCGGCCGGGACCGGGCTTGGTTTTGAAAACGTCCTCGCGCATGAGGCACGTCTATCCCTGTCTCTTATACACATCTGACGCTGCCGACGAAGCTAG
>ERZ1027054.1208-NODE-1208-length-10580-cov-4.576342_pt1 | contig 10580 bp, 8 predicted proteins | sample MGYA00519284_ERZ1027054 | MGnify/ENA primary metagenome ERZ1027054 (study PRJEB26926, sample SAMN06164568) | human gut metagenome | biome: ENVO:00009003; feature: ENVO:2100002; material: ENVO:00002003 | host: Homo sapiens | place: USA | collected 2012 ... | reverse complement strand
GGCTCGGAGATGTGTATAAGAGACAGCTTCCACCATCCACCGATTGCTGGAAGTGGACTATTCTACCGGCAGCGTGCGTTTTATTCATAATGAAAAGAATCTTCTCCCGTTTGACGTTATCATTCTGGATGAGATGAGTATGGTAGATGCCAAGCTGTTCCAGGCGTTGTTGGCCGCCGCGCGTTACCACTGCCGCATTATTATGGTAGGTGATGCCGACCAGCTGCCCAGCGTTGGCCCCGGCAGTGTGCTGGGGGAGATCTTGCAGGCAGACGTTCTGCCCACCGTACGGCTGAATGAGATCTTCCGCCAGGCGCAGAAAAGCATGATTGTACAGAACGCCCACCGCATTGTGGAAGGGCAGATGCCCATAAAAGGCGGGCGGGATGATGACTTTTTCATGATCGAATCCACCGGTCTTGCCTGCCAGAGGCTGATCTGCGACCTGGTCAGCACCCGGCTGCCCAAAAGTTATGGCTATGACCCCGTGCGGGACATCCAGGTGCTTTGCCCCACCAAGGTTGGCCCCACCGGGAGCGTAGAACTGAACCGCCGCCTGCAGGCCATTTTGAACCCGCCTGCACCGGATAAGCCGCAGATCATGTGGGAGCAAAGCGGCCGTGTGCTGCGCTGTGGCGACAAGGTAATGCAGATCAAAAACGATTATGACATTCCCTATGAGCGGGACGGTGCCGAAGCCGGTGTGGGTGCCTATAACGGGGATATGGGTATTATTACTGCCGTTGACCCCGAAAGCCGTGCTGTGACGGTACAGATGGATGACCGAAAGTATATTTACGGTGCTGACCAGCTTGCCGAGCTGGAACCCGCTTACGCCGTAACAGTGCACAAAAGCCAGGGTTCTGAATTTCCGGCCGTCATTATGCCTGTGGCAGATGTACCCGCACGCCTTTGTTACCGCAACTTGTTGTACACCGGGGTTACCCGCGCACGCCGCCTGTGCATTCTGGCGGGAACCCGGCGCACCGAGCAGGCCATGGTGGATAATGTGCGCCAGAACATGCGTTACAGCGGGCTGCGCTACCTGCTGCGCGAGGCAGTCACTCCGGCTGAAAAACGCAGATGAAACAGAGAAAACGCATATCTCTGGATTGGCTGGACCGCGGGCGAACGGCTCTGGAACCGCTGCTGGCCCTTGCCTATCCGCGGCACTGCCCGCTGTGCGGCACGGTACTTGAGCAAAGCGCCTGGAAAGCCGCCGTGTGCCGTTCCTGTATACCGGAAGCCGAGCGTCTGCGGCATCTTCCACCGCGTCTGCCTGTAACGGAGCACACCTTTTACGCTGTCAACACCTGCGCAGCTGCCTTTTACTATGCAGACAGTGTGCGCCATGCTATCCTGCTTTGCAAGGAGAACGGCAACCCCTGGTATGCGCGAGAATTGGCGGATTTGATGGCTGTGCTGATTTTTGGCGCACAGCCCGCCCGTGCCCCAGGGTACCGCCCGGTATACGAGAATCTATCCGGCATTTCGCTGTACAGCGCCATTGTTCCGGTGCCGCCGCGCGTAAAGAAGAACCGCGCGGAAAATATGCCCCTTTTGCTGGCGCAGCGCCTTGGGCGCATCCTGCACATTCCGGTCATCCAGCCGCTGTGCCTGACCCGGCAGGTTTTACCGCAAAAATCGCTGGACCAGCAAAAGCGCTTTGCCAATGTCAAGGATGCTTACGCCTGCCGTACTGGGGTTGACCTTTCCGGAATGCGGCTGCTGTTGCTGGATGATGTGATCACCACTGGTGCCACCATCTCTGCCTGCGCCAAAGCGCTATTGGAGGGTGGCGCTGTGAGTGTGGACGGCGTGTGTGTTGCAGCGACGGAACTGATGCCCAAAAGCCACGGTGCCGCCGGAACACCAAAAGAAAGCAAATAACTTTTATCTGCCGGATGGTTGATGGCAATTCACAATAGATAACAAAGTGCTGCTTCTGGCAGCAAGGAGTACCAGATAAACATGAAGCAATATGATATCGGCCTTGATCTTGGCACAACTTCCATTATCATTGCCACACAGGAACAGGGGGTTGTGTTCCATCAGCCCAGCATTGGTGCTGTTGATACCCGCAGCAGCACCATTCTGGCAGTGGGGGACAAAGCCCTGCGCATGGTGGGGCGTGTGCCTTCTTATATTGATATCATCCGCCCTTTGCGGGACGGTATTATTCAGGACCACCGCATGACAAACGAACTAATCGTGCGGTTTATCAATGAGGTATGCCGTTCGCGCATCATCAAGCCGCGCGTATCGGTCTGCGTTCCGGCAGCCATTACCGGCATTGAAGCTGACGCCGTGGTAGAAGCCGTCATGGCAGCCGGGGCACGGCAGGTTTTCCTTGTGGATGAGCCTGTCGCCGCCGCCCTTGGCGCAGGGCTGGATATCCGCAAACCCATGGGCTGCATGGTGATTGATATCGGCGGCGGCTCCACGGATATCGCCGTGATCAGCATGGGTGGGCGGGTGCGCGCCGCCAGCCTGCCGGTCGCCGGCAACGCTTTTGACCAGTGCATTGCCCAGTATGTTCAGGAAAAATTCAACATTGCCATCGGCCCTCTAACCGCCGAAGCGCTGAAAAAGCAGGTTGCCTGCTGCACCAAAAGCGAGTTTGAGGGCGTAATGGAGATCCGTGGTCATTCCTGGGAGACCAACCTGCCCGCCCGCCGCCTTATCTATACGCGGGACCTGTACCTGCCCGTGCAGGAACTGGCCGCCCGTATTGCCGCCACTGCCCGCAATGTATTGGAAAGCACCCCGCCGGAACTGGCCGCTGATGTTGCCAAGAACGGCATTCTGCTGACTGGCGGCGGCTCCATGCTGCGTGGCCTGGCTGGTTATATTGCCGGGGAGCTGCATGTGGATGTTGCCATCGCACCAGACCCCATCAACTGTGTGGCACGCGGAACCGCAGCCAGCTTAACGCTGGGCCAATACCTGACAGCCGGTTTCCGCGATGCCACCCCCAGAGCGTGGCATAACCGACTGCAATCCCCAGAAGGTTTTTCCGATTAAAGCGCAGCTTTTGTGCAGGTTGTAAAAAGTATGATTTTCTGCGGATACCTCCGCCAGCCTACTTTTCTATCCGGCAAAAGTGTGCTATACTATACAGCGTTTGCCAAAATTCCCAGCCCTGCATGGTTCCGGGCTGGTTCTGCCATATAATATAAGGACAGGTTCATTATGCCCGATACCATTACCACTGAATTTCTGGCCCTGCGGGACCGCTATATCGCTTCCTGCTTTACTAAGCTGAACCCGGTGCAGCAGCAGGCTGTGTTTACCACCGAAGGCCCGCTGCTGATCCTGGCAGGTGCAGGCTCCGGCAAAACCACCGTTCTGGTCAACCGCATTGCCAATATCATTCGTTTTGGCCGCGCCTATGGCTCCAAAGAGGTCAGCCGCCCGGTTGCGCAGAGTGATCTGGAGCAGCTGCGCACCGCCATCATGTGCGGCCAGCCGGTTCCGCAGTCCCTGATGCCGCTGATGAGCGTTGCCCCGGCCCGCCCGTGGAATGTGCTGGCCATTACCTTTACCAATAAAGCCGCCGGAGAGCTGAAAGAACGCCTGAAAGCCATGCTGGGCGATACCATGGGCGGGGATGTATTTGCCTCCACTTTCCACTCTGCCTGTGTACGGATCCTGCGCCGCGATGCCGAACGCATTGGCTTCCCCAAAAGCTTTACGATTTACGATTCCGACGACCAGCAGCGTGTCATCAAGCAGATCTACAAAGAACTGATGATTGATGACAAGTTCCTGCCGGTCAAATCAGCCATCTCCCAAATCAGCGGTTACAAAGATAAACTTCTTTCCGCCAAAGATGTTGCCGCCGAAGCGCCGCGCGATACCAAGGCTGCTTTGATTTCCAAAATCTATACCGCCTATTCCAACCGGCTGCGCACGGCTGGTGCCATGGACTTTGACGATCTGATTTTCCATACCGTGCAGATGCTGAAAACCGATGCCGAAGCGCGGGAATACTACCAGCAGAAGTTCCGTTATGTCGTGGTGGACGAATACCAGGATACCAGCGTAGCCCAGTTCCACCTGGTGCGCCTGCTGGCCGGTGGTTCCAACAATGTATGCGTTGTTGGCGATGACGATCAGAGCATTTATAAGTTCCGCGGTGCTACCATTGAAAATATCCTGAACTTTGAAAAAGTTTTTGCCGGGGCCAAAACCATCCGCCTGGAGCAGAACTACCGTTCCACCTCCAACATTCTGAATGCGGCCAATAGCGTCATCAAGAACAACAACGGCCGCAAGGGCAAGACCCTGTGGACCCAGAACGGCGATGGTGACAAAGTTCACCATTATACGGCTGCTTCGGAACAGGATGAGGCCAGCCATGTGGCCGAGGTTATTGGCCAGAACCTGAAAAATGGTGCTTCCTTAAAAGACCATGCCGTTTTGTACCGCATGAATGCGCAGTCCAACCCCATCGAAACTTATTTTGCCCGTGCCGGTATCCCGTACCGCATTGTGGGTGGCCAACGCTTCTTTGACCGCAAGGAAGTCAAGGATATCAACTCTTACATGGCCGTTGTGGTCAACCCGCGGGATGACGTGCGCCTGCGCCGCATCATCAATGAACCTGCACGAAAGATTGGTGCCACTACCATTGATAAGATCGGGGAACTGGCCGCCGCCAACGGCGTGCCGATGATGGAGATCATCCGGGAGGCTTCTTCTTATCCCGCACTGGGCCGTGCCGCCAGCGCGCTGAACGCGTTTTACTCCATGTACCGTGAACTGTGTGATCTTTCCGTCACCCTTCCGCTGGATGAATTTGCCGGTGAAGTGATCCGCAAGACCGGATACGAAGCCATGCTGAAAGCGCAGAAAGAAGAGGGCGAGACCCGGCTGGAAAACTTGGGCCAGTTGATTTCTTCCGTAAAGACTTATGCGGAGCAGAACGGGGAAGACGCAACCCTTTCCGGTTTCTTGGAAGAAGTTGCCCTGATTGCAGACCTTGATTCCTATGATGAAGATGCTGATTCTGTTACCCTGATGACGATGCACAGCGCCAAGGGCCTTGAATTTCCGTATGTGTTTATCATTGGTATGGAGGATGGCGTTTTCCCCGGTGACCTTGCTCGCTACAGCGAGGAAGAAATGGAAGAGGAACGCCGCCTGTGCTATGTCGGTATTACCCGTGCCAAGAAAGAGCTGTATCTTTCTTCCTCCCGCAGCCGTATGATTTTCGGCCAGACGCGCCGCAACCCGCCTTCCTGCTTTTTGGATGAGATTGACCCCAATGTGATGGACGAAACCGAAAGCCCAGAGCTTGCTTACAGCGGCGGTTTTGGCGCCGGGTACGGCAGCTACAGCACCAATGTTCCCGGCGGGCGCAGCGGATACTCCGGGGCTTCCCGCGGGTATCTGAACAGTGAATACAACCGCGGCGGCTTTGGCAGCAAGTATGCCGGCGGCTTCCAAAGTGGGTTTGCTTCCGGCGGGCACGAAAGCCCGAACTACCCCGGCGGCCGCCACACGGTCCAAAGCAGTAGCTTTGGCGCCGGGTATGGCAGTAGCCGCGTCAACCATCATTCCGGTGCTCCGGTTGCTCCGGCGGGCGGTGGCGTTACCACTGCGCCCGCCGCACCCGCACGCAAAAAGGCCGCCAACTTTGCAGCCGGGGACCTTGTGGACCACAAGGTGTTTGGCCGCGGCAAGGTGCTGAAAGTAACGCCGGTTGCGGGGGACTGTATTGTAGAAATCCAGTTTGACCGCGTTGGCATCAAAAAAACAATGGCCAATTACGCCCCGCTGACCAAGCTGACCAGCGAAGAATAAACCACTGATAAAAAAGGAAAAGAGGGAACGGGTCCATGCTTGTAACATTGATCGCCCACACCAATGACCCCGAAAAGACCATTGCCGCAGCCGCCAAGCTGTGCTATTCTGATGCACATATCGAAACCCTGCTGGATGGCCTAACACCGGAAAAGACCGCAGCCTTTTTGCAAAAGCTGAACGACTTCGGCCACGCCAGCCCCATTGAACATGCCAGCTTTACCTTTGGCATTGAGGGCGTTTCCCGCACCTTTCTGGCACAGGTCACCCGCCACCGCATTGCAAGTTTCAGTGTGCAGAGCCAGCGCTATGTGCGGCTGGAAGATTTCCGTTATGTGATTCCCCCGGAAATTGAGGCTGATCCTGCGGCCAAAGCGGCTTTTATTGATGCAATGAACGCCGATGCCAAACACTACCTGGAGCTGGTCAAAGTACTGGAAGAAAAGCATACCCACACCTTGATGGAGCAGGGCATGCCGGAAAAGACCGCCCGCGCCAAAGCCAGCAAAATGGCAAACGAGGACGCCCGCTTTGTATTGCCCAACGCCTGCGAGACAAAAATGGTAATGACCATGAACTGCCGCAGCCTGAACAACTTTTTCAACCTGCGCTGCTGCAACCGTGCCCAGTGGGAGATCCGCGCCGTTGCCGATGAAATGCTGCGCCTTGTATACCCGCTTGCGCCGCATGTTTTTGCCGCAGCTGGTCCCCGCTGCCTGGCGGGTCCCTGCCCGGAGGGCGGTATGTGCTGCGGCAAGCAGAACGCCGTGCGTGATAAATATGCAACACTGAAACAGGAGGCTGAAAACCATGGGTAAACTGATTATTTTTGAAGGCCTGGATGGTTCCGGCAAGGGCACACAGACAGAACTTGCCTGCCAGAATTTGCATAGCAAAGGGTATGACCCGCTGAAAATCAGCTTCCCAGATTATGCCAGTCCGTCCTCCGCACTGGTCAAGATGTATCTTTCCGGCGAGTTCGGCCAGCGCCCGGATGACGTGAACGCTTATGCAGCTTCAACGTTTTATGCTGTTGACCGCTTTGCCAGCTACAAAACCAGGTGGGGCAATGTCTACCGCCAGAATGGGCTAATCATCTCTGACCGTTACACCACCTCTAACGCTGTTCACCAATGTTCCAAACTGCCGCCGATGCACTGGGATGGTTTTCTGGAGTGGCTGTTTGAGTTCGAGTACAAAAAGCTCGGCCTGCCTGCGCCGGATGCGGTAGTATACCTTGCGGTTGATCCCGATGTCAGCCAGCGCCTGATTGCGCAGCGCTACCACGGCGATGAAAGCAAAAAAGATATTCAGGAACGCGATACCGAATACCTGGCCCGTTCCCGCGCCGCCGCTGAATACTGCGCACGCAAGCTGGGCTGGCACCGCATTGAGTGTACCACAACGGTAGACGGCCAGAAAACCATCCGCACGCCGGAGGATATTCAGTCCGAAGTGATGGCATACCTGGAGCGGATTTTGAGCTAAACCCGTTGGCAGCAAAAACCACACGTTGAATACGGCAAGGAGGGGATTGAACATGCTTTGCAAAGCAACGGAAGCTGATTTGGAGCAGATGGTTGCGTTCCGCCGCAAAACGTATGGCGGAACCCGCCAGGATGCTTTGGACTGGCTTTGTGGAATTGTGGGGTTGGATAATATCCTGATCCTTGCCCGGGACCCGGCCCCCGGTGCAAAGCCCATCCCGGCCGCCATGATTGGTGCGGTTCCAGTGGAATGCGGGCACCACCACGGCGTATGGCTCTGCTGCATGGCAACGGACCCTTCCCTGCAGGGGCGCGGGCTGATGCCCAAACTGCTGGCAACCTGCCTGCGCGCCTTTTCCGCCAAAGGGTGTGATTTCGCTGTGGCGGCACCGCAAAGCACGCGGGCCGCAAAAGCGTTTTCCCAGCTGAATTTTCAGGGGCGCTTCCCGCTGCGCATCATCCGCAAGCCCATTGAACACAATTTGTGGGCACGAGCAGAGTTTGATAACCTGACAGTCCGCAAATTGATCGATACCCGCATGCGCTACCAGCCCGCCTGCATTGCCCTGCCGGAAAGCAGCATGAACACCATGATCACCCGGCTCTACCGCCGCGGTATGACCATTGTTTCCAACCAGCGCGGTTACGGCCTCTATTGCCAGGAAAAGGACGAGCTGCTTTTTATGGAGTTGCAGGCCGATAACGACCATTCGGCTGATATTCTGCTGCAGGCCGCGCGGGAACATACCGGTCTGACCAAAGCACGGCTGCTGCTGGCGGAAAATCAGTTTTTGTACCTGGGCGAGGGTAAGCGCTGTGGTTACGGCATGATTTGTTACCTTGGGCAGCCGTTCCCCGTTACGGACGTTTATTTCCGCCTGTTGCTGTAAGACCGTGCATACGTGAAACAGGGCAGTTCTGCTGCCTGGTAAAGGAGATTTGGAATGAAAATCAATCGTGGTGATTCCCAGGACAAGGGCTCGCAGTCGCGCCAGGTTTATCATGCTGCGCCAGCCCCCGCACCAAAGCGCCCGGTACAGCCTGATCCTGACCCGCAGGACCTGTACGAAGACGCCGAAGGTCCAGACGAGTACGCAGAGGATGACGATGATGAACCCGTCCACCGCCGTTTTCCCATTGGGCTTGTGGTACTTGTTGTCATTTTGGCTATCGTCGGCATCGGCGGCTGGAAAGTGTTCCAGTTCTACGGCGAAGTTGCCGGCAACGGCGAACTCGGCCCGGAGCAGACCGTTACCATTGAACAGGGTTCCACTGTTGCAGACATCACAAACGTTTTGAAAGAGGATGGCGTCATCCAGTATGACTGGCTGTTCAAGCTGTATGCCAAATACAGCGGCCGCGCTTCCGGTTTGCAGTATGGCGATTTTACCCTGCGCTCCGGCATGGATTATAACACGATCCTGAAAACCCTCAGCGTGCAGCAGGTCAAGCGCAAGACCATTACCATCACATTCCCCGAAGGCTACACAGCCGTTGCTATTGCCCAGAAGATGGAAGAAAACGGCCTGTGCTCGGTGGATGATTTCCTTGCCTGCGCGAACGGCGAGGATGGTTCCGATTTCAGCCAGTATGATTTCTGGAATGCCATCCCGGATACCGAAGGCCGCCTGATGAAGTGCGAGGGCTACCTGTTCCCGGACACTTACGAGTTCTTCACCGATGACTCGGTCTATAATTACGTCAACACCTTCTATAAGGAATTCGACGCCAAAACTTCCGACCTGTGGGATACCATCAACGAAAAGGGCACCACAATGAATGATGTTGTCATTCTGGCCAGCTTTATTCAGGAAGAAGCCGGTATGCCCGCAGAAGACGCCAAGGTTTCCGCCTGCTTCCACAATCGTTTGGAATCCGATGACCCGCAGTGGGCAGAGCATAAGCTGGAATCCAATGCCAGCAGCTATATCATGAACGATAGCGACAATAATTACCTGTGGAATTCGCCCACCGCCGCTTATTACGGCTGGCCGGAGCAGGGTGCTATTCCGGATGATGTGCTTGCTCATTACGACACCTACCGCATCAGCGGCCTGCCCGCCGGTGCCATCACCAATCCCGGTATTGATGCCATTGCCGCCGCGCTGAATCCCGACCAGGAATATCTGGACGAAGGCTATTATTTCTTTGTTACCGGCAACCCGAACGGCGACCACCCTGGCGAATATTTCTATGCCAAAACGGCAGACGAACACTATCAGAACTGCATCATCGCCGGTTGGGGCTGATAAAAGCTGAACTTCACTGAACAAAGGAGCCGTTATCTTATGTTGTCCTGTCCGGAACTGCTGTCGCCTGCCGGCAGCCTTGAAGCCCTGAAATATGCCGTCATGTATGGTGCCGATGCCGTATACTGCGCACTGCCGCGCTTTGGTATGCGCGCTGCACCGGTCAATCTGACCATTGGCGAGCTCCATGATGGCTGCATTTTTGCCCATGCTCGCGGCAAAAAAGTATACTTGACCCTGAACAACCTGCCCACCAACGATGAGCTTTCCGAGTTGCCGCAGTATATCAAGGACGCGGCCGAAGCCGGGGTGGATGCCTTTATCATTGCGGACCTTGGCGTACTGAGCCTTGCCAAACAGTATGCTCCGGATGTGGATGTGCATTTTTCCACCCAGGCAGGCATCACCAATTATGCTGCTGCAACCATGGCCTACAACCTGGGCGCCAAGCGTGTGGTGCTGGCGCGCGAGCTGACCCTGACCGATATTGCCCAGATCCGCGATAACACCCCGCCGGAGCTGGAACTGGAAGCCTTTGTGCACGGCGCCATGTGCATGAGCGTTTCTGGTCGGTGCCTGCTTTCCAGCTATATGACCGGGCGCAGCGGCAACCGCGGCGAATGTGCCCAGCCCTGCCGCTGGAAATACTATCTTGTAGAAGAAAACCGCCCCGGCCAGTATATGCCCATTGGCGAAAATGAGGACGGCAGCTATATCCTGAACGCCAACGACCTATGCACCGCACCGTTTTTGGACCTGATCTGCAAGGCTGGTGTGGATTCTCTGAAAATTGAGGGGCGCGCCAAAACGTTCTATTACGTTGCGTCTGTTACCGCCGCTTACCGCAAAGCGCTGGACCAGTACCTGGCAAACCCCGCCAGTGATACGTTTGATTTACCGGATTCCGTGCTGGATGAGCTGAACCGTACCAGCCACCGCCATTATTCACCCGGTTTCTATTTTGGCAAAGAGAAAGCCCTGCAGACACCCAGCCATACTTCTGTCTCTTATACACATCTGACGCTGCCGACGAAGC
>ERZ1027054.1185-NODE-1185-length-10733-cov-16.822345_pt1 | contig 10733 bp, 4 predicted proteins | sample MGYA00519284_ERZ1027054 | MGnify/ENA primary metagenome ERZ1027054 (study PRJEB26926, sample SAMN06164568) | human gut metagenome | biome: ENVO:00009003; feature: ENVO:2100002; material: ENVO:00002003 | host: Homo sapiens | place: USA | collected 2012 ... | reverse complement strand
TAATACCGCCTCTTCTTAACACTGCATCAATTTCATCCTGTGTGATAAAGGATAGTGCCGGACGTTCGACCGTAAATTTCTGGTCTACCCAGGAACGCTCCCTCTGAAGATCCTGAAAGCGTTGGAAATATTCCGGATTATGCTGAATCTCCCAGCGGTAATAATCTCCCGGATTCTCATCCATATATTTCTGCAGCCATTCAAAACGATAGACAATCGCATCTGCTTCCTCTTGATCTGTCCATGCTCCACTCACTACATCCTGCCAGTCTGAATATGATTGTTTCTTTTCCCAGTTTCTGCAAGTATCCCGAAAATGAAGTGCAAGAAGATTGGTCATTTCTTCCTGCTCCTGTTCAATGGCATTATTGGAAATCAAATTATCCACGTAATTTCCATCCTCATACATATCCCGAATTCTGTTCGCTGCTTCTTCCCACGTAACCATGCGGTCAAAGTTTCTTCTGGCAGAGTCCCCTCGCCGGATACGGATACCATCATTGTCATACCAGATACTGATTTTCTGACCATCTATGGTAAATCCTTTGCCACCAGTTCCATATTCATCTTTCAGAAAACTCCGCATTTCTTCATTATCCAGACCTTCAATCAGTCTTGCTGTAATATGAAACAGTGTATTTTTCTGTCCGCTTCCCGTGCGGAGAATATCATTTACCACTTCATCGGAAATAAGAAAAGCGGCTGGCTGTTCCAATGCAGCTGCCGCTTTCCTTATTTCTCCTAACTGTTCCTCTTCTGTTGGGAACAGACTTAACTGTAAATAATCTCCTGAATCACCAGCTCCTCTGCCTGTGCCTTGATCTGGTTCATGTGTCTGGTCCATGCCATCCCGTCTGCCATTTTGTCCGGTGCCGGATCTTTCTCCAGAAGTTCGTTCATCAGGTTGTCTACTCTCTGTCTTGCCTGACTGTCGATCTCCATCAGATGACTGTCCAGACGGTTCTGCAGTGTCAGAATGTTGAACCTGGCTACCTTGTGATTTCTCAGATACTCTTTCCTCATCATTCCGTACTTCCCGATGGTTCCTCTCGTCTCTTCCAGGCTGATATCTGGAATCTGATACTCTCCGTTCTGGCTGTAACTGATCTCTCTCATAGTCTGTTTCCTCCTTTTTTTCTTCTCTATCTTCTGTGTTATCTGTATTGCTTTCGCGAATTAACGTGTTAAATTCATTATAAGCTACTTCTTTTTCTTTTGCAACCGTTTTCAGGTCATTTTCCAGATCATTCAGAACATATCGTCCAATCTGCATCAGAACTGGTCTGCTGATCTCGTTGACTGCACTTCCCAGATGTCCTAATACTTTCAGCTGATTGAAGTCCGTAATATGCCGAAAATCCTCTGCATCCAGATATTCCTGTACATCCAGTCCACACCTGTTTAGTAATACATACCAGACACTATTGGTCATCAGTTCCCGGAATTCTACTTCCTGATTCTGTTCGTCCAGTTCTTCCAAAAATGTCCCTGTCACATCCAGTCTCAGTTCTTCCAATGCATCTGGAAGCCATTCCTGCATACTCTCCTTCGCTGCCTGATGCAGACTTTCAGCAAGTCCTCCTTCTGTATCTTCCAGTGATAACTGCTCCTGCAGATAATCTGCCACCAGCTGTTCTCCTTCCACCGGAAGATTCCATAACTGAGGATCCTTTCCAAGATTCCGCACTTTATAAGTGTCCTGCACATCAAATACATACCGAAGTTTTGTTTTCGGTCCGGAAGTATTGTCAATCAAGGCAATCCCCTTAGATCCCTTTTTGATCCATCGGTACATCTTCTGATTCCAGATTTCCATGGATGCTACGGCAGTTGCTTCCGGTCGCTGTGCATAAATTAAAAGCTGTTCTGGAAAAGTGTATTTGTACAGTCTGGATGCAGTGTTTAGGAACCGCATCCATTCCTGCGGACTGGCAGCTACATCTTTTGCCACCTCTTCCGTCAGCTGTTCCATTGCATATAATTTATTTGCCATGCGCTACTCCTTTTCATAAAATCAGGGACTGCTTAGCACAGTCCCCTTAAAATCATCGTTGCTTCTCTTTATAATGCTGTGGCAAGATCTTTTGACTTATTCTTCGGCACTTTCTCTGCTTCTTTTGCCTTGATCTCTGCCTTGGCTTTCTCCAGCTTTCCGTGTATTCCTCCTTTGGCTTCTTTTTTTACAGCTGTTTTTTCTGCTTCTTTTGCTTTTTCTAGCCGTGCTTCCCTGCGTTCAGCATTTTCCATGACTGCTGTCTTTCCATCACAGAACTGAACCTTATCCGAAAGCTGTTCCTGCCTCTCTACCTGCGTCTCATTGACTTCCTGTACCATGGCATTTAATTCCGGTACTTCAAACATTCCGTTATCAGGAAGAATCAGCACCTCATGAATTGAAGAGGGAAGAACAAAATAATCACTTCCCAGGCATTCACCGATCTGCTTACGAATATCTTCCTGCAGTAACAGTGATGCACCATTCATTTTTTGTGCATTTGAAAGACAGAACATTGGATTTTCCATTGCTTCAACATTCAGTTTTTCATTCAAAAGATTTTCTGCTTCTTCACCAAAAATCATGGATTTTATCATTTCATTCATGTCCATCAAAACAACACCACGATTTCTGTCTGCCGCCACTGCATCTGCCTGGATTTGTTCTGCTGTCACACCCCATTCATTCATAAGATTGACAGTAACCGGAATACTACCAATTCCTCCCTCGTTTTCTTCCACATTCACTGCGTAATATGCTGCAAAATCTCCATGTTCGGTAACAACTTTATCAGCCAGGCGTTCTTCATTCCATTCCCGGTCACAGATTCTCACCTGTAATTTGTCCTTCATTTTTTCATAATCCAAAATATCCGGAAGACCCATATTGATAAATGCCGCTTTGTCCTGCACTTCAATACGCATATCTGCCACATCACCCACACAGGAATCCAGATTTTTTCCATTGACATATTCCATATAAAGAGAATCCAGATATACCATCGGCACAGCTCTTTGATCACCCTGTGGAATTGAAATGCCAGTCAACCTTAATCCATTATTTTTTGCAACTTCTTCAATACGGATTTCTCCATTCTGATATGAATCCGGCAAATAGTCTTTTACATTATCTTTGACATATTCATAAAATTCTTTTCTGTTCATCATACGCTTTTACCCCTTTCTGATCATGTGATGGTTCATTCTTTTTCTGTTGACCATCTGCTCGGATTTCTTCTGATAAGCCATCATTCTCTTTAAAGTTTTCTCCTGGTTTTTTCGTGCTTCCTGTCTTTTTTCCATTGCTTTCATCATAGTTTTCTGTTCCTTTCTGTGATATTTTTGTATGAAAAAGGGAGCCTCACATAGAAGCTCCCAATCATAACCGTTGGTTTTAGTTTCCTTATTTCCTTTTCCTGCTGATATACAGTCCTGCCATACCTCCTGTGGAGATTACAAGAAGCAGGATCGGCAGCCAGATATTCGTGCTGTCACCTGTTTTCGGTGCGTTTGATACCTTTGTCTCTTCATGGGATTGTGGTGTGTTCGGTGTTTCTGGAACTTCCGGTTTCTCATTTGTCAGATTAAAGGTAACTTCTACAACCGGTGTACTGTCATCTGCATAGGCAAATGTCACTTCATGCTTGGTCTGATCCAGTGTGTATCCGTCCAGTGTCTTTGTTTCCACCAGATAATACTTGATAGCGGTATCATATTTGCCGTTCTTAAATGTGGCAATCTCATACAGCTTACTTTCTGCATGACCGGCAGCATCTGTCTTTAAGGTTTCCAGAACTTTTCCTTTGCTGTCACGAAGTTCAAATTCTACCCCTTTCAGCGGTTCTCCTGATGATTTATCTGTCTTATTGAGAATCACTTTTCCCTTGGCAGTGTCATCTTTCATAGCTACTTTCTGGATCTTTCCAGTATCCTTTACTTCAAAACTAACATCCGATGTCAGAAGATATCCTTTCGGTGCCTGCTCTTCACGTAAGGTATATTTACCGATTGGAAGTTTTTCGATATAGTGTGCTTCCTCTGTGGAAGTCCAGCTCTCTACTACCTGATCATCCTTATCGAGAATCGTCAGTTTCGCACCTGGAATCTCAGTTTCTCCTGTGATATCAGTCTTACTGATCTCTACTTTTGTCACATCATCTTTCATCTCATGCTTCTGAACCTCTGCTGTATTCTCTACTGTGAAAGTAATACTTTCTGCAGTGACATATCCATCTGCCGGTTTTGTCTCTGTCATGGTGTATTTCTTACCAACAACCAGTTCTTTGATCACATGGGATTCTTCCGTAGAAGTCCATTCATCTACTGTATTGCCATCTGAATCCGTTACTTTCAGGTGTGCACCTGGAAGTTCTTTACCTGTTGTCAGGTCTGTTTTGGACAGCTCCACTGTGGTTGGCTGATTTTCAAAAGTAAAGTCGTAGCTTACTTCTGCCTGGTCTTCTCCGGCATATTCAAAGGTAAATTCCTGTACTTCTTCTGTTGTAACAAATCCGTCCGGCGCAAAGATTTCTTTCACATAGTATTTTCCGTCTACCGGAAGATCTGCCGTAAAAGTAATCTGTCCTTTTTCATCCGTTACCCGCTGCTCGATCAGACTGTCTTTCTCAAGGAGTACCTCGCCCTTTGCATTTTTGATATCTTCACTGGTATAAAGACCAAAGACACCACCTGCAAGAACACGTTCTGTATCTTTTTCTTTCTTCAGAACCGTAACCTTTACTTTCTGACGGGCATTCTGCCATTTCTCATCATAAGTGATGACTGGTGTGTCCTGATCACGGTAGGAAAGGTCAACATATCTCGGCTCTTTGTCCAGCACATAACCGTGAGCTGTTTTTACTTCCTTCACATAGTATTTTCCAGCCGGGAGATCTCCCATCTGTGCAATACCATTGGAATCTGTGGTAATGGTTCCTACTTTTTCATCTGCTTTGAAATAATCTTCACTGACACCATCTGCCGCTTTGATATCTTCCGCAGCAAATACATCGAAAGCCACATCTGAAAGGCTTCCGGTTACATACTCAAAAAGATGCTCCACGGTACCTTTTACATGATCCAAAAGTGTCACCTTATCCAGAAACTCTCCATTTTTGTTGATGATCAGAAGTCCTGTTGGAACTTCATCTTTCATCTCTACTTTCTGAATCTCGGCAGTATCTTCCAGTGTGAACTTCACATCCGTCGCTTTCAGATATCCATACGGTGCAATTTCCTCTCGAAGGGTGTATTCTTTACCCACAGTCAGTCGTTTGATCACATGTGGCTGATCTTTTACAGAAGTCCACTGATCCACAACATTTCCTTCTTTATCAAGAACGGTGAGTTTTGCCCCATCCAGTTCCACACCTGTTGTTACATCAGATTTTGTGATTTCAACTGTTGTCGGCTGGTTCTTTTTCACTGTTTTCAGTTTTACTGTCTTCACATCCTGCCCCTGGTAAGAAGCATCCAGATTCAGAACTTCATCAGAGGATACAAATCCCGCCGGTGCTTTTAACTCTTTCACATAATACTGTCCAAGCGGCAGATCCAGCGTACATGCTGCAAGACCATCGTTATCAGAAGTCATTTCCTGCAGAAGTGTATCTGCCTTTACAATGATCTCACCTTTCTCATTCTTCAGATCTTCTGTGTTATAGATGCCAAAGACAGCTCCTGCTACGGGTGCACCATTTTCTGCATCCTGTTTTTCTACCTGGATTGCAACTTTCTGGCGGTCATCGCCAACCATCACTTCCTGTTCGATCACAGGTGTATCCTGATCCGCATAGACAAATGAGACATCCGATCTGTCATGGTTCAGGACGAATCCTTCCGGTGCAGTCTTTTCTACCACATAGTAAGAACCAAGCGGCAGGTTATCAGCAACTGCTTTTCCGTCTTCCCCGGTCGTTACCGTTGTTACCAGTGCATCTTTTGCATAGATCAGCTGTCTGTTTCCGTTTTCATCTTTCTGATAATCCGGTGTATAGATATTTTCAGCTGCATAGACATGAAATGATGCACCCTTCAGGTATCTTTCTTCATAAACAAAATCCTTTTTAAATCCGGTCAGCATCTCACCTTTTTTATAGATCGTCAGCTTTCCTTTTACCGGATGGTTCTCGTAGTCTACCGTAATAATGGCATCTCCGCTCTCAGAATCCATCTGGTATGCTGTATTTGCATCCACCGCAATCTCTACATAGTTCTTATTGATTGTGTACCCTTCCGGTGCGTTGACTTCCTCAATCCGGTAATGTCCGATCTTCAGATTCTTCGGCATGATCAGATATCCCTGGCTGTCCGTAAAATAGGACTTGTGAGTAGTTGTCACTGGGTAAGTTGTTACCTGCTCCACATACTTCTTGTTGTCCAGGTCATATACCTTAAATTCTGTTCCGGCAATCAATACAGATTTCTTTGTTTCATCGTCTTTTTTCACGATTTTCAGTTTTGCCTTAAACTCTTCATCCAGAAGCACTCGCCAGATCTGTGGCTCGTTTGGATGATGTTCTGTGATATTCACTTCAAAATCATCGACTGGCTTGTAATTGTGCGGTGTTGTAGTTTCACGCACGATATAGCTTCCAAATGGTAATGGAATACTGCAGGCATACCCTTTTTCATCTGTGAAAATCTCAGTTGCTCCATTTTCTCCACTCACTACTGGTTTGGCAGAATCAAAATCATAGCTTCCATCTGCTTTCTTTGTAAGGGAAGATTTCAGATAAACTGTAAATCCAGCTCCGGATAACAGATCTGCATCGGTCTTTCCATTGTTGGCTGCTTTGATGATCTGAAATGGCTGTTTGATGACCTGCTCACTGGAAGTGCACTCTCTTTTTACTTCTGCTGTCATATCTCCTTCATAACTGCACACAAGATCATGCTCTTCTGTATCTGCCAGGTATCCGGTCGGCGGTGTGATCTCTTTGACATAATATTTGCCAAGATATAAACCTTTTACAGAAGACTGTCCTTTGTCATCTGTTGTAAGAGATGCTACCTGTTCTCCTGCTTTATAAATAGTTCCAGTTGCTCCGTCCGGATGCACGATATCTTCACGGGCATACAGACCATAAACTGCACCTTTCAGTGTGGCATCTCCCTGTGGTACTGCTTTTCCTGTTTCTTTATCAACTTTGAATAAATTGATCTTTGCTGTCACACGGTCATTGCTGAAGGTATGGGCAAATAATACGGTTGCTTCTTTATCATTGGTGTAAGAAAACTTGAACGTATACACATCTTCTGTATTTCTTACATAGCCTTCCGGCGCCTGATCTTCTTTTACGGAATAGGAATATCCAATCGGAAGATCTGCTGTGAATTTTGCAGTTCCATCTGCTCCAGTAGTTGCTTTCTCAATCAGTGTTCCTTTTTTCACAACAACGGTTCCGTCTGCATTTTTAATATCATCGGATGCATACAGAGCAAAAATACCGCCATTCAGTGGTTTCTTTGTATCTTTATCCTGTTTTACTACGGAAACATCTGCTTTCTGTCTTTCGTTGTTAAAAGTCACATCTGCAAATACAACTTCTTTATTCTGTCCGGCATAAGTCAGAGTCACTGGCTTTTCTTCGCTGCCGTTATAGAAATTGTCCGGTGCTTTTGCTTCTTTCACCACATAGCTTCCAAGATGCAGGTTCTTCAGTGTAACAGAACCATTCTCTCCCGTAGTCAGATTATCTTTTACCAGGTCACCTTTGCTGTACACTTTTGTGCCATAAGCAGTTACGATATCTGCCCCGGCATACACGTTATACACTGCATTTTTCTGTCTGCGGTTTTCATACTGGAATACCGTTCCATTTTCACTGACATCTGCTCCGGTAAGAACCTGTCCTTCTTTGTAAATGGTAAGCTCTGCCAGCTGTTCCTTATTTTCCACAGTTACCGATGAGGTTTTACTTGCTACCAGTTTTACATTTGTTGCCGTTGCATTTACCACATATCCCTGTGGTGCGGTGATCTCTTTCAGATAAACAGTATCCTGTGTCTTGATGATCGTAACAGAAGATTTTCCATTCTTATCTGTTGCCGGCATCTGAGTGATCAGCTTTGTACAAGCCTCATCGCTGTATACACCGAATACTGCACCTGCAAGATTGACATCCGCTGTATCGTCTTTCTTTACGATTTCGATCGTAGCCTGTTCAATCCAAGACACTTTGAAATCAATATATTTTTCATCTGTCACACCTTCACCAAATACCAACGCAAGATCCTGCGTGTCAGATCCGGTGGTGATTTTATAAGCAGAGTAATCTTTTGTAATACTTCCCTTCATTGTAGAAGACCAGCTCTGTGCCACGTCACTCACCTGTGTCAGTGGTGCAGAAAGATAAAACTTTGTTCCTCCGCAAATTTCTACACTTGCACCAGCTTTACTTGTTGTGCCTGTGCTTAGATTATGAAGTTTCACACCAGACGGAAGCTTCATCGTAATTGTCTGTAGCTTATCTGCTTTGAATGTAATATCTTTGGTTCTCTGTGAATTGCCATCCACATAAGCTTTTACATCTCCATCAGAAAATGACATTGCTACATCCGGTATTTCTGGCTGTGAAACACAATAATTATACAATTTCATTGCTAAATTCTTGGCTGTACTATTCGCTCCGGAAAAAGCGTCGCCACTTCCATTAGCATAAGAAGCCGCCAGATGAACAAGAATGAATTTTGCTCCAGCACTAAGATTTCCATAACCATTCTCTTCTGTAAAGAATCCTTCATCTCCTGCTGCCTTGGTTCCGTAATAACATACCTTAGCTAATGTTTTTCCATCTCCGACTTTACTAATCGTGTAATTACCTGTTCCTGGTCCCGGTTTTGATGGCTGTACACAGTAAGCAGTCGCAGATACATTTCCAAACTGAACCGTATACTGATAGGTAAGATAAGAACCATAACCATAATCCGCATAACGATACAGAGTTCCTCTTGTAACAGATACTTTCTGTACACTTCTTGCACTTGTCTTTGCCATAAAAGTGACTGTTTCACCAGCTTCCATGGCGTATAAATCAATTCCTTCCTCTTCCGCCTGCTCCATTGCATCCGATACTGTAAGACCTGTTTCCGAATCCGTTGTATTTTCAGTATCTTCTTCCATATCCGGTAATAGTTCGCTTGCCTGAGAATCAAATTCTTCTATCTCGCTTTCCGTCACTTCCTCTGTTGGAAGCAATTCCGAGTCTGCTTCTGAATTCTCCGTTTCCTCTGTCTGCTGTTCACTGCCAGCTGTTTCTGATTCGGTTACTGCTTCACTCCCTGCAGTTTCTGTCTGCACTTCTGTTTCTTTCTCACGCACAATCAGCTTTCGGCTGATCTGGTACTTCGGATGCTCCTGATTTACCGGTTCCACATAATAGACCGCTTTGTAAGTGTCCGCATGATCTGTCGTAAAATCCTCATTCTTTTCGTTCTTTGCTTCCTCAAATGTGACTTTGACCTTGTTATCATCCTTGATTTCCAGTCCTGTGTAGTCTGATTTCACATCAAATACACTGCCTGTTTCGATTTCATAATCTTTGGCAGTCACCACCTCATCTTCATCCAGAAGGTCTTTCACTTCCTCATAAAGTGGAGGTTTTTCCTCTGGCTGGATCTCCGCTGCATATGCAGTCATCGGAGATAACACTGTACTAAGCATTGTCATGCCTGCCAGCAAGCCAGATACTACTTTTCTAAAATTACCTTTTTTCTTCATGCTAAGGTCCTCTCTTTCATAATATTTGTATGAAAACAGACAGTCCTTAGACTGCCTGCAATACATTACTTATCGTTGTGGGAAAATCAGATTGAACTGCACATTTCCCTCGCCGGGATCAATCATTTCCACAGTTGCTTCATACTGTCTCCCTGTTTTTCTGGATACCAGATCCTTATAATGGATTTTTCCTTTAGACAGGAACTTCTTTGCTGCCGCCTTATCCATCTTTTTCCCCTGGCTTGCAAGGAATTTATCATTCTTCCATAAGGTAAAAGCACAGTTCCGGTCGGAACAGTAAAAGTTTACTTTTCCTTCCCTGACATCAGCTCCACATCGGGGACATTTGCCAATGACTTCCCCTTTTGCTTTTCCCTGAAACTGCTCTTTCTTTTCTTCTGAAATAGCCTGATATCTGGCAACCAGTTCCTGCATCAGCTCTGTAATCCCATTTAGGAATTCATCTGCTGTCTCTGTATTCTGGGCAATGTGATTCAATGCCATTTCCCACTCTGCTGTCATCTTCGGAGATTTAATCTCATCCGGCAAAACCGTAATCAGTACATTGCCATCATCTGTCGGCACCAGATTTTTCTTTTCCCTTTTCACAAAACCAGACTGAATCAGTTTTTCAATGATTGCTGCCCTTGTTGCCGGAGTACCAAGTCCTTTCTTTTCCGTATCTTCGGTCAGTTCTTCATTCCCAGCACGTTCCATCGCAGAAAGCAGGGTATCTTCTGTGTACTGTTTCGGTGGCTGTGTAAAATGCTCCGATACAAAAGAATCACAGGGACCATAATGCTTGCCTGCCCAGATATCCAGCTCCGGCTCTTCTTTCTCAATCTTTACGCCAAAGAACTGTTTCAATTTATTTTCGATCGCCTTGAATCCTTCCTGCTTTGTTTTCTTTGCTGTGAGATAAAACGTATGATAATTGCAGGTGATCTGGCATTTATGGCTTTCATAAATATAAGGACTGTCTCTTATACACATCTGACGCTGCCGACGAAGCTAGAAG
>ERZ1027054.1179-NODE-1179-length-10797-cov-4.736827_pt1 | contig 10797 bp, 8 predicted proteins | sample MGYA00519284_ERZ1027054 | MGnify/ENA primary metagenome ERZ1027054 (study PRJEB26926, sample SAMN06164568) | human gut metagenome | biome: ENVO:00009003; feature: ENVO:2100002; material: ENVO:00002003 | host: Homo sapiens | place: USA | collected 2012 ... | reverse complement strand
GCATAATCCGGGCAAATATACTGCAATTGGTGCAAAACTTCCGAAAGGAGCGCTTCTTGTAGGACCTCCGGGAACAGGTAAGACACTTCTTGCCAAGGCAGTAGCAGGCGAAGCGAATGTACCGTTCTTTTCACTTTCTGGTTCGGAATTTGTAGAGATGTTTGTTGGTGTAGGTGCATCCCGAGTAAGGGACCTGTTTGAAGAAGCGAAGAAAAATGCACCATGTATCGTATTTATCGATGAAATCGATGCAATCGGTAAAAGCCGTGATTCACGTTACGGTGGAGGCAATGATGAACGTGAGCAGACACTGAATCAGCTGCTTGCGGAAATGGATGGATTTGATACTTCAAAAGGTCTTCTGATCCTCGCGGCAACCAATCGTCCGGAAGTACTGGATCCGGCACTTCTGCGTCCTGGCCGTTTTGACAGACGTATCATTGTTGATCGCCCGGATCTGAAAGGACGTGTGGAAATTCTCAAAGTCCATGCCAAAAACGTCATGCTGGATGAAACGGTCAATCTGGAAGCAATTGCGCTTGCTACATCAGGGGCTGTGGGATCGGATCTTGCCAATATGATCAATGAAGCTGCAATCCTTGCTGTCAAAAATGGCCGCAGAGCTGTTTCGCAGAAAGATCTTCAGGAATCTGTTGAAGTTGTACTTGTTGGTAAAGAGAAGAAAGATCGTATCTTAAGCCCGCAGGAAAGAAAAATAGTTTCCTATCATGAAGTTGGCCATGCGCTTGTCAATGCATTACAGAAAGATGCAGAACCTGTGCAGAAAATAACGATCGTGCCGAGAACTATGGGAGCACTTGGTTATGTTATGCAGGTACCTGAGGAAGAAAAATATCTTAATACCCAGAAAGAACTGGAAGCAATGCTGGTCGGATATCTGGGCGGACGTGCAGCAGAAGAAATTGTGTTTGATACGGTCACTACCGGTGCTGCCAATGATATTGAACAGGCAACTAAAGTCGCACGGGCAATGATCACACAGTATGGTATGTCTCAGAAATTTGGACTGATGGGACTGGCATCTCAGGAAAATCAGTATTTGTCAGGCCGTGCGGTACTGAATTGTGGTGATGATACTGCAACAGAGATTGATCATGAGGTTATGCAGCTTCTGCATTATTCTTACGAAGAAGCCAAGAGACTTCTGAATGAGCACAGAGAGGCACTGGATAAGATCGCCGGATATCTCATCAGCAGAGAGACGATCACTGGTAAGGAATTTATGAAGATCTTCCGTGCAGTTGAGAAAGGACTGGAGATTCCGGAGAATCTGGAGGACCTTCCGGATGAAGTACAGACGACTGCCGACAAGACAGCAGTGGAAAATACAGAAGGGTTGACAGCGGAAGAAACACAGGCAGAACCTGTACATGAAATTGCAGCTGTTGATGTGACTGAAACAGACAACAACGAATCTGATTCTGAGGAGTAATATGTTTCAGATTGAAGAAGAACTAAAAAAACTTCCCGCGAAACCGGGTGTCTATCTGATGCACGATGAACGGGATGAGATCATTTATGTAGGAAAAGCTATCAGCCTTAAAAACCGTGTGCGGCAGTATTTTCAGAGCAGCCGTAACAAAGGTGCCAAGATTGAGCAGATGGTTACCCACATAGCCAGATTTGAATATATCATTACAGATTCTGAACTGGAGGCCCTGGTCCTTGAAAGCAATCTGATCAAGGAACATCGACCGAAATACAATACCATGCTGAAAGATGACAAGAGTTACCCGTTTATTAAGGTGACTGTTCAGGAGGCTTATCCAAGGGTATTGTTCGCCAGAAGAATGAAAAAAGACAAGAACCGTTATTTTGGTCCATATACCAGTGGTGGCGCTGTAAAAGATGTCATAGAACTGGTACGCAAATTATATCAGGTGCGTTCCTGTAATCGAAACCTTCCGAGAGACTGTGGAAAGGACCGTCCATGCCTGTATTATCACATGAAACAGTGCATGGGTCCGTGTACCGGACATGCGGATCAGCGTGCCTATAAAGAAAATATCCAGAAAGTCATTCGTTTTCTGAACGGGGATTTTCAGGAAACGATCGATCAGCTTACTGAAAAAATGCAGAAAGCATCTGAAGAAATGCGCTTTGAGGATGCTGCAGAAGCTCGAGATCTGATACGAAGTATCCAGAAGATCGGCGAGCGGCAGAAGATTACAGCATATGGAGAAGAAGACAGAGATATCATAGCGTGTGATATGGATGAAAGCCTTGATCTGCGAGAACAGGATGCAGTTGTTCAGGTGTTTTTTATGCGTGATGGCAAGCTGATCGGAAGAGATCATTTTTATCTGAGAGTGGCCAGAGGAGATACCCGGTCACAAGTATTGTCCAGTTTTGTAAAGCAGTTTTATGCCGGTACACCGTTTATTCCGGGAGAGATTACACTGCAGACAGAGATAGAAGATGCGGATGTTATTGAGGAATGGCTGACATCCAGAAGAAAACAGAAAGTTCGTATTGTTGTGCCCAAAAAAGGAACCAAGGAAAAGCTTGTTGAACTTGCATGGGAGAATGCGCGAATGGTTCTGGAGAAGGATCGTGAGCGTATTCGAAGGGAAGAAGGCAGAACGATCGGAGCGGTTCATGAAGTGGAAGATTGGCTTGGCCTTAAAGGTCTTAATCGAATGGAAGCTTTTGATATCTCTAATATCAGTGGATTTGAGTCCGTAGGTTCCATGGTTGTTTATGAGAAAGGAAAGCCAAAGCGCAGCGATTACCGTAAGTTTCGCATTAAATCTGTGCAGGGCCCGAACGATTATGCAAGTATGGAAGAGGTTTTGACAAGGCGGTTTACACATGAAAGCAACGGAGAATTTGACAGCTTTTCCAGAATGCCGGATCTGCTTCTGATGGATGGTGGAAGAGGACAGGTTAATATAGCACTGGGTGTTCTTGATAAACTTGGAATACGGATCCCGGTCTGTGGTATGGTAAAAGATGATCATCATCGAACGAGAGGACTTTATTTTGATAATATTGAAATACCAATCGACACCAACAGTGAAGGATTTCGCCTGATCACAAGAATACAGGATGAGGCTCACCGTTTCGCAATAGAATATCATCGATCGCTTCGAAGTAAAGAACAGGTTCATTCTGTTCTGGATGATATTCCGGGAATCGGCGAACGGAGACGAAAAGCTCTGATGCGACGTTACCGTTCGATAGAAGGAATCCGTGATGCAACGGTAGAAGAACTTGCAGAGACGGAGTCAATGAATATAGGAAGTGCAAAACAGGTGTATGAATTTTTTCACCCGAATAAATAAACATTAAAGGAGAACACATTATGAAAGGTGTATTGATGACAAAGATGGTACAGGAGCTTAACCTTACAAATCTGACTCCTGAAATTGATCTGTCCGAGATGCGGATCATGACGGCGGAAATCAACCGTCCGGCACTGCAGCTGACCGGTTATCTGGAGCATTTTGCAAATGAACGTGTTCAGATCATTGGTTATGTAGAGTACACATATCTGATGCAGCTCAGTGATGAAAAGAGAATGATGAAATATGAACGTTTTATTTCAAGTAAGATTCCATGCGTTATCTTCAGTACGATGACCAAGCCCTCACAGGACATGATCGATATGGCAATCAAATACAATGTGCCGACATTTGTTACAGAGAGAACCACTTCCAGTCTGATGGCAGAGATTATCCGCTGGCTTGGTGTTCAGCTGGCTCCATGTATTTCCATTCATGGTGTGCTTGTAGATGTTTATGGCGAAGGAATTCTGATCACAGGAGAGAGCGGTATTGGTAAGAGTGAAGCTGCACTGGAGCTGATCAAACGAGGACATCGTCTTGTAAGCGATGATGTTGTAGAGCTGCGTAAAGTCAGTGATGTCACTCTGGTAGGCTCGGCACCGGATATTACCCGTCATTTTATCGAACTTCGTGGCATTGGTATTATTGATGTCAAGACACTGTTTGGTGTAGAAAGTGTTAAAGATACGCAGTCTGTTGATCTTGTCATCAAACTTGAAGAGTGGGACCGCGATAAAGAATACGATCGTCTCGGACTTCATGAAGAATATACAGAGTATCTTGGAAACAAGATTGTCTGCCATTCTCTGCCGATCAGACCAGGACGTAACCTGGCGGTTATTGTAGAATCAGCGGCTGTCAACCACAGACAGAAGAAGATGGGATACAATGCGGCAGAAGAACTGTACAAACGTGTACAGGCTAATATTGCACGTAAGCGTGAAAGCTGATAAAATATTTTTTTATAAAAACGACTGGCAAACAGGGAAAGGTGGATGAAAATGGGTTCATATTGTTTTGGGATTGATGTAGGGGGGACAACCGTAAAATGCGGTCTTTTCCAGACAGACGGTAATCTTGTTGATAAATGGGAGATTCCTACAAGAACAGAAAATAAAGGCGAAAACATTCTTCCGGATGTGGCAAAGGCTATTCAAGACAAAATGGCAGAAAAAGGTATTGAGAAAGCCGATGTGGAAGGTGTTGGAATCGGAATTCCGGGACCGATCAATTCTAAAGGGGAAGCCGCATGTGCGGTAAATCTTTACTGGGGATTTACACCGGTAGCACAGATCCTTCATGATCTGACAGGACTTAAAGCATGTGCAGGAAATGATGCCAATGTTGCTGCTCTGGGAGAAGCGTGGAAAGGTGCAGCTGCCGGTTCTGATAATGTCATCATGGTGACAATTGGTACAGGTGTGGGTGGCGGAATCATTGTAGATGGCAAAATCGTTGCCGGAACACATGGTGCCGGTGGTGAAATCGGCCATGTGCTGGTTGTACGTGGCGAAGCAGAAAAATGTAACTGCGGCAATCAGGGATGTCTGGAACAGTATGCATCTGCTACCGGAATCGTACGTGTGGCAGGAAGAATGCTTGCTGCATCTGAAGAAGACAGTACTCTTCGCGGACTCCAGAACATCACAGCAAAAGATGTCCTTGATGCATTCAAGGAAGGTGATGCACTTGCAGTGCGTACCATGGAATATGTAGGAGATCTTCTTGGTGGAGCACTTGCTGGTTTTGCAGCAGTTGTTGATCCGGAAGCAATCGTAATCGGTGGAGGGGTATCCAAGGCCGGACAGCCACTGATTGACTGCATTCAGAAATATTATATGAAATATGCATTTCCATCCTGCAAAGATACACAGATTGTTCTTGCAACACTTGGAAATGACGCTGGGATCTGCGGCGCAGCTAAAATGGTTCTTTAAGAATAACATTCTGAGAATAAAAGATCGTAAAATAAGAGATAAATACATAGAAGAAGCTTTCTATAAAAGGGAAGCTTCTTTTTTAATGTCAAAAATGTGAAGTTTTTATTTAGGGCTTTATTTACGAATTCTTATTTGTTATAATAAAACGGACTATTAAGGAGGAAAACCATGAATTACGGAAAAAAATCAGTCTCAAAGAAGCGAAATTCGCTGATTTCCCGTACTGCCATGATGGGAAAAAGAGCGCATGTTTCGTTGATCAGAGTCCTGTTTGTTGCTTTGATCACAATTTGCGTGGTTATAGGATGTACAGGAATCGGGGCTTTTCGAGGAATAATAGACAATGCACCGGATGCGAATGATATTGATATATCACCTCTGGGATATGCGACTTTTTTGTACGACGGGGACGGCAATCAGCTTCGTAAACTGACAGCACCAAGTTCCAACCGACTTCCGGTTTCCATAGACCAGATCCCGCTGGATCTTCAGCATGCAGTCGTGGCAATTGAAGATGAGCGTTTTTATGAGCATAATGGAATTGACGTAAGAGGTATTCTCCGTGCGTTTGTAAAGAATATCACATCTGGAGACCTTTCAGAAGGTGCCAGTACTATTACACAGCAGCTGCTTAAAAATAATGTATTTACGAACTGGACACAGGAATCAACCTGGCTGGAGCGTTTTACGCGTAAGATTCAGGAACAGTATCTTGCTGTTGAGGTCGAGAAGAACATCAATAACAAAAATGTAATTCTTGAAAACTATCTGAATACAATCAACCTGGGAGCCGGCACTTATGGCGTTCAGGCAGCGGCACACAAATATTTTGACAAAGATGTCTGGGATCTGAATCTTTCAGAATGTGCGACTCTGGCAGGAATCACACAGAATCCGACACAGTATAATCCAATTGAGCATCCAGAAGCAAACGCCAAAAGACGTAAAGAAGTTCTGGACCATATGCTGGATCAGGGATACATTACACAGGAACAGTATGATCAGGTGATCAATGATGACGTATATTCGGGTATTCAGGCAGCACAGGTTTTGAACTCCGAAACAGAAAATACGGTTTATTCTTACTTCGAGGATGAACTGATCGATCAGGTGGTCGATGACCTGATGAATATTAAAGGTTATACCCGCACACAGGCACAGAATCTTGTGTACAGCGGTGGATTGAGTATTTATACAACACAGGATGCACGAATCCAGAGCATCCTCGATGAAGAATATGCAGATCCATCCAATTATCCGGATTATGTACAGTATGCACTGGATTATGCACTGACAGTCAAGAATCCACAGGGTGAAGAAGTAAACTACAGTAAAGAAATGCTGAAACTTTATTTTCAGAATGAGGATCCGGAATTTGACCTTCTGTTTGATTCACAGGAAGAAGGACAGGAATATGTGGATCGTTATAAAGCAAGTATTCTTGCGGATGGCAGCACGGTTGTAGCTGAGCGTGTAAGCTTTGCACCACAGCCGCAGTCTTCAATGAGTGTTATTGATCAGCATACTGGTTATGTTAAGGCCATTATTGGTGGTCGTGGAGAAAAGACAGCCAGTCTGACTCTGAACCGAGCAACAGATACGACCAGACAGCCTGGTTCTACATTTAAGATTCTTTCCATGTATGCACCAGCTCTCAATGAGAAGGGAATGACACTTGCAACAACGTTTGAAGATGAACCTTACAACTATCCGGATGGATCTCCAGTCAATAATGCTTCCAAGAGTTATGGTGGAACAACGACGATCCGAAAGGCAATTCAGAATTCCGTTAACGTTGTGGCAGTAAAATGTCTGGAAGAGGTTACTCCACAGCTTGGTCTGCAGTATCTGGATAATTTTGGATTTACAACACTGGCTCATGGAACAGAAGCGGACAGAGATGCCAATGGAACGGTCTGGACAGATGCGAACCTTCCACTTGCACTCGGTGGTCTGACACATGGTGTAACGAACGTAGAGCTTTGTGCAGCATATGCGGCGATTGCCAACAGTGGTAATTATATTGAACCAATCTATTATACAAAGATTCTGGATCATAATGGAAATGTCCTGATTGAAAAGAACTCTGCAGGAAGATCTGTGATAAAAGAGAGTACAGCATGGCTGTTGACGAGTGCTATGGAAGATGTTGTAACACAGGGTACAGGTACAGCCTGCCAGCTTGATAATATGACAGTTGCAGGAAAGACAGGTACAACAGATGCGTACAATGACCTCTGGTTTGTAGGATATACACCATATTATACATGTGCAGTTTGGTCAGGATATGACAATAATGAAAAACTTCCGGAGGACGCCCGAAACTTCCATAAGAACCTTTGGAAGAAAGTAATGACACGAATTCATGAAGGCCTTGAGGACAGAGATTTTGATATGCCTGCAAGTGTTGACAAGATAAGTGTTTGTGAAGAGACGGGACTTCTTCCAAGAGCTGGCTGTCCGGTTATTACAGAATACTTTGATATTGGTGATATACCGACTGATTATTGTGATCAGCATTTCTACGGAGATGACGAAAGCGGTATGCAGGAATACACAACGGAAGAAGAAATATACAATCCAGAACCGACACCGGATCCGAATAATCCGAATGGTGATAATACCGGTGATAATACGGGCGACAATACCGGAGATAACACGGGTGATAATACGGGAGATAATACGGGAGATAACACCGGTGGTAATACGGGAGATAATACGGGAGATAATACCGGAGATAACGCCGGAGATACCGGCGGTGGAGATGCCGGTGGCGGAGATACTGGTGGAGGAGATACCGGTGGCGATACTGGCGGCGGAGATGCCGGTTATACAGAAGAATAGTATCTGAATATAGGCTGTGATCGTCCTGGACGGTTGCAGCCTGTGTTTTAGGAAGGAGTACTTATGCTGGAACAGTACAGAACAGTATATGAAGGTGGAGAAGGCGAGATCACTGAAAAAAAATCACGCTTCATCGCGACAGTTCATCCAGTGGAAAGAGAAGAAGAAGCGTTGGCTTTTCTGGAAGAGATGAAAAAAAAATACTGGGATGCAAGACACAATTGCTATGTGTATTCGATTGGGATGAACCGTGAATTTACCAGATGCAGTGATGATGGAGAACCTTCCGGAACTGCTGGAAGGCCAATGCTTGATGTGATCCTTGGAGAAGATATTTACAATGTGGCGGTTGTAGTAACAAGATATTTTGGAGGCGTGCTGCTTGGAACAGGTGGACTTGTAAGAGCGTATTCCAAAGCAGTGCAGGAAGGCCTTGTTGCAAGCAAGGTGATTCTTAAACAAAAGGGAATCGCACTTAAGATTACGACAGATTATACAGGGCTCGGCAAGATACAGTACATTGCAGGAGAAAGAAACATTCCAGTGCTGGATAGTGAATATACGGACAAAGTGGTCATGAAACTGCTGGTTCCAGTGCAGGATGTAGGAAGCGTACAGAAGGCAATTACAGAAGGAACGAATGGAAGAGCCGGAATCGAAAAAGATCAGGAACTGTATTATGCAGTGATCGACGGAAAAGTTATAACATTTGATCATTAGAATATGGGAATAAAAAAGAAGCCGGAAGGTAGCGAGTTCTATCTGAAAAAGATAGATATCGCACCATCAGGCTTCTCTTCATTTACTTGAAGAGCTTGCTGAATCAGCACTTCTCTGGTTCTGGATAATCTACACCAAAGGTTTCGACAGTCATAGATTTGATCTGCTGATCATCCAACGGTCTGTCTCTGAAATCTGTTTCGGTTTCAGCAATTTTGTTTACAACATCCATGCCCTCGATCACTTTGCCAAATGCAGCATAGCTTCCGTCCAGATGTGGAGCAGCTTTGTGTATAATGAAGAACTGGCTTCCGCCGGAATTTGGATGCATGGCTCTTGCCATGGAAAGAACTCCTGGGGTATGAGCAAGATTATTTGCAATGCCATTTTGAGCAAATTCTCCTTTGATGCTATATCCCGGACCACCCATTCCGGTTCCGTCCGGGCATCCGCCTTGAATCATAAATCCATTGATGACACGATGAAAGATAAGTCCGTCGTAGAAACCTTTTTTGACAAGACTGATAAAATTATTTACTGTATTCGGTGCAATTTCCGGATACAGTTCTGCTTTCATAACATCACCGTTCTCCATAGTGATAGTTACAACCGGATTTGTATTTGCCATAATCATAGTCTCCTTTTGCAAAAAGTATTGTTTTTCTCTGTGCGCTCTATTATAATATGCAAAGAACAATTCTGCAAGGAAAAAGGTGATTCAACAGATGGTAACAGAGACAAGAAGCCCTGAAGAAACATATGCTCTGGGTGAGAAAATAGGAAAAGCAGCCCAGCCTGGACAGATTTATACCCTGACCGGAGATCTGGGGGTAGGTAAAACGGTTTTTACACAAGGGGTGGCAGCGGGACTTGGTATTACAGAACCGGTAAGCAGCCCGACATTTACAATTGTACAGGTGTATGAAGAGGGGCGTCTTCCTTTCTATCATTTTGATGTGTACCGAATTGGAGATATCGAAGAGATGGAAGAAATCGGATATGATGATTATTTCTTTGGAAATGGCATCTGTTTGATCGAATGGGCTGAGCTGATCGAAGAGATTCTTCCGGATAATGTTATTTCTATTACAATAGAAAAAGACCTGACACAGGGATTTGATTACAGAAAGATAACTGTAGATGGCTTATAGGAGAAAAAATATGAGGATTTTAGGTCTTGACAGTTCCGGAATCGTAGCATCCGTAGCTGTCGTAGAAGATGATGTTCTGGTAGCAGAATATACCATTAATTACAAGAAAACACATTCACAGACATTACTTCCAATGTTGGATGAGATCGTAAAGATGACCGAACTTGATCTGGAAAGCATTGATGCGATTGCAGTTGCGGCTGGCCCGGGATCTTTTACCGGACTTCGTATAGGCTCTGCAACAGCGAAAGGGCTTGGATTGGCATTAAAGAAACCATTAGTGGCAATTCCGACAGTAGAGGGACTTGCTTACAATCTGTATGATACGCCAGGACTGATCTGTCCGATCATGGATGCAAGACGTAAACAGGTGTATACAGGTATCTATCGTTTTACGGATCATAGGCTGGAAACAGTAGAAGAACAGATGGCTGTGCCAGTGGAAGAAATGATCAAAAAGTTGAATGCATATGGACAACCTGTGACCTTTCTGGGAGATGGAGTACCGGTATTTTGTGAACTGATCACAGAGAAAATGGAGGTTCCATATTCTTTTGCCCCGGCACATGTAAACAAACAGCGTGCAGCAGCAGTGGCTGCACTGGGACTTATTTATTATCGTGAAGGAAAAACAGAAACTGCAATGGAACATGTACCGGACTATCTGCGAGTATCCCAGGCAGAGCGTGAGCGTGCAGAACGGGAGGCGGCAAAAGCTGACGGTAACGCATGACGTTTCGTGAAATGACAGTGGAGGATCTGGAACAGGTTGTGGAAATAGAAAACAGATTGTTTTCAGATCCGTGGACTAAAGAAGGCTTTTTTACTTTTCTT
>ERZ1027054.1164-NODE-1164-length-10899-cov-9.915253_pt1 | contig 10899 bp, 9 predicted proteins | sample MGYA00519284_ERZ1027054 | MGnify/ENA primary metagenome ERZ1027054 (study PRJEB26926, sample SAMN06164568) | human gut metagenome | biome: ENVO:00009003; feature: ENVO:2100002; material: ENVO:00002003 | host: Homo sapiens | place: USA | collected 2012 ... | reverse complement strand
ATACGAGATTTCTGCCTGTCTCGTGGGCTCGGAGATGTGTATAAGAGACAGTGGATGCACTGCTCACCAGCAGAAAATCCGGGCGGGCTGGCTTGGGAGGCGTGGTGTAGGGCAAGCCCGGCAGCAGCTGCCGGACGTCGCTGTCCTCAAAATCCACCCGCTTGAGGGCGTCGATGATTTTTCCGCTCTGCACCAGCACAAGGTTGGAGTAGCGCCCCATCAGCTCCGCGCACAGGGTATTGCGCACAAGGTCGCCCATCTCGTTGGTGCACTGAAAATCAAAGTAGACGATGCGGTCACCCGGCTCCATGTGCACGTCCAGCAGCCTGCCGCCGGTCAGGTGCTTGCGCATGAGCATACAGAAGGAGGGCGGCGTCTCGGGATTTTCAAAAATCTCCTCGGTCAGACACACCCGTGCAGAGCCGCTGCGGGCAGACAGCAACAGGGCATAGGTATCTGTGCGGGTGCGCAGGGTGATGACCAGCTCATCCCGGGTCGGTTCAAAAATTTTTGCGATCTTGGCATCGGTCAGGGTGGCTTTCAGCTCCGCTGCCGTCAGCGCCAGTGTCGCGGCATCCAGTGCCATAGTGTTTACCTCGTTTTATCTATAACCCTCTCAGTCGCCTGCGGCATTGCCAGTTTTTCGGTTTATGCTGAAAGACCTCCCCCTTTCGGGAGAGGTGGCATTGCGCAGCAATGACGGAGAGGGTTCTCTTTTTATAAATAAGTATACGGGTCGCGGTTCTCGGTGCTCACCAGCACCTCCAGCTCCGGCAGGGCGGCGCGCAGGGCAGATGCCACAGCGGCGGTCACCGGGAATTCGGTGGCGTAATGCCCCGCCGCAATGAGAGAAAGCCCCAGCCGCTTGGCGTCCAGCGCATGGTGGTGGTTGGCTTCGCCGGTCAGCAGACAGTCCGCGCCCTCGGCGATGGCTTCGGCAAACAGACTGCCGCCCGCGCCGCTGATGACCGCCAGCCGGCGCACCGGCTTTCCGGTGTCGGCAAACTTCACCTGTACCGCTGCACCGGTGTCCGGCGCGTTGCACAGGGCAGCCAGCTTGTGCTGCGCCAGCGCAGCAAGTTCCGGCACGGTGATGGGGTCGATGTCCCCTACCCGGCCGCAGCCGTCCGCAAAGGCGGTGCGCTGCCGGATGCCGAAAATGTCCGCCAGCACATCGTTCACCCCGCCCTCGGCGGCATCCAGATTGGTGTGCATACAGATGGCGGAAATGCCCGCCCGCACCAGCTGATAGGGCACATCGGCGGGGCACAGCCGCTTGAGCGGGTCAAAGATGACCGGGTGGTGCGCCACGATGACCGTGCATTGCTTTGCCGCAGCTTCCTCCACCACCTCCGGGGTGATGTCCAGTGTCACCAGTACCCGGCGCACATCGCCGCCGCAGTCCACCAGCAGGCCGGGGTTATCCCAGTGCTCTGCCAGCTCCGGCGGGGCAAGCCGCTGCATTACTTCGTATACCTGCTGTACCGTGGTCATTTCAGTTTCCCTCTTTCAGAATGGCATCCATCTCTGCGGCAAGCGGACTGCCGTCCGGCACGCCCAGCCGCATCCGGGGCAGCTTTGCCCGCTGCCACGCGGCATAGCCCGCGCCCTCCGGCCAGCGGGCGGTGTCCCCCAGCAGACATTGGGTAAAGGTGGGCTCTGTCACCTCGCCGGTGTACTCTGCCGCCATCACCGCATACCAGCGGCCTGCGGCCTGCACCGGACGGTCGGCCACAAGGGCAAAGCCATGCTGCCACAGCCAGCGGCGCAGCTCACTGTGCCGGGTGGCAGGCACCATGACAAGGCGCGGCCCGCCCACAGCGGACACCCACGGCGCTTTTTCGATGATTTCCCATGTGGTCTGTGCGGACACGCCCGCCAGCACGATGCTGCCCACCTCTCCGGCAGACAACACAGAAAGACCGTCGCCGAGCCGAAGCTCAGCGCGGTCCAGACAGCCTGCATTTTCCAGCGTCTGTTTTGCCTTTGCCAGCGGGCCGGGGCGCAGGTCTGCCCCGATGACCTTCGGGTACTTACCCGAAGCCGCCAGCACCGCCGTCAGCTTGCCGTGGTCACAGCCAATGTCCGCCACCGGCTGTCCCGAGCGCACCAGCTCTGCCGCTGCGGTCAGACGCGCATCCAGTGTGGGCAGCACTCAGGCCTTCTTGGCTGCCAGATGGGTGTTCAGCTTCTCCAGCAGCTCGTCGCAGTTCACGCCGTGCACTTCGCAGGCTTCCTCGATGGTCTCCCCGCGGGAAGCCGGGCAGCCCAGACAGTGCATCCCGATCTCCATAAAGTAGGGTGCGGTGGTCTGGTCCATATCCAGAATGTCGCCGATGATGGTATCGCGGGTCACCTGCTTGGGTGCGGTGTGTGCCTCTTTTTTGAGCATATTGAAAATATCAAACATGATAGCTTTTCCTTTCTGTTTTGGGTGAGATACAGTATAACCTACTGTTCCTCTATACTATACCCCAAACCGGGGCAGTTTTGCAAGAGCCTTGGGGAAATCCGCTTACTCCTCCGCCTGATAGTCCTTTTCCAGCGAGAAGCCGCGCCCGCTCACCTCGGTAACATGGCTCACGATCATAAAACAGGTGGGGTCGATGGTATGCGCCAGCTTTTCCAGCCTTGGCAGCTGCCGGTTGGAGACCACGCTCAGCAGCACCGACTCCGGCTCCCGCAGATAGCCGCCCTCGCCGTGCAGGATGGTCACGCCGCGGTCCAGCTGCGCAAAAATAGCGGCGCAGATCTCGTCAGACTTGGCACTGATGATCTTTACCTCGGTACGGGTGGTGCCCAGCATGAGCACCTTGTCCAGCACGACCGTGTAGATAATGGCCATCACCACGCCGTACAGGGACTGCCGCACCGGGCTGAAGGCCGCCTGCGCCGCCAGAATGATAAAGTCGAAGGTCATCATGGTGCTGGACACCGGCAGGTGGAACCACTTGTTCAGCACCAGCGGAGGGATATCCATGCCGCCGGTGGAAGCACCGGCGCGGATGGTGATGCCCAGCGAGATGCCGATGCCAAAGCCTGCAAATACGGTGTTCAACACCAGATCATCGGTCAGTACTAGATTGCCCAGCAAGCGCTCCCACAGCGCCATAAAAAAGGGACTGAGCACCGTGCTTGCAAGGGTGTTCAGGGCAAAGCGGCGTCCCAGCACCCACCAGCCCAGCAGCAGCATGACCATGTTGACCACGAACAGCACCGCGGACACCGGCAGTCCGGTGACCTTGTTGAAAGCCAGTGCGATACCGGTAGCACCGCCGGTGATGAGGCCGGAGGGCATCAGAAATAATACCACAGTCAGCGCATACATCGCATTGCCCACCACGATGGACAGTGCGTTGAAGAGCTGCTGTTGCTTGCGTGTTAATTGCGTCATCTTCATCTTCCTTTGTTTATAGTTGAAGTCTCTTCTACTATGATAACGAAAATATCCGCATTTATCAAGCCTTCGGCGATAAATGCGGATATCGGGATCAATTTTTAAGGGGTCACAGGGCGGCTTCCGGCTGGGCCTCGTCCTCTTCCATCAGCCGCAGACCGGCGGTATCGGTCACCGGCAGCGAGAACACGATGGCACCCGCCTTGGGGTTTGCCCCCTCCATAATGGCTTTCATGATGGTGTTTTTCTGGCTGGTGCGGCTGACGATGAGCACCAACTCCTTTTCGTTCACCAGCTCCACGCCCAGAAAGGCGGCTGCACCCTCCATGCCGGTGCCCTTTGCGTGGATCACCGTGCCGCCGCCTGCACCGGCGGTGCGGGCAGCATCCATAATGGAGCCGGTGTAGCCCTGATTTGCCACCACCAGCAGCAGTTCATAGCGGGTATCCTTCAAGGTGCTCTCCTCCTTCCATGTAAGGGGCTGGTGCTCGGTAAGGAACATCAGCGCCCGTTTGCCGCCGATGCTGCTCAGCGGCACAATGAACGCAATGCCGGTGCCCGGCACATCGATCTGCATTTTGCGGCGCAGATCCTTCTGGATCTTCTGCCAGCTCTCTGCCGTTACCACAGCCAGCAGCACCGCCTTTTCGGTCTTTTCCAGCCCAAGGGTGGAAAGCGTCTCCTGCACCGCCGTGCCGGAGCCCACGGTGCGCATACTTACCGTTACGCCGTGGCTTTTGTACAGCTGCAAAAAGCCATCGGTAGAGCGGCGGTCGGTGATGGTGATCATCAAAAACAAACTGCTCACGTTCTGCCTCCTTTACAGCTCGATAATGGCGTCATCCGGCAGGTCTGCAAACACGGTGGCAAGCACCGCAGCGGGCTGTGCCGTCCGTGCCTTGCGGGTGCGCAGCTGTGCCACCAGACCCATCATCTGCACAGTGATGAGCGGGGTCATGGCGACCATGGCCACCACGCCGAAAGCGTCAGTGACGATATTGCCGCCCACCGCCACGCAGGCACCCTGCGCCAGCGGCAGCAGGAAGGTAGCGGTCATGGGGCCGGAGGCCACACCGCCCGCGTCAAACGCGATGGCGGTAAACAGCTTGGGCACCACAAAGGAGATGCTGATGGCGAACACATAGCCCGGCACAAGGAACCACAGGATAGAGATGCCGGTCAGCACCCGCACCATGGCAAGACCCACCGAAATGGATACACCGGCGGAAAGCGCCAGACCCATAGCCTGCGCCGAGATGGCACCGTCGGTCACCTCTTCCACCTGCTTGTTCAGCACATAGACCGCTGGCTCGGCCTTGACGATGAAGTAGCCGATAAGCATTCCGATGGGAATAATCACCCAGCGCATCCCGCCGCCTGTCAGCACCTGTCCCAGATAGTTACCGGCGGGCATAAAGCCCACGTTTGCGCCGGTCAGAAAGAGCACAAGGCCGATATAGGTATACGCAAGGCCCACGCCGATGCGCCCCAGCGTGCGGCGGTCCAGCCGTAGGGCGATAAGCTGAAATGCCTCAAACATCAGCACAATGGGCAGCAGCGAGCGGGCGATCTCGGCAAGATAGGTGGGCAGACCCTCCCGGAACAGCTGCCACAGCTCCACCGAGTCTGCCACCTCCGGCAGAACGGGCGGGATGTAGGTGCTGTCCGCTGCGCGGAACGCGATGCCCATCGTCAGCACCGCCAGAATGGGGCCGATGGAGCACATAGCCACCAGACCAAAACTGTCGTCTGCCGCATGGCGGTCACTTCGGATCGCAGAAACACCCACGCCCAGCGCCATGATAAAGGGCACGGTCATGGGGCCGGTGGTCACGCCGCCGGAGTCAAACGCCACGGCGAGAAACTCCTTGGGCACAAAGGCCGCCAGCAGAAAGATGAGCCCATAGAACAGCACCAGCAGCTTTGGCAGCGCAACGCCGATGAGCATACGCAGGAAGGCAAAGACCAGAAACAGGCCCACGCCCACCGCCACCGAAAGGATCAGCGTACCGCTGGGGATGGAGGGCACCTGATCTGCCAGCACCTGCAAGTCCGGCTCGGAGATCGTGATAAGGAAGCCCAGCAAAAAGCCGAGCACGAGGATGAGGGGCAGCTTGCGGCTGCGGGTGATGACTGCACCCACCCGCTCGCCCATGGGGGTCATGCTCATCTCTGCACCCAGAGTAAAAAACATGATGCCCACCACGATCATGGCAGCGCCCAGCAAAAAGCACAGCAGGATGCTGGGCGATACCGGCGCTACCGAGAAGCAGAGCACCAGCACAATGGCCACAATGGGCAGCACCGCCTGCAGCGCCTCCAAAAGCTTTTCCCGCAGCTTGGGGAGCGATCGTCTGAGAATGATGTCCACCGCCTTTCGTCTGTATCCTGTTTGTACACTTTTGTACAAGATATATTTATAGTATACGGGTTCAGGACTATGCCGTCAATCCGCAGAAGGAAAAAACTTGAGCATATTCCATAAATTGTAAAAAATCACGTTTTCCCGCTAAAGGCAAACTTCAGCTTCTCCGCAGCGCCGCCGCTTCCGCAGGAAGCAGGCGCTGCAAATGCCGTTTGCCTTTACGACCCCTCCCGTGAAAATGGAATACCGGAGCGTCCGCAGACGCTCCGGTATTCCGAACTTATAAATAATTTTTCCGCTGAATATGGCCAAAGCGCACGCGGCGGCCATTCAAAATCGTCCCGCTTTACGCCTTTTTCGGCTTCAGCCAGCCGTCCACGGCGGCTACCAGCGCCTTGCCCCGGCGGCCCAGCAGACGGGGCAGCAGCACACGCGCCATGGCCCATACGCCCGCAAAGTTGTACAGGATGATAACCAGCGTGATCAGCCCCGTCCACAGCCCGTACAGCGGCGGCTCTGCCAGCAGCACAAAGGCTTCAAAAACCAGCACGGCGGCGTTTGCCAGCACCCGCGCCGGGTGGACGCGCATCCCGATCATGCGGCGGGCGTCCACCGCACGCAGGGTGAACACCAGCGCAAGACCAAGGAAGGACGCATAGGTCGCGCCCACAGGCCCCCACAGCTTGATGAAGAAGTAGTTCATGATGCAGTTGCTGATGGCACCCGCCATCATGGTGACCATGCTGCGCTGCGACTTTTTGGTCACCACATAGACGCTGTTCATGAACTGGTTAAAGCAGCTGCAGGTGGAAGCCAGCACGAGGAACGGCACAAAATGCCATGCGTAATAATAGTTGGACTTCATGACGTGCATCACCGGGCGGCACAGCCAGATAATGCCCGCTGCGCAGCAGAACAGCACGCTGGAATAGGTGCGGAAGATCTGGGTAAAGAACCGCGCACGCCCTTCCTCCTCGGTGACGGCGGAAAGCTGCCACGCATCGTAGAAGATCAGACCCAGCGTGGTCAGGATGGTGGGCAGGAAGTAGCCGGTGGAAAGCAGGCCGCTCCATGCGTTGCCGGTACGCCCGTCCAGCCCCTCGCACATCTCGCGCACAAAGAACAGGTCGGACGCATTGATGATCCAGAAACTGATCTGCGCCGGGATCATGGGCAGCGAGAAGTTGAGCATCTGCCGCCACAGCTTTTTGTTGACGCCCTTCAGCTCCACATAGTTCCACAGCTTGCCGGTGAACAGCAAGAACAGCACGCTGGTCAGGTCACCGCTGATGATGGCCAGCAGGTAGCCGTTGGCGCCCCACTTGAAGCCCACCAGATACAGCACATAAAACGCCATGGTCGCCACGGTGCACAGCACGCCGTCCACCGCCACCAGCTTATTCCACTGGCGGCTGCGCACGAACTGGGTGCATAGGGTGCGCAGGCAGCTCATGAGCACATAAATGTAGATCAGCAGGCCGTACTGCGCCATATCCGGCAAAAACTGGGTGACCGGCCAGCACAGTACCAGAATGCCAAAGCCGCCCAGAATGGTCAGCAAACCGTTTGTGAACACCTGTTTTTCGCTGTTGCCCTTGTCCAGACCAAAGCGGATGATGGCGTTGGACATGCCCATGGACACAAAGGGGATGAGCAGGTTTGCGTACTGGCTCAGGATCTTGGACAGACCCAGATCCGAGATCTCCGCCATGGCGTAGGTCAGAAAGGGCTGTACGATCAGGGTGAGCAGCTTGGACGAAAAGCTGGAGATTGCAAAGATCAAAGTATTGCCGGCCAGTTTGGAATATTTATCGCCGGTCTTTTTTTCGTTTTCCAAGGGAATTTCCCTCCGTTTTTACGATAGATTATTTTTTCAGCAGCTCCCGCCGGGCTTTCCAGTCCGGCAGCAGCTTTTCCACTTCTGCCCAGAATGCCGGGCTGTGGTTCAGCTGCAAAAAGTGGCAGTACTCGTGTACTACCACATAGATCTGCGCCGCAGGGGGCTGGTTATACAGCTGCAAGGCAAAGGTGATCTGCCGCTTGCCCGGGCAGCACACGCCCCAGCAGCTTGTCATGCTGCGCACCTTCAGAACGGGCTTCTGCCCGCCCAGCACCCCGGCAAAGGCCGGGTAGACCTTATCGCTCATGGCGGTAAAGTAGGCCAGCGCCGTGGCCTTATCCGGCAGGTCGGCGTTGTCCCTGTTCCGCTTGGTGATATTCTTTACCCGGGTATCCCGGATCCACTGGGCGTTTTGCAGCACAAAACGGTCAGCCTGTTCCAGACTGGCCGTCAAAGGGATGCTTACCATCACGGTGCCGTTGCTGCGCACCCGCAGATGCAGCTGCTTTACCTTTTTGCGCACCAGCTCGTACTGGATGCCCTCCACGCTGCGCAGCTGGGCGCACGGCTTTGCCGGCATCTCAGGCCTTGCTCCGCATCAGGCGGCCAAGGGGCAGCTGCGCCAGCACCACGGCGGCAAACAGCAGCACGCAGCCGGAAGATTCCCGGAAGGAAAGATTCTGGTGCAGCAGCAGCCAGCCGCCCAAGGCGCTGAACACGCTTTCCAGACACATGATCAGGCTGGCAACGGCGGGGTTCAGGTCCCGCTGACCCAGAATCTGCAGGGTGTAGGCCACGCCGCTGGACATGATGCCGCAGTACAGGATGGGCCCGGCGAAGGTGACAAACTCTGCCATGGCAGGCTGCTCAAACAAAAACGCCGCCACGGTGCTTTCTACCGACACCACAAAAAACTCCACAAGGCTCAGGCGCACGCCGTCCATCTGCGGGGAAAAATGATCCACCGCCATGATCTGGAAGCTGAACAGCACCGCGCACAAAAGCAGCAGCCAATCGCTGCTCTGGATGCTGCCAAAGCCGTCCTTCATGCACAGCAGATACAGCCCTACCACGGCAATGGCCATGCTCACCCACAGCTGTGCGCTGCCCTTGCGGCCCAGAAACAGGCCGAACACCGGCACCAGCACCACATACATAGCGGTCAGAAAGCCTGCCTTTGCAGTGGAGGGATCCAGCGTGATGCCCAGCTGCTGCGCCGCGCTGGCCAAAAACAGCAGCGTACCGCACACAAGCCCGGCTTTCAGCAGCTGCTTGCGCTCTGCCGTCGTTTTGGGCTTGCCGTCCGGCCTGCCCTGCCGGTGGTGCAAGGCGTCAAACGCCTTGACCGTGGGAATCAGCACCAGAACCGCCATCCAGCTGCGCCCTGCCAGAAAGGAGAACGCGCCCATGCCGGAGCCGGCGCTCTGCGCCACAAAGGCTGTGCCCCAGATCAGGGCGCACAACATCAGCAGCATTGAATTTTTCGTCTGGTTCGTCATCCGGCAATGCCCTCCACCTTCATCAGGCCGTACAGGTAGTACCGGCTGGAATCATACGAAATGGTCACACGGTACTGTGCCGCCGGGTCCAGCCCGGAAATGGTGCAACGGTAGTCGGTGCCATCGGTCTTGAAGTAGTAGGTGCTGTCCGGCACATACGCTGCGCCGCCGTCCACCTTTTTCCACAGTGCAACCTTGAACTTCTGGGTACCCTCGGCGGTGCCGCAGGCCATAATGTTCAAACTGCCGCCCGGTACGGTAAAGTAGCCGGTGTTGCGGCTCCATATCCCGTTGAATACCGCATACAAGCAGCCGTCTGCGGTGGCGGTGGCATACTTTGCCGAGGCGTCTGCAATGCCCTGAATGATCAGCGGGTCGGTGGTGGCTTCTGCCCAGCGGGTGGTGTCCTCCTCCTGCACTTCCTCGGAGTGGCCTGTCACCTTCTGCGCCACCTTTTTCAGGGTCTCCTTGCAGCCGGTCAGGCTAAGCACCATCACCGCCGCCAGCAGCAGTGCCAAAAGCTGTTTTTTCATCTTCATAGCTTTCCTCATAGAAACAAAGAAACTTTTCTTTTTCGTGCGTCTCTGCCAACGGGCAGATACAAGTTAAGTATACCGCATTTTGCCGCTCTGCACAAGATACCTGTATTTATTTTGTGCGGTTTGCCGCCTGTTTCTGCACAAATTTTCACCCATTCAGCGCCCGCAGCGCCGCGCACTCGGCCTCGGCCAGCGCGGGAGCCTCCGCCCCGAACAGACTGCCGTAGCGGTACAGTGCCCAGCCGCCCGCCGCCTGCTGCCGTAAGTCCTTTACCTGCGCCGCCAGCGCGCTGCCGGTGCTCCAGCCGGACACGCTGTCCGGGTTCGCGCCGCCATCCCCGGTGCCCACCCGGTACGCACCCAGCCCGAAGTACAGCGCCACATCTCCCGCCCGGGGGTAGCTAAGCCACGCCGGGACGATGTTTTCAAAGGCAAAGCGGGTGCTGCCGGAGTGCAGGGTAAAGCCGTAGCCCCAGTACACCTGCGGGCAGAGGTAGTCGATGACCTTCTCCTCCCCGCCCGCCGCCAGCCATGCGGTCACATCGCTGTACTGCTGGTCAAGGTCGTTGTCCGGGTTGCCCTGCGGACTGATGCCGAACCGCAAGGTCGGGTCTGCCGCCTTCACAGTGCGGTACACTTTCGCCACCAGCGCGGTAACGTTCTGCCGCCGCCACGCGGCAAGGTCGGCTGCGCCGCTTGCCGCAAACTGCACCGCGTCCACGGCGGCATCGGTGGTGGGGTAAAAGTAATCGTCAAAGTGGATGCCGTCCACCGGGTAGTTCTGCAAAAGCTCCGCCACCCCCTGCACCACATAGTCTGCGGCGGCAGGCACGGCGGGGTTCAGGTACAGCCCCTCCCCGGCGGTGCACAGCCAGTCCGGGTGGGTGTTTGCCAGATTATTCTCTGCCAGATTCGGCGGCATCGCCGCCGAGGAGCGCAGACGGTAGGGGTTGACCCACGCCTCCACCCCGATGCCCCGGCGGTGCGCCTCGGTCAGAAAGACATCCAGCGGGTCAAAGCCGGGGTCTTTGCCCTGCACCCCGGTGCACAGATGGCTCCACGGGAACAAACTGCTGCGGTACAGTGCATCCCCGAAGGGGCGCACCTGTGCCAGTACGGTGTTCAGTCTCAGCCCGGCGCAATTGTCCAGCAGCTGCACTGCCCCGGCGCGGAAGGTGTCCTCGGTGGAAAAATCCAGCAGCGCCCAGTCCAGATAGCTCACCCATACCGCCTGTCTCTTATACACATCTGACGCTGCC
>ERZ1027054.1156-NODE-1156-length-10952-cov-6.900890_pt1 | contig 10952 bp, 14 predicted proteins | sample MGYA00519284_ERZ1027054 | MGnify/ENA primary metagenome ERZ1027054 (study PRJEB26926, sample SAMN06164568) | human gut metagenome | biome: ENVO:00009003; feature: ENVO:2100002; material: ENVO:00002003 | host: Homo sapiens | place: USA | collected 2012 ... | reverse complement strand
CGAGATTTCTGCCTGTCTCGTGGGCTCGGAGATGTGTATAAGAGACAGCTCATATACCATAAAAAAACTAATTATATAATGTATTCTTCGACTATCGCAGCTATTGTAAATCTTATACTGAATTTCATATGTATAAATATTTTTGGCTATATGGCAGCTGCATATACTACACTGGTAGCATATATAGTGTTAGCAGGTGCACAAGTTATATTTGCAAGAAAGGTTCATCTCAAAGAAACTGGAAATAAATCGGTATATAATGATAAGGCAGTCTTGTTTATGGCAATATTAACGATCATAGCTGCGTTGTTCGGTTTGGTATTGTATCGTTATACTGTGTTAAGGTATGCATTAATTTGCATTGGGATGATTGCGGGAATAAAAATTGCGTTAGCGGCTTTGAAAAAAATGAAAAATAACTAGTAGAGTCAATTTGAGCCTAGAACACAAAAAATAACAATTCAAGTCTTGCCGAGAACTCTCGGGGGTCGGCCCCCGATGTGAGTATATTTGTGTTTAAGTTCCAACATGCAAACCTTAGCGTTTTGTTTGTCCAGAAGGTGGATGCTTTTACCATAGGCAATCTTGCAAAGGTTATTCAGTAGTTCTTTGATGATATTTGAACGAATATCATTGGCGCTCGTCATGGAGATGATTTGTTTGAGACTTTGATAACACGTGATGAGCGCTTGCGTGGTGAGAATATGGGTCACTATTTACGCGCGTCTACTGACAACCGCAATTTATACTGCGATTAGTTCGTGGTCAAGGACGAAGCAAATGAGTCTCATGCAAGCCATAATACGAATTATCTGGATGTACAAGGAACGATTAAGAAGATAATGATGACAGTGTATGGGAAACAACATTTAGCGGGTAATCAATAACTGAGGAAGGGTGGTGTATTATTGAAAAACTGAATATTTGTAGATTGGTGAATACGAGGCACTCGTTGATATTAGTGCATGAGATACTATACGTTTAAATTAGAAGAATAGTATTAGGAGGAAGATTTAAGATGGGAAAGTATTTTGGAACAGATGGCTTCCGTGGTGAAGCCGGAATTACATTAACAGCAGATCATGCCTATAAAGTAGGGCGCTTCCTTGGCTGGTATTATAATGCACTGCGTGAACGCAATGGTGACACCGATTCTGCTCGCATTGTCATCGGCAAGGATACCCGCCGTAGCTCCTATATGTTTGAGTACAGCTTGGTCGCTGGGTTGACTGCTTCTGGTGCAGATGCCTATCTGTTGCATGTTACGACCACGCCGTCTGTGGCTTACATTGCTCGTGTGGATGACTTTGACTGTGGCATCATGATCTCTGCCAGCCACAATCCCTACTATGATAACGGCATCAAGCTGATCGACTGCTACGGCGAGAAGATGCCAGAGGAGACCCTGCTGCTGGTGGAGGATTATATCGACGGAAAGCTCCATGTGTTCGATAAGGACTGGCCGGAACTGCCCTTTGCTCGTCGTGAGCACATCGGCTGCACGGTGGACTACGTGGCAGGCCGTAACCGTTATATGGGCTATCTGATCAGTCTTGGCATCTATTCCTTCAAGGGTGTCAAGGTTGGCCTAGACTGCGCCAACGGAAGTTCTTGGAACATCGCTAAAAGCGTTTTCGATGCGCTGGGTGCAGACACCTATGTCATAAACAACAAGCCGAATGGCACGAACATCAACAACAACGCCGGTTCTACGCATATTGAGGGTCTGCAGAAGTTTGTTGTGGAGAAGGGTTTGGATGTTGGTTTTGCCTTCGATGGTGACGCCGACCGCTGCCTGTGCGTGGACGAGAAGGGTAATGTCATCACTGGCGACCATATCCTGTATATCTATGGCTGCTATATGAAAGAGCGTGGCAAGCTGCTGACCAATACTGTGGTTACGACTGTCATGTCCAACTTTGGTCTGTACAAAGCGTTTGATGAGCAAGGTATCGGTTACGCCAAGACTGCTGTGGGCGACAAGTACGTATACGAGTACATGGCGAAGAACGGCTGTCGTATCGGTGGTGAGCAGAGCGGTCATATCATCTTCTCCAAATATGCCAGCACCGGCGATGGTATCTTAACCAGTCTGAAGATGATGGAAGTCATGCTGGCTAAGAAGAAGCCGATGAGCGAGTTGGCGGCACCGCTGAAGATCTATCCGCAGGTGTTGGAGAATGTTCGTGTGACCGATAAGAAGGCTGCACAGAATGATCCTGCTGTGCAGGAAGCTGTGTCTAAGGTTGCTGAGGCACTGGGCGATACCGGCCGTATTCTGGTTCGTGAGTCCGGCACTGAGCCGGTCGTTCGTGTGATGGTGGAAGCACCTGACCATGATACCTGCCAGAAGTATGTTGATGAAGTGGTCAATGTGATCTGCGAAAAGGGATATAAGGTATAAAGTCAATGACGACTCTGGCAGTGTCCGGAGTCGTTTTGTGTAAGTGGAAAAGTATCATAGAAAAATGAATAATAGGAGGGGCAAAGGTGCCGTTGCTTTCACAGGACGTCATTTATTGTGCGCTTACACCGCAAACTTCTGCATAGGCGAAGTAACTGCAGGGCAGGACTGCTACAAATAGATAAGCCTTGCTCTGCTCACCGGTTACAGAATCGAAAATGGGGATTGTATCGCCAGCCCAATCCACCTCAATGGCATCTCCAGGCTTGTGCTGGATACGCATGGTTGCCTTGGTGACGCGGGCCCATTTACGGTATTTCTCGCCGAACTGCGTAAACATGTACGGCTTCTTGCCTTCATCGTAGCATTTACGGCGGTACTCCTCCCACAACAAGGTCAGGGTAACGCCGTGCTTTGCCAGCTCACGGTGAATGTACGGATAGTCCGGTTCAATGTACAAGCAAACACTCTTGTACTTGTCCGGGAAGAGCATCCGCTCCATCGGCATTGGTAATGTCGTCATCAAGAGGCCACTGGATGCCTTTTTGACTAGCCACCTCCAAAACAGTACGAATAGTATTGTCTGAACAGTGTGCTGAACTTCGAATTGTGCGTTGACTTTACCCCAATGAATGAAGCCTGAGAATCTCGCGGTAGTTTACCATTTTTAACCTCCGGTATTTTGATGTCACGTAAATCTACGTGGAAATCAAGTATACCGCAAAGTTCTCAAGATGTCGCTTTAGGCCAACAAAGTGTCGCTATTTTCCCGATACGGTGTCGCTAAAACTCCGTGCAAGCGCCGCTACTGCACCGATTTATGCATAATGATATAAGATTATAACCGATTAATTCTCGGGCATATGCTTATTATGTACATGAACGCTGGGTTTGTATTCACCATTTAGCGATGACTATTTAGGAATGTGTGTTTTTGAACGAAAGGATAAAAAGAGATTTTATATGATAAATAGTAAATTGGAATTACAGTTTTATATTTGTGCAGATTCTATGATGAATAGAGGCTACTTTGAAAAATCGCTGTTAATGAAGGTCGTTTCTCTTATTCGTCCGGATTGGATTATGGAATACTTGACGGCATTACGTAAAGTGGAGTACTATTCTAATCGGGGGGGGGGTGCAGAGGTACTATTATAAATACAGGTTTCGCAAACTTGGTATGAAACTAGGATTTACTATTTCGGAAAATGTATTTGGCTACGGCTTGGTTATACCGCACTATGGGACAATTGTTGTTGGAAGCGGGAATCGAGTAGGCAATTATGCCGTGCTTCATACAAGCACTTGCGTTACCGCAGGAAGGAAAACAATTGGAGATGGATTTTATCTGTCTACAGGAGCAAAAGTTTTAGGTGACATTGATCTCGGAAACTATACTACAATAGGAGCAAATGCCGTCGTTAATCAATCTGAGGGAGAAAATTGCCTACTTGTCGGAATTCCGGCTAAAAAGAAGCGAGACGAAGCTCCATGGATGAAGGATTTATATCGAGAAAGATATGAAGCCTGTGAAGAATTAAGGAGAAAGCTGTTCGAAAATATGTGAGGGAAAAATGTTTATATTTGGTTTGGAATGTTAGCTTACAATGCTTAACCCATTCATTAAATTCGAAAACTGCTTCTGCGTAAGGTCCATGACTTTTTAGAAATTCCTGATAATTACCAGGAATTCTCGGTAATTCTTGATACCCTTATTATCTCACAGGCGCCGTTGCTTTCACAGGACGTCATTTATTGTGCGCTTACCGTCGTTACCACGGTTATGTCCAATTTTGGCCTGTATAAGGCTTTCGATGAGAAGGGCATCGGCTACGCCAAGACCGCTGTGGGCGACAAGTACGTCTATGAGTACATGGCTAAGAACGGCTGCCGCATTGGCGGCGAGCAGAGTGGTCATATCATCTTCTCCAAATATGCCAGCACCGGTGACGGCATCCTGACCAGTCTGAAGATGATGGAGGTCATGCTGGCGAAGAAGAAGCCTATGAGTGAGCTGGCCGCACCGCTTAAGATCTATCCGCAGGTGCTGGAGAATATCCGTGTAACTGATAAGAAGGCTGCTCAGAATGATCCGGCAGTGCAGGAAGCAGTGTCTAAAGTTGCTGAGGCTCTGGGCGATACCGGCCGTATTCTGGTGCGTGAGTCCGGCACTGAGCCGGTGGTTCGTGTTATGGTGGAAGCACCTGACCACGATACATGCCAGAAGTATGTTGATGAAGTGGTCAACGTGATTTGCGAAAAGGGATATAAGGCGTAAAGTCAATGACGACTCTGGCAATTATCCGGAGTCGTTTTGCGTAAAAGGGAAAGTATAATAGATTAAATAACGGGAGGGATAAACCTATGTGTGGAATCGTTGGTTTTACTGGAAATCGACAGGCAGCACCGATCCTGCTGGATGGTCTGTCAAAACTGGAATATAGAGGATATGACTCAGCCGGACTGGCTGTCCGTGACGGAGAAAATCTGGCACAAGTCGTGAAAGCGAAGGGACGCCTGTCCAATCTGATCGAGAAAACAGATGGCGGCAAGGCATTAAAAGGAACCTGTGGTATTGGCCATACTCGTTGGGCTACCCACGGTGAGCCGAGTCAAACCAATGCGCATCCGCATGTTTCAGGTAATTGCACCCGTTCTGGTTCAGGTACAGTAGAGTCTGAGGTTGTTGGCGTACATAACGGTATCATCGAGAACTATACTGAACTGAAAGAAAAGCTGTTGAAGCATGGCTATACGTTCTATAGTCAGACGGATACTGAAGTAGTCATCAAGCTGGTGGACTATTATTATAAAAAGTATAACCTCGGCCCAATCGATGCCATTGCAAAGACGATGGTTCGTGTTCGTGGCTCCTACGCTCTTGAGCTGATGTTCCGCGACTATCCGGGTGAGATTTGGGTGGCACGTAAGGACAGCCCGATGATCATTGGTGTTGCGGATGGCGAAACCTATGTAGCTTCGGATGTCCCTGCAATTCTGAAATACACTCGCAATGTGTACTACATCGGCAATCTTGAGTTCGCAAGGCTCGTTCCGGGTGAGGCTCACTTCTACGATTTGAACGGTGATGAAATCGAGAAGCAGACGACAGAGATCAAATGGGATGCAGAAGCAGCTGAAAAGGGCGGCTTTGAGCATTTCATGATGAAAGAAATCCATGAGCAGCCGAAAGCTGTCCAAGACACCCTGAATTCTGTGATCAAAGATGGAGCTATCGACCTGTCCAGTGTGGAGATCACCGAGGACGAAATTAAAAACTTTGAGCAGATCTATATTGTTGCCTGTGGCTCTGCATGGCATGTGGGCATGGCTGCTCAGTATGTGCTGGAAGATATAGCGGATATCCCAGTGCGTGTGGAACTCGCATCCGAGTTCCGTTATCGGAAGATGCCGCTCAATCAGAAGGCACTTGTAATCGTTGTCAGCCAGTCTGGCGAGACAGCAGATACATTGGCTGCACTGCGACTTGCAAAAGAAAAAGGCATAACCACAATGGCAATCGTCAATGTGGTAGGCAGCAGTATTGCCCGTGAAGCGGACAAAGTGTTCTACACCCTTGCTGGTCCAGAAATCTCTGTTGCAACGACCAAGGCATACAGCGCACAGCTGGCGGCCATGTACTGTCTGGCTGTTCAGTTTGCAAAGGTAAGAGAAAAAATTACGGAGGAGCAGTACAGCTACTATATTTCTGAACTGCTGACTCTCCCAGAAAAGATGCAGAAAACTTTGGAAGATAAGGAGCGCATCCAGTGGTTCGCAGCAAAGTATGCCAACGCACATGATGTGTTCTTCGTGGGGCGTGGCATTGATTATGCAGTCTGCTTGGAAGGCAGTTTGAAACTGAAAGAAATCAGCTACATCCATTCCGAAGCATACGCTGCGGGCGAACTGAAGCACGGAACCATTAGTCTAATCGAGCGGGGAACACTGGTCATCGGCGTGCTGACCCAAAGCAAACTCTACGAAAAAACTATCAGCAATATGTTGGAGTGCAAGAGCCGTGGTGCTTATCTGATGGGGCTCACTACTTATGGCAAGTATGAAATCGAAGATCAGGTGAACTTCACTGTATATGTTCCGAAGGTGGATGAGCACTTCGTTGGTAGTTTGGCAGTGATCCCGCTGCAGCTGCTGGGGTACTATGTGTCTGTAGCCAAGGGTCTGGATGTGGATAAGCCAAGAAATCTGGCGAAGAGTGTGACAGTAGAATAAAAGTTAGTAAGAGGAAAAAGTTATGAAAACAACATTACTTATTATGGCAGCCGGTATCGGTAGCCGCTTTGGAACAGGAATCAAGCAGTTAGAGCCGGTGGATGATGCTGGACATATTATCATGGACTACTCGATCCATGATGCAATCGAGGCAGGTTTCAATCATGTAGTATTTATTATCCGCAAGGATATCGAGAAAGAGTTCAAAGAGGTGATTGGTGATCGCATTGCCTCTATTTGTGCTTCTCATGATGTAACAGTGGACTATGCTTTCCAGGATATCAATGATATTCCGGGTACTCTGCCGGAAGGCCGCACAAAACCTTGGGGAACGGGTCAAGCTGTGCTCGCAGCGAAAAATGTGATTGATACTCCGTTCATCGTCATTAATGCAGATGATTACTATGGCAAGGAAGGCTTCAAGGCTGTTCATGAGTATCTGGTGAATGGTGGCAAGTCTTGCATGGCGGGCTTTGTGCTGAAAAACACACTGTCCGATAACGGCGGCGTGACTCGTGGTATCTGCAAAATGGACGAGCAGAACAATCTGACTGAGGTTGTTGAGACTAAGAACATTGTAAAGACGGCAACCGGAGCAGAAGCAGACAGCGTAGTGGTTGATGTGAATTCTCTGGTTTCCATGAATATGTGGGGCTTGACTCCTGATTTTTTGGATGTGCTGGAGGAGGGCTTCAAGGAGTTCTTCGAGAAAGAAGTACCCAGCAATCCGCTGAAAGCAGAGTATCTGATTCCTATCTTCATTGGTGAACTGCTGGAGCAGGGAAAGATGTCTGTGAAAGTTCTGAAGACCAATGACACCTGGTACGGAATGACCTACCATGAGGACGTTGCAGCAGTAAAGGACAGTTTCAAGAAGATGCTGGAGAACGGCGTGTATAAGGCCGACCTGTTCAGTGATCTCTAAACAATGATGAAAGAAACGATTGATTTATTCGGAAAGATCCTCACAAACATCCTGACTGCGCTATATGAGCCGTTTGGTTTTTCACTCCTGCTTTCCTTCCTAGCCATGTTTTTCTATCTATATGCTTATGAACCTCAAGAAGCCGGCAAAGGCTGGAAGAACGCCATAGTGATTTGGTATCAGAAGTTCAAGGAGAGTGCGTTCTTCCGGAAACTATTCTTCTTGGCTTTTGTGACATCGATGATCTTGTTCCGAACGCTGCTGAATCGGAACCTGTGGCTAAATCCTTTGTCAAATGTCATGGGTGGCTGGGGCATCTGGGAGACCGTGAACGGCGAGCAGAAACTTACAACTGAGTGCATTGAGAACGTGATCATGATGGTGCCGTTCACCAGCATGGTTATATGGACGTTCAGAGAGAAGATTGGAAACGGTTGGAAGAAGATACTGTGGCAAAGCGGTAAGATAGCGTTTGGCTTTTCTCTGATGATAGAGATGCTGCAGTTGCTCTTGCGGCTTGGTACGTTCCAGCTATCAGACATCTTTTACAATACAGTCGGCGGAGTACTAGGCGGGTTGATGTACTATGCGGTGATGAAGGTAAGAAAGCGTCTGTAAAACTGGATGAAATTGTGATATACTGGGAGCAGGAGCTCCCTATGCTGCTCTGATAATCACACACCTCTTCGTGGTGAGCAGCAGGCAACGATCTTACAATCGGCGAAGATGTGAGAAAAGATAGTCGAAAATGAATCATACTACCCAAAAGAATAGGGGGTGTGTATTATGGGAATCTTGTCACTGTTTCAAAGAAAACAGAAAAATACACAAGTAGTTCTAAAAAGCAATAATTCTTTGGAAAGGGCAGCAGACAGTATTCTTAGCCAAAGAGGAAAGCAAATAGTAGATGGAATAAACAAACCCACAGCAAGTACCGGAACTCCGATGGATAAATTACATGGTGGAGCAAAAAGGATGGCTCAAATGTCAAACATAGGTGGTGGCTCAAAAGCAACTGGTGGAGGTGGCGTTGATGAAGGAATGAAAGCAATGCTACAATACACACAGGCCAACACTGTGAAAAAGATGGTGTCGCAGAGCGAGAAGAAAAAGATTTCAGGTAAGAAGTAATATTGCCCTCACCCAAACACAGTGCTATACTTAAACCACTAAAAAAGGAAAGAGGTTATCACCTATGCCTAGAACAAAAGGCAGCAAAAATCGTCCCAAAACTACCCATACCGACTACGCATCTCAGATCGCGGAGAAGCAGGAATCTATCGTTTCTTTGACTGCTGAGATTGCATCCATCACCGCAAACATTGACAATTTAAAGGCTGATCTGAAAGCAAAAAAGGCTGCTTTGAAGAAGGCCGAAAAAGAAGTGGCCACTCTGGAAGCAAAGAAGGCAAAGGCAGATGCTAAGGCTGCAGAAGAAGCAAAGAAAGCAGAAGCGGAATCCGTTCTGAAGAAATTGCTTGCCGAAGGCATGAGTGCCGATGAAATCCTCGCTAAACTGAAATAACAGAAAACCCGTAATGAACGCTCATTGTGGCTTGTTCATTACGGGTTTTAGGATTATATGAACATAAGGTCATCCGGCGGCAACATCAAACTGAAAATGTGCCGGAAGGTTGAGATTTTTGATAAACGCATGGTGCTGGGCGTGGTAGTGCCGTAGATCGTACCCCAGATGATGCAGTTCAAGAAGCTTCACCAAGACCAGATTGATATGAATGCGTTTGGCAGTGGCAATCTGAGCAGCATTCATCTTGCGTTTCGTCATCTGATAGACTTCCTCACTGTCCAGCATCAGGTGGGATGCAAAAGCATTCGGCTCATAAAGACAGATCTCCTTATCTGTAATCGCCAGAGATTTATTCAGCGTGTGCAAGTCCATAAGAATCTGATGCTCCAGATAATGCCCCAGAGCGTACCCGCAGACCATCTGCTTTGTCTGCGAATCAAGATGACTGTTGATAAGTATCAATGGCTTATCAAAGTGGAGTGAAAGAAAACCCAGCACATCTTTGAAGCGAGGTGTTTCAAGGATGTCCAGGCTGCAGCTTCGCGCAATCCGTTTGATGTTGCGGGTGCCGGTATTTTGGACGAGGTCATTGGCTGCTTGGTAAATAAGAATGGAATCCATAATGTGCTCTCCTTTCGAGGATGGCATAGTGAATGGAACGGGATTTTACAGGCTCAATATTCGGTTCTTTTCTCGTTCTTGCTCGCGGTACTTAAAATAGGCTTTGTGCATTTCATACATGATGCCGTCCATATCCTGCGCGGTCAACTCTCCGCTGGCAAAAAGCTCAGTAAGCTCGAATGCGAGATGCTGGGCTTCTATTTTACCCTTTTTTCCGTAGGTTGCTGCAGCGCGTTCAATGAATAAAGACTGATCCGGTTGTATGTAGGTCAGAGGCACATGGAATATATCGGCCATTTTTTCAAGTATTTCAACATTGCGAGGATAGCGACCATCACGTTCCCATCCGATGACTGTTCGTTTGCTGACACCCAGACACTTTGCCAATTCGTCCTGTGTTAAGGAATGCTTCTTTCGTAAATCACGAACTTTCTCTCCAAATCTCATGTTTGCAACCTTTCTATGGAGCAGTTATCGTACTGTAACAATGTGCAACGGAATTTGTAAATATTCAATTCAGAATGTGCAATAAGATTTCACATTTTCCTCTTGACACCGCAACACTACTTGCATATAATATATGCTATATTCTTTCAACTTTTATGGCTATTATACTGGAAAATGCGTAAATATGCAAGTGAAAAAGATGAAATTCAAGAAAAGTTCAGAAAAGTCCATAAGTTGAAATCGAATGAACGAAAAGGTGAAATACAAACCAGAAAAAGGAGGCCGTGAAAAAGATGAGTAATGGAGAACATGAAATCCGCACTCCGAAGGGATTGCGGATTGGAAATCGAAGTGTCGTTGATGGGAAAAATATGCTTCAGATCAAGCGTGGAGGCTGTGAAGATTACATTTCTGCTGAATCTCTGGTGGAGCGCATTCACGGCCTGCCCGTGAAGAGTATCGAGTTTATCACAGAGGAGGATCAGCGAAAAGACGCCTGAAGCAGAATCCTTCATCGGACACTGAGAGTGCAAAGGTGGAAGTTTAGGAGGCACTTAGTTAGCCGATCAGCTCCATCAGATGTTCTTTTGGGTCTACAATATAATATCTGTTTGTTTAGAGCGATACCGTAGCAGTATGTGATATTGGCCGGAACAGAATGAACGAATGCAGCGCAGAAGTGCGCCTGCAAGTAGTTCATCCTGTTCCGGCCTTTTTTGTTTTTCAAAAAAATTTTTAAAACTGTATTCCAAAATGCCCCTGCGGATTCCTATTAGTATAGGGACTTCCCAAAA
>ERZ1027054.1155-NODE-1155-length-10954-cov-9.441417_pt1 | contig 10954 bp, 7 predicted proteins | sample MGYA00519284_ERZ1027054 | MGnify/ENA primary metagenome ERZ1027054 (study PRJEB26926, sample SAMN06164568) | human gut metagenome | biome: ENVO:00009003; feature: ENVO:2100002; material: ENVO:00002003 | host: Homo sapiens | place: USA | collected 2012 ... | reverse complement strand
GCAGCTGCCGGAGCGGTGCTTAAGCCGCAAGGCGGGAATTGTGCGGTGTTGCCTAAGGGATATCGGAAAACAAAGAATGGGATTGAGTTTTCGGCTTTTCAGATATATCCCAAGCGTTTTTGCGGGAAAAATAAAAACGGGAACGACATAAAAAGGAATGGTGCAACCATGTACCGCACAATTCAACATCAGATGAGCATTGATGACTACCTGCCGCCCTATGAAGGCGAGCTGGTACAGGAGAACCGCTGGGTGCGCCTGGCCCAGGCCATTGACTGGGATGCCATTGAACAGGAGTACAGCGGCCATTTTGCTGCTGGCGGCAAGGTGGCAATTCCGGCCCGCATGGCGTTCGGTGTGCTGGTGATTCGTGCAGCGTGCCGCACAACGGACAGCGAAACGGTGGAGATCGTGCGCGAAAGCCCCTACCTGCAATACTTTTTGGGCTTTGATTCCTTTACCTATGATGTGCCGTTTTCTTCCCGCAGCATGGAGCGGTTCCGTACCCGCATTTCCCCCGCCCGTGTGCGGGAAGCCGTAGCGCTGCTGCGCGGCTTTGAAACCAACAAAGGCAGTAAAAAATGAAAAAGGGCCGCATGGCTCCGGGCAGCTGCTCCGAACCGTGCGGCCATGTTATGCCCTGAAACCCCAACCTTTGCAACAGATAGGAGAATTATGGAAATTATTGTTGATGCTTTTTTGGATGCACTGATCGACGGCGTAAAAATGCTGCCGTTTTTGTATCTGGCATATCTGCTGATCGAATGGCTGGAACGCAACCATGGCGAGCGAATTGAAAAAGCGCTGGCTGGCGGCGGCCACTGGGGCTTTGTGCCCGGCGCACTGCTGGGCTGCGTACCACAGTGCGGGTTTTCGGCGGTAGCGGCCAACTTTTATGCCAGCCGGGTCATTACCCCCGGCACGCTGCTGGCCGTGTTCCTGGCAACATCGGATGAAGCCATCCCCCTGCTGGCGGCGGAGCCTACCCTGTGGAACAAGCTGGGCCTGCTGCTGGTGCTCAAAATCGTGTTTGGCATTGCAGCCGGTTTGGTGTTGGATGTTCCGCTGCGCCGCATCCTGCCCAAAGGGCTGTATGGCGGCTATGAGGGCCATGCCGATGAGGTGGACTGCCACGAAGAACACGAGGAACACAGCAGCATTTTCCTGGCGGCACTGCGTCACACGCTGGAAATTTTTGTGTTCATCTTGGTGTTCAGCTTTATCATTGGGCTGATCTTTGGCTTTGTCGGGGCAGATTCCGCCGCGGCATTTCTGGGCAGTCTGGGCATTTTCCAGCCCATGATGGCCGCGCTGATCGGTCTTGTACCCAACTGCGGTGCCAGCGTGCTGCTAGCCCAGCTGTATATGGGCGGGGCTATTACCTTTGGCAGTTTTTTTGCGGGGCTGTGCTCCGGCGCAGGTATCGGCCTGGCTGTGCTGTGGCGTGTCAACCCCAGCTGGAAACAGAACTTGTTCATGACAGGGCTGCTCTGGTTCTGCGGCACCTGCTGCGGTATTTTGCTGCAATGGGTGGTGTAAGAGCTGCCGGCGGCCATAACCCGTAAAATAATAAGTAGGGGACGATGCGGAAGCATCGTCCCGCTCGCCGGGCCTTGCCACGCTGCTGCCCCCAAAACGTGGGAAGAACCCTGCCGTGCACGCAAAGGCTCTCCCTCCAAATACAAATTTACCCCCAAAACAAAAAACAAACGCCGCAGGGAGCATCACGCACTCCCTGCGGCGTTGTCATTTATATCGTCTCGCCTTCAGCCTCTGCAGCCGGTTTCTTCTTCCCAGTCGCCGAAATCTTCGGCTTTGGCGATGGTGGTAGGGTCCACCTTGCCGTCCTCCGTCAGCTTAACAGGTTCGGTTTTGTCCTGTACCGGGTTTACGTTCGGCACATCGCCACCGTTCTGGATGGGAATGGTAACACCGTCATCTTCCTGCGCGGGTTTTTCCACCGGGGCAGCAGGCTCCGCTACAGGGGCCTGCTCAGCGGGGGCAGGTTCCTCAATCGGTGCGGGCTGTTCCTCGTCGGCATTTTCTTCGGTTTCGTCCGCATCTTCGGTGCTTTCGGAAGCTTCGCTGTCGTCAAATGCGGAATCATCCACAATCTGTTCGCTCTCTTCGTCCTGAGCCAGATACTTGCTGACAACATAAACGCCAACACCGATGGCTGCGCCCAGCACAATGGGAATCAGATGAAATTTTGCCATAGTAATTTCTCCTTTCGTGCGCGGGCAACTGGCCCGGCAGCTGTTTGGGGCGGTTGTGCCTGGAACGATTGGCACAACCTTAAATTAGTGTCAGTATAACACCCTGCGGGGCAGAAATACAAGTCAAATTTGTTAAAAGTTACACAAAATCCAAAAACGCGAACTCGCTGCCTTACATCTTGTGGTCAGCAAACAGCGGGTCATCCTGCCACAGTACGGTGTGCCCGGCGGCGCGGGTGGCGTTCAGGTCAATGATGCGCTGGTTGCCGGAGCCGCGGAACCGCAGCGAAATATCGTGCTGTGCGGGGATGAATTCGCCGTCCACCAGCACATCGATCAGGCTCAGCATCTCGTCCGTCACTTCGCAGCGGGCGTGGCTGGGCTGCAAAAGTTCGGTTTCGTATACATTGCCGGTGTAGCACCAGATGGTTTTGTGGGGGTACAACACCCGTACTTCGTGCAGGAACGGCACCAGCGCACGCTGGTTTTCCGGCTCAAAGGGTTCGCCGCCCAAAAGGGAAAGCCCATCAATATAATCCGGGGCAAGGCTGCCCAAAATTTCATTGCGCACGGCTTTATCAAAGGGCAGGCCATAACCAAAATCCCAGGCAACGGCGTTAAAACATTCCGGGCAGTGGCGGCGGCAGCCGGAAACAAACAGACTGGTACGCACGCCCGTGCCGTTGGCAATATCACAGTATTTTATGGTTGCGTAGTTCACGCGGAGAGCCTCCTTATAACATGCAACACTATATCTTGTATAGTGCTGCGGCAAATCATCACAATAGGCAGGTGCCTTGCACCAGTATACCAGCCGTGCCGGGCAAAAGCAAGCGGCCAGGGAACAATAAAATCACATATCATCGCAGCTTTGAAAAAAGTGCCTATTTTACCCAAAAAGGCAGCGCTTTTTTCGGCGTTTTGTTTTGCAATCTTTTTGAACGTCCCATCGCGCTATATGGCATATATGGATGCTATTATCAAATTACATACAATATATTGTGGTACATTGGCTTGACTTTGCCGGGTCGATGCGGTAAGATAAATACGCTCGCCAAAATCATGGAGCGGTTTTGGCGTGGGGTATCAACCCGGCAGCTTTTATTGAGGTAAGGAGATAACAGTTCATGAAGATCATCAAGCGCAACGGCAGCGAGGCCGTTTTCGATATATCCAAAATTATTGCAGCGGTGACCAAAGCCAACAACGTTGTTGCCTCCAACCAGCGCTTGACCAAGGAACAGATCACGGCCATTGCCGACGATGTGGCGCAGGAATGCCAGAGCCGCAACCACGCCATGAACGTGGAGGAGATCCAGGATCTGGTGGAAGACGCCATCATGCAGACCAAAGCGTATGAGGTGGCCCGCAAATATATCACCTACCGCTATGTGCAGAGCCTGCGCCGTACCCATAACACCACCGACGACCGCATTCTGTCCCTCATCGAGTGCAACAATGAGGAAGTCAAGCAGGAAAACGCCAATAAAAACCCGACCGTCAACAGCGTTCAGCGCGATTATATGGCCGGCGAGGTCAGCAAGGACCTGACCATGCGTATGCTGCTGCCTGCCGAGATTGTAAAGGCACATGAGGATGGCATCATTCATTTCCATGATGCTGACTATTACGCCCAACATATGCACAACTGCGACCTGGTCAACCTGGACGACATGCTGCAGAACGGCACGGTTATTTCTGGTACCCTCATCGAAAAACCGCATTCTTTCTCCACGGCCTGCAACATTGCCACCCAGATCATTGCGCAGGTGGCATCCAACCAGTACGGCGGCCAGAGCATCAGCCTGACCCACCTGGCACCGTTTGTGGATATCAGCCGCAAAAAGATCCGCCGCGATACCGAAGCGGAGATGAAGGAACTGGGTATTGATCCCGGTGAAGAAAAGCTCTCCCAGATCGTTGAAGCCCGTCTGCGCGAGGAAATCAAGCGCGGTGTGCAGACCATCCAGTACCAGGTCGTTACCCTGATGACCACCAACGGCCAGGCACCGTTCATCACGGTATTCATGTACCTGAACGAAGCGGGCGAAAACCAGCGCCTGAAATCTGACCTTGCCATTATCGTGGAAGAAATGCTCCGCCAGCGCTACCAGGGTGTTAAGAATGAAAAGGGCGTCTGGATCACCCCCGCATTCCCCAAGCTGATCTATGTGCTGGAAGACGATAATATCCGCGAAGGCACCCCCTATTTCTACCTGACCAAGCTGGCCGCCAAATGCACCGCAAAGCGCATGGTGCCGGACTATATCAGCGAAAAGAAGATGAAGGAATACAAGCTGTCTAAGGGTGAGACCGAGGGCAACGGCGATGTATTTACCTGCATGGGCTGCCGCAGCTTTTTGACCCCCGACCGTTCCGGCACTGGCTGGAACAACGTGGCCAACGCCAAGAACTATGTGCCGGGCAAGCCGAAGTACTATGGCCGCTTCAATCAGGGTGTTGTTACCATCAACCTGCCGGATGTGGCCCTGTCCTCCGGCGGTGAGCCGGATAAATTCTGGAAAATTTTTGATGAGCGTCTGGAACTGTGCCACCGCGCCTTGCAGTACCGCCATAACCGCCTTAAGGGTACCCTGTCCGATGCGGCACCCATTCTGTGGCAGTACGGCGCTCTGGCCCGCCTGAAAAAGGGCGAGCCCATTGATAAGCTGCTGTACGGCGGCTACTCCACCATCAGCCTGGGCTATGCGGGCCTGTATGAATGCTGCAAATATATGACCGGCAAGAGCCATACCGATCCCGCCGCAAAGCCCTTTGCCCTGAGTGTGATGCAGCACATGAACGATAAGTGCAACGAGTGGAAAAACGCTGAAAATATTGATTACTCGCTGTACGGCACCCCGCTGGAATCCACCACCTACAAGTTTGCCAAGTGCCTGCAAAAGCGCTTTGGCATCGTGAAGGGCATCACGGACAAGAACTATATCACCAACAGCTACCACGTCCATGTTTCCGAGCCCATCGACGCTTTTACCAAGCTGAAGTTTGAGGCCGACTTCCAGCGCCTGTCCCCGGGCGGTGCCATCAGCTATGTGGAAGTGCCCAACATGCAGGACAATCTGGAAGCCGTCATAAGCGTGCTGCAATTCATCTACGACAACATCATGTACGCCGAGTTGAACACCAAGTCCGACTACTGTCAGGTGTGCGGCTACGATGGCGAGATCAAGATCGTGGAGGATGACGGCAAGCTGGTGTGGGAGTGCCCCAAGTGCGGCAACCGCGACCAGAACAAGCTGAACGTTGCCCGCCGCACCTGCGGTTATATCGGCACTCAGTTCTGGAATCAGGGCCGCACGCAGGAGATCAAGGACCGCGTGCTGCATCTGTAACCCTCTCAGTCAACGCTTCGCATTGACAGCTCCCCCGAGAGGGGGAGCTTTTTATATGGAGTTTTATCTATGAACTACGCAAACATCAAGTATTACGACATCGCCAACGGTCCCGGGGTGCGCACCAGTGTTTTTGTGTCCGGCTGCCGCCACCACTGCCCGGGGTGCTTCAACGCCGTGGCATGGGACTTTGCCTACGGTCAACCCTTTGATAAGACCGTGCGCAACGAGATATTCGCCTCCTGCCAGCCGGACTATATCGCCGGGCTTTCCCTGCTGGGCGGCGAACCCTTTGAGCCGGAAAACCAGCGGGAGCTGCTGCCCTTTGTGCGCAACTTCAAGGCGCTGTACCCCGCCAAGACGGTGTGGTGCTACTCCGGCTACACTTGGGAACAGCTTACCGGCAAAGAGCCCAGTCCCGCGCGCTGCGAGGTGACCGACGAACTGCTGGCACTGCTGGATGTGCTGGTGGACGGCAGATTCGTGCAGGCCGAGCACGATATCTCTCTGCGCTTCCGCGGCAGCCGCAACCAGCGCCTGCTGGATGTGCCCAAGTCCCTTGCCGCCGGGCAGCCTGTGTGGTGGGAGGACGAAAAGGTATTCGCCACCCATACCATGGAACGGTAAGCGGTGCTGAACTCCTTCTCGTGAAAATGCGTTTGTCGCGGCCCGCAGACCGCGACAAACGCTCTATTAAAAACAATTCTTCCGCTGAATATGGCCAAAGCAACGCGGAGGCCATTCGAAATCGTCCCGCACTAAAAGAAGCCGCTGCACAGACTGTGCAGCGGCTTCTTTCTTTTCTCACTCCCGGCTGCCCACAGCGTCCTCGATAACGCGCAGGAAGGCATTGCCGTAGCGGGCGGCTTTCTTTTCGCCCACACCGCTGATGTTCAGCAGCTCGTCGATGCTCATAGGCTTTTTCTCTGCCATCTCCCGCAGGGTGGCATCATTGAACACCATAAAGGCGGGCAGGTTCTGCTTGCCTGCCAAGCGCTTGCGCACCGCATACAGGGCGTTGAGCAGCTTTTCGTCCGCTTCGCTCAGGCTGCCTGCGGCGGGCTTTGCGCGGCGGGGCTTTTCCAGCCAATCGGCGCTTTGGGCGGCACGGCGGCGGGCGTACTCCACTTGCAGCTGGGCTTCCTGCTCGGCGGCAAGGCAGCAGGAGCAGTTGCCGCACTTTTTGGGCGCGGCTTCCCCGAAGTATTGCAGCAAAAAGCCGCGCAGACAGTGCTGGGTGGTGGAGTAGAAGGTCATGTACTTGAGCCGCTCCTCTGCCTTGCGGGCAGCTTCAGCCTTTACATCCGCAGGAAGACCGTTGTCGGCCTCCCGCTCCTTGTCGATGAAAAAGCGGATGGTGCGCACATCCGTGCCGGAATACAGCAGGGTGCACCGGGCAGGCTGACCGTCGCGCCCGGCGCGCCCGGCCTCCTGATAATAGCTTTCCAGATCCTTGGGCATATTATAATGGATGACGAACCGCACGTTGGGCTTGTCGATGCCCATGCCGAAAGCATTGGTGGCCACCATCACCTGCACCCGGTCGTAGAGGAAATCGTCCTGATTCTGCCGCCGGGTGTCCGCATCCAGTTTTGCGTGGTAGGCTGCCGCCCGGATGCTGCGGCTCTGCAGCAGCTGCACCGTCTCGTCCACCTGCCGGGTGGTGCTGCAATACACGATGCCCGCATGATTGCCCTCCTTGAGCACCAGTTCCAGCAGCTCCTTGGGCTTTTGGCTGGGCAGTGCCCGCCGGGTCTCGAAGTACAGGTTGGGGCGGTCGAAGCTGGTAGTCACCTCGTAGGGCGCTTGCAGCGCCAGATGGGTGCGGATATCCTCCCGCACATGGGCGGTGGCGGTGGCAGTGAACGCGCCCATGACCGGGCGGCTGGGCAGGCTGTCCACAAATTCCTTGATGCGCAGATAGCTGGGGCGGAAGTCCTGTCCCCACTGGCTGATGCAGTGCGCCTCGTCCACCGTGACCATGCTGATCTGCCGCTCCTGCGCAAACCGCTGGAAGCCCGGCATCTCCAGCCGCTCCGGGGCCACATAGATGATCTTATACCAGCCCTCCCGGGCGCGGTGCAGCATCAGCGCCTTCTGATTGTCGGTCAGGCTATTATTCAGAAAAGCCGCCGCCACGCCCGCCTGCACCAGCGCCCCCACCTGATCTTTCATCAGGCTGACCAGCGGGGACACCACGATGGTAATGCCCGGCAGCAGCAGTGCCGGTACCTGATAGCAGATGGATTTGCCCGCGCCGGTGGGCATGACCGCCAGCACATCCTGCCCGGCCAACAGGCGGCTGACGATCTCTTCCTGCCCGGGGCGGAAGCTGTCGTAGCCGAAAACTTTTTTCAGGATACTGTGCGGGTTTTCCATGGTCTCCTCCGTTATATAAGTAGGTGCGCTGACGCGCCGATCGCTCAAAACCTTATCAGTATACCACAAAACCGATACTTTTGGCAGAAAAAAGCGTCACTTTGCGCAAAAATGTGCGTTATTCGCCCTTTCTGCCCGGGAAGGATAGCTTTTCAGGCGCGAAAATGCTATAATGAGAACACATATCTCCATGCCACCCCCGCAGACTGCCCGGCATGGATTATGCAATGTAAAAAGGAGCATTTATAATATGCAGCAGAAACTTATCACCTTTGCCGTGCCCTGCTACAACTCGGCAGCCTATATGCGTCACTGCATCGAAACGCTGCTGAGCGCAGGCGAGCAGGCCGAGATCATTCTGGTGGACGATGGTTCCGTCAAGGATGACACCCCCGCCATCTGCGACGAGTACGCCGCAAAGTACCCCACCATCGTCAAGGCCATCCATCAGGAGAACGGCGGCCACGGCGAGGGCGTCAATCAGGGCATCCGCAACGCCACCGGCCTGTACTACAAGGTAGTGGACAGCGACGACTGGCTGGACACCGACGCCCTGAAGAAGGTGCTGGAGCGTCTGACCACGCTGGTAGCCCGCGGCACCGCGCCGGATCTGATGATCTGCAACTATGTGTACGAGCATGTGGAGGACGGCACCAGCCATACCGTGCGCTACACCAACGTGTTCCCGCAGAACCGCCTGTTCGACTGGGTGCACGTCCGGCACTTCCGCCCGGATCAGAACCTGCTGATGCACTCGGTCATGTACCGCACCGAGGTGCTGCGCCAGTGCGGCATGGTGCTGCCCAAGCACACCTTCTATGTGGACAATATCTTTGTGTACCAGCCCCTGCCCTACGTCAAGAGCATGTACTATATGGATCTGGATCTGTACCGCTACTTCATCGGCCGCGCAGACCAGAGCGTGAACGAGAGCGTGATGATCGGCCGCGTGGATCAGCAGCTGCGGGTCACAAAGCACATGATCGACTGTCAGGATCTGGACGCGCTCAAGGGTCAGAAGCGTCTGCACGCCTACATGGTGCACTACCTGTCGGTCATGATGGCAGTCAGCGACATCTTCCTGCTGCTGGACGGCAGCGCCGAGGCACACGCCAAAAAGGCCGAGCTGTGGCAGTACCTCAAGGATCACGTTACCCCCGGCGTTTACCGCGCCGTGCGCGTGAACCTTGGCGGCCTGACCGACCTGCACTTCCCCGGCGGCGACAAGGTGGTCGTAGCCACCTACCGCCAGCTGCGCAAGATCTTCAAGTTCAACTAAAAGCATCGTTTTCCCCCTGTCATCTTAAATGACGGGGGGATTTTTGTTTGAGGGAGCCCCTTCCGTCTGCTCCCGTTGGTCGCAGCCACCTTCTCCAAGGGGACGCCAACCCTCTCAGGCGCTACCGCGCCAGCTCCCCCGAAGGGGGAGCTTTTACGCATCTGCCGGTAAGCGCTGATAAAGTTCCCCCCTCGGGGGAGCTGGCACGCCGTCAGGCGTGACTGAGAGGGTTCAGCCGTCCCCTTGGGGAATCTGCTGAGCAAAGCGAAGCTCAGGGGGTAAACATATCTTTTCGTGCCAAAGTCTGTACGAAACGCGCAGGATGGTTGCTTTTCCGCCGTTGTTCCGGTATACTGGATACGTTTTCCCATTTTGACCCCCGCACTGGATTTCACACAGGAATTCGATACTTTTTTGACAAGGAGGAACCGAGTGCTGCGGCCTTTGGCTGCGCACCCAATACAAACCACATTATGGAACAAATGTTGATCTGTCTGTCCCTTGCCCTGATCGCCGGCCTGCTCATGTCACGCGCTGCTAAGGCCGTGCGTCTGCCCGCCGTCACCGCCTATCTGCTTACCGGCCTGCTGCTGGGGCCCTTCTTTCTGGGGCGGCTGGGGCTGAGCCGTTTCGGCTTCGGTTTTGGCAGCCTTGCCGCCGTGGAGGGCTACGGCATTATCACGCAGGTGGCGCTGGGCTTCATCGCCTTCGTCATCGGCAACGAGTTCCGGCTCAGCGCCCTGAAGCACATGGGTCGCCGCGCCGTGACTGTGGGCATTGCGCAGGCGGTGATCACCACCGCGCTGGTGGATATCGCCCTCGTTGCCCTGCACTTTGCCCGCCCGGACGTCATCTCGCTGGCCTCTGCCATCACGCTGGGCTCTATCGCCGCCGCTACCGCACCCGCTGCTACCCTGATGGTGGTCAAGCAGTATAAGGCCGATGGCCCTTTGACCAAACTTCTGCTGATGGTGGTCGCCATTGACGACGCCGTGGGTCTGGTGCTGTTCTCGGCCTCCTACGGCGTGGCAAACGCGCTGGAGCAGGGCCGCATCGACCCTGTGAGCGTGGTACTGGAGCCGCTGCTGGAGATCGCGCTCTCGCTGGCGCTGGGCGCTGCCGCCGGTTATTTGCTGAACCTGCTGGAAGTCTACTTCCACTCCCGCTCCAAGCGCATGAGTCTGTCGGTGGCCTTTGTGCTGCTGACCGTGGGCCTGTCCATGACCAAGTTCGAGATCAACGGCACCCGCTGCGGCTTCTCGCTGCTGCTGGTGTGCATGATGACCGGCACGGTATTCTGCAACGTCTGCCCCACCTCGGATGAGCTGATGGACCGTCTGGACCGCTGGGTGTCCCCCATCAATATCCTGTTCTTCGTGCTGTCCGGCGCGGAGCTGGATCTGACCATCCTCACCAACCCCATGGTGCTGCTCATCGACGTGGTGTACATTGCGGCACGCTCTGCCGGTAAGATCAGCGGCTCCTTCCTGAGCTGCCGCGCCACCAGCTGCAGCCCCGCCATCCAGAAATATCTGGGCATCACCCTGCTGCCGCAGGCCGGCGTAGCGCTGGGCATGGCTGCCACTGCCGCCGAGCTGTCGGACGGCCACATGGTACGCAACGTGGTGCTGTTCTCAGTGCTGGTGTACGAGCTGGTAGGCCCCACCCTGACCAAGCTCTCGCTGACCTGTCTCTTATACACATCTGACGCTGCCGACGAAGCTAGA
>ERZ1027054.1148-NODE-1148-length-10986-cov-6.787119_pt1 | contig 10986 bp, 9 predicted proteins | sample MGYA00519284_ERZ1027054 | MGnify/ENA primary metagenome ERZ1027054 (study PRJEB26926, sample SAMN06164568) | human gut metagenome | biome: ENVO:00009003; feature: ENVO:2100002; material: ENVO:00002003 | host: Homo sapiens | place: USA | collected 2012 ... | reverse complement strand
GAGAGTATCGCCTCCCCCTTCCATGAGGTGTACAATACCACGTCAGCCTTTCTGCTGGACGCTGGACACACCGGGCTGTTCCTCTCCGAGCTGCGGAATGATCAGGACAACCTGCGTTATCTTATCAGCCATTACAACGTCTCGGCTCTTGTGGAGATACAGCTCATCCTTACCGACTCTAGGGGAAATGTTCGGTTCACGACCTTTTCGGAGGGAGAGATGAATCTCCACCGGCAGGAATTCAACGGCATCGCCGTGGACAACGCCTGCCATCTTATGCGGGCCGTCTACACCACAGTCTACCACTTCCGGGCCAACAGCTCAGAATACGTTATGATACATCCGCTCTACCGGGATGGCGAATATCAGGGTGCTGCGGCAGTTTATCTGAATGAGAACGACTGGACAAAACTGTTCAGCCAGTACCAGTACGACGCTATCCTCACCAAATCCAACGGTGATGTCATCACCTGTTCAAGCTCCTCCTTCCTCTCCCAGAAGAACGCCAACAAGTATCTGCCCGCCGATGCGGCGCAGTATGTGCGGGTGAACGGGAACCGCTATCTACGCAGCAGCCGCTCGCTGGAAAACGGCACGGTGTTGGCTTACTCCTTCATCTACTCGCCCACGAATTACAGTTATCTCTTCGTGGGTCTGCTCCTGATCGTACTGCTGGGACTGAGTTGGGCAGCAATGTTCGCCCGTATCATGCACGCTATGACTGAGCAGATGGTAAAATCGGTGGACACTCTCGTGCGGGAGATCCGCATCATCCGCAAGGAGGACCCTGATCACATCATCGAGATCGACACCGGCGATGAGATCGATGAGATCGCCCATCAGGTCAACAAGATGGTTCGCAGCATTCAAGAGCTGAGCCAGCGCAACATCGCTCTTGCCGAAGTGAACAACCGGATGGAGATGCAGAATCTTCAGGCGCAGATCAATCCCCACTTTATTTATAATACGCTGGACAATATCCGCTATCTTATCCCGACAGACCCCCAGCGAGCCCAGCAGCTGATCGGGCGGTTTATCGGCATCCTGCGCTACAGCATCAACAACACAAAGCACAATGTCCCTGTTAAAGATGATCTGAAATATCTGCAGGATTATCTTGTGATCCAGTCCACCCGCTTCGGTGCGAATTTCTCCTACGAGATCGACATCGACGACGCCTGCATGGAGTTCATCATCCCGAAGCTGCTTTTACAGCCCTTGCTGGAAAACAGCATCAAATATGGATTCCAGAAGAAGCCACGCATCCATATAAGGGTACGGGGCTGGCTGGGGGAGGACGCGCTCTATTTCACGGTAGAGGACAACGGCGGAGGCGTGGACGAGACAATGCTGGAACAGCTGCGAGACATCCTGCGCTCGGATGAAGTGAACATCGAGCACAATGGTCTGCAGAACATCAACCGCCGCATCTGGCTGGGCTACGGCGGTGACAGCGGACTGACCATCGACAGCACCGAGGGCGAAGGCTTCACGGTGAAACTCAAGCTCCGGCTGGGAGGAATGTAAACCATGTATCGCGTTCTACTGGTAGAAGATGAAGAGATCATCCGCAAGGGCATTCGCTACTCGGTACCGTGGGAGGAGTGCGGCTGCTCGGTGGTGGGCGAGGCAGAGAATGGGGCAGCAGGTGAAGAAAAGATCGCCGAACTGCAGCCTGACATCGTCATTACCGACATTACCATGCCGGTAAAAAACGGTCTTGAGATGATCGCTGACACCCGGGAGAAATTCAACTATATCGCCATCATCCTGACAGGCTACTCGGAGTTCGAGTACGCCCAGCAGGCTATCCGGAACGGCGTATCGGATTATGTGCTCAAGCCTCTCGACATGGACGAGATGCGTACTGCGCTGGAGAAGGCTGTCCGCCTTGCGGGGGATAACCAGTACCTCCAACAGCGGGAGGACGAGGCAGAGGCCGTCCGCAGCCGGACAGCTCTGCCGCCATTAAGCGAAGATAAGGTCACTGACCCGCTGGTGCTGCGCATCGTAGCCTATCTGAAAGAGAATTACCGGAGCAAGATAACACTTGCTGACCTTCAGGAACAGTTCCACTACTCGGAACGGTACATCAACCAGAAGTTTCAAAAAGAGCTTGGCACAACGGTCATTGACTACCTCAACCGCTGCCGTATTCAGAACGCTCTGGAACTCATCCGGAAAGGAAAACTGCCCATCTCCCAAATCGGCTGGGAGTGCGGCATTGGTGAGTACAAATATTTTAACCACGTTTTCAAAAAATACATAGGCTGCTCGGTGCGGGAGTACCAGAGCACCTTGAAATAAGTGTCTAGGAAAAAATACCGAACAGCCGCTGTTCGGTATTTTTTCCATTTGTTCTGCAATTTGAGTATTATTTTTGTGCTAGAAGCATTAAAATGGGACTATCGAAAGGTTTCAGGTAAAAAATGGAGGTTTTTACTATGAAAAAGATTTCTCGTCGTTCGTTCCTGATGGCTACCGGTGTTATCGCAGCTTCTGCTGCTCTGAGCGCTTGCGGCGGCTCCTCCGCCAGCACCTCTTCTGCCGGTTCTACCGCTGCTTCCACTGCCGCTTCTGGTTCTGCTGCACAGGGCGGCGGCGACCTCGTGATCTACTCGCCCAACTCTGAGGGCCTGCTGAACGCCACCATTCCTCTGTTTGAGGAGAAATACGGCGTCAATGTCGAGCTGATTCAGGCCGGCACCGGCGAACTGGTCAAGCGTATCCAGTCCGAAAAGAACGATCCCTACGCAGATGTCCTGTTCGGCGGCTCCTGGTCGCAGATGTACACCAACGAGGACCTGTGGGAGCCGTATGTTTCCGCCAACGATGCAAACGTCATCGACGCCTACAAGAACAAGTGCGGCTTCATCACCGGCAACGTGCTGGACGGCAGCGTCCTCATCGTCAACACCGACCTCATCGGTGACATCAAGATCGAGGGCTACGAAGATCTGCTGAACCCGGCCCTGAAGGGTAAAATCGCCACTGCCGACCCCGCCAACTCCTCTTCCGCTTTCGCACACCTGACCAATATGCTGCTTGCAATGGGCGGCTACGAGGACGATAAGGCATGGCAGTACGTCCACGACCTGTTTGAGAATGTGGACGGCAAGATCTGCGAAAGCTCCAGCGGCGTTTACAAGGGAGTTGCCGATGGCGAGTATGTGGTGGGTCTGTCCTATGAGGACCCCTGTGCTCAGCTGGTTCTGGACGGCGCACCTGTCAAGATCGTTTACATGAAGGAAGGTACCGTCTTCCTTCCTGCTTCTGCCACCATCATCAAGGGCGCAAAGAACATGGACAATGCCAAGCTGTTCATTGACTTCATCCTGAGCGAGGAAGTACAGAACATCTGGGGCAGCACCCTGACCAACCGTCCTGTTATGAAGGACGCTGCCACCAACGATGCCATGACCCCGATGGCAGACATCAATGTCATCGAAGAGGACATTCCCTACGTCAGCGCCCACAAGGCAGAGCTGGTGGACAAGTACACTGAGATCTTCACCGATCTGCAGAGCAAGTAATTCAAAGGGCAGCAGGAGGCTAGTATGAGCAGAATATCAGTCAAAGACGCAGTAAAGCGCTACGGGAATAATACGGTCATCCCGGACCTGGATCTGGAGATCGGAGATGGTGAGCTGTTCACCCTGCTGGGTCCCTCCGGCTGCGGCAAGACCACTCTTCTCCGTATGATCGCAGGCTTCAACTCCATTGAGGGCGGCGACATCTTCTTCAACGAGAAGCGCATCAACGATATGGACCCCAGCAAGCGCAACATCGGCATGGTGTTCCAGAACTATGCCATCTTCCCGAACCTCTCCGTCCGGGACAATGTGGCATTCGGTCTGAAAAACCGCAAGGTGGACAAGGCCGAGATCAAGAAGCGGACGGATGAGTTTCTGAACCTGATGCAGATCATGCAGTATGCCGACCGTATGCCCAACCAGCTTTCCGGCGGTCAGCAGCAGCGTATCGCACTGGCTCGCGCACTGGTCATCTCGCCGGATGTGCTGCTGATGGACGAGCCGCTTTCCAATCTGGACGCAAAGCTCCGTGTCGAGATGCGCAGCGTCATCCGCCACACCCAGAAGAGCGTTGGCATTACCACCGTGTACGTCACCCATGATCAGGAAGAGGCAATGGCCATCAGCGACCGTATCGCCGTTATGAAGGAGGGCGTCATCCAGCACGTTGGCACTCCCCGCGACATCTACCAGCGCCCGAAGAATGTCTTCGTTGCCACCTTTATCGGCCGCACCAACATCGTGAATGCCCACGTCAAGGACGGCATCATCACCTTTGCCGACGGCTACCATGAGCACATCGATGCTCTGGACAAGGCTGCCGAGCAGGATGTGCGCTGTTCCATCCGCCCGGAGGAGTTCATTATCTGCAAGGACGGCACCGATGGCATCCACGGCACCGTGCAGGAATGCACCTACCTCGGTCTCAACACCCACTACACCATTGACACCGATCAGGGCGACTCGGTGGAGATCGTAGAGGAGTCCTCCATTGGCGAGGGTCTCAAGAAGGGCGAGAAGGTGCTGCTGAAGGTCAAGAAAGAGAAGATCAACGTCTTTACCAAGGACGGTGGTACCAATCTCATCAGGAGCGACGCTTATGAAAAACAATAATAAGTTCCGTCTTGATGTCTGGGGAGCCATTACGCTGGGGACCATCGCACTCTATGCACTGTTCCTGCTTTACCCGATGGCATACCTGATCCGCCAGTCTGTGCTGGACCCCGACACCGGCGGTTTCACGCTGGCTTATTTCACGAAGTTCTTTTCCAAGAGCTACTATTTCGATACCCTGATCAACAGCTTCAAGGTGTCCATCACAGCGACGGTGCTCTCCATCGCCATTGGCACCCCACTGGCATACCTGTTCACGATCTTTAAGATCAAAGGCAAGTCGGTGCTGAATATCCTCATTGTGGTGGCATCTATGTCGGCTCCCTTCATCGGTGCCTACTCATGGATCCTGCTGCTGGGCCGCAGCGGTGTCATCACCGCCTTCTTCAAAAACCTCGGCATCGCCATCCCGGACATCTACGGCTTCGGCGGCATCGTGCTGGTCATGACGCTCCAGCTGTTCCCGCTGGTGTTCCTCTACGCCAAGGGTGCATTGAAGAATATCGACAACTCCCTCATCGAGGCGGCTGAAAACCTCGGATGCTCTGGCATTGCCTGCTTCTTCAAAGTGGTCGTACCCCTGATCATGCCCACCCTGCTGGCTGCGACTCTGCTGGTGTTCATGCGATCCTTTGCAGACTTCGGCACCCCGATGCTGATCGGTGAGGGCTACCGTACCTTCCCTGTTGTCCTTTACACCGAGTTCATCAACGAGGTGGGCGGCAGCGACGGCTTTGCAGCCGCTATCGCCGTCATCGCTATCGTCATCACCACGCTGGTGTTCCTCGTCCAGAAGTACGTTTCCAACAAGAACGCCTTCGCTCTGAACAGTATGCACCCCGTGGAGGAGCGGGAGGCCCGCAAGGGCATCAACGCTCTGGTGCATCTGGTCGTCTACCTTGTAGTGGGCATCGCCATCATGCCGCAGGCCTACGTCATCTACACCTCGTTCAAGAACACGCAGGGTAAGATTTTTGTGGACGGCTACTCGCTGCAGAGCTACCAGACTGCCATCGGCAAGCTGGGTCGCAGCATTCAGAATACCATCATCATCCCCCTGCTGGCACTGGTCGTCATCGTGCTGCTGGCTGTTCTCATCGCTTATCTGGTGGTGCGCCGCCGCAATGCCCTGACCAACGTGGTGGACATCCTCTCGATGATCCCCTACATCGTGCCCGGCACGGTCCTTGGCATTGCGCTGCTCATCGGCTTCAATAAGCCCCCGCTCCTCATCAGCGGCACCATGCTCATCATGGTAGTAGCCCTCATCATCCGGCGTCTGCCCTATACCATCCGCTCGTCGGTGGCTATCCTGCAGCAGATCCCCATGAGCATTGAGGAAGCCGCCATCTCGCTGGGCGCTTCCAAGATGAAGGCATTCTTCCGCATCACGGTTCCCATGATGGCTTCCGGCATCATCTCTGGTGCTATCCTGAGCTGGGTCACCATGATTAGTGAACTGTCCACCGCCATCATCCTGTATACCGGCAAGACCAAGACCCTGACAGTAGCAATCTATACCGAGGTCATCCGCGGCAACTACGGCACTGCAGCCGCATTGTCCACCATCATGACCATCCTGACCGTCATCTCCCTGCTGGCCTTCAGCAAGCTCAATGGCGGAAAGGATATCAGCCTTTAAGTAATCCTCCCGTTCTCCTTCGAGCACTGAGTTTCCAAACCGGGCTGTTTCTCAGCAATGCAAATAGCCCCCAACGGAAAAATGAGACAGGCTTCCCGAAAGGTGGGTCGCCTGTCTCATTTTTGTTGTAAGTTGGACGCTTGGGGACTTCAGACCTCTGCGCTCCCGTCCATTCCTTCGCTTGTGAAGATCTGAGATGCTTTTCAGATCACGCTTTCCGAGTTTTTTGCAAAGGCAGAGGGAAGTGCATCTGCCCCGGTAGTACTTACACCCCAGCAGATGCAGGTCATTGATCGGTGGTCGGTGCTGCGCCCACCTTGCCATCATCGCCAAAGAAAGGACGAAGAATCCTGAAAAAGAAATGGATCGAGTACAAACCTGGCCCCGGCGCTCAAGTAAGCTGCCGCCGATCGTCTGTCTGTTCCCCGGCCCTGTGGTGCGGCGATTGGCTGCGCTGCTCTGTGGTCGGAGGGCTGGCTTATGTACTTTGATTCTTACGCCACCGGCAAACGTATCCAGCACCTGCGCAAGGCCAACGGCATGACGCAGGAAGAACTGGCTGTAAAACTGAACACCAGTGGCCGCCATCTCCGCAATCTTGAACGTGGGGAAGAAGCATCATCGAGCGATCTGATGGCTGTATCGGAAAAGCCCATCCTCACCTTCACCATCGACTTTGAAACCGCCAAACACTACCGGGAAGCCAACAAGATGCCCCGCCAGTTTCGCCGTGCAGCGTGGACCGACCTGACCGTGGAGGTGTATCTGTGATGCTTCTGGGAAGCAGCTCTGTGTTAAACACAGTTCACCTCACACATGAGCAAACAAATAAGGCTCACCGCCAAAATTGACGGTGAGCCTTATTTTATGCTTGATTTTTAACAATAATTCACCGCAAAAGTTTTTTAGGTCACCTCCTCCAAAACTCTTTTTGGCATCATTAATCCTTCTCCGCGCAAACGGATACTTGCTGTCCTCATCATATTGCAACTTTCAAAAGTCGACAGCGTCCATCAAAGCTACACGCCCTTTTCCGTAATCAAGCTTGCTTAGCACTTGCTTAGCGCTTGCTTAGATACTTGCTTAGCGCTTGCTTAGATGCTTGCTTAGCACTTGCTTAGATGCTTGCTTAGCACTTGCTTAGATACTTGCTTAGATACTTGCTTAAACTCTATTTTTTGTCAACACCCAGTTAGAGCGCTGATGGTTTTCCGAATCCGTTTCAATAACACCATGTATTCTAAGAGATGATAGCAAATTTCTGATTTTAGTGTTTTTTTGTTCAGCCGTTAGGGAATCCGGCAGTTTATCAAACAGCAATTTTTCAAAGTCGTTCTTTCGCCCCTTACCCCATTTGTTCAGATAATCAACAATCAGTTGTTTATAATATTGATCGTCAAATCCCTTATTTTTTATATATTGAGCTTTTTGATCTAGAGCTTCTGCTACTGTTGCGGAAACAAATAGCTTTGGAATTTTGCCCTCAACCAATCCAAGTTTTCTCAATGTAGCAGCTTCCAATCTGCTAATACTTTCTCCTTTCTGAACTCTATCAAGCAAATATACTGTATCTAAATCCATATCGGGATTCTCAAAAAGAATTTTTGTATAATTATCGTTCAAAATTTTTCCATAAACCGTAACACGAACCTGCTGGTATCTTGACAAGTCATAGTCTGGCATAGGGAACAGCTTTTCTTTTTGGATAGAATAAACTCGACGAATTCCCATTGATGCAGTATCAATCATCTTAAAATTGACCATTGCTTGCGCGAGAAGTGGATTTCGATAATAAGGTGGTGCATATGCTGGCTCTAATACTGGCTTAATATTTCCCGGCAGAAATTGGCCTGCGTTTGATATCACAATACGATCCTCAAATTCATCTACATATATCCTCCGATCCGCAGTATAATCCTGATGTGCAATACAATTATTGAGCAACTCTCGTAGCAGCCAAGAATCATATTGCTGCGTTTCCGTCGGAAACAAACTTAGCTGATTAGGCATATAGCGGTATGTCAGATTACGAATTTTTTTGTAAACTGAATCTATTGCACACAAAAATGGAATATCAAATATTTCATGATCTATTGTATTTCCTTTATGATCATAAAGTCGCCACATAATCTGCGGTGGAACCTCAAAGAAATCCGAGTAATCGCTGTTTCCAAGCAAAATAAATGCAGCCTTTGTTATTTTTCCATTCCTAATGAGTTTAATTTTGGATAAAAATTGATAGTCATCCATTTTGTCAAGTTCTTCCACCGCATTAGAATTGGCCGCATTGGAAAGGCGTTCTCTATAATTAGCTCTGGCAATCGAAATGGCCTTTGTATCCAGATGTGACAATGAAGCTCCGTCTACAATCTCTCTGGTCCAATCTGTTCTACGTTCGCCTCGAATTCTATCAATTTTCTCCTGCGATAAATCAACAAGAGATTCTCCTTCACGTCCATAAAAACGATTTTTCCATCCCGTAGGAATCGCTGTCACTGCAGCCGGAATTTGAAACATAACAATGCGAACAGGCCTACCCTCAGAAGAAAATGGATGCACTACAAAAATATCCATAAAGGAAATAGCTCCGGTTGTCTCTTTTGCGATATCAAGTTTTAATTTTTCCATAGATACTGGATTGTTTTTATAATTTGTGCCACGAAATTCATGAGTAGCATCATCTACACCAAAAATGAGCCACCCATATTTTTTATTCCGAAGATTTGCTTCGTTACTAATGGCAGAGAAGTATTGACCGAGTTTATGCAAATCAAAATTATTGCTCGCAAGTTTAAATTCCACAACTTCGTTTTCTACATGCTGAACAAGATCATTCAGTGTCTCGACCAAAGCTTTTTCGTTGTAATTGGATACACCATATTCAAAGGTTTCGCTCATCCGTCGTGCCTCCTCGGTTTTAATACTTCCATTATACCACAAGAAAGCGGTGTAATGATATAAAAGATTTTTGAAAAGGTCTGGGGCAATCAGAATAAAGCCATCCTTCGTGCCTGCAAGATGATCGAAAGCTGTCAGAACGGAAAAGCTACTGCACGAATGTCTGCTGCTCCGATTCGAAGCCAGATCGAAAAAATCAAAAAGCGCAAGCTGAACTACGCTGCCATGCGTGCAGACGGCGAACTGCCACGAGAAGAATATCAAGCCCTCTGCAAACAGGCAGATGACGAGATTGCACACTTGGAGCAAGAGTTGAAAGCCCTCTCCCCTGCGCCCGAACCGCAGACGGTTTCTTCGGACATGAAAGCGATCTACGATTTTCTCTCTCAGAAGGTCGATGTGCACAGTGCCCGTCTTGCTCCCGAATTGATCGACCAGTTCGTTGAAGTGGTCACCCCCTTTGCCGATTACGCCTACCGCTGGAAGCTGAACACCGGCTGCAAGAAGTCCAAAGAGGAGCGCGCCGATCTGATGGCTGTATCAGAAAAGCCCATCCTTACCTTCACCATCGATTTTGAAACCTCCAAGCGTTACCGGGAAGCCAACAAGATGCCCCACCAGTTCCGCCGTGCAGCGTGGACCGACCTGACCGTGGAGATATATCTGTGATGCTTCTGGAAAGCGGTCCTGTGTTAAACACAATTCACCTTATACATGAGCATATAAGGCTCACCGCCAAAATTGACGGTGAGCCTTATTTTACATTCAATTTTTAGCGATAATTCGCTATAAAGTCCTTATGCTCTCAGTTTTTTAATAGTAGCCTGAGCGGGTGCCAAAATTGCAGAGTGTTCGGAGCAGCGACAAATCGTTATTTTCAATTTTTCACTTGATTCCAAGCTCTTTCATCAGCTCAGCACAGCCCTTTTCATCTTCAGAGGCCCTCTTTACATCATCAATGCGATTCTGGTCAAGAAGCTTCTTTACCAGTAAAGCCATTTTGTTTTCTCTGCGGCTCTCGCCTTTCGCGATGCCTTTTTTGATGCCTCTGTTTTCCACTTTATCAAGCACATCACACATGTTGCGTGGGCCTCCTTTCCAGTTACTGCTTCTGATAAACAAGAATCTTGTTCCGGCGCAATCACTGGCACACTACTACATTAGATACCCTGCCGAAGAACAAACATCGTCACGCCTATGTATTCATCCCAAATGTCCTTGGACTTCATATCGGAGATGATTTCTTCAACTTTCTCTGCGGATAACTCTCCGTCTTCTTCCAACACCTCCAGCATTGCTTCTGCTGCTACATAGGCATCTTTTCGGTTCTTTACAAGCTCGGTTGCTGTGTCCGCCAGCATCGTTCCATCATTTTTAATACTGCCATTCAACCCAAGCGTATACCAAAGGTCATGGCGAAGTTTATTCCGAATTGTACGGGTCGCATACGTTCCCAAAAAGTCAATCCTGCCATCCGAATAGTACACGATGTTTTCCATCATTCGCTGATTTCGAGGGTCAACATCAATAATTGCATCATGCTTTTTAGCATCACAGCAACAAATGCGACGCGCATCGTTTACAGTCTTTTTCTGTCCACCATAGCACGAAGCGAATAGGTTTTCATATTTCAAAGCTCTTTCTTTGCTTTTGCTCAATGGATACCAATGCTCTATGACCGTGCTGTCTGCCGTATTCTCTATCCTTGACATACAGTAAACGCACAGTCCATGCTGTTCTTTGACAAGCACTTCTCTAAGACAGTCTTTATTTAGCCTGTCTCTTATACACATCTCCGAG
>ERZ1027054.1144-NODE-1144-length-11009-cov-15.651452_pt1 | contig 11009 bp, 11 predicted proteins | sample MGYA00519284_ERZ1027054 | MGnify/ENA primary metagenome ERZ1027054 (study PRJEB26926, sample SAMN06164568) | human gut metagenome | biome: ENVO:00009003; feature: ENVO:2100002; material: ENVO:00002003 | host: Homo sapiens | place: USA | collected 2012 ... | reverse complement strand
CACTTCTAGCTTCGTCGGCAGCGTCAGATGTGTATAAGAGACAGGCGCAGAACTGCGTACCAAACTGGAAACCTTGCAGCCGGACGTCTCTGCCCTGAAAAATATCCGCAAGTATATCGATATGGTGCTGAATAAGCAGCAGCTTTCCGCACCGGGCGACAAGACCCCGGAGAAGGAATCGGTGCTGAAAAAGCTGGAGCAGTTTCAGCAGAAAAAGTCCCACCACAAAACGACTTCCACTCCCCCAAACCGCGAAGAATCGCTCTAAACGATCTTTCTGTCACCGATATGCTGTTGCAATCAGTGGCAGAAATACATAATTCGTTTTTGTTGGCTTTTGGCTATTCTCGTTGGCTAGTGAGTAAAGGCGCATTTTTAAGGTGGAAATTTTCTCCAACACCCCCCATTTTAGGCCACTTTTTCTGTTAATAGTAGAAACGCTTCTTTGAAGGCTAGTCATTTGTGACCTTTTTGTTAATTCTCAAAAAGATGGTTGTCTTTTGGTCTTTTTCGTCGGCTACCTATTGAGAGGACTTTTTCAAAGCCGGAGATTCGGTCTCAAGAATTACAATTCAATTACAAGTTTCTCACCAATGCTACGAAACAGGCGTTCTCGATGCCTACCAAGTGTAGGGCATCTTTTTCAAGACCACTTTCAACTTTAGGCACTGCCATTGTTGCAAAGTTCCGTCCTCCATCGGTCGCCCCATGGGTCAATGTTATTTTAATCAAACAGCCACCTCAACTATATTTTCCAAAAACTTTTCAACAAATTTCTTTTTCAGGCTATTTTTTGGCCGTTTTCGATGGCTCGTAAGTAGAGGGACAATTTTTCGGAAGCCTTAAATTCCGAAGATTTTCTATAAAACTCCGTTCTTTGAAAACAGAATAGTTCAATCGTCCGGCACTTCACAAAAGGTACTTCTGTAACTCGCAGCCCGGTCATAACGAAGACGGGGTGGCTGAAATGCCAATGGTGCGGTGCAAGCCCGCCGCCGGACGATTCCCCACTCCTAGGGAAGTCGAGGACCAATATGGGAGACCTTAACTTATTAACGCAGTTGAGCACTTGTTTCGTGCTTTTCTGCGACTGGAGAATTGGAACCCACCAATTCTCGTTACATACTCTTTGTTTCTGATTTCTGCTTCAGCTGGAGGTGATCAACATTTCAGAATATCTTACCACGCAAACTCCGCTGCCGCCGTTTCTCCCATACCCACGCTTCCTTTTGGAACTTGACCTGAGCCAGACTGCAAAAATGACTTATGCGCTGCTGCTCGACCGTGCCACGCTCTCGCAGAAAAATCTCTGGATAGATGAACGTGGTTTCGTGTTTGTCATTTTTACGATTTGCTCTTTGGCTGAGCAGCTAGGGCGCAGCACTGTCAGTGTTTCCAGTGCGCTTAAGGAATTGGACGCTGCGGGATTGATTGAGCGCAGACGAACGCGGTTTTCTTCGCCCAATCACATCTTTGTGAAAATTCCAAATGTTGAATAGTTCTGCGTTTTTCACGATTCAAGAACCGCCAAAATCACGATTCTGTGATGCAGATTCTTAATGGCATCTGCAAAAGATATTTTTCCTATGCAGTATAGCAGCCTTAAAGACTGTATCAAAGAAAACTTTCACCTAACCAACGTAATAAAACAAAAAGAGAAAAACGAATAGAATCCATCCATTCCTTTCCGTATTTGCACCACATGAATGAGGAGGTCTGCCCTTGAACAAAGAAAAATCTGAGAAGAAGCCCACCACACGTAAACGTGCGCCGAGAAGTCCGAAGTCCGTGCGCCTGATCGTGGAACGCCATTATATCGGCAATGTGCCGATGAATACGCTTTTTCAGCGGCTTGCGGAAGAAGAAATTCGTAAAACTGCCGAATCGTATCTCGCCGCTGGCTAATTGGACGTTTTACTGCGGAAAAGGGCTTGCATCATCACGCAGCATCCGCTACAATGTGATTGATGAGGTCTCTTTTCCATTATGGAGGTACACATGGAAAAGGACAAAAAAGTAACTGCTTTATACTGCCGACTGTCAAAAGATGACGGTTCAAACAGCGAAAGCCTGAGCATCCGCACTCAAAAGGCGATGCTTATGGAGTATGCCACACGCAACGGTTTCGGGAATTGCCAGTTCTATGTTGATGATGGTTACAGCGGTACGAACTCTGACCGCCCTGCCTTTCAGGAACTTCTGGATGATATCCGGGAAGGAAAGGTGGCAACAGTCATTACCAAAGATTATTGTGCGATAATAGGACTAAATCAGAAAGACCTTGAAAATCAAGGCATTCTGGCTTAGTCCCTTCTTTTTTTGACCGAAAACAAAGGACTTTCACAATAATCAAGCAAGCCGGAGGGTGCTGCTGCACACTTCCGGCAGAAGGAGGATATAGTGGGTGCTATCAAAGTCTTCTTGAAGGAGGTTCTGCTTCCAATCGCGCTTGCGTTCTGCCTCGCGTCATTTCTCAAGCCGATCTATATGCCTGACGGCGTATGTGACTACTTCCTTATGTGGATCTGCGTCGGCTTGCCATTCGGCATCCGGAGGATGTGCCTCTGGCTCGTTCCCAGCGGTTACGGTATCTCCGGCTCAGTCGGCATCTTCGCATTGAACTTAATCATAGGCGGTCTTATCGGAGGACTTGCCTTCTTCATCGGGCTACTGCTCGGTGTCATTCATACCATCCGAGAAATCATCTGAACTACATCGTAAACGAAGAGGGTTTGTTTCTTCTCCAATTTGGAGTAAGAAGCAAACCCTCTTTTTTTGTTGCCCAAAAGCCGGAATATTTGCTGGCGATGCGGCGAAGGAAAGGAGTTTTTAAGCATGAAACGCATGACAGCCGGTGATCTGCAAGCACTGGAATTGCTGATGCAGACCACACCCGGCTTTGAGCATTTTGACAGCGGCGCGGATGGCATTCTCCCTGAGTGCCGAAGCTGCCGCTTTCACCGTCCTCACTGGAAATATCAATCCTGCGTGTTTGCAGAGTGTCCTTACTGCTGCAATCCCGTTTCAACCCTCAAAAATCAAAGTGGCACATCTGCTGCCGGAAAGGAAGTCAGTCATGGATAACAAAATCGAAGTCTTCAAGAATGAACAGTTCGGTGAGGTGCGAACGATCCTCGAAGGGGAAACACTCCTGTTCTGCGGTTCAGATATTGCGAAAGCGCTTGGATATGCCCGACCCGGAAAGGCAATTATTGATCACTGCAAGGGTGTCCTAAAACGGGACACCCTTACAAGCGGTGGTATGCAGTCCCTTTCCTATATACCGGAGGGCGATGTTTACCGACTGATTGTTCACAGCAAACTCCCTGCTGCTGAGAAGTTTGAACACTGGCTGTTCGATGAAGTTGTCCCCACCATCCGCAAGACAGGCGGCTACATGACAGACTCCCTTCTGGAACGCATTCAGAAAGAACCTGCGGTCATTGTGGAGTTTGCTCAGGCGTTGATTCTGGAAAAGAATCGTGTGAAGGCTCTTGAGTGTGAGCTGAACACGGCAAAGCCCAAAGCCGATTACTACGACGCCTTCATCAATCCGGATGACTGCACCAATATCCGAACGACGGCGAAGGAACTGAAAATCCCGGAGCGCAAGTTCGTCCAGTTCCTTCTCAGGGAGAAGTACCTGTTCCGATCTCCCTCCGGTCAGCTTCTTCCCTACAACAAGGACAGCAATGCCGGACTGTTCATCGTCCGCGATTTTGTGACGTACTGCTACACCGGTTCTCAGACCTACTTCACGCCGAAGGGCAAGGAGGTCATCCGAATGAAGTTCCAGAAAAAGTGCGGCGAAGAACTGCTTTCCAAGATGGCAAGGTGATTTTCGTGGCAGTCTATCGCGTAAATAAAAATCGTGGCTATACCGTCATGGCGAACTTCCACCTCCGAGACAAGAGCCTGTCACTCAAGGCGGTCGGTCTTCTCTCAAAGATGCTCTCGTTCAATGATGGCTGGAAGTTCTCAACCAAGGGACTTTCTGCAATCTGCAAGGAAGGTCCGGATGCCATTCTCTCCGCGCTCCGTGAGCTTGAGAAACACGGCTACCTCGTCAGGCACCGGCAGAGAGACGGTAAGGGCAGGATGAGCAGCACAATCTTTGAGATATACGAAGAGCCGCAGGAGTCCACGCCAGAACGGGAAATACCACACACGGAAAATCCATGTGTGGAGAAGCCAGATGTGGATAATCCACGCGGGGATAAGTCCGCACAAATAAATACTGATCAAGTAATTACCCAAGAAAGAAATACTCTCTCAAAGAACTATCAATCCATCAATCTTGATGGGATGGACAGGATGGATGAGCGAAGCGAGTATGAAGAGATTATCAAAGAGAATCTTGATTACGACATTCTCTGTCAGGATCCGAAGTTCGATAAAGACCGCTTCCGGGAGATCATGAACATCATGCTGGATGCCGTCTGTTCTACCGCTCCGACCATCCGTATCAATGGCGAGGATATGCCGCAGCAAGTGGTTAAGTCCCGCTTTCTCAAACTCAACAGCAGCCACATTGAGTACGTTCTGGAAGCAATGAACAAGAACCCGTCAGACATCCGTAATATCCGGGCGTACCTGTTGACCGCTCTGTATAACGCCTCTCTGACGATAGACAATTACTACTCCGCCCTCGTCAACCATGATTTCTACGGGCAGGACAGATCGGCAGGGTCAAAGAAGCCGAAGTCCTACGATTATAGCCTTTGTGAAGACACTCTTTAATGGCGTCAATTTGAGCAATGCTCGGAAAGGAGGACAGTGTAAATGAAAATCATCTATCGCCGGATTGTGCCGCCTTAGCGTCGGCAGCAGTCCCCATAATCATTCCAAGGAAAGGAGGTAAACACAGCAATGCAGGATGAAGTCAACACCAAAGTTGTTGCAATCATGATCAAGGGCGGCAAGATCTCAGCCGAGGTGCTGAAAAAGGCACTGGACAAGTTCGTGCAGGAGATCGAGAAGGCGCAGAAGCAGATGCAGCAACCAAAAACCTATCGCGGCAAGCAGTCCATCAAGCATCTGATGAGCCAGAATGCCGCCATCTCCAACATCGAAGTGACGGATGGCAATATCAAGTCCTTTGAGCGGACTGCCAGCAAATACGGTCTGGACTTTGCGCTCAAGAAGGACGTTTCCGTAGATCCGCCCAGCTATCTTGTCTTCTTCAAGGGACGGGACGTTGATGTCATGACCGCCGCCTTCAAGGAGTTCTCCGCCAAGACGGTCAAGCAGAAGGAACAGCCGTCCATCCGGCACAAGCTGGATCAGGAGAAAGCCCAGAGCAAGGCGCAGCACAAGGAGAAAGTCAAGGTCAAGACCAAGGATCGGGGTGTGGAGCTGTGAGCAAACCCGATGTGAAGAAGCTCATTCTTCTGAACCTTCCGTATGTCTTCGCCTTCTACTTTGCGGATAAGATCGCCGCCGTGTTTCGTCTCGCTCCCGGCACGGAGTTCATCGACAAGCTGACAAACGGCTTTGCTGTATTCGGCACTGCCTTTGCAAATCCGCTTCCCAGCTTTCATCCCGTCGATCTGCTCGTCGGTCTGATTGCCGGTGCGCTGCTCAAGCTGGCGGTCTACGTCAAGGGCAAAAACCGCAAGAAGTTCCGGCAGGGCGAAGAATACGGATCTGCCCGCTGGGGCAAGCCAGAGGACATCAAGCCGTACATGGACCCGGAGTTCTCCAACAACGTCATCCTGACGCAGACGGAGTTTCTGACCATGAACAGCCGTCCCAAGCAGCCGAAATATGCCAGAAATAAAAACATCCTTGTCATCGGCGGTTCCGGATCAGGCAAGACGCGCTTTTTCGTGAAGCCAAGTGCGCCCGTAAGGGCGGTATAAATCCTACCTTGAGCAAGTAGTAGGTAAAAGTATCAAGCGGCATTGTGCCGCAACCTATCATTCCCCGTCTTACCCCAAAAGGGAAACCGGAGGGCGACCATAGCATGACGGAGGACACGGGGCGCTGAAGCCTCAGAAGCGCCGGCGTGACGGAATGAAAATCCACGTATGAGGATGGAAGCTAGACTGCTTGAATGACAGCCTGAAATCGGGACCAAGAGCGTACCCCTGACGTAGAGAGGTTGTACTCGTCAGTGTTCCTGACAGTCGCATTGTTTGGCTATGCGGCTGCTGATACTCGGAGCAGGTTCAGCCACGGGAAAGTGGAAAAAGGCGAACGTCACATACCGACAACGTGGAACGCTTGTTTATACCGTACTAAACGGGGATTGCCTAAAGTGAAATGCCGAAAGGCTATGAAAACGCTGAAATGCGGGGTTCTGAATATTCACCATGGCAACAGAGTTCCCATAGTAGTCTGCGGACGGGAAAGCCGTCTACATGGCAAAGGGGAACAGTGAATCATTTTCAAAACAGAAAGGATGGTGTGTGAGACACTATGAGAAATCCGATTCATGTCTTGAAAAGCCTTGAAGAAAAGGCAAGTGTAAGTAACTACAAATATGAAAGATTATATCGCAACCTATACAATCCAGAGTTCTATCTCCTTGCATATGCGAACATTGCGAAATCGCAGGGGAGCATGACGCAGGGGGTAGACGGGCAGACGCTGGACAACATGAGCCTGCCGAGAATTAACCGGATTATTGAATCCATACGCAACAGGACATATCAGCCAAAGCCTGCAAAAAGAAAGTACATTCCTAAAAAGAACGGGAAACTTCGCCCGTTGGGAATCACTTCTACTGATGATAAGTTAGTGCAGGAAGTGGTCAGAATGATTCTTGAAGCAATCTATGAGCCGACATTCAGCAACAATTCACACGGTTTCAGACCAAAAAGAAGCTGTCACACGGCACTTACGCAAGTGAAGAAAAACTTCACAGGTGTTACATGGATTGTCGAGGGAGACATTAAGGCGTGCTTTGATAACTTCGACCATCATGTGTTGGTTGAATTACTGCGGAAAAGGATTTCAGACGAGGCTTTTATCGGTCTAATCTGGAAGTTCCTGAAAGCCGGATATATGGAACAATGGCAGTACAACTGCACCTACTCCGGTGTTCCGCAGGGCAGCGGTATCAGTCCGATATGTGCAAACATCTACCTCAGCGAACTGGACAACTATATGCAGGAATACAAAGAAAAGTATGATTGCGAGCCAGAACGCAGAAGGACGACCAGAGAATACGAGCGGGCGTCCCGGAGATACAGAAAGGCACGTAAAGCGTTAATGGGCGCAGAAAAATCAACTCCTGAACTGGTAAAAGAATTTAAGGATTCCAGAAGGAAGAAGATGAATCAGCACTATTACAATCCGTTTGAGGAAGGCTTCAAGAAAATCCAGTACAACCGTTACGCCGATGATTTTGTAATCGGCGTTATCGGCTCCAAAAAGGACGCAGAAAAAATCAAGGAAGATGTAAAAATCTTTCTCCAAGAAAAACTGCATTTGGAAATGTCCGAGGAAAAGACGAAAGTCACCCATTCCAGTAAGCCGGTACGCTATCTGGGGTACGATTTCAAAGTAATCCATTCCAAGAACATGAAGCGTTGTAAAAACGGCGACATGAAACGGGTGTGGTATGGAAAAGTATTCCTGTATATGCCGAAAGAAAAATGGATTAAAAAAGCGATGGAACGGGGAGCGATACAGGTGAAACGCAACAATGACACAGGCAAAGAAATGTGGCGGCCTATGCCAAGGAAAGACCTGATGAACCGCAGCGACGCAGAGATTGTGTCTACTTTCAATTCCGAAATTCGAGGGTTATATAACTTCTATCGGATAGCAGAAAACGTAGGCGCATTGCACAAGTATTACTACATGGTGCGGTACAGCATGTTAAAAACTCTGGCAGGAAAGCACAGAACGAATGTCAGTGTTATTAAGAAGCGGCACATGGTAAACGGAGTACTGAGAATCCCATACGATACAACTAAGGGACGTAAATACTGCGAATTTTACCATGATGGATTCAGAAAGCACAGCGACGGCTATGACAATGTGGCAGACGTTATGCCGAGTTATAGGAAATATGACAGCAGGCACACGATAGTAAACCGCATAAAAGCCGGAGTATGCGAGATTTGCGGGGAACATGCAGACTATTTATGTATGCACCACGTAAGAACGCTGAAATCGCTGAAAGGCAGGGATATATTTGAGCAGAAAATGCTGAAAATGAGAAGAAAATCTCTGGCTCTCTGCCCTGACTGCTTTGAACTCTTACACGAAACCAAAGAATCAAGGTGATTCATGGAAAGCCGGATACGCTGAGAGGTGTACGTCCGGTTTGGGAGGCGGCTCCCTGAAACCTACTGATGAAAGTCAGCAAGGCGCAGGGTGCCTACCTCATACCTGATGCAGATGCACAGCAGCTATGTTGTGACCGATCCGAAGGGGACGGTGCTGGTGGAGTGCGGCAAAATGCTTGAAAAGGGCGGCTACGTCATCAAGTCGCTGAACACCATCAATTTCCGGAAATCCATGCACTACAACCCATTCGCGTACATCCGCAGTGAGAAGGACATCCTCAAATTGGTCAATACCATCATTCTCAATACCAAGGGAGATGGCGATAAGTCCGGCGAAGATTTCTGGGTCAAGGCGGAAAAACTCTACTACACAGCTCTCATCGGCTACATCTGGTACGAGGCACCTGACCACGAGAAAAACTTTACTACCCTGCTCGAAATGATCAATGCCTCAGAAGCCAGAGAGGACGATGAGACCTTCAAGAACCCCGTGGATGTCATGTTCGACGAGCTGGAAGCCCGCGACCCTGACCACTTTGCGGTTAAGCAATACCGCAAATACAAGCTGGCGGCGGGCAAAACCGCCAAGTCGATCCTGATTTCCTGCGGTGCAAGGCTTGCGCCCTTCGACATCGCAGAGCTGCGGGAGCTGATGAGCTACGATGAGATGGAGCTGGACACCATCGGAGACCGGAAGACGGCGCTGTTCGTCATCATTTCCGATACCGATGACACCTTCAATTTCGTCGTGGCAATCATGTATTCCCAGCTCTTCAACCTTCTCTGCGACAAGGCGGATGACGTTTACAACGGTCGGCTCCCCGTCCATGTGCGGTGTCTGCTCGATGAGTTTGCGAACATCGGTCAAATCCCGAAGTTTGATAAGCTCATCGCCACCATCCGAAGCCGGGAAATCTCGGCGTCAATCATCTTGCAGTCCCAGTCTCAGCTCAAAACCATCTACAAGGATGCGGCTGACACCATCACGGGCAACTGCGACTGCACACTTTTCCTCGGCGGCAAGGAGAAATCCACGCTCAAGGAAATCAGCGAGGTGCTGGGCAAGGAGACAATCGACCTTTACAACACCTCGGAAACCCGTTCCAACAACAACTCCTATGGCTTGAACTATCAGAAGACCGGCAAGGAACTGATGTCTCAGGATGAGATCGCCGTCATGGACGGAGCCAAGTGTATTTTGCAGCTTCGAGGCGTGAGACCTTTTCTCAGTAACAAATACGACATTACGAAGCATCCAAAATACCGGCAGCTCTCCGACTACGATAAGCGGAACGCCTTTGACATCGAGAAGTACCGGCAGCACAAGCTGGTAGTCAAGCCCGATGACACATTCGACCTCTATGATATGGGCGAGGTCGAAGTAGATTAAAGCCCCGTCGCTGCACTGCGCAGTGGGTAAAGCCTGATGGCTCATCCCAAAGCAGAACAGCGACGGGGCTTCTTTTTTTATGCCCATTTTCAAAAATACACACTCAACTTTCATCGATTCAAGGAGGAAAATCTATGGCTTTCATCAATCAGGCTGTCACGGTTCTTCAGACGCTCGTTATCGCCCTCGGTGCCGGTCTCGCGGTGTGGGGTGTTGTCAACCTCATGGAGGGCTACGGCAACGATAACCCCGGTGCCAATGCTCATGTGCCATAAAGTAACACACAAGAATTTGATAGACAGCAGCCTACCATTCCGTACCAAAAAAGCGCCATTCTGGATTTGTATTCTATTGCATTGGCGATAAGAATTGAAGTTTTGAAAAAAATTTCTCCAATCTTAAATCCTTTTGCATAATCAGTTGTTATTATATAGTGTAAGACGTTTTATACAGGGAAGGCGGTGACACAACATCGAAGATTTTGTACTGATTAAAAAAATCCAAGCGGGCGATACAGAAGCATTTGACGTATTAGTCCGTAAATATTACGGACTAATCTATCAGTTTTGTTACCGTAGATTAAATGGAGATACAGACACCGCAGCAGATATTACACAAGACGTATTTTTGAAATTGTTAGAAAATATTCATGCTGTCCGTATGTTGGGAAAGTTTCAAAATTACTTACTAACTATCGCCGCAAATACCTGTAATAACTATTTCAAAAAGGCGAAGCCCATATACACAGACTTAAACACTTTGGATATTGCAGATGATACAAGAAGTGCTTTAGAAAGAATGATAGAAAATGAAAACACAGCAGAAGTCCGTAAAGCACTCCTTTCATTGCCAGATTATCAGAAAGAAGTTATCATTTTGCGCTTTTACCACAACTTGAAAATACGGGAGATTGCAAAAATCACAAAGTCAAATATTCCCACCGTAAAATCAAGGCTAAGACAGGGATTGCAAAAAATAGAGCGATACCTTAATGATTTCAAAGGAGGCGATAATGTATGAAAAAAAATAATGATATTCAAGAATGGCTACAGCTTTATGATACACCTGCTATACCCGAAAACAAAATGAATGAATTGATTTCTGCCGGGAAAAAGTACATGGACAGTGCTGAATTTAACAATAATTCTTTGCAGAGTGTTTTACTAAGTCAATTACAGTATCTTCCTCTCTCTTTTTGGCTTGTTCAAATAGTATTGTTTGCCATAGCTATTCTGCTGGTTTGTCTTTTCGGGCATTGGAATGTTCCCTTTCAATATCCTTTGATAGCACTTGTGGTCATTATTCCGTTAATCGTGTTAGTGGGAGTTCGGGAGGTTTCTAAAAGCTGTCTCTTATACACATCTGACGCTGCCGACGAA
>ERZ1027054.1143-NODE-1143-length-11016-cov-5.199982_pt1 | contig 11016 bp, 8 predicted proteins | sample MGYA00519284_ERZ1027054 | MGnify/ENA primary metagenome ERZ1027054 (study PRJEB26926, sample SAMN06164568) | human gut metagenome | biome: ENVO:00009003; feature: ENVO:2100002; material: ENVO:00002003 | host: Homo sapiens | place: USA | collected 2012 ... | reverse complement strand
ACGAGATTTCTGCCTGTCTCGTGGGCTCGGAGATGTGTATAAGAGACAGATGCGTGACTGACTGGGTTGAAATTCGTGTTTTCCTGTGCCTATGAAGGATTTACTTTGTGACATATCGGCTTTTAGGTACTGGCGTTTGCCTCCTCAAGTCCGCGCTTTGTGTCCGCCGCTTCCACGACCGGAAGAAGACCGGCAGCGATATGATCTCGCCCGCAACCCGACGGCTGCGGTCGCGCTCGGTTTTCCGTTGTATACATTGGTTCGGACGAGAAACAAACGGACTTGTCCAGCCAGCATTAGGCAGCGGCTGTTTCTTGGTGAGCTTCCCAGGGAATCCGTGCTGGAAACGGAGCATGGGTTTTTGATTACGTCTCCTCTACTGACGGCATTCATCATGTCGCGGCACCTGACGGATCTCCAGCTTCTTTTGGTATTGGCGGAGATGTGTGGCTTGTTTGCGGTGTGCGCTCTGCCGGCGGCACTTGAGGCGGAGCTTTCGCGTGCAATTGATTCGGGCGCGATTTCGACAACGTTCGGTTGGGTGCGCTGCCCGTCCGAGGACGGCACCGCCTCAAATTTATGGCGTCGAGACGCTTTGGTTTTGGGCGGAGACCTTGACCGTTTTTGTTCAGATGTTTGCGGGATGCGTTACGGCAATAGATTTATGGCGGTATCGCAACTCGTTCCATTGGGTGCCGCGTCGCCTTTTGAGGTCGAGGCGTATTTGCTACTTGCACTGCCGCGATCCCTGGGAGGCGAAGGTTTTTGCGACATAGAGCTTAATGTTGAAGTGATGCTAGGCACAAGTGCTCGAGCGATTGTGGGAAAGTCCCGTATATATATCGACCTACTTCTTTCTTCACCGGACGGTAGGCGACAGGTGGCCATTGAATGTCAGGGAAAGGCCTCGCACGGACGCGCAGGGGATGGCTTGCGTGACGCTGACCGCATGACGGCCCTTCAGGCCATGGGCTACGATGTGCTTCTCCTGACACACAGACAGATATCGGATGAGGATAGATTCCGCGCGATCGTTAAGGCCGTATGCAGGATGCTCGATGCTGAATATCGTGATAAAAGCTCAGATGAGCAAAGGGCTGAGACATTACTCAGGTCTGAACTATTCGTTGACTGGACAAAATTGGGAGTAATCGACGGAAAGATGCCCGTTAGACACAAAATGGCTCGATCGTGGACGGCTGCGAATCTAAGTGAGTAGACTTTTGGCACTTTGGCGACTAGGTCGTTTTGCAACAAGGCATTTACCTGCGGCTTTATAAAGTGATATGGATGGTCTGCTCGGCAAGTTCCAAAAAGTCTACTCACTTAGTTTTTGACGAGAAGCCGATGCCGAAGGCGGTCCTATTTCAGGTAGTTAACAAGTTTGTGAGGCACGAAAAAGGCCCGAACCATGCGGTCCGGGCCTCATCGAGCTAGAGGTTATGTCTCAGGTTGCTGGCTTAGCCGAAGTAGCGCTTGAGCAGGCCGGCGAAAGCCTTGCCGTGGCGAGCCTCGTCGCGAGCCATCTCGTGCACGGTGTCGTGGATGGCATCGAGGCCAGCGGCCTTGGCGCGCTTAGCAAGATCGGTCTTGCCGGCGGTGGCGCCGTTCTCGGCCTCAACGCGCATCTCGAGGTTCTTCTTGGTGGAGTCGGTCAGCACCTCGCCCAGCAGCTCGGCAAACTTGGCGGCGTGTTCAGCCTCCTCATAGGCGGCCTTCTCCCAGTACAGGCCGATCTCGGGATAGCCCTCGCGATGAGCGACGCGCGCCATGGCCAGGTACATACCGACCTCGGAGCACTCGCCCTCAAAGTTGGCGCGCAGGTCGGCAACGATGTCCTCGGAGACGCCCTCCATCTTGGCGACGCCCACGACGTGCTCGGCAGCCCACTCGAGCTGACCCTCCTCCTGCTTCAGGAAGCGAGAACCGGGAACGCCGCACTGGGGGCACTTGAAGTCCTCGGGCAGCTGGTCGCCGTCGAACTCTTCCACATAACCGCAAACGGGGCAAACAAACTTCATGATTCGATCCTTTCGATCGATGGCGATTGTGCGCTCGTCCGGTCCCGTAAGGGCCCTCTCCGGACGTGCGTCTTGACGAGTTCTATTATCCATAAATGCAACCAAATGTGAAGCCTATTAGGAATGATTTTTAATAAAACAATTTTGAGATATGAAGATGTTGATTGATTAACGATTGGCAGGCCGTCTTTGACCGCCGCTGAGTACAATCGGGCGAGCAAATGTTGACCTATCAACAAATGAAGGAGTTTCCTTTATGCATCTAGCCCGTCGTGCCTGGTGCCGAACATATCAGACGGTTTTTCGCATTGCATTGCCGATCCTGCCCTATACCGAGCCGCGCATTTTAGAGCATGCCGAGGATGTGCCCGCGGTGCTTCAAAAGCGCTCGATCCAGAAGGTCCTTATCGTGACGGATCCCGGCATTGCCCGTCTGGGGCTCACGGCACCGCTCGAGACGGCGCTCGCATGCAGGGGGATTGGCGTTACGGTCTATGCCGAAACGCGTGCAAACCCCACGGTTTCAAACGTGGAAGAAGCGGCGTCCCTGTATCGAGAGAGCGCCTGCCAGGCCATTATCGGCTTTGGCGGTGGCTCGGCCATGGACTGTGCCAAGGGCGTGGGCGCACGCATTGCGCAGCCAAACAAGCCCATCAACAAGATGCGCGGCCTGCTGCGGATTCATCGTCGCCTGCCGCTGCTCATCGCCGTTCCCACTACCGCCGGTACGGGAAGCGAAGTCACGCTTGCGGCGGTAATTACCGATGACGGGACGCACTACAAATACCCCATTAACGACTTTGTGCTCATCCCGCGTTTTGCAGTCCACGACCCCGAGTTTACGTGCGGCTTGCCCGCTTCCATTACGGGGCAGACGGGCATGGACGCCCTGACGCATGCCGTTGAGGCCTTTATCGGGCGAAGCACCACGCCCTATACGCGCAAGATGGCGCGACAGGCGGTGCAGCTTATCCACGACAATTTGCTCGAGGCCTATGAGCATGGTGACGACATGCGCGCTCGTCGCAATATGCTTTCGGCGGCGTATAAGGCGGGCGTTGCGTTTACCCGCTCCTATGTCGGATATGTGCATGCCATCGCGCACAGTCTGGGCGGCCGATACGGAATTCCGCACGGTTTGGCCAACGCGATCATCCTGCCGCACATGCTTCGCGCTTATGGTGACGCCGCCGCCCCCAAGCTTGCCGATCTTGCTCGCATGGCGGGCATTGCGCCGGCTACCGCGCAGGATAGCCTTGCGGCCGAGGCCTTTATCGATTGGGTCGACCGCATGAACGAGATCCTGGGAATCCCCAAATATGTCTCGGGCATTCGCCGCTCCGACATTCCCGAGATGGCGGCGCATGCCGATGCCGAGGCCAATCCGCTGTACCCCGTTCCGCTTTTGATGGACCGCTTGGAGCTCGAGCGTATGTACGAGGTCGTCGCGGGTGGTATGTTTGAGGACGAGAACTAGGAGGGTGCCATGAACACCGAGGAAATTGCGCGCATCGTCGGCGATCAGCGCACTTACTTTAAAACGCACGCTACGTTTGATGTTGATGCCCGACGTCGCGCGCTCGTGAGTTTACGCGATGCGGTACGGGCGCACGAGGCCGATATTGCCCATGCACTCAAGACCGATTTGGGAAAGTCGCATGACGAGGCATATATGTGCGAGATCGGCACGTCGCTTTCCGAGATTCGTCATCAGATCGCTCACGTGGCTCGATGGAGTCGTCCGCGCCTGCGTCCGTGTGACCTTGCCAACGCCGTGAGCGCGTGCAAAACGCGAGCCGTGCCCTATGGCGTCACGCTCATCATGGCTCCGTGGAACTACCCGTTTTTGCTAACACTCGAGCCGCTCGCCGGCGCCCTTGCCGCGGGCAATACCGTGGTCATCAAGCCGAGTGCCTATGCTCCGGCATCGAGCGCGGTGCTCAAGCAAATCTGTGAAGAGGCATTTGATCCGCGCCTGGTGACGGTTGTCGAGGGCGGGCGCGCCGAGAACGAAGCGTTGCTCGATGAGTGCTGGGACAAGATCTTCTTTACCGGTAGCGTTCCGGTCGGCAAGCTCGTCATGGAGCGCGCGAGTAAAAACCTCACGCCCGTGACGCTTGAGCTGGGCGGCAAGAGCCCCTGCATCGTGGATGCGACGGCAAACTTGAAGGTCGCGGCACGGCGTATCGCCTTTGGCAAATGGCTCAACGTAGGGCAGACCTGCGTGGCGCCCGACTACCTGCTGGTCGATACGCGCGTGCACGACGAGCTGCTGGACCTCATCAGGGAAGAGGCCCGCCGTATGTTTGGCGAGCATCCGCTCGATAACGAGGATTATGGGCATATCGTCAACGCCAAGCATTTTGCGCGCGTGCGTGGGCTGATCGATCCCGATAAGGTTGTGCTTGGAGGCACGGCGCGCGAGTCATCGCTCAAGATTGAGCCGACGATTTTGGACGGCGTGACCCCCGATGACGCCGTGATGCAGGAGGAGATTTTCGGCCCCATCTTGCCGGTGCTGACGTTTGAGAGCCTAGACGAGGCCGAGACGTTTATTACGGATCGTCCGACGCCGCTGGCTCTGTATATCTTTAGCCAGGATCGCGCAGTTCAGCAGCGCTTTGTGCGTTACGTGCCCTTTGGCGGCGGCTGCGTCAACGACACGATTATGCACTTGGCTACGAGCCATATGGGCTTTGGCGGCATGGGCGCGAGCGGCATGGGACAGTACCATGGCCGCGAGAGCTTCGATACGTTTAGCCACAAGAAGAGTATCGTGAACAAGGCAACCTGGCTGGACGTGCCGTTTCGGTATGCGCCCTACGCAAGCTGGAAGCACAAGTTCGTGCGCATGTTTGTGCATTAGGAAATGGCAGGTAATACGAACAAGTGTTCCTATTACCTGTCATTTACGTTAGACTACTGCTATGGGGTACGGATGGGCCAACTCCCTTTAGAAGGGAATTGGTATGAACGTAAGCGATGTTATTTCGTTACTGGCGTTGTTAATTGCGGCTATCGAACTCGGCCTGTTTATCGGCCGAATGAAATAGCCGCCCCCGCGTAAGCGAAGACGGCCACTTCTCACGATGAAAACGTGTATTGGAGTTGGCAAGACCCGCTGCAACGGGTGCCATCCGTACCCCTATCTTATCTGCAAGCGCTCTGTCTCGCAAGCGTTGCGGCAACTGGGTGAAAGACGCGGGTGGGGCGAATTTGTGTCCGCACGGGCCCGTAAGCTTCTCAGTAAGGTTAAGCGCCGATTTATCCGGCTGTTAGAGGAGCTGCTATGTACGAGCCTTCACGTGTTCTTCTGTCGTTTCACATTGCGGGATTTCAGTATGCCGACGGCGCATTGGTCCTGGGCGATCTTAAAGCGGGCGATAAACTGACGCTGTGTGCCGAGCACGATAATCCCCATGATCCCGAGGCGGTTGCGATCTACTACGGCAACACCAAGCTTGGCTATGTTCCGGGAAACGAGGTCGGCCCGCTGTCCTTGATGATGTATTACGGCCACGAGGACGTATTTGAGGCCCGTGTGCAACAGGTTGCTCCCGAGCGCAGCCCGTGGCATCAGGTGCGCGTTGGGCTCTATGTGGTGGATGCTCGCTAGTCGGCAATGGAGGCTGCCATGTTTGATGACGATGATCTGTTCGATCTGACAGATGATCCGTTTGAGTGGGATATGCTACTCGATGACGATGAGCTGGAGCAGGATCGCAAAAAACAAAAGGATAAGAACGCCCAGGGCAAAGGTTCGAATAAAAAGGACAAGCGCCGCGGACTGTTCGGCGGGCTCTTTGGATAACCGCCGCATCGCTACGTCTGTATACTTAGCACGAGTTGAACACGTTGCGAAATGAGGGCACAGACGATGATGTGGTTTACCGCCGACCTGCACCTGGGAGATACGAATATCTTGCACGATATGGATCGACCGTTTGGCTCGGTCGAGGAGATGAACCGCAAGGTCATCGATGCCATCAATGAGTGCGTGGCTGCGGACGACCGCCTCTATATCTTGGGAGACTTTACCTATCGTTTGCCCCTGGCGGAGGCGGTGCGCCTGCGCGAGCGCATCGAATGCCAGAACGTGACGCTCATCCGTGGTAACCATGACGGTGACTGGGAAGATCCCGACGTACCGCAGATTTGGGAAGACGTGCGCGATTACCTGGAGATTGCTCCCGGCTATGCCAAGGGCCATCGTCTGGTTATGAGCCACTACCCCATGCTCAGCTGGAATGGCAAGGCGCGTGGCGCCATCATGCTGCACGGGCATATCCACAGCAGGGGAGACCGCACCAACGCACGCAACCGCGATCGCGAGCGCCCGATCTTTCGCTACGATGTCGGTCTCGATGCCAACGATTACAAGCCCGTAAGCCGCGATCAGATCCTCGGCTTCTTCGGACTGTAATTCTCGAACCGTCACACAAACCGCCACAAAGGGGACAGGCACCTTTGTGGCGGTTCTGGTGCCGTTGCCATTATGGCAGCGGCACCTTTTTTGTCCGTGCGGCGCGGTAGAGTGTAGTCGGTTGAAATTTGCGTCCATCGAGGAGCTGCTATGAACGAGATCAAGTGCCCGCATTGTGGCGAAGTCTTTAAGGTCGACGCGTCCGGCTATGCGGATATCGTCAAGCAAGTGCGCAATGCTGAGTTTTCGCGCGACCTGGATGAGCGTGTGAAGGCAGTCCAGCGCGAGGGCGAGCAGGCGCTGGAGCTTGAGCGCTCGCGTTCGACGGCTGCCTTGCAAAAGGCAGAGTCTCAGCGCAATGCTCAGCTTGTCGAGCAGAAGAACGCCGCGGAGCAGAAGCTGGCGCAAGAGGTTGCCAAGCGCGACGCCGAGCTTGCCGAGCTGCGCGCCAAGCTCGAGGGTGCTGCCGCAGAGCGCGAGAGCGCAAGCCAGCGCGCGGCGGTTGAGGCCCGCGCTGACGCTCAAAAGGAGAATGCCGAGCTTCAGCGCGAGATCGACAATTTGCGTGCGCAGCTGGAGCGCAAAGATGACGAAGCCAAGCTCGTCGAGTCGGCGGCGCGCAATGCTGCTCAAAACGATTTGGCTGCACGCGATGCACAGATTGCCGAATTGCAGGCAAAGCTCTCCGCGGCGGACAAGGCCCAGGAGATGGCGCTTGCCGCCGCTGCGGCCGAGTCGCAGCGTGAGCTCGATGCCGCTCGCGGCGAGGCCGAGCGCGCGCTTGCTGACTACCGCGCGAAGGTACAAGAGAAGTTTTCCGCCGCAAAGGCACAGTCTGAGCAAGAGGCCGATGGTTTGCGTGCCCAGCTGCGCGAGCAGGAACTGATGGCAAAAATGAACCTTTCGGAGGCGGTCGCCGCCGCGGAGCGAGAGCGCGATGAGGCGCGTGCCAAACTGACGAGCGAGCTGGCGGTGCGCGATTCTCGCGAGGAACAGGCCAAGGCGGCACACGAGCTCGAGCTTGCGCAGGCCAAGCGCGCGAGCGATGACCTGATTCGCTACAAGGATGAAGAGATTGAGCGCCTTAAGGACATGAAGGTCCGCCTGTCCACCAAGATGGTGGGCGAGTCGCTCGAGCAGCACTGCGAGACCGAGTTTAACCGTCTGCGCATGACGGCATTTCCCAACGCGTACTTCGAGAAGGATAACGATGCGTCCGAGGGCACCAAGGGCGACTTTATCTTCCGCGAGTGCGACGCAAGCGGTAACGAGGTCATTTCGATTATGTTCGAGATGAAAAACGAGAACGACGAGACCGCGACCAAACATAAAAATGAGGACTTCTTTAAGAAACTCGATCACGATCGTCGCCAGAAAGGCTGTGAGTACGCGGTGCTCTGCACGTTGCTCGAACCCGAGAGCGAGCTTTACAACGCGGGAATCGTGGATGTGAGCTACCGCTACGAGAAGATGTACGTGATTCGCCCACAGTTCTTTATTCCCATGATCACGCTTCTTCGCAACGCCGCTATGGGTTCGCTTCGCTATAAGCAGGAGCTGGCGGAGTACAAACAGCAGAATATCGACGTTACGAACTTCGAAGCCAAGATGGAGAAGTTCAAGGACGGCTTCTCGCGCAACTACAACCTGGCGAGCAAGCAGTTCGAGTCGGCGATCAAGGAGATCGATGCCGCCATTAAGCAGCTCGAGAAAACCAAGGACGACCTGCGTCGCAGTACCGAGAACCTGCGCTTGGCCCACAACAAGGCTGATGAGCTTACGATCCGCAAGCTCACCTGGGGTAACAAGACCATGAAGGCGGCGTTTGACGAGGCGCGCGAGGCTGCAGCAGATGCGGGCGATGAACCTGCCGAGGCCGATGCGTATGAGGTCGAGGATGCCGAGTAGGGGATAGCATATAGTGCAAAAAGCGGGGCCGCTGACGATGTTGCCAGCGGCCCCGCTTCGTTTCGTTCCGCCACGCTGGGCTAGTCCTCGAGCAAATCCTCGATAAAGCCGACGCGGTAGTTCTTGAAGATGACCTCGCCGCCGTCTTGCGTGGCGTCCAGATCGACATCGCCCCTGATGCCAAAGTCGTGGTCGCCATCCTCGTCGGCAAAAATCTGGTGCACGTGCCACACGTGATCGGTCTTCTCGTCGCTCTCGTCGATGGTAAACATCGCGGAACTGCGGGCGTCGCCGTCGGTGAGAATTTCCTCGTGCTGCTCGTGATAGGCGTCGAGCGCCTTTTGCCAGCGGACCTCGCTCATGCCCCAGTCGTCGTCGAGCTCGCCCAGGTCGCGAACGTGCTCGCGAGCGGCAAGGGTCACGCGGCGGAAGAGCGCGTTGCGCACCAACAGCGTGCAGCCGCGGCGGTCCGCCACGACCTCGTCGATGCCCTGCGGCGGCGCGGCGTCGAGGGCTGCCGGGTTGCCGGCGTTCTCCCACTCGTCCACCAGGCTCGAGTCCACCGAGCGCACCACAAAGCCCAGCCACGAGATAATGTCGCGCAGGCGCTCGTCGCGCTTCTCGATGGGCACGGTGCGGTCGAGTGAACGGTAGGCCTCGGCTAGGTAGCGCAGCAGAATGCCCTCGGAGCGGGCGATGCCGAGCTTCTGGATATAGCCCTTAAAGTCGCTCGCGCCTTCCAGCATATCGCGCAGGACGCTCTTGGGCGAGAGCTGATAGTCGTTTGCCCAGGGCACTTCCTGGCAGTACTTATCAAAAGCGGCGTCGAGCAAATCCTCGAGCGGCTTTTCATAGGTGACATCCTGGATGCGCTCCAAGCGCTCCTCGTACTCCACGCCGTCAGCCTTCATTGCGGCCATCGCGCGGTCGCGCGCGGCGCGCTCCTGTGCGCGCAGCACCTGCTTTGGGTCCTCGAGCGTGGCCTCGACCATCGAGATCAGATCCATGGTATAGGTCTCGCTCTCGGGGTCGAGCAGCTCCAGCGCGGCAAGCAAAAATGGCGAGAGCGGCTGGTCGAGCGCAAAGTCCTCGGGCAGGTCGACCGTCAGCGCGTAGTCGATGTCCGGTGCGGCGTCAGCCGGGGCGTCGGGTGCGGGCGGCACCTCGGTGCGAACGACGACGCCGGAATCGATGAGCGTGGCGAAGATTTCGTCGGCGCGAACCTCGAGCTTGGCCTTTTCTTCGGGGGTCTGCAGGCTCGTCTCGATGAGGTCGTGTACGCGGGCGCGGGCATCGCCGCCCTGTTCGACCACGCTAATCACCATGGAGTGCGTGATGCGCAGGCGCGGCTTAAGCGTCTCGGGCTGCGTCTCAATCAGGCGCTCAAAGGTCTGCTTGTTCCAGGTGACAAAGCCCTCGGGGGCCTTCTTCTTTTTAATCTTGCGGAGCTTCTTGGGGTCGTCGCCCGCCTTGGCCATGAGCTTGGCGTTCTCGATCTCGTGCTCGGGTGCCTCGGCGATGACCATACCCTCGGTGTCAAAGCCCGAGCGACCGGCGCGACCGGCAATCTGATGAAACTCGCGGGCGCGCAGACGCCGCATCTTGTAGCCGTCGAACTTGGTGAGCGCGGTGAGTACCACGGTATGGATGGGCACGTTGATGCCGACGCCGAGCGTATCGGTGCCGCAGATGACGGGCAACAGGCCCTGTTGTGCCAAGCGCTCGACCAGCAGACGATAGCGCGGCAACATGCCAGCATGGTGCACGCCGACGCCGCATCCAAGCAGGCGCTTGAGAATCTTGCCAAAGGCCGTCGAGAAGCTCGTTCCCTTTGCCGCTTCCTTGATGGCCTCACGCTGCTCCTTGCTGGCGATGCCAAAATTGGCGAGCGACTGCGCCGTCGCAAGGGCGGCATCCTGGCTAAAGTGCACGATATAGAGCGGGGCCTCGTCGCGGCGCATGGCGAGCTCGACGGTGCCCTCGAGGGAGGTCGTCACATAGTCGTAGCTCAGCGGAACAGGACGCGGGGCATCGACAACCAAATCGCAAGCAGCGCCGGTGTGCTCCTCGAGCGAGGCGGCGATGGCGGTGACATCGCCGAGCGTGGCGCTCATGAGCATAAACTGCGTGTGGGGCAGGGTGAGCAGCGGTACATGCCAGGCCCAGCCGCGGTCGGGGTCGGCAAAGTAGTGGAACTCGTCCATGGCCACGCAGCCCACGTCGGCGTCCTCACCCTCGCGCAGTGCATCGTTGGCAAGAATCTCGGCCGTGCAGCAGATGACAGGCGCCTTGGTGTTGATGTGCGTGTCGCCGGTGATCATGCCAACGTTATCGCGGCCGAGTACCTGTACCAGGTCGAAGAACTTTTCGCTGACCAGGGCCTTGATGGGGGCCGTGTAATAACAACGCTTGCCCTGAGCCATGCCCATAAAGAGCATGCCCAGTGCGACAAGCGACTTGCCCGAGCCGGTCGGCGTGCCCAAAATGACATGATCGCCGGCGGCTAGGTCCATGAGGGCCTCTTCTTGGTGATCCCACAGCTCAATGCCGCGGTCGCTCGTCCATTCAAAGAAACGTTCGAAGGCCTGATCGGGCGTGAGCCATGGTTCGGGCTCGCTGCCGTCCTCGGGCTCCCACCAGGCTGTCTCTTATACACATCTGACG
>ERZ1027054.1139-NODE-1139-length-11034-cov-6.792240_pt1 | contig 11034 bp, 9 predicted proteins | sample MGYA00519284_ERZ1027054 | MGnify/ENA primary metagenome ERZ1027054 (study PRJEB26926, sample SAMN06164568) | human gut metagenome | biome: ENVO:00009003; feature: ENVO:2100002; material: ENVO:00002003 | host: Homo sapiens | place: USA | collected 2012 ... | reverse complement strand
GATTAATGGATGGAAACGGGTGTTCTATCGGGACACACATTTTGTCCTATAAGCCTGGTTTGTCTCGTCCTCCAGTTTGTCTAAATCTGTAACACCAAGACCGATATTTGGCATCTAACTGTTACAGATTGAGATGAAACTTAGGGTGTTTTAGGAATATCTTGATCTGTAACATGTAGAAGCGGAATAGGCCTCTTGCTGTTACAGATCGAGACAAGGGCGGGTGCGGACCTGGATGTTCTGCTCGAGCGTGGATTTCTGGACACGCGAGCGAAGAAAATCTTCCGACCGGAGAACGAGCGTGGATAATTAACTTGGATAGGGAGCTAAGGTAAACACCGATTGTCTATCGAAGGCTTTAGAAACGACGACCCCGATTTCATTGTGGAATCGGGGTCGTTTGTGCCTGAGGAATCCGAATGGATTAATCGAGCTCCTAAGGGACTTCTTGGGTTCTTGCTAATGGTCTGCCGAGGATGTCCCCAATGCAAGCAGCGGGCATCTACTCAATATAGTTGGGATTCTTCTTGATGATCACGCGTGCAGCGATGAACGAGACGACGATGGCGATGACGGCGACAACGCACGCCAGTACGAAGTTGCCCATGGATCCATCGGGAGCGATAAAGATCAGCGCAGAAAGAAGACCGGGGCATGCTCCCGCAACATACTCCTTCAGGACGAAGATACCTGCAGGGAGTCCCGCGCAGAGGGCGCCGATTGCCGTGCCGACAAGCAGGCGGGGACGCTCGATGAGGCAGCCATAAAATGCGGGCTCAGTTACGCCACAGAGTGCGGTGACGGCAACCGTGGTGACCATACCTCTCTTCTCCTTGTTGCCTTTCATTGCAGTTGCCAAGGCGAGACTCGTGCCGCCAATGCAGAGGTTTGAGATGAAGCCAAAGATGATGGGCGCCCAGCCGAGCTGCGCCAAGCTCGTAACTTCGATCGCGATGTAGGCCTTATCAAGACCGAGCATGACAAAATAGGGGTTAAGGGCTGCAAGGATTGGAGTAGCGATAAATGCCACGTTATCCATGAGCCACGTGGCGGCATCACTCAGCGCGTAGCCCATCATGCTGCCGGCGGGGCCGAGGATAATCAGCTCAACAGGCACGACGATGAACATGGTGAGCAGCGGCTTCAAGAACAGTTTGGTAATGTCGGGGATGATTTTCTGAAGACCGCGATCAACAAAGTACATGAACACAACGCCCAGTACGATTGGCACCACCGTGCTCGAGTAGTCATTCGTCGGGATGGGGATGCCAAGAAAGTCGAGACCCTCAGCACCGCTAATAGACGAGCTAATCATGATTGCGCCCAGCAGTGCGCCCATGATAGGCTGCATCTTCATGACGGCGGCGAGCTGATAGCCGAGGTAAACGGGCAGGAAGCTAAATGAGGCGCTGAAGATCGCCAGCAGAACCTGGGCGGTTCCGCTATCGGTGCTCAATCCACAATAATTGACCAGGAGATTCTTGATCGAAAGAATGAGTCCGCCAACGATGAGCGCCGGGACGATGGGCATGAATACCTGTGCAGAGACGTTCCCGAATTTCTCAATCAAGCCCATGGCGGTGTTACCGCTTTTAATGCCTTCTGCAAGGTCTTTGGCGGTTTGGGCATCGTCGGCAACCGTGCCACCGCCGACTTCGATTCCCGCGAAGTCGAGGAAGTCGTTGTAAGCCTCGGTGACGTTGGGGCCGATGATCACCTGAAGCTGGCCACCGCTGACTACTGCCCCGAGCGCCTGGTCGGCCGATTTGGCGAGCTGGAGATCGATGATCGAGGTGTCTCGTGCGTCGATGCGAAGGCGCGTCGCACAATGAGTTACCGATGTAATGTTCTCTTTGCCGCCAACAGCCTTTAGGACTGTTTCGGACATTGCCTGATATTTCATCTCTTTCTCCTAACCTTCCTGCTCCTGATACTTCGAGATAAGGTCTCGGTACCAATACCAGCTCTTTTTGGGGGTGCGCTCCAGATTGTTCTCGAAGTCGATATGGACAAGTCCGTATCGTTTTTCGTAGCCGTTGATCCAGCTATACAGATCCATCGTCGACCAGAGGTAGTAGCCCTCAACGCGCGCGCCGTCGCGCTTAGCCCTCATCATGTGCTCGATGAACTGGCCCAGAAGCTCGATGCGGTCATCATCGTGGATCATTCCGTCTGCGTCTGGTTGCTCATAGGCGCCATGTCCGTTTTCCGTAATAAAGATGCGGGGCGCGTCATAGCGCTCGTGGACATCCATGATGGTTGAATACATGCAACTTGGGAGTATTTCGCGGCCCCATTTATTGCGGGGAACATTGCTGTCGCGGGCGCTTTCAAACAAGGGCGCAATGCATTTTCCTTCGACCTTTTTGCTCGAACCGCCCTTATTGTTCGCCGAAACGGCAAGCTCTCCACCGTGCCAGTCGGTTACATACTCTCGGCAATACACGTTGAGTCCAATAAAATCGACTTTACCGTCGCTGAATTCTTCTACGTCATTTGGGGATCGATAGAGCGAGACGCCAAGTTTTTCAAGGATTTCGTCCATTTCTGGCGGCAGTTGACCCTGAAGCGCTGGTGCCAGAATCATGCGATTGGCGAAAAAGTCTGCGTATCGAAATACGTCATCGGGGTGCTCGGTTGCCGGGTCGAGTTCGACAACGCCGCCATCGTGGACGGCGCCGATGATGCCGTCGTAGCCCATTTGACGATATGCTCGGACTGCGAGTGCGCTTGCGCGCATCAGGTTGTACTGAAACTGCATGTACGACTGAACATCGAGCGATCGATTGGGGGGATAGTTGCCCAACATGTTTACGCAGTAGCTGTAGAAATGCGGCTCGTTAACGGTAGCCCAGATTTTGACGCGGTCTCCAAAGCGCTCAAAGCAAATCTTGGCGTATTTGCAGAACCACTCTGCCATGTCGTTGTTCAGCCATCCGCCTTTGCAAGCAAGCGTGAATGGCAGATCGTAATGGAACAGCGTAACGTTGGGCTCTATGCCATTTTCGAGGCAGCAATCAATGACCCGATTATAAAAATCGATACCCTCTTCATTCACTTTGCCGATACCGGTGGGGATGATTCGACTCCATGAAAGAGAGAAGCGATAGGTGTTTTGTCCGCCTTCTTTCATCATGCGGATATCTTCTTCATAGCGATGGTAGAAGTCGCAAGATACATCACCGTCAACATGGTTGATGTTCTTATTGCTTGTGTGGCTAAAGAAATCCCACTCACCAAGGCCTTTGCCGTCTTCGTTCCAGGCACCCTCGCACTGATAAGACGCCGTGGCGGAACCCCAGAGAAACGGCATGTTGTTCACGTTGCCCATGAATCCCCTTTCCATCATTCAACACGGTGGATACGTGTGGCGGAATTATGATTAAGATGACGTCAACTGATTTGAATCATAGGAGAACGACCAAAGCTGTTTGATTCAATAAATGAATCATGATTTCGAGGAGAGCGGAAAGAGGGATCACGTGAATATCAATGACTTCGATGTGCTCAATCGCATTAGCTCCATCATCAACAGCGAGTTTGGGTCAAACGATGCCGCCATCGCTCGATATCTCATCGCTCACATTAGGCGTTCGAGCGAAATCAATGTTGCCGCAATAACCCGCGATGCATTCGTGACCCGTTCCGCTGTTCGTCGTTTCTGCAATCGATTGGGCTACCAGTCTCTTAGCGATTTGAAAGAATCATTTACTCAGTCAGTCTTTCCAAGCGATTTAAGCCATCGAGAGGAGGAATTTGGCTACGAGGAGTACAGGGCAGAGCTCGACGTTCGCATGATCGAGATGTTCGCTGAGGTTGAAAGCGGCGTGTCCGATATCGCTATTAAGCATCTTGTCGACGAAATTGATGGCCATAAAAACGTTGAAATCTGGTGCACCAATAATGTGAGCGCCAATCTCGTACGATTTCAGCAGGAAATGTTTTATGCGGGCAAGATAGTTCGCATAGTTGCTGGGGCTAACGTCGCGGAATTGAAAAACATGGGAGACGCTTCGCAGTCATTGATAATTCTCGTATCGGTCTCCGGGCTATTTGCGTCACAGGCGCGTGAGTATCTTGATTGCCGTTCGGGCAGGAAGATTCTAATTACTGCGTTTAGCAACGATGACAAATCGAGGTCTTTTGACCGTGTATATCGTCTTGGTAATGCGGGAAACGGAATTGACCGACTCGGCGTTTATTCGAAATACGCCATGACTTTTTTTCGACTTGCTATCGTCGTGTTACTTGAGTCGCTACCCCTGCACCAAGGGGGAGCCGCTCTATGGGTCTACTTTGGCCTGGCCCGAGTAGTTGCGGCTTTACAGTTCTCTCGCCTGGAGAATGAACGTGGATAATCTGCCACTTTGGCCTTAGAGCCGCGCTAAAAGTGGGAGATAATCCACGCTCGATCGTGGCGTGGAAGCCCGATCTCGACCTATATATAGGTGCAAATAAGCCGTTATCGAAGTTCGATCCTGAAGGTGTACTCCACTACACCAAAGTGTTACCTCGGGAAACGTCACCTCAGTATCCAAAACCACCGTCCTTCATATCCAAACTCAACAAAACCGCAGGTCACAGCTATATAGATACGCCCGGCACCGTGTATCTAGAGGTTTTCGTTGACAGCCCCCAAGGTTGCATCGTATTATCTTTTTCGTTCGCGGGGGCGGCGGTCCAAAAGACCAAAGGACCTGCGGATACTTGAACGATTGGGAGTTTGCCCGAGTGGTTAATGGGGACGGGCTGTAAACCCGTTGGCTCTGCCTACATAGGTTCGAATCCTATAGCTCCCACCCGTCAAGTGCCTGTATAGCTCAGTCGGTAGAGCACTTCGTTGGTAACGAAGAGGTCACCAGTTCAAGTCTGGTTGCAGGCTCCATCCGGCGGTGTAGCTCAGTTGGTTAGAGCACACGGTTCATACCCGTGGCGTCACTGGTTCGAATCCAGTCACCGCTACCATAGGTAACACGGTGGCTTCTCAATAGTATGTTGAGAGGCCACTATGGTATAAAGGCAAAGTCCCGTCCGGGGACGACCTGTTTAGAGGAGGGCTTTATGGCCAAAGAGAAGTTTGAGCGCACTAAGCCGCATGTTAACATCGGCACCATTGGTCACGTCGACCACGGCAAGACCACGCTGACCGCTGCCATCACCAAGGTTCTCTCCGAGACCGAGGGCTGCAAGGCTGACTTCACTGCGTTCGAGAACATCGACAAGGCTCCCGAGGAGCGCGAGCGCGGCATCACGATCTCCGTCTCCCACGTTGAGTACGAGACCGCTGCCCGTCACTACGCTCACGTTGACTGCCCGGGCCACGCTGACTACGTCAAGAACATGATCACCGGTGCTGCTCAGATGGACGGCGCTATCTTGGTCATCGCCGCTACCGACGGCCCCATGGCTCAGACCCGCGAGCACATCCTGCTCGCCCGTCAGGTCGGCGTTCCCTACATCGTCGTCTTCCTGAACAAGTGCGACATGGTCGACGATGACGAGCTCATCGACCTCGTCGAGATGGAAACCCGTGAGCTCCTCTCCGAGTACGATTTCCCCGGCGACGACATCCCCGTCATCCGTGGCTCCGCTCTGGGCGCTCTCGAGGGCGACGCCAAGTGGATGGACGCCATTCGCGAGCTCATGAAGGCCGTCGACGAGTACATCCCGACGCCTGCTCGTAACAACGACCTCCCGTTCCTGATGGCCGTTGAGGACGTTATGACCATCTCCGGCCGTGGTACCGTTGCTACTGGCCGTGTCGAGCGCGGTGAGCTCAAGCTCAACGAGCCCGTCGAGATCGTCGGCATCAAGGATACCCAGAACACCGTCGTTACCGGTATCGAGATGTTCCGTAAGTCCATGGACTTCTGCGAGGCTGGCGACAACGTCGGTCTGCTGCTCCGCGGCATCAAGCGTGAGGACATCGAGCGCGGCCAGGTTCTCTGCAAGCCCGGTTCGGTTACCCCGCACACCAAGTTCACCGGCGAGATCTACGTTCTGACCAAGGAGGAGGGCGGCCGTCACACCCCGTTCTTCGATGGTTATCGTCCTCAGTTCTACTTCCGTACCACCGACGTTACCGGTACGGTCAAGCTCCCCGAGGGCACCGAGATGGCTATGCCTGGTGACCACATCACCATCGAGGGCGACCTCATCCACCCGATCGCCATGGAGGAGGGCCTGCGCTTCGCTATCCGCGAGGGTGGCCACACCGTCGGTTCTGGCATCGTCTCCACGATCATTGAGTAAATTAGCTCTTTGATATAGCTGACTTAGAGAACCCGGCACTTATATGGGTGCCGGGTTCTTTTCTGCAATGGATATTGAGCCGTTGCTGGTGTCGAGAGGATCGATAATGGTCCTGGATGCACCGTCGATTAGCTCTCGATGGCTTCATTGATGTGTTCCAAATATGAATGGATCCACCGAGAACCAATTGACTCGAGGTTTTCATTGACAGCACTTACGTGGAGCTGATAAAGTAACAACTCGTGCCCGTACGGGGCGGAAATGAAAGGTTCAGGATACATGCGTACTCTAGTTACTCTTGCGTGCACTGAGTGCAAGCGCCGCAACTATACGACCACCAAGAACAAGTCGACCATGCCTGATCGTATGGAGATCAAGAAGTATTGCCCCTGGTGCCGTCACCACACGCTGCACAAAGAGACTCGCTAGTCTCTAGTCACATACGCCAGTAGTTCAATTGGTAGAGCATTGGTCTCCAAAACCGAGTGTTGAGGGTTCGAGTCCTTCCTGGCGTGCCAGTCATTATTCCGTAAGCTCCCACTTGGGGGCTTACGGTTTACTCATGTATAAGCGCATTGCGCGGAGGTAACCCAAATGGCCAACAAGAAGAACAAGAAGAAGGCTCAGCAGCCGGCACCTGCCAACAAAGCTGCCGCCAACTCCAAGGTTGAGGCCAAGAAGGCCGTTGCCAAGAAGAACGAGAAGGCTGCGAAGTCCAAGAAGAACGAGAAGCCTGGTTTCTTCGCCCGCACCAAGAAGTATTTCGCTTCGGTCAAGTCCGAGATGAAGCGTGTCACGTGGCCCGATAAGAAGGAGCTCGTGAACTACTCGGTTGTTGTTTGCGCTTCTCTGATCGTCGTCGGCGTCGTCATCGCTCTGCTCGATGCTGGCTTTGGCGAGGCTCTTGCTCTGTTCTCTGGATTGAGGGGCTAAACCATGTCTAAGCGTTGGTACGTCGTTCACACTTACTCTGGATACGAGAACCGCGTTAAGTCCGATCTCGAGCATCGCATCGAGACTATGGGCATGCAGGACCGTATCTTTGATATCGAGATTCCTATGGAGCGCGTCACCGAGATTAAAGAGGGTGGCAAGCGTGAGACCAAGGATTCCAAGATCTTCCCGGGTTATGTCCTGGTCCGCATGGAGATGGATGACGATGCTTGGACGTGTGTTCGTAACACGCCTGGCGTCACCGGTTTCCTAGGCGGCAACGGCAAGCCCGCTCCGCTTTCCCGCGACGAGTACAACAAGATGACTCGTCGTCCCGGTAAGGGCGATTCGCCCAAGCGCACCTCGGTTGATATTGAGGTCGGTACGTCCGTCCGCGTCACCGATGGCCCGCTTACCGACTTTGATGGCAAGGTCTCCGAGGTTAACACCGAGGCTGGCAAGCTCAAGGTCACGCTGATGATCTTTGGCCGCGAGACGCCGGTCGAGCTCGACTTTAACCAGGTCGCTGTCATCGCTTAAGTTTTCGTCCGTTCGCGCGAGCGTGCTTCTTCTGTGACTGCTCATCTCAGGAGTGCTTCTAACACGTGCGTGCTTACGATATAGCAAGTACTTCACACTCGTGATTCGAAAGGAATGACCATGGCTGAGAAGAAGGTTGCCAACGTCATTAAGCTCCAGATTCCTGCTGGTGCAGCAAACCCCGCTCCTCCCGTCGGCCCCGCCCTGGGCGCTGCTGGCGTGAACATCATGCAGTTCTGCCAGGCCTTTAACGCCGAGACGCAGGACAAGAAGGGTGACATCATCCCCGTTGAGATCTCTGTCTACGAGGACAAGTCCTTCTCCTTCATCACCAAGACCCCGCCGGCGGCTCACCTTATCAAGAAGGAGCTGAACCTCAAGTCTGGTTCCGCTAAGCCCCAGGCTGACAAGGTTGGTCAGCTCTCCCAGGAGCAGCTCACCAAGATCGCCGAGATCAAGATGCCGGACCTCAATGCCAACGACATTGACGCCGCCAAGAAGATCATCGCCGGTACCGCCCGTTCCATGGGCGTCACCATCGCTGAGTAGCGATTTCTTATGGTAACGGCGGGTGCTCCGACCGGGGCGCCCGTTAAATGTGTGCAATAGGGCACACGATACGATGTGGGAGGGCTCACGCCCGTTTAACCACAGGAGGTAATGCACATGGCTAAGCATGGTAAGAGCTATAACGCCGCTGCCGAGAAGATCGACCGCGCCACGCTCTACACCCCCCTTCAGGCTGCCAAGCTCATCAAGGAGCTCGACACTGCAAAGTTCGACGAGACCGTCGAGGCTCACTTCCGTCTGGGCATCGATACTCGTAAGGCTGACCAGAACATCCGTGGTTCCATCTCCCTGCCCCACGGCACCGGCAAGACCGTTCGTGTTGCCGTCTTCGCCGAGGGCGAGAAGGCCCGTGAGGCTGAGGCTGCCGGCGCCGACATCATCGGTTCCGACGAGCTCGTCGCCCAGATTCAGAAGGGCGAGATCAACTTCGACGCCGCTATCGCTACGCCGAACATGATGGCCAAGGTTGGCCGCATCGGTAAGATCCTTGGTCCCCGTGGCCTCATGCCGAACCCCAAGCTCGGCACCGTGACCATGGACGTCGCCAAGATGGTCTCCGAGCTCAAGGCTGGCCGCGTTGAGTACCGCGCCGACCGCTACGGCATCTGCCACGTGCCCCTGGGCAAGAAGTCCTTCTCTGAGCAGCAGCTCGTCGAGAACTACGCTGCCCTGTACACCGAGATTCTGCGCGTCAAGCCCTCTTCTGCTAAGGGCAAGTACGTCAAGTCCATCTCCGTGTCTTCCACCATGGGCCCTGGCGTCAAGGTCGATCCCGCTGTCCAGCGTGACTTCCTGGCTGAGTAACTGCTAGTTACTGCCTGAGTACAGCAAGCATTGCTAAAGAAACCCGGTTCTGCCTTGTGCAGGACCGGGTTTCTTGCTATCGCGTCAAAAGCACCATAAAGGGGACAGTGTCCCCTTTATGGTGGTTACCAGGGTGTTCTGGCTGTTGAGGACTCGATGGCTTCGTGGCGTTTGAGCTCGCGGCGCATGGTTTGTGAGTTGAGCCAAGCTGCTTGCCAGCCGCGGATGGGGTAGTGCGTCTGGTCGAGCTCAAACTGCGTATAGCCGCAGGCGTTGATGATCGTCGTTCCACACACATGCTGCCGCTCGCGCTGAAAATCGCAACCGTAGCTTTGGTGCACATGCCCGTGCACCATGTAGTCGGGATTCCAGGATTCGAGTGCTGTGTTAAAACACTCGAATCCTCGATGCGGCAGATCGTCCAGATCACCCATACCGGCGGCGGGTGCATGGGTAAGCAGAATGTCGCACCCGCCGACCATCCTAACCTTACGCGACAGCTTACGCATGCGCTTGGACATCTCGCGTTCGGTGTACATGTTGGCGCCGTCGCGATAACGCATGGACCCGCCAAGGCCCGCAATGCGAATCCCTCGGTACGTGTACACGCTGTCCTCTACGCAGATACATCCACCCGGTGCATGACGTGCGTAGCGGTCATCGTGATTGCCGCGCACGTAGATGAGCGGTTTGTTGATGACCGTAACCAAAAACTCAAGATAGTCCGGGTCCAGATCGCCGGCGGACAAAATCAGGTCGACTCCCTCAAAGCGTTCCTTGCGAAAGCACTCCCAAAGGCATCGTTCTTCGGTATCGGCTATGGCAAGGATTTTCATAGGGCAGGGACTTTCGGCTCATCGTCGAGCTGCGGAATGGTGCCTACCACGTTGTCCGCCAGCCAATTCATCTCGACAATCTGCGTGCTCGGCAGCGGAGGGAAGCCTTCGATCTGTACCACGCCGTTCTGGCTGTGGAGCTCGCCGCCAAAGGGGTTGATGGATCCCACAACAATGCCGTTGCGGAGCAACTGCACGAGTTTGCGCGTTTGGTAGGGTAGGCCCGGAGCGTAACGGATGTCGATAACGCCGGAGCTCATGCCATACCAGTAGTTGACAGCGCGCACTTGGTTGTCGTCGCTGGTCTCGTCCCACGTGCCGTGAAGAAGGCTGCGAACGATGAGCTCGTAGTAACGGCCCCAGTTCCATACGGGCATGGCGATGCCGGTGACTTTGCCGTCGACCAAGCGGTGAAGCCCGTAGGCCGTTGGGTCTTCGAGCGACTTTGACATGTCAGCGCCGGTCATGACGCTTACGCCTTCGCGGCACATGGCTTCGGCAAGACCACCGGCGGGAACATCGCCCCAGGTGAGGATGACCTGCGCGCGCGGGTCGAGCAGCGAGGCGCCAATCGCAAAGGCGTTGATCTCGCTGAGTGCGCCCGAGGCGAAGACCGACGCGTGGTAACCGATGCGGTGGTTGTCCGCCATGCTGGCCGCAAGGGCGCCCAGCAGAAACTTGGCCTCGTACATCTTGCCAAAGTACGAACGGACGCTTTGATGGGGAAGGCCGATAGAGCAGTTGAGGAACCGAACCCGGGGATACTCAACGGCAGCCCTGAGCGTGTATTCCATCAGGCGGTGCGAGGTCGAGAAGATGACGTTTGCTCCATGTTTGACAGCCGTTTCCACGGCGGCGTAGAACACATCCGGATCGTGACAGTCCTCGAACGCCTCGGTGCGCACGATACCGCCAAAGTGCTCATCGAGATACTGACGCCCTTGGTCGTGCAGGCTGTCCCAGCTCGACGTCGCACAGGGGAACTCATGGATAAAGGCGATGCGCAGGGGGTTGGCCGTCGAGTAGACGGTCTTGCCCATAAAGAAGTTGCTGTCTCTTATACACATCTCCGAGCCCACGAGACAGGCAGAAATCTCGT
>ERZ1027054.1136-NODE-1136-length-11078-cov-30.574345_pt1 | contig 11078 bp, 11 predicted proteins | sample MGYA00519284_ERZ1027054 | MGnify/ENA primary metagenome ERZ1027054 (study PRJEB26926, sample SAMN06164568) | human gut metagenome | biome: ENVO:00009003; feature: ENVO:2100002; material: ENVO:00002003 | host: Homo sapiens | place: USA | collected 2012 ... | reverse complement strand
ATCTTGAACGGCGATCCCGAAACCTATTTGAAAACTGTAACAGAATACAAGCCTTGGGATAGCTGACAACACGCTGCCCGCAGGAGAAAATCCTGCGGGCGTTTTTCTGTTTATATTATTTCCCTCCGTTGGATCTCAATTTAGGAAAGAAGATGACAATCTTGAAGCTCTTTCCCCACTGGGAAGCTGCTTCCAGATGAAGATTTAGATCGTCGGCCATCTTCTTAACCAGGTAAAGTCCCATACCGGTAGCCTTCTTTCTGCTGTCAGTAGAATCCCCGGTAAAGCCCTTTTGAAAAATGTACGGCAGATTATATTTTTTTACGCCAATGCCGTTATCTTCAACAGAAAGGATATCTGCAGTCTCCGAATGTATCACGGAAATTGTAAGCATGGGACTATCGCTGCTATATTTGATGGCATTGCTAACGATTTGTCCCAACATAAACTGAAGTCCTCTACGGTCTGTATAGACTGTTTCAGATTGCAGTTTGTTGAGAATGACAAAATGCTTCTCTTCAAGAAGTGGGGCATAGTCCTCCAGAACTTCACCCAAGCAGTCATTCAAATTGACATCCTCAAATCGGTAATCCTTTGTACTGCTCTTCAACCGGGCATAGTACAGCATCTGCGTGACATCCTCCTGAAGCTGACTGCGGACATAATCCAGCTTTGCTTGCAGGGAAGGAGAGATTTCATCGTTCCGGTTATCCAAGAGCATGGTCAGCAACGATAGGGGCGTTTTCGCTTCATGTGCCCAGCCCTCCACATATTCTTCATAGTCCTGTAGGGCATCTGCCATACTGTTACTCTCAGTTTTGTGTTCCTGTAAAACTGATGCCAGAAGCCGGATAGATTCTCCTTCTTCCCGGCTGATGGCACTGAGCAGCCGTTCCTCGTTGCAGATGGTAGGATCACTGAGGAAATCCCGGAACAGTTCTCGGCGGGTAGTCTCCCGCTTGTTTAGTACAAACAGAATCGCTGAAAACCTGCTAAAAAGTCAAGTCCTAATTCAAAGAAAAGTTATCGGCAGAAAAAGAGCATAGCAAAACAGAGGCGGCAAAGCGGATCGCCTGGCCGCCTCAAATAAAGTATTGGAGATCTCAGCTCATTCTATTGCCGACAAACTGCGGTAGAGCTCTGTGACCTTGCCATAATAGATCCGGAGGAACTTATTCAAGCCTGCCACCATGGCAAGTTTACCACTCTTTCCCTCGCCGCGTTTTTTCTCAATGAATGTAAAAATCGGATCGTTTGCCGGTTTGTGCATCACATAGCTCTGCATGACTTCGTACCCGGTCTTACGCAGATAGCGATTTCCCCGCTTGGAGATATGCCGGTTATTCGCGAAGAATTTGCCGGACTGGTACGGCGGCGCATCGATGCCGGCGTATGCGATGAGAGCCCGCTTGCTGTGAAAGCGTCGGACATCTCCAATCTCCGCAATCAGGCGCGGAGCCAGCGTGTCCCCGATGCAGGGCATTTCGCGCACGAGAGAATATTCCGGCAGAGTCTTGGCGAGAGCTTGCATCTGTGTTAAAATAGCGTCACGGGACGCCTCCACTGTGTGGAGGACTCGTATCGCTTCCGTAATGACGATCTGCGTGGATGGTGCATTGGGAAGCACAGGGATACCGTTTTGAGCTGTGGCAAAGATGTGCACTGCCATACGTTCGCAATTGCGGTATCCTTTTTTTCCGCCCATTTGCAATAATCCTTCCGAAAGCGCGTTTCTCCCATTTCGAGGATATGTGTGGTGTGATGATACCGCAGGACAAAGTCTGAAAGCTTGTGCCGCCCTGCATGGTCGTTCATGAGCTCCTGCATACCAGGCAAAACCTGGTCACAGATGGCGTTAAAATCGACCTTTGCCTTGATCAGCATGGAGGTCATTTGGTAATACTGCCGCGCCAGAAGCTGAAGCTCCCGATATGTATCCTCCGGCAGTCTGGTCGGTTGAAGCTCCTGCCAATAAGCCAAACCGTACAAAGCGATCTGCATAGCGTCGATTCGATCGGTCTTCACCTTGCGGATACTTTGTGAGCAAAACCGCTTCATCCGCAGCGAATTGACGACGGAGACGAATATTCCGTTCTCCAACAAAGCAGCCACCACCGGGCAATGGTAGCTGCCGGTGCTTTCCAAAACGGCACGAACCTCTTCGCCGCTGTTGTGCAGCAGTGATACGAGCTCCGACATTCCTTCCCTTGTGTGCTGAACTTCAAACGGAGCGTACACGATTTCTCCCCCTGGCTTCATTCCGCACACGGTGCTTTTTCCTTTGGACACATCGATCCCGATACTGAGCATGGGCATTCCTTCTTTCCTGATAAAATATTGCAATGCTTCCGCACCGGCTTATTACGATTCAATTTGGTTCGTGACACGCACACGGCATAGCCGGAGCAACCTGCTCAATCGAATCTTTATAACAAGAGGGCGGAGGACTGTTTACAGCTCGAGCGCTTGGCTCACCAAAGAGACCGTCCATCCATTGCCCTCCCATTATAACAAAAATAAGCATAGCTTCCGAGGCTTCCTATACGCTTCGGGTGCTATGCTTATTTTGTACCAAACAAAAGGATGCTCGTCAGAACTACTAACCCAATCAAGGGTTGAAATGCCTGAATGTCAGAAATCCAAAGAATGATAGCACAAAAGCAATCCACGCCCAACAGCAACAATAGCCAGGGGTAGTATCGCTCTGTTATGCGCCAAAGCTGCTTCATGGAGCCACCCCCGTTTCCAGACGATAGCCCATCCCACGAACCGCAACGATTCGCTGCTTCATCTCAAGACCGGACATCGTCTTTTTCAGCCTGGTCAGATTAACCTGCAAGGCATTTTCGTCTATGTATTCCGTGGTTCCCCATAGTGCTATGCAAAGTTGCTCCGTCGTGACCAGAGCATCGCCGCCGGACAAAAGAGCAACCAACAGTTTTCCCTGATTTTTTGGAAGCACGACAGAGGTATTATGAATATAAAGCGTGTAGGTCTGCTGGTCTAACAGGAAATCTGGTCCCTCTATGAGATTGGTACGGCCTTCATACCTTTTGAGAATATTGGATACCCTGGCAAGAAGTCGATCTTTTCTGCACGGCTTCGTCAAATATTCATCGGCACCCAACTGGAACGCTTGCAGTTCATCCTTTACCTGATCTCTGGAAGTCAGCACCAGGACGGGGATAGCAGTTTTATTCTTTAGCTCCTGGCAGATTTGAAAGCCACTGATCTCCGGCAAGTTCAGGTCTAAGATCACAAGGTCAGGGCGGAGGGCTGCCAAGAGCCGAGCGGCATCTTCAAACTCGGTGATTGCCTCCACAAGATACCCGTCCTTTTGGAGCATATTGCAGAGTTCTTCCCGCATATAGACTTCATCTTCCACAACAGCAATTCTTTTCACGACAGCACCTCCTTCCAAATTATTCTTCTCTCTGCGGCTGCATCAGTGTCAGCAAATACCGATCACTGGAGCGCTTGACCACTCTCATATAAATATATTCTATCACGCAAAGTAGTAAAATCATAGCAGCAGATACAAGCAGCATTTCAGACACTGTCCCACGGGTTCGGGACGAGAGTATCCCTGTAAATAACGCCCTGACTCCAAACAGACTGCTGACAGCCGCAACCAATACAGGAAGTCCCATAAACCAGGTAATTTGCTTTCCAGCAGACTGGCAAAGGGTTTCGTAAGTAGCTCCCAGGCGGATCAGGGTCTGGTATCTGCGCCCGGTTTTCTGCTGACTCATCAGGAACTGAACACCCACGATGGTGTTGGCAACTACCAGGAAAACAATCGCAAGATAGAGGGTAATATAACTGGATGCTATGGTGTAGAAAAGCTGACGACCTATATTCTGAAGATAGCTTTCATATTCAATGCCAGTTTCGTCCAGCTTCTCGTTCAAATCCAAATATGCAGTCATAAGGCTATTTCCATCCAGAGCCTGCTCACTGAGCACCGCATTGACATAGGTATCATACATTCCCTGGCTATAATATAGGAATGCTTCATCCGGAAGAATCAATGCAAAGGACAAGGTTATAGAACGGTCCGTGACCAAATTCACAGACTGAACCTCTTCTGTAAGATGAATCGGACTACCATCCAGTTCCACCTTGGGCTGTCCGGCCAATACTTGGTTCAGCATTGCGGTACGACTTACTGTAGTAAACTCTGTATCAATATAGACAGCGGCCTCCTTTTCGCCTAATTGGAGAGCCGGTTTGCCGGACAATTCCAACAAACGATTATAGTCCGATAAACAAATCAAATATGGGTATGTGGCATAACCAAGATTGTTCAGAAGGACATCCCGGTCTTCCGACTGGGGCAGGCTCCGAAGAGAGTCCATAACAGCGTCCATGCTGTAGGCATTATCATAATCTTCTGTGGTGCGAATACGCCCAACCCTCATTTCAAAAAGCTCTGAAAATTGATTTTCCAAACCGTTTTCTTTCAGGGCTGCCTTTATATTCGGAAGAACCTGCGATGAATCTTCTGCAGTATGATCTTCAAAAGTATAGTCGATTACATGGCCAGAAGACAGGCTATTCGTTCCTGCAATTCCTACGCCCGCACCAAAACAACACAGCGCCGCCAGAATCAGCAGGGAGCTGATGGCCATGGAGGTTGACTGATGAATAACATTCTCCTGAATCTGCCGGAAGGTAAATACATGAAGCTGCTTATTTCCTTTTCCTTTCTTAACAATCAAAGCAATCAGCGCACGCATCCCATAGAAAAGCAGCATCGTACCAACTATGCCCAACAGCAAAGTCAGTCCCATCATACTTACCTTTGTCCATGCAATTCCCTGAATCGCCATGTAGTAAGCCACTGCCAACATCACACTTCCGCATATAGCAGCCAGTCCATAGATAACAGATGGCATTTGCTTTTTGGGGCGGTTCGTTGGCTGGGATAGCAAAGTACCGATCTCCTGGCGGCTGATTCGTCCACTCAAAATCAGAAGTGCCGTCAGCTTAATTGCCAGAAATCCTGCCAGCGTCCATTCAATTGCAGACCAGGATAAAGAAAACTGATGACCGATGATCCCCATGCCTACCAGCTTGGCGGTGACAAGACTGACAATTTCTGAAAGCACCACAGCCACAGGTAAGCCTATGAGCATGGCAAGAATACTGGTCAGGAAATCTTCCGCCAGAAGCATACCAAACAGTTTACTTCTACGCATCCCCAACATTAGATAAACACCAAGCTCATGCCGTCTGCGCTCGAACTGATACTTGCAGGCAAAATAGATCAAAAAGAACAGAATACCGAGGGTCATTCCATAAAACGCAGGAATCAGAAGCAGGAGTTTGTCAACTGCGTCACTCTCCATTTTCTGCAAAAAGAGCATCACATCTTGAGTGGAGATGGAAAGAATCATGTAAAAGGCAACAATAGAAATCACCAGGGAGCTGAAAAACAGACCGTTTTCCTTTCGGCTGCGGCGGCTGTTCCGAAGAATGAGATTAGAGAACATTTGCGCTGCCCCCTCCCAGTTGCGCCATCACCTTCAGGATGCGCCCGTAGAACTCCTGCTGGCTTTCGTCTCCACGCCGAAGCTCATGAAAGATCACGCCATCCTGGATGAACAGGATGCGCTTACAGAAGCTGGCGGCATTGGAATCATGGGTTACCATCAGGATCGTAGCTTGTTCGTCACGATTCAGGCCGGACAGCTTCTCCATAAGACTTCTTGCGTTCTTAGAATCCAGCGCACCCGTCGGTTCATCGGCAAGGATCATTTGGGGATGTAAGATCAGAGCCCTTGCTGCCGCAACACGCTGACGCTGGCCGCCGGACATCTTGGACGGAAACTTATCCAGAACATCAGTGATTTCCAGATAGTCAGCCAACTGCTTCAGCCGCTGGCTGCTTTCTGCTTCGGATACCCCATGCAAGGAAGTCGGGAGCAGGATGTTTTCCCTGCCAGTCAGGTTGTCCAGCAATTCAAAGTTCTGGAATAGATAACCAACTTTTTTGCCACGGTACTCTGCAAGAGCCTTTCCCTTGAGGGATTGCAGAGTATCGCCTTCCACCTGAATGCTTCCACCGGTGGGCTGAATCACAGTTGCAATACAGTTGAGAAGCGTGGATTTACCGGAACCACTGCTTCCCATAATGCCGAGAAACTCTCCCGGCATCACCTGGAAGGTGATCCCATTCAGTGCCTTTGTTTGACTTGGCACATTGCCATAGATTTTTGTTAAATTTTCAATATTCAAAATGGGTTTCATGTGAATACCTCCTATCATTTGTAATAAAATGATAGCATGGGAACACAGCAAATACCACTTACAGTTGTTGTAAGGATTCAGGATATAAGTGGCGGCTCAAGGGGGACGAGCATATATTTTTTAAGAGCATCAGGCGACAATGATAAAATATACCGGATCGCCTCATTGGCAAACCAGTTCGTTTTAATTGTATCCCAATCAGCAAGCCGAATGATTTCTGCTGTGCCGTTCTCAAAATCAACTGATATTTCGCCCCATTCGCCGTCGCAGTCTGCCTGGTATTCGTAGATTGCGGCGGTGATTTTCTTTTTGCGCTTGGCTTTGGATTTCTGTTTCAGCCGGACTGCATGGATAGCACCCTCGGCAACCAGAAGCTCTGTCAGCTTATCCATCGCTTTCCGGTAAGCCCGCTCTGCACCGCTGGCTGTGCTTCCCTCAAACATAACCGCCAGGTCTTCAAAGGTGGGGCGGTTCTTCCATGAGTCAACACGCCCGCAGGTCATGCAAATTGCTAACCGTTTTTCGAGCAAGGTCTGCTCCCGGTAATTCAGTTTCTCAAATGCCCGTTGCACCTTTTCTGCCTGTATGCCGTTCCAGAGGATGTCGGTATAGTTCCAACTATCGTCAAGGGCGACATCTTCGCCAGTTTCCTCGCCGTCCTCGTCTGTCACATAGAATGGCTGCTGATTGCGGATACCTCGGACAACTTTCAGATATTCTTCTGCAAGAGCAAGGTCGCAGTTGTATTTCTTGGCAAATTCACTGACCGCATCCTTGGTGTTATGATACAGCCACGCCATTGACCGCACCATTTTGTAATTGGTCAGAGAGGACATCGACCATTTTTCTTCGCCCATACGAAAACGGAGCATAGCATCCCGTATGAAAGGATAAATGTAGGTGGCATACTCCGCACCCTTGGCAGGATCGTAGTCCAACAGCTTCTGGAGCATTTGCTCCCGGCAGGACAGCTTTATATCTATAAAACGGTCTGTGTCGTACAGATCGCCGCCATCCACACCAAGAAAGCTCTTGATGCGCTTATTAAGCTGCGGCTCGTAGTGATGTAGAAAGAACGAAAAATGTAGCAAATTCTTTTCCTGCAATGCAGACAGAATATATTCGTTCAGACTGCCCACCTTTGGCGGCTCAGGTTCCAGTTGGAAGATGCGCTCTGCCACATAGGGAATGATACCATCACCGTGCGGATTGACTTGGTGTTTCGGTATGTATCCGGTCATATTCCATGTAAAATCACTCAGCATAGCGCACCTCCCTTCTCATTTCTATAAGAATCCCTTAAGTCATTCTTTCATAAAAAGCATGAAGTATTTCTGCCAATTCCTGCGGTGATTCAATATTAACTTCATGTCCGGCACCAATAATCGTTTTTAATTCCACGTTCTTAAGCAATTCTGCCAATTCAATAGAAGCATTTTTATTCGCAGTATCTTTCTCGCCATATAACAATAGTGTAGGGCATGATATTTTGTGCAGAGAGTTGTTAAAGTCCAACTCCATCATGGTTTCGCATAGAAGTAAGAAATCAGCTTTTCTAAATCCCATTTGTTGAAACATGGATTTAGGCATAAATCTAAAGAGAAGATTTTGAAATTTCAGAAGCTTCTTGGGCATTTTATATTGTGTGGCGATAAGCACCAAGGAGCGAACTTTTTTCGGATATTGTATAGCATAGTTCAGAGCTAATACGCCCCCAAGCGATAAACCGCACAAATCAATAGGCTCATCATATTGATTGCAGTAATCTGAAAATGCAGCATATAGATTATCATAGGTCACTTCTTTGCTATGAACTAAATCAGGAAGATTCGGACACAAGCTGTAATCAGTAGTTTGCAAAATATCTATTGTTTTTGTCCAACTGTCAGATGTTTGTCCTAATCCATGCACATATATTTGTTTCATATTGTTCCCCCACTAAATATGTATCTTAGCTTCTGCAAGCAAAGCAGCCTGTTCCATTTCTTTTTCATAAGCTCCTTTGGCATAAGCAACATCACCTTTTGCCCGGAGTTCTTTATCTTTTGCCAGTTTCTTCATGACCTCCGCAAGGTCAGCGTCCAGAGTACCACGCTTTACATAGCGATTTATGGTGTTCAGCCTCTTTTCATATATCTGGATAATCGGATGATCGTCTGCAAGCTCTCGCTGTTCTCTGCCTTTTAGATTGCCGATCTGCCGGCAAGTGCGGTGCAGCTTGTCCCCCGGTGCATAGCCGCCGCAGTATTTGGTGTGCCTTGCGTTGGTGGTGAGGAACCACTTGCCGCAGATTTTGCATTTTTTCGGGGCATGACCAACACATAAGCCCTCAAAAAGATCAGACCGGAACATCCCTACAAAGGATACATAGTGCATCCGCTTGACCAGCTTCGCAACTTTTTCGCCGGGACGGATGACGGATACATACTGAACGGAATTGTTCAGGGTAGACATCCAGGCATTGCCTTCCGTGATGGAAAACTCCGGCGGGAAATAGCTGCCGAACATTTTTGCAAAACCCTCTGCGGTGCGGTCTGCTTCGTTGCCGTCTGTTTTTTCTGCAAAATCAAGCATGGCCGTTTGGTATTCCCCAAGGGAGTATGCCAGATGCCCGAAAACTGCGGTATAGCGTTGGAGCATCATCGCATCGGCAAAGTTCTGGATTTCTTCAAATTGCAAAGAATTGGTTGCGGCTTTTATGGCAAACTCCACATATTTCAGCGCATTGTCCACAGTAAAGACTTTTTCAATCCGTTCTCTGTGCTTTGAGATATTCATATAGGAGAACGGCGGTGTTTGACTGAGAATATCAAGCATCGTCAGAGCAGCTTCCGTTGCAATAGGACAGAGTGCAGAAGCATCCTGTCCGGCGTTTAATATTCCAAGCAGCAGATTGATTTTCTCGCATTGCTCGTTCATCTTTGCGATGGTATCCGCAGGGACATTCAGCGCATCACAGGCAAGAGCGCCGACAGGAAGTGTTTTTCCCTCATATATGACCGTATCCTGCCAAAAATCCAATGTCATCAGTTCTTGGTTCATGCTTGCCCCTCCTGTCCTGTTTTTTCATTTTCTTAATTCTATCATGCTAATGTAAAGAAATCTACATCTATCCATAAGTTGTCCTGTTTTTTGAAACGGGGTTGTCCTCCGATTAGCCTGTTTTTTGAAAAATCCGGCATAACCATAGTAGAAGGAGCCAAACCCCTGCCAATCACGGCGGGTGTTTCGTGCTTTCTAAATACTATGAACGGAGGTTTTTCTATGACAATCTATGAAATCATCAAGGCGGCAATCAGCGTAAAGCAAGCCGCAAAACACTACGGGCTGAATGTCAACCGCAATGGTATGGCTTGCTGCCCGTTCCACAACGACAGGCATCCGAGCTTGAAGCTGAACGAGGAATATTTCTTCTGCTTTGGCTGCGGAGCTAAGGGGGATGTGATTGACTTCGTGGCAAGGTTGTTCAATCTGAGCAGCTTTGAAGCGGCGCAAAAGCTGGCTGCGGATTTTGGGCTTGACCCGAAACCGCCTACTGCTACCGCCTTGCCCAAGCCGAAGCATCCCTGTATCCGTCAGTTCCGGGAGGACGAAATGCTGTGCTTCCGGGCATTGACCGACTATCTGCATCTTCTTGAAGATTGGAAAGTGCGGTATGCACCCAAGACACCGGACGATGCTCTGGATGACCGTTTTGTGGAAGCCTGCCAGATGCTCGATTATATCGAATATCTGGCAGATATTTTGACAGTCGGTGATTTAGAAGAACGTGTTGCCATGGTGGACGAGGTGATGAAGGAGGGCAAGATTGCTTTCCTTGGGGACTATGTGGCACGGAAACGAAAGGAGGGGGTGTCCCGTGGGGAAGAAAGGTAAAACACCGGATATGAATCTGCCGATCTGGTTTGATGGGCAGAACATCAACGAAGCTCTGTTTTGTGAAGAATTTCTGCATGAGCGCAGAATCATCTTCGCAAACGGAGCTTTTTTTACGCCCGATGGTCGAGTGACGGACGATCTCCCACTGCGTGGGGAGATTTACGACAAGCTGAAATTCTGTGCCGTGAACAACATCCCCCGGAAGATCACCAACATTCTGGAAGTGCTGAAACTGGAAGCGCAAGTGCCTGACTTCCCACCGGAGCAGGATCGCATCCATGTGTTCAACGGTACGCTGCTATTGAACGGCACATTTACCGAGGGCAGACCGGCTATCGTGCGAAGCCGTCTGCCTGTTGTCTACAATCCCGATGCTCCTGCGCCCGTGATCTGGCTGAACTTTTTGAATGGACTGCTCCATGCGGAAGACATTCCCACCTTGCAGGAGTTTATCGGTTATTGCCTGATCCCCTCCAACAAAGGACAGCGCATGATGGTGATTAAGGGCAACGGTGGCGAGGGTAAATCCCAAATCGGTGCGGTGCTTTCGGCTATCTTTGGCACAAACATGAAGGACGGCAGCATCGGCAAGATTTCTGAAAACCGCTTTGCCCGTGCCGATCTGGAGCACATCCTGCTGTGCGTAGATGATGATATGCGGATGGAAGCTCTGCGCCAGACCAACTATGTAAAATCCATCGTGACAGCACAAGGCAAGATGGATTTGGAACGTAAAGGCAAGCAGAGTTATCAGGGCTGGATGTTCGCCCGGCTGCTGGCATTCAGTAACGGTGATCTGCAAGCCCTGTATGACCGCAGCGACGGTTTTTACCGCAGACAGCTTGTGCTGACCACCAAGGAAAAGCCGGTGGACAGAGCTGACGATCCTGATCTTGCAGAGAAGATGAAAGCTGAAGCCGAGGGTATCTTCCTGTGGGCATTTGAAG
>ERZ1027054.1118-NODE-1118-length-11213-cov-7.899265_pt1 | contig 11213 bp, 8 predicted proteins | sample MGYA00519284_ERZ1027054 | MGnify/ENA primary metagenome ERZ1027054 (study PRJEB26926, sample SAMN06164568) | human gut metagenome | biome: ENVO:00009003; feature: ENVO:2100002; material: ENVO:00002003 | host: Homo sapiens | place: USA | collected 2012 ... | reverse complement strand
AGCTTCGTCGGCAGCGTCAGATGTGTATAAGAGACAGTTCCACAGCTTCATGGTGTCGCCGTTGGACAGGGTGAACTCGCCGTAGCAGTCAGCGGAGTAGGTGGTGCCGTTCACATCCAGATCCTCGGTGCTGACAACGCTGGCGGCAGCGGCCTCGCTCTCGGCAGCTTCGCTGGAAGCAGCCACAGAGGAAGCGGCCACGGAGGAAGCAGCCTCGCTGGAAGCAGCGGAGGATGCGGTGGAGGATGCACTATTGGAGCAGCCAGTCATGGCAACAGCCAGCACAGCAGCGGTCAGTGCCAGACCCAGAGTACGATTGATTCTCATGTGATAGTCTCCTTCTATTCTGAAACCATATCAATTCCTGCGCCCGGCGTAAACCTTGTACGCACCGGGCGTGCATGTGCTAGTCTACCACAACTGACTATATTGTTCAAGACTTTACACAAAAAATAGCCCTCTCAGTCGCGCTGTCGCGTGACTGAGAGGGCCGATATTACTTCAGGATCTCCTGCAGCACGCTGTGGCCGTCCAGGCTGGAAGCATCCACACCCAGATATTCACACACGGTCTGTGCAATGGTGCCAAAGCAGAGCCGGGTGCCCAGGTCCACACCGGGCTTCACGCCCTTGCCGCAGACCAGATACGGCACATACTCGCGGGTATGGTCGGTGGTCTTGGTGTAGGAGGGGTCGCAGCCGTGGTCGGCGGTGATCATAAGCAGGTCACCCTCCCGCATCCCCGGCAGGAAATCAGCCAGAAAACGGTCGAACTCGGTGGCGGCGGCAGCGTAGCCTGCCACATCGCGGCGGTGGCCGTAGAGCATATCAAAGTCCACCAGATTCACGAAAGCCAGACCCTCAAAATCCCGGGTCTGCAAAGCCTTGGTAAAGGCGATGCCATTAGTGTTGCCGGTGGTCTTGATCTTTTCGGTCACGCCCTCGCCGTCAAAGATATCGTAGATTTTGCCCACAGCGATCACGTCCTTACCGGCATCCTTTAACAGATCCAGCATGGTGGCGCGGGGCGGCTTCAGGCTCAGGTCGTGGCGGTTGGTGGTGCGGTAAAAGGTGTCGGCGCTGTTGCCCAAGAAGGGGCGGGCGATCACACGACCCACGCCGTACTTGCCCTTGAGCATTTCCCGGGCGATCTCACAATAGCGGTACAGCTCGTGCACCGGCACCAGTTCTTCGTTGGCAGCCACCTGAAAAACGCTATCGGCGCTGGTATAGACGATGAGGGCGTTTTCCCGCATGGCCTGTTCGCCGTAATCCTTCAGTACCTGCGTGCCGGAATAGGGCTTGTTGCACAGTACCTTATGGCCGGTTTTTTGCTCGTACTCCCGGATCAGCTCCTCCGGGAAGCCCTCGGGGAAGGTGGGCAGCGGCTCCGGGCTGACTACACCGGCGATCTCCCAGTGGCCGATGGTGGTATCCTTGCCCATGCTCTGCTCCTGCAGGCGGGCAAAGGCAGCCGCCGGGGCATCCGTTCTCTCCCCTGCGGTCACGCCGTCAATGTTGAACAAGCCCAGCTTGCGCAGATTGGGGCAATTGAAATTGGGGTGGTTCGCAATGGCACCCAAGGTGTTGGTGCCTGCATCGCCAAAGGCAGCGGCGTCCGGCTCTGCGCCGATGCCAAAGCTGTCCAGCACGATCAGAAAAACGCGTTTTTCCATAATGGTCACTCCATTTCTCCGGGGCGCACCCCGGAACAGTACTACTTTATTATCTTTATTATAAGCAAAAAGCCTCTCGGATGCAAGAGGAAGCAGCCTTGTGCGGTCTTATCAGTTTTTGCGTTTTGCAGCAGTTTTCCCCTGTCAGACAGTACGCAGAAAGCTGCGTCGTATCGTTAAAAGTTTTGCAATCCCTCCCGCAGACATAAACAAATGCAAAAACTTGTATTCAAGCAAAAATTCCTCTTGCTCTCTTGCACCGGAATGATTATAATAATAGTTGGTAGAGTGTTTGGTTTTCCCGCTCTGCCATACAAACCAACCCGCTGTACCGAGAGCTTTTGCTCCCATTGGTCATACACAGCAGCCTGCAGGGATGCTGTGCCGGATATAGGTAAGAGAGAGTTGACGGAGGTATATTGCATGAGAAAGACGAAAATTATTTGCACCCTTGGCCCTTCCACCGATAAGGAAGGCGTGCTGCGCGATCTGATCGCCAACGGCATGAACGTGGCCCGCTTCAATTTTTCCCACGGTTCCCACGAGGAGCATCTGGGTCGCCTTGAAAAGCTGAAGGCTCTGCGCGAGGAGCTGGGTAAGCCCGTGGCTGCGCTGCTGGACACCAAGGGCCCCGAGATCCGCCTGAAGGACTTCAAGAACGGCGTTGAGAATCTGGTTGCCGGCCAGACCTTTACCCTGACCACCCGCGATGTGGAGGGCACCAACGAGATCTGCTCCATCACCTACAAGGATCTGCCCATGGACGTGGAGCCGAACGGCACCATCATGCTGGACGACGGCCTGATCAAGCTGCAGATCCAGACCGTGAACGACACCGACATCGTCTGCACCGTACTGAATAGCGGCAAGATCAAGAACAAGAAGGGCGTCAACGTGCCTGGCGTGCACCTGTCTATGCCGTATATGAGCCAGCGCGATAAGGATGACATCATCTTCGGCATCCAGCAGGGCTATGATTTCATCGCCGCTTCCTTTGTGCGCACCGCACAGGACGTGTACGATATCCGCAACCTGCTGAACCAGTACGATTCCAACATTCGCATCATTGCAAAGATCGAGAACCGCGAGGGCGTGAACAACATCGACAGCATTCTGGCTGCTGCCGACGCCGTGATGGTCGCCCGTGGCGATCTGGGCGTAGAGATCGACTTCACCGAGCTGCCCGGCATCCAGAAGACTATTATCGACCGCTCCTTCTCCTTCGGCAAGCCCATCGTCACCGCTACCCAGATGCTGGACAGCATGATAGTGAACCCCCGCCCCACCCGCGCCGAGATCTCGGACGTGGCAAACGCCATCTACGACGGCACCTCTGCCATTATGCTGTCCGGTGAGACCGCTGCCGGTGCCTACCCCGTGGAGGCGCTCAAGACCATGTCCGCCATTGCAGAGCGCACCGAGCAGGAGGGTTTCCATCTGCGCGGCCGCACGATGGATTCCAACCCCGGCAAGATCAGCGTCTCTGACGCTACCGCCCATGCCGCCTGCCTGACCGCACGGGATGTGAACGCCGCCGCCATCGTTACCGTGTCCGAGTCCGGCACTACCGCCCGCCTGCTGAGCAAGTACCGCCCGCAGCAGCCCATTATTGCCTGCGTCATGCGCGAGCAGGTGCAGCGTCAGCTGTCCCTGAGCTGGGGCATCACCCCGCTGATGATGTCTCTGGCACACAGCACCGATGAGCTGATCGAGATGTCTACCGCTCTGGCCAAGGAGAACGGCTACCTGCACAACGGCGAGCTGGCTGTTGTGACCGCAGGCGTGCCCGTGGGCGTTTCCGGCACCACTAACATGATCAAGATCCACATGGTGGGCAACTGTCTGGCTACCGGCGTGGGTGTCGGCCCCGAGAACAATGATGTTGCCAGCGGCAAGGCCTGTGTCTGCCGCACCATGGACGAGGTGCGCGCCAAGTTCAAGCCCGGCATGGTGCTGGTGGTTCCTTCCACCAGCAACGAGATGCTGAGCTTTGTACGCGATGCTGCCGCTCTGGTGGTAGAGGAGCCCGGCCTGAACAGCCACGCTGCCATTGCCGGCAAGGCACTGCTGAAGCCCACCGTTGTGGGTGCCGCCGGTGCTACCAGCCACATCCGCGATGGTCTGATGGTGGCTGTGGACTGCGCACACGGCAGTGTGCAGCGCCTGCAGGGCTAAGACATAAAAGGAGAACCGTAGTATGGAACGTATCGCAAGCTTTTGCGTGGATCACACCCGGCTGGAGCGCGGGATGTATCTGAGCCGTCAGGACGGCGATGTGCTCACCTGGGACATCCGCATGAAAAAGCCCAATCAGGGCGATTACCTGACCACCGCCGCTGCCCACACGCTGGAGCACCTGTTTGCAACCTATGCACGCAACAGCGCCGTGAAGGACGGGGTGATCTATGTTGGCCCCATGGGCTGCCGCACCGGTTTTTACCTGTTGACCCGGGGTCTGACCCCGGCGCAGGCATTGCAGCTGACGGTGGACGCCTACCGCTTTATGGCCAATTTTGAGGGCGCTGTGCCCGGTGCCAGCGAAGTGGAGTGCGGCAACTACCGCGATATGGATCTGCCCGCTGCCAAGGCCGAGGCCGCAGCTATGCTGCCCGTACTGGAAGCGTTGACCGCAGAGGATCTGCACTACTGATCTGTCAATATAAAAAGAGCGCCGCACAAAAAAATACCGTGCAGCGCCCTTTTTGTTACAAAATGATGCAAAAGTATTATTTATAATTTTAGGGCAGGGGAACGTCTGCGGACGTTCCCCTGCCCTATTTTCACAAAAAGAAATTTCAAATCAGCCCCAAGGCTGCAAACTCCTTGGCAATGCCGTCCTCATACACCGAGGGAGCAATGCGGTCGCAGCGCTGCTTCAGGCTTGCAGAGCCATTGGCCATACAGACGCTGATGCCGACCACATCGGTCATTTGCAGATCGTTGTCGCTGTCGCCAAAGCCGATGCTGTCCTGCAGGGGCACGCCGAGATAGTCGCAGACGGCCTTGATGCCGCGTCCCTTATCAAATTTACGGTTGATAAGCTCGCCGTTCACGTAGCCGCCGTCCAGACCGTCCAGCTTGCTCTCGCAGAACACAAAGCGATCCTCGTACAGGCGCTTGGCCTCGTCCAAGTCCTTGCTGTGCTCCGCAATATACACGATCTTATACAGCGGTTCACCCTTGTAATCAGCCAGTGGACTGATGGTCATGCCGTCCTCCATGGCCTTGCGCCAGCGGGCAGCTTCGCTGTTCAGAGGGCCTGCATCCCGGTGGGTGAAGCTCCAGCGCTCTATCATCTTCAGGCTGCCGTAGGTGGCGTCCCGCGCTTCCAGCGTGCACTCTACACCGTGGCGCTCCATGGCGCTGCGCACGTCCTTTGCCAGCTGCGGCTCCATAGGCAGGTCTACCAGCACCTTGTCCCCGCAGAACACATAACCGCCGGCACTGCATACTGCGCCATCAAAGCCGTAGTGCAGCAGCGGCTGGGTCATGCGCAGGTTGCGCCCGGTGCACAGAAACAGTTTATGGCCGTTGGCGTGTGCCTTGCGCAGCGCTTTCACCGTGCTTTGGGGGATCAGCATCTCCCCCGGGGGCAGCAGAGTGCCATCGATATCTAAAAAGATCAGTTTTTGTTTCATTTGTTCCTCTTTTTTACAGCGAGCCGCGCTCTACCAGCGTATAGCCCAGCGTGGTCTGGCGCACCGGCGCAGCGTCCGGCCCGGTATGCTCCAGGCTTTGCAGCAGCATCCGGGCGGCCTCCTGCCCTACCTGCTTTTGGTAGAAGCGGATGGTGGTCAAGCCGGGCTGCACTACCTTGCTCGCCCAGTTATCTCCGATGCCTGCAAGGCCGACATCCTCCCCTACCCTGCGTCCGGCAGCGCGCAACACCTGCAAAGCGCCAAAGGCCACGGTGTCGGTCACGCAGATCACGCCGTCCAGCTGCGGGCAGCGCGCCAACAGCTCCTCCATGCAGCGTTGTCCTTCTTCCATGGAAAAGGCGGCGCAGTAAGCGCGGGGCAGACCATCTGCGTTCAGTCCGGCCTCCCGCAGTGCATCCTGCACACCCTGACGGCGGGCCGCGCCGGTGGCAGCGTCCTGCTCGCTGCCGCCGATGTACACGATATTTTTGCGGCCATGCTCCAGCATCTTCCGGGTCAGGTCGCGGGCGGCAGAGCGGTCGTCGTTATAAACGCAGGGCAGGTCTGCAAAGCGCTGCCCTGTTACTACCACGGGCACACGGCAGTCCTTCAGCGCCTTGCACAGCTGCGGGCTGGAATCATAGCCCAGCAAAATGATCCCGGCCACGTGGTTGCGCTGCAATGCTGTAAGATATTCCAGCTCCATCTGCTCGTCCAGCTCGGTGTCAGCCAGCAGCATCAGGTAGCGGCTCGCGCCCAGCTCGGTTGCAATGCCGCTGGTGATCTGCCCCACCGACTGGGAGCTGATGCTGGGCACAATGACCCCCACCTGACGCACCTTGCCGGTGCGCAGGGTCTGGGCGGCAGTGTCCGGGCTGTAACCGGTCTGCTCCACTACGGCTTGTATCACGGCACGCTTCTGCTCGCTGAGAGGGCCGCCGTTCAAATAGCGGCTGACCGCAGCACTGGAAACGCCTGCCAGCTTTGCAATATCACTGATGGTCATAGGGTTTTTCTCCGTTCCCTCTCCTGCGGTAATGTGTAAACGTTTTCATGCTTATTATAAAGCCGTTTCATATTTCCCGCAAGAGGTGCAATGACCGTTTTTCTGCGTGGCTATCCGCTACTTTTTTGGTTGTTTTGTACAACACAGCCGTTTTCGCTTTCCAATTTACCTCCAGATTTGCAAAAAACGTTGCGTTTACAGCAAACCCATGCTGATGGCGCGTGCAATAAGCCCCAGCACCAGCACCGCCAGAATAATGCCCAGTGCCACCTTGCTCTCGCCGCCGGTCTGCTGCTTTTTGCTGCGGGAGGCTGTGCCGCGGCTCTGCTTTGTACCGGTGCTGCGGCTGCGGGCGGCAGTGTTTTTGGTGCTGCGGGTCTGCTGTGCGCTGCGGGGCTTGCTGCGGGCAGCAGCCTTCCCCTGCTGTGTGTTCTGCAGGCTGCTCTGGCGCGCTTTAAGGGGTTTGCCCTCGCTGCACCGGCTCAGGTAGTCCTCGGCTTCGCGGTAATACTGCGCCAGCTCGTTCTCCTTAAAGGCGGTACCGGCGTAGCCCTCCTCCAGCGCCTCGATAGCTTCGTTGAACAGCAGCGCCGCCTGTGCGCCGTCTGCTGCAACTGCCGCGTGGGCAGCTTCGTTGCGGGCGGTGCGGATGGCGTTGCAGGCATGGCGGGCGGCAGAGGGGTGCGCCGTGTTGCCCAGCAAGTCCAGCGGGCGGGCGGCATCAGTCTCCGGGTCCAGCAGCACCCGCATACACAGGGTAGTGTCCAACTGCTGCCAGCTGGTCTTGCCGGTAAGATCCGGCATACGGTCATAATAATCCGGGCTTTCCTGCTTGCGGGCGGCAATATGTTCCAGCAGCGCGTCCAGACTGTGCGCCCCGGGCTTGCGCTCCCAGTGCCAGCGCAGCAGGCGGCGGCTGATCTCATCGCAGGCGGTCTTGATTTCAAAAGCCACCTGTAAAGCTTGTTCCGGCATGGCATTTCCTTTCTGTGCAATGCACACAAAAGGCGGAGAAGGCACGCTGCCCCCTCCGCCGGGATGAATCTTATTTTACAGCACGAACTGGTAGTACACAAAGCCGCACAGTGCGATAGCTGCACACAGGATGGCCGTAATGGGCGGCACCCAGCGGATCAGCGCTTCTGCCACGCTGTCCCGGCTGTCCTCGTACTCCTCGTCATCGTCCTGCACAGGCGCGGGCTGACGCACCGGAGCCGGTGCCGGACGGCGGGCAGCGGCGGGCATTACGCGGGTGCCTTCGTCTGCCGCAGCAACGTCGGAAATCGGTGCGCGGACAGCGGCGTCCAGCACACGGGTAGGCTCCGAGATGGGCTGGACGGGGGCAGCCTTCGGCTGGTAAGCCGCTGCGCCCATGACCCGGGTGGGCTCCTCTACGGGCGCTGCCGGGGCGGTAGGGGCTACACCCACGATGCGGGTAGGCTCCTCCACCGCAGCGTCCGCTGCGGGCGCCGCCGGGGCGCTGAGGGGCATTTCCATCTCGTCTGCCGGGGCGGCGGGCTGTAACAGGGTGTTCAGCGCATTCTGCAGCAGAATGCGGTCACAGCCACACTCCGAGCAGTAAACGGTGTCCTCCTCAGTGGGGTGGAAGGCACCGCAGGCACAGTACCAGCCGTTTTCAAACACCTGCGGCTGATACTTGAGCCCGGTGCGGTTCATGCGGGCTTCCAGCGTCTTTTGCAGCTCTGGAGCCAGACGGCGGGGTGCGGGCAGACGCACACGCTTGATACCGTCCAGATGCACCACACGCTTGCCGTTGTACACATTGCACAGCGAAACATCCACGCTGGTGATGGCCTTTGCCGTGATGAACACGGCATCGTCCTGCCCGAACAGCTCGCCGGGCTTTACCTGAAGATCCCGATACTCGAACTTATCCTCGCACAGGATCACACCGTCCACGCCTTTGCATTTGAAGTGGATCTCCAGTGCGGTCAGGGTCACGCGGGAAATATTCTTGAAGGTCAGGCAGACAGCATGCTCGCCGCTGACGTCTCCCTTGAGCAGCTCCACGCAGACGAACTGCACCGGGCTGCCGGGGGTATAGTAGTTTGCGCGGGTCTGGGCGACCGGGTTAAAATTTTCCTCCACGATGTTCGCTCCTTTTCTTAAAAAAGCTTAGTCCTGCTGCTCCGGGGCGTCTGGCTGCGGCGCTTCCGGCTGGGCAGGCTCGGCCTGCTCGGCGGGTTCGGCGCGCTCAGCGGTCTGGGCAGGCTCTGCGGGCTGCACCGGGGCAGGCTGCACGGTCTGGTCGGGCTGCGCCTGCTCAGGCTTTGCATCCTCGCAGGGGGGCAGAGTGCCGCCGGCCATAATGGTGTTGAACTGCTCCTCGTTGAGCTTTTCGCGCTCCATCAGAGCCTTGGCCAGCGCATGGAGCTGGTCGATGTGCTCGGTCAGGGTGCGGCGGCAGGTCTCGTAGGCCTCGTCGATGATATCACGGGTCTCGCTGTCGATCTCGGCAGCGGTGGTCTCGCTGTAACCCTTGCCCTGACCAAAGTCGCGGCCAAGGAAGGTCTCCTCCTGCGAGGTGCCGTAGACCACGGGGCCCAGACGCTCGGAGAAGCCGTAGCGGGTGATCATCTGGCGTGCGATGTTGGTAGCCTGCTGCAGGTCGTTGGAGGCACCAGTGGAGATGTCCTCCAGGATCAGCTGCTCGGCCACGCGGCCGCCCAGACTGGACACGATGTCCTCAAACATCTCGCCCTTGGTCACATAGCTGCGATCCTTCTCAGGCAGATACATGGTGTAACCGCCGGCCTGACCGCGCGGGATGATGGTGATCTCGTGCACGCGGGGGTGGTGCTTGCAGTAGAAGCCTGCCACTGCGTGACCAGCCTCGTGGTAGGCGGTGAGCTTTTTCTCCTCCGGGGTGACCACGCGGCTCTTCTTCTCGGGGCCAGCCATCACCTTCATGGAAGCTTCCTCGATATCCTCCATGGTAATAGCCTTGCGGTTGCGGCGGGCTGCCAGCAGCGCAGCTTCATTGACAAGGTTTTCAAGGTCTGCACCGGCAAAACCGGCAGTGCGCTGGGCAATGACCTTCAGGGAGACGTCCGGTGCAAGGGGCTTGTTGCGGGTATGCACCTTCAGGATCTCCTCGCGTCCCCTGACATCCGGCAGACCCACATAGACCTGACGGTCGAAGCGGCCAGGACGCAGCAGTGCCTTATCCAGAATATCAGCACGGTTGGTGGCAGCCATGACGATGATGCCGTCGTTGGCTTCAAAGCCGTCCATCTCCACCAGCAGCTGGTTCAAAGTCTGCTCACGCTCATCGTGACCGCCGCCCAGACCTGCGCCGCGCTGACGACCCACGGCATCGATCTCATCAATAAAGATGATGCAGGGCATGGTCTTTTTGGCCTTATCGAACAGGTCACGCACACGGGAGGCGCCCACGCCGACATACATTTCCACAAAGTCAGAGCCGGAGATGGAGTAGAAGGGCACCCCGGCCTCACCTGCACAGGCACGCGCCAGCAGGGTCTTACCGGTACCCGGAGGGCCCACCAGCAGCACACCATGCGGGATGCGGGCACCCAGCGTATTGAACTTATCCGGGCTCTTGAGGAACTCCACAACTTCCTTGAGTTCCTCTTTTTCCTCGTCCTCACCGGCCACATCGGCAAAGGTGGCAGTCTTTTTGTTCTCGTGCTCGTCCTTTACCCTGGCCTTGCCTACGTTCATGATGCCGCCGCCACCGGCACCGCCGCGCATCATGGAGAACAGCAAAAAGCCGGTGCAGCCAAGCATGGCCAGATAGAACAGGATCTCCATCCATGGGATGGTCTCCTTGGCAGGTACATAGTCGTACACCATGGGCGCATCGGGGTTGGCTGCATCGTACTGGGCGATGTAGTCCGACACATGGTCCACGAACATCCGGGCGTAGGGCAGCTTATAGCTGACCGTCTCGGTGCCGTCCTCGTTCTTCTTCACCCCGGTGGGGGCAGCAGAAGAGGAGGACAGCAGGCCGGAAAGCAGCCCGCCCGTGGACTGGGCAGTGCTCTGCTCGGCAGCGTTGGGCAGCTCCTGTGCGCCCTCCTTCAGGGTCATGGTGATCACGCCGGTGTTCAGATCCAGCGAGAATTTGGTGACCTGATTGCTCTCAAAATAGTGTACCACCGTGGAATATGCCATGGAGGAGCCGCTGGCGCTGCCACCGGTGCCGCCCAGCACCGACCACACCATCAGCACGGCTGCCAGCACAATGGCGATTACCAGCGGATTGAAACGGGGTTTCTTCGGTTGCAAAAAAATCAACTCCAGTTCTGGATTTTTATAATGGACACGTTACTTCGTGTAGACCTCGGGCTTCAGCACGCCGACATAGGGCAGGTTGCGGTATTTTTCATCGTAGTCCAGACCGTAGCCCACCACGAACTCGTCCGGCACCTGAAAACCCTCGTAATCCGGCTGGATGTCGGCCTTGCGGCGGCTGGGCTTATCAAGGATCGTGCAGATCTTAACGGAGTTCGGGTTGCGCATCTTGAGCATGGGCACAAGGTTGGACAGGGTAACGCCGGTGTCCAGAATGTCCTCCACGATCAGCACATCCTTGCCGGACAGATCACCGTCCAGATCCTTGATGATCTTGACCAGACCGCTGGAGGTGGTGTTGCTGCCGCCGTAGCTGGAGACCACCATAAAGTCGATATTGCAGGGGATGCTCACAGCCCGCATCAGATCGGCCATAAAAACCACCGAGCCCTTGAGGATGGACACCAGCACCAGATTTTTACCGGCATAATCCCGGCTGATCTGAGCGCCCAGCTCTGCCACCTTGGCCTTCAGCTGCTCTTCGCTGACCAGAACGGTCTTGATATCATCTGTCTCTTATACACATCTCCGAGCCCACGAGACAGGCAGAAATCTC
>ERZ1027054.1112-NODE-1112-length-11250-cov-8.952300_pt1 | contig 11250 bp, 8 predicted proteins | sample MGYA00519284_ERZ1027054 | MGnify/ENA primary metagenome ERZ1027054 (study PRJEB26926, sample SAMN06164568) | human gut metagenome | biome: ENVO:00009003; feature: ENVO:2100002; material: ENVO:00002003 | host: Homo sapiens | place: USA | collected 2012 ... | reverse complement strand
AGATTTCTGCCTGTCTCGTGGGCTCGGAGATGTGTATAAGAGACAGGCCTTTCTCCGCTGCAGCTGGACGCTGAGCCACTGGAAGCAGGAAACACCCAAAGAGGAACTGAAAACCCTGCTGCTGCTCGCGCTCGCGCCGGCGGCAGGCTTTTTGCTGCAAGGCTGGCTGCCCGGGCGCGGGCTGCTGTGCTGCGGCATTACGCTTGGGCTGGTGTGCGTGTATGTGCTGGTGCTGCAGACCAAGTTCACGGTGGATACCCTGACCGGCGTCAGCAACCGTATCGTGGCGCTGCGCTATCTGGAAAGCGAGCTGCCCTATTACCGCCGCCACCCCAACCGCTCGCTGCATTTCCTCATGATGGACATGGACCACTTCAAGCACATCAACGACCAATACGGCCACTTGGAGGGCGATGCCGCACTGGTGCTGCTGGCGGGCATCCTGAAAAAGGTGTGTGCCAACTATAACGGCGTGCTGGCGCGCTACGGCGGCGATGAATTCTGCATCGCCTGCGGCTGCAACAGCGTGGAGGTGCGCACCCTGATCGCCTCCATCCAGCGAGAGCTGGACGCCGCCAACGCAGCCTCCGGCAAGCCCTACCAGATCGAGATCAGCATCGGCTGCGCCCGCCTTGAGCCGGACATCGCCACCGTGCACGACCTGATCGATAAAGCCGATCAGGAAATGTACCACCTCAAGACCCGCAAGCACGGCACAGCCCCCGCAGAAAAACAGGACTGAACAGTTGTGAACTTACTATAACACGATAAATGCCGTTTGCCTTTACGGCCTTTCCCGTGAAAAATGCAATACCGGAGCGTCCGCAGACGCTCCGGTATTGCTCTATATAAAAATAATTTTTCCGCTGAAGATGACCAAAGCAAAGCGGAAGCCATTCAAAATCGTCCCGCCCGCGCTTTCTAAACGTTTTTTACCCTTCTGCCCTTGCATCCCGGGGTGGAACGCGGTATTCTTATAGAATAGACCGGAACCGCGACAGCACAGGGGAGGGAGACCACATGGACACACAGGAGATCCGCGCATTGCTGGGCAAAAGCATCTTTGAGCGGGCACAGAAGTACCGCAAGCGCATCCTGCAAAGCAGCTGCACCACCAACGAGGACGGGGTGCGGCACCTGACGGCGCTGGTGCAGGGCAGCGGGCCGGACTGCTATTATACACAGGTCTGGCTGCGGGAAAACGGCAGCTTTGTCAGCGCCTCCTGCGACTGCCCCTATAACCAGAACGGCGATGGTACCTACTGCAAGCATATCGGCGCGCTGCTGTTGCAGGACGCGGAAAAGAACCCGCCTGCCCCGGAAAAAAAGCCGGAGAGCATCCCCGGGGTGCAGCGGGGCGTTGCCGGGCTGAACCCGGAGCCCCGCAAGGACAGTTACAGCGCCGGGCTGGATATGCTGTTTGGCCGCAAGTGGCGGGGCGAGGAGCCGGAGACCGACTATGATGCCCAGCTGCTGCTGAAGCGCTACCAGCGGGAGGACGCGCAGCAGCTGCCCCAGCCTGCATTGCAGCGCACCGGCTTTGCCCTGCTGGAACCGGAGCTTACGCCGCACAATGGCCGTATCTGGCTGCGGCTGCGGGTCTCGGACGGCATCGGCAGGCGGCAGTATCTGGTAAAAAGCATCCCGCAGTTTCTGGATGCGATTGAGCAGGGCGAAAGCGTCAGCTACGGCAAATCGCTGGCCTTTGTGCACCGGTGGGACGCTTTTGCCCCGGATGCGCAGCAATTGCTGCGGCTGCTGCGCAGTCAGGTGAGCGCCCGGCAGGAATTTGAAGCCGAGGGCACGGTGCGCTCCGCTTGGGATAAAGGCCCGGCGGGCGGTCTGCCGCTGACCGGCGAGGGGCTGGATGCCCTTGTGGAACTTTACGCCGCCGAGGGCGTCGTGGGCGGCTACACCCTTAAAGAGGGACTGCCGGTCATTAGCCTGAAGGTGGAGCGCCGCAAGGGCGGCGTGCAGCTGAGCTGTACTCCGGTGCTCAGTGGGGTGCAGGGGCTGGACTATGCCTATCTGCTGGGCGAAACCACCCTCTGGCGGATGCAGCGGGAGGAATGCCGCCGGGTGCTGCCGGTACTGGATACCTTTGGCGGGCGCAGTTTGTTCTTTACCAGCGCGGATGCCGCCGCCTTTTGCAGCTATGTGCTGCCGGAGCTGGGCAACCGGGTTAACATCGTGGACCCCGACCGGCTGCTGCTGAACCAGATCCCGCTGGAACCTGTGGTGCAGTTTTATCTGGATGCCGACCGGGGGCTTACCGTTACGGCCTACCCGGTCTTTCTGTACGGCGAGGACAGGGTAGCCCCCGGCGAGCCGGTGCCGCCCGACCTTTTGCGGGATGCCCGCACCGAGAACCGGGCAAAGCGGCTGCTGGAAACCTATCTGGAACCCGAGACCGGCAAGCCGGGGCATTACAGCATTTCTGGGGAGGAGGCGCTTTTCCAACTGCTGGAAGAGGGCATTCCCGCCCTGCTGGCCATGGGCGAGGTGTACCAGACCGATGCCTTCCGCAACTTACAGGCCGCCCCGCCTAAAATTTCGGTAGGGGTTTCGGTGCACGGCAGCGTGCTGGATTTGGAGGTAGACACCGGCGCCTTCCCGGTGGAGGAGCTGCGGGAGCTTTTGCAGTCCCTGCACCAGAAAAAACGCTACCACCGCCTGCGGGACGGCAGTCTGCTGCGGCTGGACGACAGTCTGGAAGGGCTGGACGAACTGAACGACACACTGGAGCTTTCCGGCGCAAAGCTGAAGGACGGCCACGCCGCCCTGCCGCTCTACCGTGCCCCTACGCTGGACTGGGCGCTTTCGGGGCAGAACGGCCTGCGGTTCGACCGGGACGATGCTTTCCGGCGCATCAGCCGCAGCTTCCACGCCGTGCGGGACAGCGAATATACCCCGCCGCTCTCGCTGCAAAAGACCCTGCGCAAATACCAGCGGGACGGCTACCGCTGGCTGCGCACACTGGATGGCTACGGCATGGGCGGTATTCTGGCCGATGATATGGGTCTGGGCAAGACGGTGCAGGTGCTCAGCTACCTGCTGGCCATGAAGGAGGGCGGGCAGCGCCTGCCCAGCCTTATCGTCTGCCCGGCGTCGCTGGTGCTGAACTGGCAGGAGGAATGCCAGAAGTTCACCCCGCAGCTGCAAAGCGTTGCCATGGACGGCGATGCCGCCCACCGCGCCGCGCTGGTCGATGGGTGGGCACAGGCGGACATCGTCATCACCAGCTACGATCTGCTGCGCCGGGACGAAAAGCTGTATGCCGGGCAAAGCTTCTACGCCTGCATTCTGGACGAAGCGCAGGCCATCAAAAACCACACCACCCAGAAATACAAGGCGGTGTGCCGGGTGAACAGCCGGGTGCGCTTTGCCCTGACCGGCACCCCGGTGGAAAACCGCTTGGGCGAACTGTGGAGCATCTTCTCCTTTTTAATGCCCGGGTATCTGCCCCCCTACAAGACCTTCTGCGCCCGGTTTGAAAAGCCCATCGTGCAGGACGAGGATGCCAACGCCGTGCGGCGGCTGAACCAGTTCACCGGGCCGTTCATCCTGCGGCGCATGAAGTCGGAGGTGCTGCGGGAGCTGCCGCCCAAAACGGAGAATGTGCGCCGCGTTGAGTTGGAGACCGAGCAGCGCAAGCTGTATCTGGCAGCGGTGGTGGACGCCCGCGAAAAGCTGCGGGCGGCAAAGCCGGAGGACAAGATGACCGTGTTTGCCGTGCTGATGCGGCTGCGGGAGATCTGCTGCGACCCGCGCCTTGTGGCAGACAACTGGACCGGCAGCAGCGCCAAGCTGGAAGCCTGTCTGGAACTTGTCACCGAGGCAGTGGCGGGCGGGCACCGCATTCTGCTGTTCAGCCAGTTCACCTCCATGCTGGAGCTGCTGGCAAAGCGGCTGGACGAAGCCGGGGTGAGCCACTTCACCCTGCAAGGCTCTACCCCGAAGCCGGTGCGCGCCGAGCAGGTGCGCCGGTTCAATCAGGGCGAGGCGGACGTCTTTCTGATCTCGCTGCGGGCGGGCGGTACGGGTCTGAACCTGACCGCCGCTGATATCGTCATCCACTACGATCCGTGGTGGAACCTTGCCGCGCAGAATCAGGCCACCGACCGCGCCTACCGCATCGGTCAGCGCAACCCGGTGCAGGTGTACCGGCTGATCGCGCAGGACACCATTGAGGAAAAGATCGTGGAGCTGCAACAGGCCAAGCAGTCGCTGGCCGACACCGTTACCGGCGGGGCAGACGGCGCGATTTTGTCCATGAACCCCGAACAGCTGCTGCAGCTGCTGGGAGAAGAAGCATAAAGGAGTGGATCCATCATGAAGGTTTGGGATCTGCATTGCGATACCCTGTCCGAGCTGCGCCGCGCCGAAAAGGCGGGCGCACCCAAAAGCTTTTTGCACAACGATCTGCATATTGACCTTGAAAAATTGCGGCAGGGGGATTATCTGCTGCAATGCTTTGCGGCCTATGTGAATCTGGCCGACCCCGCCCCCGGGGCCGACCCGCTGGTAAGCGTGCTGGAGGAGATCGACATCTTCAAGCGGCTCATGGCAGCTTACCCGGAAAAGATCGCCCCAGTGTACACCGCCGCCGACCTTGAGCGCAACCGCGCCGAGGGCAAACTCAGCGCCATGCTGACGGTGGAAGAGGGCGGCTGCTGCAAGGGCAGTCTGGGCGTGCTGCGGCGGCTGCAGGAGCTGGGCGTGCGCATGATGACCCTGACATGGAACTACCCCAACGAGCTGGCAGCCCCCAACGCAAACCCCGGCGGGCCGCTGGTGGCCAATACCGAGACCGGCCTGACCGAGCGGGGTTTTGCCTTTTTGGAAGAGATGGAAAAGCTGCACATCACCGCAGACGTGAGCCACCTTTCCGATAAGGGCTTCTGGGATATTGCAAATCACAGCACCCGTCCCTTTGCGGCAAGTCATTCCAACTGCCGTGCCCTGTCGCCCCACAACCGCAACCTGACCGATGAGATGATCCGCGCACTGGCAGAAAAAGGCGGCATTGCAGGGCTGAATTACTGCGCTTCCTTTGTGGACGCAGACTCGGCACATCCGAAGCTCTGCCGCAGCACGGTGGAGCGGCTGGCAAAGCACGCGGCACACTTCAAGCAGGTGGGCGGCATTGAGGTCATCAGCCTTGGCAGCGATTTTGACGGCATCGGCGGTCAGCGCGAGCTGGAAACGGCGGCAGATATGCCGCTGCTGGCCGAGGCACTGCGCCGCGAAGGCTTTACCGAGGACGAGGTGGAGGCCATCTACTGGCGCAACGCATACCGCTTCTTTAAAAACAATCTGTAATAATAACTTCTAAAATTGCAAAAAGTGCCCGGAGATGCCCTGCTGTGCGCGGGTATCCCGGGCTGTGTATTGCCCTGCGAGGGGAGGTTTTATATGGTCTGAGGCGCGCGTCCCCTGAAAAAGAACAAACGACTTGGAAAGATAAGAGGAATTATAACAATGGGTATCACGATTTCGCCGTGGATGATGGCGTTTCTCATGCTGATGACCGGCTTTGCAGGCTTTGTGGATTCGGCAGCCGGCGGCGGCGGGCTGATCAGCCTGCCGGCCTATCTGTTTGCCGGGCTGCCGCCCCACTACACCTATGCCACCAACAAGTTCAGCGCCGCCTGCGGCACCACCTTTGCCACGGCAAGCTTTTTCAAAAGCGGTGCCATGAACGTGAAGGTGGGTGTTCTTGCAGCCATCGGCAGCTTTGCGGGCAGTGCGCTGGGCGCGCACATCGTGCTGCTGCTCAGCGATGAGATGCTGCGCACCATGATGTTCATCATCCTGCCGGTGGCGGCGGTCATCATTCTGTGGCAGCGCAACCTGCCGGATGAGAACCGGGACGACGGCACGCTGGACCTGAAAAAGATTTTACTGGCGCTGGCCATCGGTCTGGGCATCGGCCTGTACGACGGCATTATGGGCCCGGGCACCGGCACCTTTGCCATCATTGCCTTTACCACCCTGATGGGCTTTGATCTGCGCACCGCCAACGGCAACGGCAAGGTGCTCAATCTGGCCAGCAACTACGCCAGCCTGTTCACCTACCTGATGAACGGTCTGGTGGTGTTCCACATCGGCATCCCCTGCGCCATCAGCAACATTCTGGGCAACCTGCTGGGCTCTCACTTCGCGCTGAAAAAGGGTGCCCGCTTTATCCGCCCCATGATGCTGGTGGTGCTGGTTCTGCTGCTGGGCAAGCTCATCTCGGACGCGGTGCTGTAAGCTACCCCCTCAGTCTTTGCTGCGCAAAGCCAGCTCCCCCAAGGGGGCGCCTTTGCAGTAGAGATAAACCCTCCGGCATTGCCAAAAGCCGTCCCCTTGGGGAAGGTGGCATCGCCATAGGCGATGACGGAAGGGGTTCATGCCCCTACAAAAAACAAGTCGGGCAGCCCGCGGGCTGTCCGACTTGTTTTTGCTTTCATAGGTTTTATTCCAGCACCAGCTCTTTATCAAAGAACGCGATGCCGAATGCGCCGGGGCCGGTGTGGGTGCCGATGACGCAGCCGATCTGGCGCACCAGCGGTGCGTCCAGATGCAGGTTGTCCTGCAGGTAGGTCAGCAGCGGCTGCAGCTCCCGGTGGTTGACGGTGTAGCCCAGCAGCGGGGTGTAGCCCGGGTGGATGCCGCCCATCTCATCGATCTTCTTGAACAGCGCCACATACACGCCGGGCAGACCGCGCGCTTTACCGGCCAGTGCCACCTTGCCCTCTATGACGGCGAGGATGGGCTTGATGCCCAGCATACCGCCCGCCACAGCTGCGGCGGCAGACAGTCTGCCGCCCTTGCGCAGGTACTTCAGATCGTCCACAGCGGCTACCAGATGCAGGTGCTGCTTGGCTTTTTCCAGATCGGCAGCGATCTGGGTGATGGTTTTGCCGGCGTCCCGCAGCTGCACAGCCAGCCGCACCAGCAAAGACTGCCCCAGACAGACGTTCTCGGTGTTCACGAACACCACATTGTCCACGTTGGCAAGGTCGGCAGCAAGTCTTGCGCACTGACCAGTGCCGGACAGCGCATCGGACAAAAAGATGCCCAGAACCTCGTCCCCGGCGGCAGCGGCGTCCAGATACAGCCGCTCGAACTGCTCCGGGCTGGGCTGGCTGGTGGTGGGCAGCTTGCGGCAGGCTGCCAGATGGGTATAGTATTCGCTGGGGGTCATGTCGATGCCGTCCCGCAGGACGGTGCCGTCCTCCAGCGTCACATTCAGGGGAATCACGGTCACGCCCAGCTGCTGCGCCTCGGCGGGCAGGATGTCGCACGCGGAATCGGTGAGGATACGGATCATAATAATACCTCCGGTCTACCGGTAAAATACAGTATACGCAACGCTTTTATTAAAAAGGTTGGAAATTATTATACCACCATTTAGGGCGATGTGTCAATATTTTGCATAAATTTGCCACGACAGAACGCCGAAACCTTGCACACCCGGCGGCAGATATGGTACTATAACCGGGAACGAACCATAGTAGGAGGAGACTGACCATGCACAAGCTGAATCCCCGCACCGCTGCACTGCTTTCAGCCTTTGGCTGGGCGGTGGGGTATCTGCTGGCGGGCAAGGCGCTGGCGGTGCTGCTGCCCGCTGCACCGGGCGGCGCGGCGCGGTTTTTCCGGGTCTGCCTGCTGGCTCCGCTGGCGGAGGAAGGGGTGTTCCGGGGCGCGGTGCAGCGCCGGGCGCAGCCGCTGGGCAGGGAACAGGCCATTCTTTTGCAGGCGGTGCTGTTTGCCTTGCAGCACGGCAGCGTCGCTGCCATGGTCTATGCGCTGGTGTGCGGGCTGGGTCTGGGGTGGCTGGCAGACCGCACCGGACATCTCTGGCCGGGGATGCTGCTGCACAGTGCAAATAATCTGCTGGTGCTGGCGATGGGATGAGAGGATGGGATACATGACCGATTTTGAACTGATGGGTCTTGCGCTGGAGGAGGCCGCCAAAGCCGCCGCCTTGGGCGAGGTGCCGGTGGGCGCGGTGGTGGCGCGGCACGGCGAGGTGGTGGCTACGGCGCACAACACCCGGGAGACCGAGAAAAACGCTTTGCACCACGCGGAACTGCTGGCCATTGATGCCGCCTGCAAGGCGCTGGGCGGCTGGCGGCTGTGGGAGTGCGAGCTGTTCGTCACCTTAGAGCCATGCCCCATGTGCGCGGGCGGCATCATCAACAGCCGTCTGCGCCGGGTGGTGTACGGCGCTGCAGACACCAAGGCCGGGTGCTGCGGCTCGGTGACCGACCTGTTTGCGCTGCCCTTCAACCACCATCCGGTGGTGGAAAAGGGGCTGCGGGAGGCCGAGGCACAGCAACTTTTGCAGGCGTTTTTTGTTTCCCTGCGGGAAAAGCGGGCGGGCAGACCCCGCTGGAAGCCCCCGGTGCCTGAAAACAGGGGAAAATAAGGAAAAATAGTGGGAACTGCGTAAAAAATTGCAGTTCCCACTTTCTTTTTGAGCTGGATTGTGGTATATTATTCAATGGAATCTTGTCGAAACCCATCGTAAGTACAGGCAGGCACGCCAAAGCACCGGACCTTTGCCGGACACATAAACGGAACGCTGCACTGTCTGGGGATGGGAACAGGGTTTTTCCGGCTGGGGCACTGCGCCCGGCCGAGAATACCGAACAGGAGGGATACACTCTTGTACGAGGACGAGTTTGAACTGACCTTTCAGGTGCCGGAGGAAGAGAGCGCGCCAGAGCCCCTTGCCGTACCGGCTGCAAAGCCGGCGGTGCCGGTGGTGGATGAACCCACACGCATCATGACGCTGGAAAAACCGGCAGCACCTGTGGCGGAGGAACCCACCCGGGTGATCACGCTGGAAAAGCCCGCAGAGCCACAGCCGCCTGCGGTGGAGCCGCCCGAAGAGCCTGTGCCGCAGCCTGTAAAAGAACGGCCTGCCCCTGCAGCACCCGCTGCGGCGCGCCGGGTGCTGATCTCCGGCGGCGACCGGGGCATCGGCGCTGCCGCTGCCCGCGCCTTTGCGGCAGCAGGGTATCAGGTGGCGGTACTCTACCACCAGAACGCAGCTGCCGCCGCTGCGCTGGAGCAGCAGCTGCCCGGGTGCATCGCCATCCAGTGCGATGTAGCCAGCCGCGCCAGCTGTGAGCTGGCGTTCCATGCAGTGGAGCAGGCCATGGGCAGGGTGGATGTACTGGTGTGCAACGCCGGCATCGCGCAGCAGAAGCTGTTTACCGACATCACCCCGGAGGAGTGGCAGCGGATGCTGGACGTGAACCTGAGCGGCGCGTTCCACCTGTGCCAGCTGGCGCTGCCCGGCATGATCCGCCGCAAGCAGGGCCGCATCCTGACCGTGAGCAGTATGTGGGGCCAGACCGGCGGCAGCTGCGAGGTGCACTATTCCGCCGCGAAAGCCGGGCTTATCGGCCTGACCAAGGCACTGGCGAAGGAGGAGGGCCCCAGCGGCATTACCGTGAACTGCGTAGCGCCGGGGGTCATCGAGACCGATATGATGGCGGCTTTTACCGCCGAGGACAAGGCGGCGCTGGCCGAGGAGACCCCTGTGGGGCGGCTGGGCACCCCGGAAGAAGTTGCAAAGCTGCTGGTCTTTCTGGCCGGCGAGGATGCCGGATACATCACCGGACAGGTGTTCGGGGTGAACGGCGGCCTTGTGATCTGATGCACAGGGCGATATTACAGAATTTTCCCCGGAGTGGGAAGGAGAGAAAAAATGGGCATGACTTTGAAGGAACTGTTGACTAAGGGCGAGGGCACTCTCTCTGCACAGGAGGCCAAGGCGCTGGCGGCACAATGCCGCATGGATGTAGATACCCTCTACACCCTGCTGGAGGAGCGCGGCATCAAGATCCTGGAGGAGGAGAGCGAGCCGAGTCTGGACGTGGACAGCATCATTGCTGAGGTGGAGAACGCCGAGAACAACAACGATGACATGGGCCTTGCCGATGAGAACGAAGAGGATGCCGAGGAGAACCCGGCAGACCTGAAGGCCGCCATGGATGAGCTGCTGGACGACCCGGTGAAGAACTACCTCAAGCAGATCGGTCAGATCCCGCTGCTGAGCGCCGAGCAGGAGGTGGAGCTGAGCCGCCGCATCCATGCCGGTGCCGAGGCTGCACATATTCTGCAGGCAGACCGCCAGAAGTACGACGCACCGGAGTACATCAAGAAGAACAGCGCCCGCTTCTCCTTTGAAGAGGACGAGAACAGCCGCAGCTACACCGAGGATCTGGACGAGGACGGCGAAAAGTCTGCCGAGGATGCCGAGGAGAAGGCAGACGAGGAAAAGGCCATGGAAGCCGTGGAGAACGGCCCCCTGAGCGAGGAACGCCGTCAGGAGCTGCTCAAGACCCGCCGCGACGGCCTGAACGCCCGCCGCAGCCTGAGCGAGGCAAACCTGCGTCTGGTGGTGTCCATCGCCAAGAAGCATGTCGGCCATAATCTGGCCTTCCTTGACCTCATTCAGGAGGGCAACATCGGCCTGATCAAGGCTGCCGAGAAGTTCGACTGCGACCGCGGCTTCCGCTTCTCCACCTATGCTACCTGGTGGATCCGTCAGGCCATCACCCGCGCCATCGCGGATCAGGCCCGTACCATCCGCATCCCGGTGCACATGGTGGAGACCATCAACCGGATGCGTCAGGCCACCAACCAGCTGGTGTACCAGAACGGTCACGAGCCCACCCCGGAAGAGCTGGCAAAGGCCATGGATATGAGCGTGGAGCGCGTGCGCGAGATTCAGCGCATGGCACAGGAGCCCGCCAGTCTGGAAAGCCCCGTGGGTGAGGAAGAGGATTCCTCTCTGGGCGATTTCGTCGCCGATGAGAACGCCGAAGCTCCCGGCAAGGCAGCCGACCGCGCCATGGTGGCACAGCAGATCAATCTGGCGCTCAAGAGCCTGACCCCCCGCGAGGAAAAGGTCATCCGCCTGCGCTTTGGTCTGGATGATGGCCGTCCCCGCACGCTGGAGGAGGTCGGCCGCGACTTCGGCGTCACCCGCGAGCGTGTGCGCCAGATTGAAGCCAAGGCCATCCGCAAGCTGCATAGCCGCAAGTGCCTGACCCTGCTCAACGGCCTGATCGAGTAATAATATGTATTTTGGGATAGCAGAACACCCGCGTGGGCTCTGCTATCCCTTTTTTCATGGAAGAGAAACCGCAGTTGCAGCGCCGTGGGGAAAGTTCCTGTTTGCTTTTAGCGTGCAGGGACGCTCCGCTGGGCCAGAGGCAGGGAGGGGTGTTCCGACTCCCC
>ERZ1027054.1076-NODE-1076-length-11484-cov-5.450958_pt1 | contig 11484 bp, 9 predicted proteins | sample MGYA00519284_ERZ1027054 | MGnify/ENA primary metagenome ERZ1027054 (study PRJEB26926, sample SAMN06164568) | human gut metagenome | biome: ENVO:00009003; feature: ENVO:2100002; material: ENVO:00002003 | host: Homo sapiens | place: USA | collected 2012 ... | reverse complement strand
CAGATGTGTATAAGAGACAGATATATATCAGAAAATTCAAACAATTATAAATACGATTAGAAATAGTTATAGCCATTTGCAATATATTCGGGGTTTTGCTATTGTTTCCGTCCATAAATGCATGATACACTAAAAAATAGATGAAAAATACAGGCTATGGTATTGGGATAAAGAAAGGAGACCTACAGATATGGGAGGATTTTTTGGCGTTGCATCAAAAGAAGCATGTAATCTGGATCTTTTTTATGGAACAGATTATCATTCGCATCTTGGAACCCGCCGCGGAGGTATGGCTACTTACGGAAGTGATGGCTGGAAGAGAGCGATTCATAATATTGAAAATTCGCCGTTCCGTACAAAATTTGAAAAAGATGTTGATACAATGAAGGGAAATATTGGAATTGGATGTATTTCAGATTATGATCCACAGCCAATTCTGATCCAGTCGCATCTGGGGTGCTTTGGAATTACGACAGTAGGTAAGATCAATAATGCGGATCAGCTGATTCGGAATCTTTATGAAAATGGACATACACATTTTCAGTCTATGACCAATGGACAGATCAATTCTACAGAGCTGGTTGCGGCATTGATCTGTAAAAAGGATTCGTTTGTTGAGGGAATCCGTTATGTGCAGTCAGTAGTTGAAGGCTCGATGACGCTTCTGCTTCTGACAGAGAATGGAATTTATGCAGCCAGAGACCTTCTCGGACGTACACCGGTTGTGATCGGAAAGAAAGAGAATGCATACTGCGTTTCCTTTGAAAGCTTTGCATATATCAACCTTGGATACACAGATTACAAAGAGCTGGGACCTGGGGAAATCGTCTACGTGACACCGGAATCTGTGGAGACTGTAAGTCCTGCATGTGAAAAGATGAGAATCTGTTCGTTCCTGTGGGTATACTATGGATATCCTACTTCTTCTTATGAAGGGGTTGGTGTAGAAGAAATGCGTTACAACTGTGGAAAGCTTTTAGCACAGAGAGATGACCATTCGATCGATGTGGATATTGTTGCAGGAGTTCCGGATTCGGGTATCGCTCATGCGATAGGCTATGCAAATGAATCAGGTATTCCGTATGCAAGACCATTTATCAAATATACTCCGACCTGGCCAAGATCTTTCATGCCGACAACACAGAGTCAGCGTAATCTGATCGCCAGAATGAAACTGATCCCGGTACATAGTCTGATCGAAGACAGGAGCCTGCTGCTGATCGATGATTCTATCGTGCGTGGCACACAGCTCCGTGAGACGACAGAGTTCCTGTATCAGAGTGGCGCAAAAGAAGTGCATGTCCGCCCGGCATGTCCACCGCTTTTGTACGGATGCAAATATTTGAACTTCTCCCGTTCCAAATCAGACCTGGATCTGATCACAAGAAGGATCATCCGTGAGTGGGAAGGCGACAATGATGTCAATGTACTGGGTGAATATGCGGATCCGAACAGTGACCGGTATGCAGCAATGCTGGAGGAAATCCGCAAGAGACAGAATTTCACTTCACTTCGTTATCACAGACTGGATGATCTGATCAAATCAATCGGGATTGATGCATGCCAGGTATGTACCTACTGCTTTAACGGTGTGGAATAACAGGTAAATGAAAATATAAAACAGGTGTCCACGTAAGTATATCTTAGTGATATATCCCAGTGGGCACCTGTTTTTGTGTATACGATGAGCCAAGTGCAGATTTGTGCTTGCACAAGGATCTGCATTTGACGAATGTACATCATCGAGCTGTTAAGCGAGATGATGTACAAAGTATAAGAATCGAGTAGGAGTCAGCCTACTCGATTATATACGATTTTGGTGTATACAATGATGTGGAATGGTGTACAAAGTATGCGGAGCGGCAGCTCCTTCTGCAAAGCTGCACTATAGCAGCAGATCATCTATCTTCACATAGTCTCCCATCCGGTATGCTTCAATTGCATTTCCATTGATCACATAGAACTTTTCGTTTGCATACACACCGCGGGTTCCAAGATAAGAATTACCGTTGACTTCCTCCTGCATCTGTACCTGGAAGCCCTGATCTTTATCGTAAGAAAGGATCACATACTGGTTGGCAGATCCGGAAAGCGGAAAGCCGATCAGATTCTTTTCCGGATCAACCAGTGCTGCACGGTAGTCAGAAAAAACATCCGAGTAATAGTACTGATCCAGTGTGTACTTGCTGACTTCCTTCACATCCGAAGGATCACTGATATCAAACATGGAGATCTTTACCCCGTTTGTAATGCCATTTTCATCGGTATCCATACCGATGCCAAGAAGCAGGTTATCACTGTAAAAATGCAGGTATTCCGAAAAGCCGGGAATTTTCAGCTTGCCAAGGATCTTCGGATTCTCCGGATCGGAAAAGTCTACGGAGAATAAAGGATCTGTCTGTTCATAAGTTACAAAGTAACCGGTATCGCCCAAAAATCTTGCGGAATAGACCTGTTCATTTTTGGCAAGATCCTCGATCTTACCGATTGTTTTCAAATCTGCATCCAGCACATAGACTGAATTGGACTGTGAAGAGCTTCCGACATTATGCGTAACCGTTGTCACCAGCCGCAACGTATTGTCATACTCATCAATGCTGAAGGAATCGTTCAGATATCCTTTTACTTTGCCCTGGGCAGAGCCGGAAAGTTTTCCTTTATTGTAAGACAGCTTGCGGAGGATCGTCTGATTCTTTGCCGCAAGATTATCTGCGAGGATACTGCTGTTCGCATACTCGTAAATATAAATGTTGTTCTCACTCACATAGACTTCACCATTCTCAGACATGACTGCTTTCTGGTCTGCTGCCTTATCCGGACTGGAAGCGGAAACGGAGCTGACAACAAGGTACTGGTCTGCTGCATGGTTCGTCGGGAGATAGATATCCGACTGCTTCAGAAGATTGTCACCAACAAGCGGAACATAGGAAGGATAATCTTTTTTGGTGATCGTATCGTAAATATAATAGTCGCTGAATACATACAGATATCCGTCTTTAAAACGTGAAGTGCGGTAGTAACCACTCTGATCCACGGTTCCGATGGATTTCGGATTGTTGATATCTGCCAGATCATAAGTCTGGATACGGGTACAGCTGCCGCGGTACAAGGTTTTACTGTCAGAATCAACCTGCGTGTTCTGCATGTTGCCAAGGACAAAAAGCTTCTGGTCACTCAGGTAAAATTCGGATGCCTGAAAATTCTCATTCAGCGAAATACCGGAAACAACCTTCATCTGATCAGACCGGATATCTACAATGGAAATTTCCTGTGAGTTTGCTTTCAGTGTATAAAGATAACTTCCATCCGTTTTTACAATGTCTGCTTCACCGACGCTCTCTGTGCGGACGTTGGTATCGGAAAATGAAGTATCCACAGCACGTGCAGAGGCTGTTGAAGAATCCGAAGAGGAGCTGGAACTATCGGTACGTGCACCATTGTCGGCTGTTTCAGTTGAATACATGACAATTCCGCCGTCGGTTGAACCGGTAACAGATGAAGAATCCAACTCATCCTGATAAGATTGCAGGTATGTGTAGACTTCATCATAATCGGTTGCCGTTTCTAAAGTATCGGAAGAGGCAAGCTTACAGGAGGATGTACCGATTGAAGAACTGCCTTTTGTGGAAGAAGTGGCTGAGTCTGAAGAAAGATTCTGCTGGCGGATGTGGGCGCCAATGCCGACAACCAGTACCAGTGCGGCAGCGATAAGTCCTCCGCGCATCCGGTGGCCGCGGGAAAATCCATGCTTTTTCGGGATATGTCCGGAAGCCTGAGTGCTGTTATGCTCTTCCAGCATTTTCATAATCTGATCCGGTGCAAGGCTTTCCGGAACAGGAGTTTTTTCCGTAGATTGTTTTATTTTATCCAGTATTTCTTTTTCGTGATCTGTCATATGAAACACCTCCTATTACTCTTTTATCCTACTCTTTCAGAAGCCAGCTCATCTTTTCGAGGGCACGCTTTCTGCGGGAGCGGACTGTATTCGGGTTCAGCCTTAGCATTTTTCCGATCTCTTTACTGTTGTAACCGCCATAGACGGATAAGCCGATGATCAGCTGATCGTCTTCATCGAGAATAAGAAAAGCACGTTCCACATCTGTGCGGAGTCCGTCGCAGTATGTGGCAGAAGCATGATCTTCTTTCAGCTCGGTCTCGGTCCGTTCACGGCTCTTTAACTTCCGGCGGCACACATTTGCCAGAATCTGAAAGATCCAGGAACGGAATGCTTCTTCTTTGCGTAATTTATGTATGTTCTCATAGGCGGAAAGAACGGCTTCACTGACGGCGTCTTCTGCATCCTGCGGATGATGCATCATGCAGAGCGCAAAACGATACAGATCCTGATAAACCGTCTTATATAATTCTTTAAATGCAATTGCATCGATCATAAGGTCCCTCCTCTCATAACAGGTTCTTTGTATATAAGAGTATAAAAAAGTCGGAAATGTTGCAAAAAGGGACAGAAAAATTTCCGTCCCTTTTATATCATATCATTGTCTGAGAAAAATTAACCTCTGTAATAATTGATCAGACATCCTTTGAGGATGATCTCACGTTCTGCATCCGTCAGATCACCGAGCTTCAGATCGATCTCCTTCAGATCATCGCCTACGACATAAGCCTTGATCGTGGAAGCTTTATCTTCTACTGCTTTGCGGATATCCGGTACGAAGAGATAGTCACCGTTCCTGAAAGAAAGCTTTGTGTGTTCCTCTTCGGTAATAAACGGAAGCATGCCCCAGTTGATCAGGTTCGAGCGGTAACGTTTGGTTGCGTACTCATTTGCGATATTCGCCCAGCCGCCGAGAACCTTCTGGCAGGAAGCAGCCTGCTCACGGGCAGAACCATCACCAGGTTTGACCGCAAAAATGGTACTTCCGACACCGATATTTCCTTTGCCGACTTCCGAATAAGACTTCTGGATTGCTGCCATCACCGGTTTTAATTCATCCAGTACATCCAGTGGACAAGTACCTGCTTCAATCGCTTTTTGGGCTTTCTGGACCTCTTTCGCGCGTCCTACATAGGCAGGATCCTTTCTGGAAAGTGCAAATTCAGCAAGTCCAAGCGGGTTGGAACGATAAGAAGAAGTCTCGCCGGACGGGATCAGTTCGTCTGTCGTTGTAACCGGATCGTGGATCTCAGATACGACCTTCAGGATCAGATTCTCAGGAAGAGCGCTCATTGCCGGCCAGTCTTTGATGTTCGGTCCGAATTTGATCTCAACCGAAGGATCAGCAACGCCGTGGCTGTCAAATACACGGTTGGCGTAAATTCTGGAATCAAAGTGGTAGGTCGGGTTCTTGTATTCAATATCAAAATCTGTTGCCGGAGTAAGGAAACCTTTATTTGCAGCAGTTGCGGCAATGGAACGTGCATCCATAAGGGCAACAGATGCGATCTGTCCACTCTGCAGCTTGCTTCCTTCACGGTTCGGGAAGTTACGGGTAGAGTGACGGATGGAAAATGCATTGTTTGCCGGAGTGTCTCCTGCACCGAAGCACGGTCCGCAGAAGGCAGTCTTTACGATTGTACCGGCTTCCATCAGGTCTGCAACCGCACCATTTTTCACAAGCTCCATGTAAATCGGTGTACTTGCCGGGTAAACACTGAAGGTAAATTCATCTGATCCGATGTATTTGCCACGGATGATGTCTGCGGCAGCACAGATATTTTCAAAACCGCCACCGGCACAGCCTGCGATGATACCCTGATCGACATAAAGCTTACCATTTACGATCTTGTCCTGAAGAGAGTAATCCACAGCACCGTCCAGGCTTACCAGCGCGCGCTGCTCTACATCGTGGAGAACATCTGCAAGGTTGGCATTGACATCTTCGATGGTGTAGACATTGGACGGATGGAACGGCATGGCGATCATAGGCTTGATCTCACTCAAATTGACGTATACAAGACCGTCATAGTAAGCGACTGCGCCAGGCTCCAGTTCCCTGAAGTCATCACTTCTTCCGTGGATATCGTAGAACTCTTTGATCTTGTCATCGGTTCTCCAGATAGAAGAAAGGCAGGTTGTCTCTGTCGTCATAACATCGATTCCGATACGGAAGTCTGCACTTAATTTGCCAACGCCAGGTCCGACAAATTCCATGACCTTGTTATTGACATAGCCATTGCCGAAGGTTGCGCCGATGATCGCAAGGGCAACGTCCTGCGGTCCGACACCTTTCACCGGTTCGCCGTCCAGATAGATTCCGACAACGCCCGGCATCTTGATATCATAAGTCTTGTTCAGAAGCTGTTTTACAAGCTCCGGTCCGCCCTCTCCCATTGCCATGGTACCGAGTGCACCATAACGGGTGTGGCTGTCAGAACCAAGGATCATCTTGCCGCCGCCTGCGAGCATTTCACGGGCAAACTGGTGGATAACGGCCTGATGAGGCGGAACATAGACACCGCCGTACTTCTTCGCACAGGTCAGTCCAAACATGTGGTCATCTTCATTGATCGTACCGCCGACTGCACACAGAGAGTTATGGCAGTTGGTCAGAACATAAGGAATCGGGAATTTCTCCAGTCCGGATGCTCTTGCAGTCTGGATGATTCCGACAAAGGTAATGTCGTGCGAAGTCAGCTTGTCAAATTTGATCTGAAGCTGCTGCATATTACCGGAAGTATTATGTGCACTTAAGATCCCATAAGCCATTGTCTCTTTTGCAGCAGCTTCTTTTGTTGTCTCAATCCCTGTCTTGCTTTTTACGGCAGCAAGTGCATCGGGTGCATCTGCAATTACCTCAGTACCGTGTAAAAGATAGGCACCGCCTTCGTATAATTTCACCATATCATGTCCTCCTATTTTCTGTTTTCTATGAATTTCATGTGGTCTGCGACCATCAGAGCAATCTTAAATGTCAGGGCGTCCTCAAAGACTCTGACATCCAGCCCGGTCTGCTTCTGGATCTTCTCCAGCCGGTAGACGAGCGTATTCCGGTGGACGAAAAGCTGTCTCGCTGTCTCCGAAATATTCAGGCTATTTTCAAAAAATTTATCAACTGTGGATAAGGTTTCTTCGTCAAACTGATCAACGGTATTTCCGGCAAATACTTCTTCCAGGAACATCTCGCATAAGGAAACGGGAAGCTGGTGGATCAGCCGTCCGATACCGAGTTCGCGGTAGGATAAAATATTGCGTTCCGGATAGAAGATACGTCCCACATCCAGAGCCATGCCAGCTTCTTTGTAAGACTGTGAGACCCCTTTGAGTTCGGGAATGATGGTTCCGAAGGAAAGCCGGACATTGACCATAGCTTCGGTGTTGATCGCATTCACCAGCATATCGGCAGTCGAACGGATCGTATCATAATCATCCGTACTGTCAAGGGACTTGATCAGAATAATATGTCCCTCATCTACGGCAGTAACAAAATCACCGGTTCCCGAGGAATAAATCCCACGGATCATATCCAGGACGATCGTGTCATCCGGATTCTTCGGTTCGATCAGATAGACGACTCTGCGCTGCTCAACTGTAATACCAAGCTTTTTCGCCTGATTGTAGATATCTACGAGAAGCAGGTTATCCAGGAGCAGGTTCTGGATAAAACGGTTACGGTCAAGACGTTCGCTTCCGGATCTTAAAAGGCTCTCCAGCTGGCAGACACTTAAGCGTCCGCTGGTATGCACATCAATCTCATTATTCTGCTCGATCACGAAAATATAAGTCAGTTCATCATCATCATAAACCGGAAACAGACCATAGCATTCATCCAGGTGCTCCTCCGATACGCCGGTAACCTCCAGCTCTTTTAAAAATGAGCAGACAGCTTTTTTTACTGCAGGCTTCTCCTTACCTACAGCTGCAAGCATCACTCCGTCTGTGTTCCAGATGGAACAGTTACACTCGATGATATCCCCTATTTCATTGATTGTTCTCTGTAAAATCTGGTTGGATAACAATCCGTTCACCTCTCCATTCTTTTCAATATATGACAAATGGGAGAATTGTGAAATTCCCCCATCTTCTTCTGACAATACAATCTGATATTATTTTAGCAAATGTTTTACACTTTAGCAAGTTAAAATGAAAAACGTTCTTTCTTATTCGTCTTCGTCATCGCGTCTGTCAAGCATGGCAGCAACGATTTCAAGAATCACAGCAAGACCGATCATAGATGCAGCGGCAATCTTTCCGGCAGTGCCGGTTGCAGCCTGTGCGATACCGCCGACAACCGGAACAGAAAGCTTTACTTTTCCGATGTAGTTGTTGTAAGGGATCGGATTCATATCTTTTTCCTCATTGGCATCCCCTTTGGTGATAAACTGTCCCATCGCCGGGCTGTTGGATACTACGCGGTGGGTGATGATCGAGCCGTCTGCATTGTTGCTGTAAAAAGCAATGACATCATCTTTGACGATCGTGTCTGGTTCTTCATACCGGACATAGACCAGGCTTCCCGTCGGGATCGCCGGTTCCATGCTCCCACTGATCACGGTGTACATCTGAAAACCAAAAGCTTTCGGAAGCGTCAGCGGAATACAGGCAAGAATCAGTACTGTCAGTAAAACAGTGCCCAGTGCACTGCAAAATGCAGCCACCGGGCTTTTCTTTTTCTTCGTTCTCTTCAAAAAAGACTTCTCCTTTAGTGCCGCGCTTTTTTTATTTTGCACGTTTTTTCAAGAATACGATCAGTCCTGCGAGAGCTGCTACTGCAACAACGATAATGCCGATTCCTGCTGCGATTGGAGTCTTACTCGTCTTGTCTTTCGCATCGATATTTCCTTTTGGAGTGTCTTCATCATCCAGATCTACCAGAGACTTTGGTGTCTGTTCATCCGGTTCGGTGGTCGTATCGTCTGTCGTATCCTGAGAATTGTCTGCATTCGTTGTACCACCTGCAGTACCGCCTGTTGTAGTACCACCCGCTGTAGTGCCACCTGCTGTAGTACCACCTACTGTAGTACCACCTACTGTAGTACCACCTACTGTAGTACCTGTACCAGTACCGGCGGCTGCACCTGTTGTACCGGCAGCTCCGGTTGTACCTGCTGCACCGGCAGGAGTTGCGGTTCCAGGAACTGTTGTTGTGACGGTAGTTGTTGTTTCAACGATACGGTCTGTAGCTCCCGGTGTGTAGGTAAACGTAAATACATTCTCAGATTCATTATCACTCAAAGTCTTCGTAAGTGCAAGAGCATCCGGAATATAATTTTCAACGTAACGGTAAGCAACGACCGGCTTGTCGCCGACGTTTCCGTAGAAGGTCTGGCTCTCTGCCAGTGATTTACCGGATGCATCCTGATAATTTACGGTATAGGCAACCATGTTGCCTTTGATTCCGTAAGCGACTACATAGTCAGTATCTTTATCAACGGTAAAGGAAGGAGCCGCAAGTGCTTCGTCATTGTCACGTCCGCTGAGACGGATTCCTTTGACATAATACTTGTCGTCTGTTACCTGGATGTCATTCAGATTGAAAGTAACGGTAGAACCGGAAGCAATGTCTTTCTTCTCGATCTTGTTCTGTCCGTTAATTGTTCCTTTGTTACCTGCGGATAATGTTACCTTGTAGGTATACGGTGTAGTATCATCTGCCATAACGCTCATTGTGGATGCACCGAGTGTCATGGATACAGTCAGAAGAGAAACCAGTAATCTTTTCCATTTTTTCATCTGCTTACTCTCCTTTCTGTCTGCGTCTTTTTGTGTTCTTATTGAGTGTGTAGATACCATATGCAAGAAGAATCAGTCCACTGATGAGTGCAAGCACACAGAAGAGAAGAACTCTTGCGGTATCACCGGTCTTAACGGTGTTGGTTGTCTTAACAATCTTATTCTTGGTGATGGTTTTGCCGGCTGAAACCTTTTCTACTGCAAAGTTCATGCGGAGCTTTGCGAGTGTGAGCTGATAACCGTTGCCCTGTGTCTCACCTTCAACACCGACGGTAAGGTGTACCGTTCCGGTATTATTGGAAGCAAGTCTTCCGAGGTAGAAATAGTCTTGGGTTGAGTTATCGATCTGCTTCAGACCTTCTCCGGCTTTGGAAGCGCCTTCCCCTCCGACAGTTGTACTGTCATAGAGTACCTTTTCGGCATTATCACTTCCAACATAGGTCAGCTTGTATTCGTAAGCACCACCTTCTGCGGAAGACTGTGCATCCTCCAGCGTCTGGATCACTTCGTTGGTCATGTACCAATCGGTATCCGTACTGTCGGAGTTCTTAAGCTGAACCTTGAGCTCGATGCTGTCGCCCGGCTGGATATTTGCCAGCTCGTCAGTCACATCGGAGCTTTTAAAATTACTTTCCATCTTGCCGCCGGTGAAATTAACCTGCCATCCGTCGGCTCCCTGATAATCCTTTGCAAATGCAGTTGTGTGTACCCCTGCTGCCATTATCACTGTCATGGCGAGGCACAAAATTTTCTTTTTCATACTCTGTACCTCCCTACTGTAAGCTCATTGTTGTTTCGTCGTCTGATACATTTACGTCCACGCCCCAGGCACTCTTGATCGCGTCCTTTGCGTTGTGTGTCTGAACTGCATCCACCTCTGCGTCAATGTGGAAGGTGTAGCCATTGTACTTATAAGTATAAGTGATGGTTTTACCTTTTTCAGATTCGGTCACATGTTTTGTTACATCCGATGCAATCGAAGGATTGATTCGGAGTGTATCCGATAATGCCGGTGTGGTATCTCCGGCTGCAACTGCCTTGGTATAATAAAGAACGGTACGTTCTCTCGTGGACTGTGTCTTTGCAATCTGCCATCCATTATCTGTGAGGAAGTTCAGCTCGATCAGATCCGGTGAAAGGTACGTGTTTTTATTGCCTTCTTCGTCCTGCCAGCTCTTCGTGATGATCACACGTACAAAGGTGTCGATCGTACCGCTGTTCTTGACGCTGATTGCTTCGTTATATTTCTTGCCGGGTGTAAATGTCTCATCCTTTCCAAGAAGGTTTGTGAGAAGTGTACCCTCTGAGGTTCCCTTCCATTCATTGTTCGATACATAATCCCGGCTGCTGACTACTTTGTCATTTTCCAGAAGAGATACGCCGATACTCTGCATATTCATCTGTGCGGAATAATTCTCACTGTAGTAAGTGAGTGCGGCGCGTGTACTGCCGACAGTGCTTCCAACCAGCAGGAGTGCTGCGGCTGTCAGGACCAGGGCAGGTTTCTTTGGAAATGATTTCTTTTTCTTTTTCATTCTCATTACCTCCTACTCTGTCGTCTGTGTGCTGTCGTCTTTGATTACGTGATTCCAGTCGGCGTATGGATTGCCGTCCTCGTCGTAGAGAACAGGGGTGCATTCCTGGATGACTACGATGTTGAATTCTTCCGGTTTGTCATCTCCTGACGGGAATGTGTATTTGATGTTGAGTTCCTTTGTGGTTTTTGCTTTTGCCGGAAGTACTTCATCGTAATACCAGTAGCCGTCACCGCGGTCTGTCCATCCGCCGTCTGGTGCGTTATAAGTAAGCTTTACCGGTGCGAATGCTGTGACTCTTACGAAACAGTCATAATT
>ERZ1027054.1056-NODE-1056-length-11595-cov-7.628076_pt1 | contig 11595 bp, 6 predicted proteins | sample MGYA00519284_ERZ1027054 | MGnify/ENA primary metagenome ERZ1027054 (study PRJEB26926, sample SAMN06164568) | human gut metagenome | biome: ENVO:00009003; feature: ENVO:2100002; material: ENVO:00002003 | host: Homo sapiens | place: USA | collected 2012 ... | reverse complement strand
GTTTTATATGGTCGAGCTTGCTCAGCCTATCAAAGCATCTACGGCGCAGGATAACGATTCCGCCGCCGCTATGATGATGGGCAGAAAGAATCTCGCTCCGCTTACTGTTCAAATAAAAGATCCCACTATGGCGGTCGAAACGCTCAAGAACCTGTTAAGCTCGGATCTGCTCGAGCAGACGATGATCAACGGTTACACAGAGCTTTACGACGATATGGATGAGCTTATCAAGAGCTTTTATCTTGCTCCCGAAAAGCTGGTCCGTGAGATTCAGAACCAGGAAAAGCAGAACACGATGTTCAGCGGTGATGAGTTTTACAAGCTGCTCCACGGTATCCTGAAGACCACCACAAGCCCCGATATAAAAGAAAGTATCGGTCAGCTCCTGAAAGCACTCAACTATTCGTCAAACAAGCAGGAGATACTTAATGCACTCGGTGCGAATCTCAAATTCCTGTCCGAATATTTTTCACCTAACGAGTCGCTCTCCCGCAAGCTCTCCGATTTGTCTTCACAATGGAAGAGCAGTAGTGCGGCTGATATGTTCGAGCCGCTCAAGAGTGAAACGCTCGCACTGCTGAAGGACGTTTCCGCAAGTCTTCTGAACGATGAAAGAACACAGACGTTCATTCCGCTCATAATACATAATCTTTCACGCTACAACACCAACAACGGTATGCTCAAGGAGAGCTTTGCAAATCTCCTTGCATATATTCCGTCGGATGATATGCGTAGGGAACTGTCTGTTGCATTTGGAAATCTTCTTAAAAAGATTTTCAGCAAAAAACAGCTCAGCGAGATGTCGGATATTCCTGATAGTTATAATAATACACTAAATCAGTCCGAAAATCAAGACTATTTAAGTATTTTTGACAATAAAGCTGAAAAATTAACTCTGTCTTTGTTCATTAAGTCGCATTTATCCGATGAAAGCTATCTTTCGGAGCTGGATTTGTCCAGAGATAAACTGGAGTTTCTGACATCGCCGTTTGATGAAGGAAAACAATCCGGATTGCAGACACTTAAGAATATAATAATGGCAATGCTCACAGGCACTGACAGTCGACAGATTATTCCTGCGGTGCATCGTGATTTTCAGGGGATCAAGGATATGGCGGCACTTGTCGATTATCTCAACGAGATTCTCCGTGAAATGCCGGATATACCTCAGCGTGACACGCTTTTTGAGTTTTTCACCAATATAGTAAATGAGATGGCACAGCGTAAGGAGCTGCCGCCTTCGAGCAATATCCCTTCCGCACCGTCTACTCTTGATAAGCTGACCGATTTTATCGGTAAGAATATAAATCACGAGGCTATTCAGTCGCTGGACGATTTCAATGCGTCAAATCTTCTGCAGAGCCTTCTGAATGCACCGGGTGTATTCACTCCTCTTGCACATTATATCCTGCCGTTGCAGATTGAGGATACAAAGGCGTTTGGTGAGCTGTGGGTCGATAATGACGAGAACAACCCCAACAACACGCCTGTCGGACAGAAGAATTACCACTTGTTCCTGACATTTGACGTTGAATCTATAGGACGTTTTGAGGTAGATATGTACGCACTGGGTGAAAACATCAATCTGTCGCTTCTTTATCCCGAAAAGTTCGGCTTCAAGATAAAAAAGCTGACCGATAAGATTGACCTTATAATAAGAAATATCGGCTATAAGCCCGCAAAATTTGAAACTGCGGTGCTGAGAAAGCCTCATGTGCTGACTGAGGTTTTCCCGAAAATAATTGACAGGAGGAAGGGTCTTAATGTCCAAGCGTAATTTAGGAAAGCAGGCTGCGGCGGCGCTTAAGTACAATCCCGACCTTAACTATGCTCCGGTCGTGGTAGCGTCCGGCCTTGGCGAGCTTGCGAAGAAGATTATAAATATCGCAGACGAGAACGGCGTTCCCGTTTACCGTGACGACAGCACGGCGGCGCTTCTTGTAATGCTCAACAGCGGTGAAACGATACCGGTCGAGCTGTACAGAATTATTGCGGCTATCTATGCGGAGGTCGTTTACTCCGCTAATGATATGAAAAAAGGCAAATAAGCCAAATACAAAAGAAAGAAGATAAAAGAAATGGTAAAGACAAAAAATCTCACATTAATGGTTACGGCGGCTGTGCTTGCCGCACTTACCTGTGTTGCGACAATGGTGGTACAGATACCTATGCCGCTTACAAAGGGCTATGTAAATCTCGGTGATGTAATGGTGCTTACATCGGTATGGCTTATCGGCTCGCCGTGGGGAGTTGCGGCGGCAGGCATAGGCTCTGCGATGGCGGATCTGCTTACAGGTTATGCTTATTATGCGCCTGCAACGCTGATAATCAAGGCACTTATGGCAGTAGCGGCATTCTACATTGCAAAGTGCTTTATGAACGGCTCTTATTTCAAGTCGCTTGTCGGCAAGGTAATCGGCGGCACTGTGGCAGAAATAATTATGGTGGCAGGCTACTTCGTTTATGCTATTATACTTTACGGTAATGTGGCAACAGCGGCGGCAGGCATTTTCGGAAACGCAATACAGGGCGCTGTAGGGCTTATAGCAGGTGTGCTTCTGACAGTTGCGCTCGAAAAAGCAGGAACGAAGAAATTGCTCGGTTTTGATAAGTAATCATTCATTATAGTCAGGCGGCGAAGGTAATTTTACCATTCGCCGCCATTTTTTGACCGTTCGTGCCATATTTGTTGAAATTCTCTTTATGGGATGTTACAATTGTATGATAGATGAGTAATGCATATCATTATTTAAAATTTCTCGGATAAGGAGAGACAAATGAAAAGAAAATTTTCAACCAGAATCATAGCCGGCATAGCAACATCTGCCGTGCTTGCAGTCGGATCGCTGTCCTTTACGGCGATAAACGCAATTGCCGATGAAGCGGTGAGCTATTACGGACTGTCCGCAGACGGTACGGTTATAAGCGGAACGGTAACTGATTATACAAAGATAGCTTCATACGATACCGCATGGGGCATTGCCGGTAAAGAAACGTGGTATGTGGCTGACGGTATCTTTAATATCTATACAACAAATCCTCTGGATCTCAAAGGAAATGTAAATGTCATACTCAAGAACGGCGCAGAGGTAATTGTAAGCCATGGTATTGCCGGCACAGACGCAACAATAACTTTTTATAGTGAGAGTGAAAGCGCAAGCGGTGTTATTGGCTTTATCGGAGCCACAGGCGATGATGGCAGGTGGGGTATGACGGATAGCGGTCCCGATATGACTAAAGGAGAAAACGGTGAGGACGGCAAAGATGCGGTAAATGTTTCGTCGTTCACGGTTGCGGGCGGCACTGTAACTGTTATCGGCGGCGATGGCGGTAAAGGCGGCGGTGCAGGTTATGGCACTAACTACGATACAAATGAATCGTATTATGGCGTTGGCGGCGACGGCGGTAACGGCAGTGTGGCTATAACCGATAATACAAAGGTGTATCTTAATGGCGGCAGACTTAACGTTACAGCCGGAAGAGGCGGAAACCCCGGTACAAATACCCATGTACCGTCTGAACAGCAGGATAATTATAAAGGCAAGCCGGGAAATGACGGAACATCGGTAAGCGGAATATATGCCGTAAACGGTATTCTCAATGTCAATAAGCTTGATGATTCCGATGCCGCCGATACTTCTGGCGATTTTAAGCTCCTGTCTGCGAACGGTTACGAAAATGCAAAGCTCGATATAATCGGTCACGGAACGGCGAAGGTAACTGACGGCACTGTTATTGAAACCTACGGCGATATTTCCGTAGCAGGCACTCTGTCTGTTGACAACGGTATGATATTTACAAACGGCAGTATAACAAAAGCCGGCAGTGCGGCACAGATAACAAAGACGAACGGCGGCGTTATCCGCAGGCTCACACCTGCTTACGGTATCGGATATACGCTGGATTATGCAGGCGGTAAATGTATTGCGGAAACCGGCTATAAAATAAAGCTGTCGCACGGAAATACTTTAATCGATGTTGCCGGCCCCGACATAATATTATCAGAATCAAACAGACTTAATATTGTCCGCATCGGTGACGGTGAAATAATAGATGACAGCGAGCCGCGCACAAATGTAATGCCCTATTGCATAAAGGCAAATAATACGAATGAAACAACCGTAACGGACGGAAATGTCTTTGCTATGAGAGGAGTTTCTTCAAGGCTTGTATTTGCTCTGAACGATCCCGATGAATACCGTTTCTCAGGCGTTACGGTAACAGATGCTGACGGTAATGCGGTACCTGACGATAAGTACGAGTTCGACAGCACGACAGGCGAATTCATCGCACTTTCGGTTGACCGCAACCTTATTGTAACCGCAGACGCAAGTCTTAAAGATGTTGAAATATCTGTAACAGACAGTGAAAACAATCCTGTGTCAACTGTTAACTTCGGTACAGATTTTGATAACGGAAGTACGGCAACGCCTTTGATGTTTAAGCTGAAAGTCACAGAGGGCGGTTCTATAGCAAAGTACAGAGTAGTAAAGGAATCCGACCTTAATAAAGCAAACGGTGACATAACTGATACTTCTTCGTTCACAGTATCATACACTGCCGGCAATGAATGGGGTACAGCCGATGACGGCTCTTCAAAGCTTGCAAAGGGCGCAACGGCAACATTCACAGTTAAGCCCGACAGCAATTTAGCCGCAGGAACTTATACAGAAGATTTCATCGTTATAACAGACAGAACCGCTTATGCGGATGCGTCTGCAGGCACTCAGGATAAGGCTCTGGCACGTTTCACGCTGAGTTATAAGGTTGAACACGAGAGTGACGGTAAACTGTATTATTCCGATCTTACCGGACACTATAATCTTTGTAAGAACTGTCAGGCAAAAATCAATAAAGTAAATCATATATTTGATGTAAAGACCGTAAATGAGGATACGCTTGCAGCTCCTGCGGATTGCTTAACTCCTGCCAGGTATTTCTATTCGTGCGAATGCGGAGCGCATACAAATGATACAATGCTTGTATTTGAAAACGGCGATTTGGGCGATCACACATTAGGAGAGTGGACTGTATCAAAAGACTCTACCTGTGTTGCAGGCGGTCAGAAAACAAGAAAATGCAAGGTTTGCAGTTATACCGAATATGAAGATACCGATATAGATTCGGAAGCTCACGAGTGGGAAGAGGATTACACAACAGATAAGGAACCTACCTGCACGGCAGCAGGCTCTGAATCAATTCATTGTTCACTCTGTGACGCAAGGAAGGATATAAAGGAGATTTCTCCGAAGGGACACGACTGGTCCGAGTGGAAAACTCTCGTTGAGCCGACAATCACATCTGAGGGTAAAGCAAACAGATCCTGTAACGTTTGCGGCATCAAGGAGGAGAAAGCACTTTCTAAGCTCAGCGGTAAGAAGGAATGGAAACACGATGAGAATAAGCACTGGCACGTTGATGACAATGGCAATATAATCGATCTTGACGATCACGAGTTCAAGTGGGTGGTAGATAAAGAGCCTACCGCCACAGAGCCGGGTATAGGCCATTATGAGTGTATAGCTTGTGCGTTTGAAAAAGCTCCCGAAGAATTCGGAAAGAGAAACCCCGAAACAGGTGCATCGTCACTTGCCGCCTGGATTGCGGTAGCGGCTGTTGCCGGCGGAGCAGTTCCTGTAACGTATAAGGCAAGAAAAAGAAAGAATAAGTAAGTAAAAGCATCGCAGAGCAGACAAAAGCCTGCTCTGTATTTTTGCACACAAAAATGCCCTGCAACGTTCTAAATACGTTGCAGGGCAGATTTTATGCGGTTTTAATGTTAAATTCTGAAGTAGTCAACGCCGCCCTTGAACAGAAGCTGTTCCTTGTTGCCGTCAACATTAACGCAGGTATCCGAGCTTATACGCTCTGTATGACCCATCTTACCGAGTACACGGCCGTCAGGAGAAATGATACCCTCGATAGCGCACATCGAGCTGTTGGGATTGTATGCAAGATCCATTGTAGGCTCGCCGTTAAGGTCAACATACTGAGTAGCAATCTGACCGTTTTCGATGAGCTTAGCGATAACCTCGTCGCTTGCTACAAAACGTCCTTCACCGTGCGAAATCGGTATGTTGTAAACCTCGCCCACCTTGCAGTGCATAAGCCACGGTGACTTGTTGGTGCAAATCTTAGTAAGAGCAAGCTGTGACTGGTGTCTGCCTATGGTGTTATATGTAAGCGTGGGGCTTTCGCTTGACAGAGGAACTATCTTGCCGAAAGGCACAAGACCGAGCTTGATAAGAGCCTGGAAGCCGTTGCATATACCAATCATAAGACCGTCACGGGCATAGAGCATATTCTCTACAGCATCCTTGATCTTAGGATTGCGGAAGAATGCGTTGATAAACTTAGCAGAGCCTTCGGGTTCGTCACCGCCTGAGAAACCGCCGGGAACAGCTATCATCTGGCTGTCCTCGATTCTCTTTGCAAATTCGTTTACGCTGTCTTCCATATTCTTTGCAGAAAGGTTTCTGATAACGAATATTTCAGCTTCACCGCCGTATCTGTTGAATGCGGCAGCCATATCGTATTCGCAGTTAGTGCCGGGGAATACGGGGATAAGTACCTTAGGCTTTGCAATAGTGCCGGGAGCCTTGTTGATAAGTAAGTCGCAACCCTTATCGTAAGCAACCGATACGGGCCTCGGCATTTCGGGGAGCGAATTCTTGAAGATAGGCTCAAGAACAGCATCATACTTCTTCTCAAGATCTGCAATGTCGAGCTTGACATCGCCTGCCGTAATCGTGTAGTCGCTCACCGTTTCACCGATAAGCTCTGCGCCTTCTATTGCGCCCTTAGCCTCGATGATGAATGCACCGTAGTGCAGACCGAACAGCTTTTCATCGTCCATAGCTTTAAGCTTTGCACCGATTCTGTTACCGAGCGACATCTTGAAGATGCCTTCTGCAATACCGCCGTGAGCTAAAGTCCATACTGACAGGGCAGTGCCGTCGGCAATTGCCTTTTCTACTGTAGCAAATACCTTCTTGACGCTGTCAAAGTCAGGCATACCGTTTTCATCGTATGCAGGTTCAATGTAGTAAATGTCACTGCAGGGGAGCTTGAATTCAGCGGAAATTATCTTGTCTGACTTTGCGGTTGAAACTGCGAAAGAAACGAGCGTGGGCGGAACATCTATATGCTCAAATGTACCAGACATTGAGTCCTTGCCGCCTATAGCACCGCTTGAGAGTGCAATCTGAGCCTTATATGCACCGAGAAGTGCGGCAAAAGGCTTGCCCCAACGCTCAGGATCGCCCTGTGTACGTTCAAAATATTCCTGGAATGTGAGCCAGCACTTTTCGCTCTTACCGCCTGCGGCAACTACCTTTGCCATACTCTCGACTACTGCAAGAGCGGCTGCGTGATAGGGCGACTGACGGCTTACGAAAGGATCGAAGCCCCATGCCATTATGGAAGCTGTCTTTGTGTTGCCCGAAAGTACGGGGAGCTTTGCCGCCATAGCCTGTACGGGTGTCTGCTGTGTCTTGCCAGAATAAGGCATAAGTACAGTACCTGCACCGATTGTTGAGTCAAAGCGCTGTACAAGACCCTTCTGTGAGCATACGTTAAGGTCTGTAACGAGCTTTTCCCATTCTTCCTTAGTGTTGTGTCTGCCTGTAGAGTAGCTGACAGCAGGAGCGGGAACATATATATCCGTGTGCTTTTCCGCACCGTTTGAATTTAAGAATTCTCTTGAAATGTCGCAGATAGTCTTGCCGTTCCAGTTCATCTTGAGTCTGGGGTTTTCGGTAACTATCGCAACGGGAGTAGCCTCAAGGTTTTCCTTGCCTGCAAGAGCGATGAACTTGTCAACATCGTTCTTGTCAACTACAACCGCCATTCTTTCCTGCGACTCAGAGATGGCAAGCTCTGTGCCGTCAAGACCGTCGTACTTCTTGGGAACTGCGTTGAGGTTGATTTCAAGACCATCCGCAAGCTCGCCTATGGCTACGGAAACACCGCCTGCACCAAAGTCGTTGCAACGCTTTATCAGCTTTGTTGCGTTCTTGTCACGGAATAATCTCTGGAGCTTTCTTTCTTCGGGAGCGTTACCCTTCTGAACCTCAGCACCGCAGGTTTCGAGCGATTCAACGCTGTGCGACTTTGATGAGCCTGTAGCACCGCCGCAACCGTCACGGCCTGTTCTGCCGCCGAGCAGGATGATTATGTCACCGGGGACTGGGCGTTCACGGACAACGTTCTCGGCAGGAGCGGCACCTATTACAGCGCCTATCTCCATACGCTTAGCCATATATCCGGGGTCATATATCTCGGCAACGTGACCTGTTGCAAGACCAATCTGGTTACCGTATGACGAATAGCCCTGTGCGGCTGTTGTTGTTATCTTTCTCGGAGGGAGCTTGCCGGGGATCGTCTTGTCAACAGGGAGCAGGGGATCCGAAGCGCCCGTTACACGCATAGCCTGATAAACGTAAGAACGACCCGAAAGCGGATCTCTTATAGCGCCGCCGAGGCAGGTTGCCGCACCACCGAAAGGTTCAATCTCAGTGGGGTGGTTATGTGTTTCGTTCTTGAACATAAGAAGCCACTGCTCGTCCTTGCCGTCAACGTCAACGGTTATTTTTACGGAGCAGGCATTTATTTCTTCACTCTCGTCAAGGTCGGGGAGAAGACCGTCTTTTTTCAGCTTTCTTACTGCGGCGGTCGCAATATCCATAAGGCAGACAGGCTTTGCGCTTCTGCCAAGCTCCTCCTTGTCGAGCTTGTATTCCTTATAAGTTTCGGCAATGTAGGGAGCGTCAATCTTCGCATTGTCTATTATTGTTCCGAATGTTGTGTGACGGCAGTGATCCGACCAGTATGTATCTATCATTCTGATTTCGGTAAGGGTAGGATCTCTCTGCTCCTTCTTGAAATATTCCTGACAGAACTTTATATCGCCAAGATCCATAGCAAGTGCGTACTTCTTGATAAACTCGGCAAGCTCGTCTTCGGAAAGACCGATAAATCCGTCAAGCACAGCTACGTCCTTAGGAATATCATACTTTACATCAAGCGTTTCATACTGCTCAAAGCCGCATTCTCTTGCTTCTACGGCATTTATGAGATAGTGCTTTATCTTAGTGAAATCCTCATCTGAAATATCGCCCTTAAGGATATACAGCTTTGCGTATTTAACTGTGGGACGCTCGCCCTGGCACAGCATCTGTATACACTGAGCGGCTGAGTCTGCTCTCTGATCGAACTGACCGGGTAAAAACTCGGTTGCGAACATCTTTTCATCAGCCTCAATCTCAGGCAGTGAATAATAAACATCGTCAACAGGCGGTTCTGAGAATACGGTGGGAGTAGCTTTTTCAAAATTCTCCTTTGTGATACCCTCTGCATCGTAACGGTTTACGATACGCACATCCTTGATACCTTTAATCTGAAGTGCGGTTTTAAGGTCTGAGAGAACAGCTTTTCCCTCAACGGCAAACTGCGGTTTCTTTTCCACATAAATGCGATAAACTGACATAAACTTCCTCCGTCGTTTTTTGTGATAGTGCCACAGGCTTTTGCAAGCGTGTAAAGGCACAAAACTATCAATACCTTTTAATTATACTACAATATCTGCCCGATTACAAGCATTTTATTTCTTCTCCGACACAAAAATCACTGCCCGATGCTCCTGTAATTTGTACAGTAATTATATCCTGCCTGTTTGCGTCACTGCCGTATATGCGCACGGGAACGTACTGCGGGGTAAGGCCGTTTGCGTATTCTTCGCTTTCCCTGCGCTGAATAAGCACCTTTTCCGTCTTTCCCACGCACGAGCGGAAATATTCTTCTTTCAGCTTTTTTGCAAGGTCGCTCATAGCATGGTATCTCTTTACGGCAATATCGTGCGCAACGTGGTCTGTGCGTCTTGCCGCCGCTGTACCCTCTCTGATCGAGTAGGTAAAAACGTGCATTGCCGCAAAACCGACTTTTTGGGCGAATTCGCAGGATTCTTTGAATTCTTCGTCGGTTTCCCCTGCAAACCCTACCATAATATCGGTGGTTATCGCACAATCGGGAAACGCTTTTCGCAGCCTCAGGACTATATCATAGTATTCATCAGGCGTATAATGCCTGTTCATACGCTTCAATGTAGCACCGCTTCCGGACTGGAGCGACAGGTGAAAATGCGGACAGAGCTTCTTTTGCGCCGCCATTCTTGCTATATCCTCATCTGTCAGCAGCTCCGGCTCAAGCGATGACAAACGTACACGCTCAACTCCGTCCACCGAGCATACCGCCTCTATTGCGTCCGCAAGCCTCAGCCCGATTTCCTGACCGTAGCAGGAAAGGTTGATGCCGACAAGCACCATCTCCTTATGACCGCACGATACCTGAAACTTTACTTCCTCGGTTATATCCTGCAAGGAACGTGACCTTACAGAGCCTCTGGCGGTAGGTATTATGCAGTAACTGCAGAATCTGTCACAGCCGTCCTCAATCTTTATAAACGCTCTTGTCTTGCCCATATCGGCGTTTTTCTGCTTTTCATATTGCTTTTTAATGGGTCTTGGCGGTATGGTAACCTGTTTTACCTTGTTGCCGGTAAAAACGTCTATCATATCAGCAATGCTGTCTTTATGCTCGGTACCCGTTACTATATCGGCTGACAGCTTTGAAGCCGTTTCGGGAAAAGCCTGCGGAAAACAGCCCGTAAGCACGACTATCTTCATAGGGTCGCTGCTTTTTATCCTGTTTATAAGCTGTTTCGCTTTTTTGTCGCTGTTTTCCGTCACCGAACAGCTGTTTATTATAACAATATCCGCCGTAAAAATATCGTCTGTTTTCTCGTATCCGTGTTCGTCCATAGCCTTTGCTACCGAAGCGCTTTCATATTGGTTGACCTTGCACCCGAAGGTCTGTACGGTATATCTGATAATATCACTTCCATAATAAATTGTGGTGAGTTTCACCAAAACTAAACTCCCAACAGCCTAATTATACTTTATTATTCCGAAATTTGCAAGCTGTGACGATTTTTTGACAATAATACTCTTGACCGTATCGTGAAATGTGTTATTATATAGCTGTAAGGTGCGATAAACACTTACAGTGATAAGGCGAAAACGGGAAATCAGGCTAACGGTTATCTCCGATTGAAAAAATTAAGTAAAATCATTTAAAAGCAATTGACAACCGCCTTACATTTTGGTAAAATGAAATCAATCGGTCAGGAGCCGAAATTTGACCTGAAATATGAAAGGTAGGTTTTTTGTATGAAAACAGCTAATATCAGAATCAATACTATTGAAGACGTTAAGAATTTCGTAACAACAGTTACAAAGTGCAACTACGAAGTTGACATCGTAAGCGGCAGATATGCAATTGACGCAAAGTCAATAATGGGTATCTTCAGCCTGGATCTTTCAAAGCCCCTCGAGCTTCGTGTTCACAGCGATGATTGCGATGAGCTTATGGCTGAGCTTGACAAGTATATCGTTAAGTAATCTGTGATGCTTAATAACGAGAGCCGCCGTGCTATCTGCACGGCGGCTTTCAGCTTGTAGAAAAAGTCCATTTTTATAAAAATGGAGCAAATTCTCTATCCCTAACCCCAAACCCCTTCCCCGTGGGAAGGGGCTATAT